>Ga0207863_100173_pt1 | contig 28942 bp, 28 predicted proteins | sample CeladaPassaD2F12_FD_187497 | JGI IMG/M metagenome (GOLD analysis project Ga0207863, IMG submission 187497) | Cellulose-adapted microbial communities from the Joint BioEnergy Institute, USA - Passage D2F12 (SPAdes) (version 2) | ecosystem: Engineered > Bioreactor > Continuous culture >... | reverse complement strand
CCCACGCTGACCCGGCAGCTGAGCTCCCGGGCGTGCTGCTCGCGCTGGACGGGGCGGTCGAGCTGCTCAGCCAGCGCGGGGAACGGGTGGTGCCAGCCGCGGAGTTTTTCGTCGATCTCTTGACGACCGTCGCTGCACCGGACGAACTGGTGACCGCTGTGCGCTTCCCAGTACTGCCCCCGAACAGTGGAACGGCGTGGCTCGAGGTGGCGCGGCGGCACGGTGACTATGCTCTGGTGGGTGTCGGTGCCGTCGTCACGATCGCGAGCGATGGGCGGACGATCGAGGAGGCACGACTGAGCTTTATCGGAGTGAGCGTCACGCCGGTGCGCGCGCGGGCGGCTGAGGCGGCGCTGCGTGGTCAACCGGTGGCACCGGACACCTGGCGAGCAGCGGCGGTTGCTGTGCGGGAAGAGCTCGATCCGACTAGCGACATTCACGCCTCAGCGGCCTATCGACGCTCCGTCGCCGGCGTGCTGGCCGAGCGGGCACTCGCACTGGCGGCGCAGCGAGCGCAGGAGGGAATAGAGCGATGACGGCGGTGGGTAGCGAGCGCCGGACGATCCGGGTGACCGTGAACGGCACCCTGTACGAACGTGAGGTGGAAGCGCGCCTGCTTCTGTCCGACTTTCTGCGGCACGAACTGGGGCTGACGGGCACGCATGTCGGCTGCGAGCACGGGGTGTGCGGTGCCTGCACCGTGTTGCTCGACGGTGAGCCGGTGCGGAGCTGCCTGCTGTTCGCGGTGCAGGTCGACGGGCACGCGATCGAGACGGTTGAGGGACTGGCGCCGCGTGATGGAGAACTGCATCGCCTGCAGCGCGCCTTCTGGGAAAAGCACGGTCTCCAGTGCGGGTATTGCACGCCGGGCATGTTGATGGTCCTCAAAGCGTTCCTCGCTGAGCACCCCGACCCGACCGAGGAAGAGATCCGCGAAGCGATCTCCGGCAATCTCTGTCGCTGCACGGGCTATCAGAACATCGTCGAGGCTGCACGCTACGCGGCGCAGCTCTTGCGATCGAGCGGACGAGTGGTGGAGGCGAACCATGCCGACCCGCTTCTTCGGTGAACCGATCAAGCGCGCTGAGGATCCCCGCTTGCTGACCGGGCACGGTCGCTACGTCGACGATATCGACCTCCCCGGGCAACTGCACGTCGCGTTCCTGCGCAGTCCGCTCGCGCATGGGCGGATCCGTTCGATCGACGTGACAGCGGCGCGGGCTATGCCAGGGGTCGTTGCCGTCTGGACGTACCAGGACATCGGACCGTGCCAGCGGCGCATGCCGCTGCTCATTCCGCATCCAGACCTGACGCACCCATACACCCGCTACGCGCTGGCGAAGGACGAAGTCAACCACGTCGGCGAGCCGGTCGCCATGGTGATCGCCGAGAGCCGATACGTGGCGGAGGATGCGCTGGAGGCGATCGTCGTCGACTGGGAAGAACTCCCGCCGGTCGTCGACATCGAGCGTGCCATCCAACCTGGAGCACCGCTCGTTCACGAGGAACTGGGTACGAACGTCGCCGCGCACTACGTGGGGATCGTCGGCGATCCGGATCAGGCGTTCGCTCGAGCTGCGCATGTCTTCCGCGAGCGCCTAGTGATCGAGCGCAGCGCGGGCATGCCGATCGAAACACGGGCGGTTCTGGCGGTTTGGAAGGACGACGAAGAGCTGCTTGAAGTCTGGGACACCACCCAGGCGCCGATCGTGATCCGCAACGCGCTTGCAGCGCTTTTCGGGCTGGCACCGACGCAGGTTCGGGTGGTCGCACCGGACGTCGGTGGTGGGTTCGGCTGCAAGATCATGGTCTATCCCGAAGAAGTTCTGGTGCCGTATGCCGCGATGGTGCTGCGGCGGCCGGTCAAATGGACGGAAGACCGCCTCGAGCACTTCGTGGGGACGAACCACGAGCGTTTGCAGATTCACGAAGCCGAGATCGCCGTCGATGCCGAGGGGCGCATCCTCGGAATCCGCGACCGCTTTCTCCACGACGCCGGTGCGTACACACCCTACGGCATCATCGTGCCGATCATCACCGCCTGTCAACTGCCCGGTCCCTACAAAGTGCCCAACTACCACGTCGAGTTCCAGGCTGTGTACTCGAACACCGTGCCGGTCAGCCCCTATCGGGGTGCGGGACGCCCGCATGCGTGCTTCGTCATGGAGCGATTGCTCGACCGCGTTGCCGACGAGTTGGGGCTGGATCGGGCGGAGGTGCGGCGCCGCAACTTCATCCAGCCGCACGAGTTTCCCTATGACGTCGGGCTGATCTTCCAGGACGGTGCGCCGACGCGTTACGACAGCGGCAATTATCCGGGCATGCTCGATCTCCTCCTCGAGCGCATGGACTATCAGCGTCTCGTGCAGGAGGAGCTGCCGCGGCTGCGTGCCGAAGGGCGGTACGTCGGAGTCGGCATCGCCTGTTACGTGGAGGGTACCGGCATCGGCCCGTACGAAGGGGCGACGGTGCGGGTCGAACCGACCGGACAGATCTACGTGGCGACCGGGATGCCGCAGCAAGGGCAGGCGCACAAGACGGTGCTGGCCCAGATCGTGGCGGAGGAACTGCAGGTGCCGCTCGAGTCGATTCAGGTCGTGGAAGGCGATACCGCTCACTTCCAGTTCGGTTCCGGCACCTACGCGAGCCGGAGCGCGGTGGTGTGCGGAAGCGCGGTCGCACTGGCCGCCCGCAAGGTGCGCGAGCAGGGCCTAGCGCTCGTCGCGGAAGAGCTGGAGGTGGCACCGGAGGATCTCGTCGTCGAGGACGGCCGGGTGTTCGTGCGCGGCGCTCCCGAGCGTGGCTTTACTTGGGCGCAGGTGGCGCAACTCGCCAATCCATTGCGGTACGCCTACTCGGGCGACCTCGTTGTGCGACCGCGACCCTGGACCGGGCCAGCGCTCCCGCCGGGTCGCCAGCCAGCACTGGAAGCGACCGAGTACTACTCGCCACCGCACGCTACCTGGGCGAGCGGCGCGGTCGGTGCATTGGTCGAAGTCGACGTCGAAACCGGACAGCTTCTTTTCCGCAAGCTCTGGGTGGTGCACGACTGCGGCACGATGATCAATCCACTGGTCGTGGAAGGTCAGGTTCATGGTGGCATAGCGCAGGGGATCGGCGGGGCATTCTACGAAAAGCTCCATTACGACGAGAACGGTCAGCTCCTGAATGCGAGCTTCATGGACTTCTTGATGCCGACGGCGATGGAGATTCCGCACATCAAGGTCGCGCACCAGGAAACACCTTCGCCACTGAACCCGTTGGGCGTCAAGGGGGTGGGTGAAGCGGGGGCGATCCCGATGCCGGCTGTCGTTGCTTCGGCCGTGGAGGACGCGTTGCGGCCGTTCGGCGTGCACATCACCCGGATGCCGCTCGACCCGGATCAGCTGTGGCGCATGACGCATCCCGAATCGGCTTGAGCACCGGTAGATTGGTCGAGGCAGCTCTTCGTGGGGTTAACCAACGGAGAGGCATGACGAGGCGCGTGACGCGGATCGTTCGGAAGGGAAGGGTGCAATGGGTAAAGTCAAACTGTACGACCTCTCACAGCCGCTCAACCAGGAGGTGTCGTTCTGGCCGTTCTATCCGCCGTTCGAGGTGAAGTACATCAAACGCAAGGCGGAGCATGGAGTCAATGCTCAGTACATCATGACGTCGAACCACATGGGAACGCATCTGGATGCACCGCGACACTTCATCACGGGTGGCAAGACGATCGACCAGATTCCACTGGACTGGCTGTATGGACCGGGCGTCATCGTGGATCTGTCGGATGTGCTGGACGAACTCGACATCTTCACGCCGGAGATGATCGAGCAACGGGTCGAAGTCCGCGAGGGCGATATTCTGTTCATCCACACCGGCTGGCACCGCTATGCGCAGTTCGGCGAGGATCCGGACGAGGAAAAGTACCTCCTCCGGCACCCCGGTCCGCATCCGTCCATCGTCGAGTGGCTCATCGCCAAGAAGATCAAGATCTGGGGTGTCGACATGGTCTCGACCGACCACCCGATGAACTTGCCGATCGGCCGTTTCCTGGGTCGCGGTGGGCTGGAGCAGTGGAAGACAGTCCGAACGATCTGCGAGCGCAAGTTCGGTGACAAGCTCGCCGAACTCTTCCCCGAGGAACACTATCAGCTCACCCACAACGCGCTGTTCCCGCATGACTGTATCCATGTCGAAAACCTCGGTGGGGAAATCGGGCGAAAGGAACTGCACAACCGGCGCTTGACGCTCGGTGTCTTCCCGTGGTTGTTCAAAGGGGGCGAGGCGGCCTTCTGCCGGGCGGTTGCCTTCGTTGAGGTAGAGTGAGACGTATTGCCACAGGGTTGCGAGCGAACGGAGGAGTCGATCGATGGTGGTCGATCTGGCGCGGTGCCGGGTGCTGGACCTCTCTCAGGATTGGGACATCCACACGCCAGGCTTCGCGCTGTACGAGGGTCCGACGGTCAAGTGGATCAAGCGCGTCGCTTTCGAGCGGGCAGGCGGCCAGTGGATCTCGTCCACGCTCCATGTGGGGACGCACCTGGATGCGCCCTTGCACTTCATCACGGGCGCGGACGATATCGCTTCGATTCCGCTGGACAAGCTAGTGGGCTGGGCCTGCGTCGTCGATCTGACCCGGTATGGGATCGGCGACTACGACATCTACGGCCCGGAACATTTCGAGCAATGGGAGCGCGACACGGGTATCCGCATCCAGCCGGGTGACATCCTGGTGATCCATACCGGGTACCATCACTACTATCCGAGCGACTGGGCGACCGACCCGGCAGTGCGCCAGCCGGACGAAACCCGGTACTTCATCAAGCATCCTGGGCCCACCCGCGCCTTCGCTGACTGGGTGCTGGAGCGAAAGATCGCCTGGCTCGCAGTCGACTGCGCTTCTGCCGACCATCCGTTCAATACGGTGATTCGCAAGATCCGGGCGGATCTCGTGCCGGAGTTCGAGGCCAAGCACGGCAAGCCGATCAGCGAGCTTTTGCCCGACGCGGACTATCAGGTCATGCATTTCGCGCTCTTTCCGCATGGCGTCATTCACATCGAGAACGCCGGTGGGGAAATCGACAAGATCCTCGATCGGCGCGTCATGGTCGGCTGTTTCCCCTGGCGGTTCAAGGGAGGAGAGGCGGCGTTCTGCCGGTTCGTTGCCTTCGTACCGGAGGACGAGCTCTGACGATGCGCGCGATGGTGCTCGAGCGACCAGGACAGCCGGTGGTGCTCCGCGACCTTCCGGTACCGGAGCCAGGGCCGGGGCACGTGCTCCTGCGCGTCCACGCCTGCGGTGTCTGCCGGACCGATCTCCATATCGTCGACGGTGAGCTTCTCGATCCGAAGTTACCGCTGGTGCTCGGGCACCAGATCGTCGGTGAGGTCGTCCGTGTCGGGGCAGGTGCGACGCGCTTCGTTCCTGGACAGCGCGTCGGAGTGCCGTGGCTCGGCTGGACCTGTGGCGAGTGCAAGTATTGCCGGAGCGGGCGCGAGAACCTGTGCGACCGCGCCCGCTTCACCGGCTACACGCTCGATGGTGGCTACGCCGAGTACACTGTCGCCGACGAGCGCTACTGTTTCCCGATTCCCGAAGGCTACCCGGATCTTCAAGCAGCACCACTCCTGTGTGCTGGGCTGATCGGCTACCGGGCATTGCGTTTCGCTGGCCAGGCGCAGCGGATCGGGTTCTATGGCTTCGGTGCGGCAGCGCACATTCTCACCCAGGTCGCCGTTTGGCAAGGGCGCCAGGTCTATGCCTTTACACGGCCGGGTGATCACGAGGGGCAAGCGTTCGCCCGGCAGCTCGGTGCCGTCTGGGCAGGGGGATCGGACGAACTCCCACCCGAGCCGCTCGAGGCGGCGCTGATCTTCGCCCCGGTGGGTGCGCTCGTTCCCCAGGCCTTGCGTGCGCTGGAGAAGGGCGGAACGGTCGTCTGTGCTGGGATCCACATGAGCGACATTCCCGCGTTTCCCTATGCACTTCTCTGGGAAGAGCGCGTGGTGCGTTCGGTGGCCAACCTGACTCGTCAGGACGGTGAGGAATTTCTGAGTATCGCTCCGCAGGTGCCGGTGCGTACCGAGGTGCAGGTGTATCGTCTCGAGGAGGCGAACCGCGCGCTCGAGGATTTGCGGGCCGGGCGCGTGCGCGGGGCCGCGGTGCTGCAGATCGCTTAGCCACTCGACGTACGAGGGTGCATGACCCGTTTCCACAACGCATCCGCCGCGAACACCGCTGGTACGGCGATCGCCGCGAGTCCCCATCCGAGAGCCGGTGGTGGTGCCTGGTGGACGACCCGGGCGAGCGGCTCGACGAACAGTGTCGTGCCCAGGATCGCGAAACTGCCGAGGAGGGCATAGCCGATCGCACGATTGCCACGCACGCCTACTCGCCATGCCGGGAGCGTATCGCTGCGGTTGGCGAGGGCACTGGCAGCTTGACCGAAGACCACAGCGGTGAAAGCTGCACCGGAAGCGGCGAGAAGCGTGTGCGGGGATGGAAGCGACCCGCCGGGAGACCAGCCGCCGTGCACCAGTACGAGGAAAAAGGTGGCGAGCTCGACAAGTGCTTCCGTAGGGCCGAGCGCCAAGAATGCGCGAGCGAGTGCGGACATGTCGACTAAGCCTCGACGTGGAGGTGGTGTCTGGAGCGTCTCAGGCGCAGGAGGTTCGACGCCGAGCGCGAGCGCGGGGAGTGCGTCGGTCCCGAGGTCGAGCAGGAGAACTTGCAGGACACTGAGCGCGAGCGGGAGCCGGCCGCCACTCAGGGCCCACACGACGAACGGTGCCAGTTCGGCCACATTGTCGGTGAGGTGGTAGGTCAGGAAGCGGCGAATATTGTTGTAGGTAGTGCGCCCCTGTTCGATCGCAGCGACGATTGTCGCGAAGTTGTCATCGAGAAGGACGAGATCTGCTGCCTCACGCGCGACATCGGTCCCGCTACGCCCCATCGCGACGCCGACATCGGCCTCGTGGAGTGCAGGGGCATCGTTCACGCCGTCACCGGTCATGGCGACGACGTGGCCGCGGTTGCGAAGCACGCGGGCGATGCGGAGCTTGTCCTCCGGTTTGACGCGAGCGAGGACGACTTCATCCCGGTCGATCAACGCTCCCAGAATTGCATCGTCCGCTGGCAGCTCGTTACCGGTGAGAACGAGCGGATGCTCGCGAACTAGCCCCACCTGCCTGGCGACTGCGAGCGCGGTCGCTGGGTGATCACCCGTCACCATGATCACCCGGATGCCCGCTTCGCGACAGCGGGCGATCGCCTCGCTCGCCTCAGGGCGCGGCGGATCGAAGAACGCGATCAGGCCCAGGAACGTGAGATCGCGCTCGAGGTGATCAGGATCGGTAGTCGCGTCTGCCTCTCCGGGCGCCAGCGTGCGCTTCGCGACGGCGATGACCCGCAGCCCATCCTGAGCGAGGCGATCGGCGACGGAGCACGCTCGGTCGGTCTCGCCGCGGCAGCGAGCGAGGACGGTTTCGGGTGCTCCTTTCACGATGAGTGTGTTATCGACCACCACGCTCATCCGACGCCGATGTGGGTCGAAGGGAAAGCGCCGTTGCAGAACGTGTTCGGTCTTGAGCCGGTCAGCGTCGACACCGAGAGCGAGGGTCAGCGACCAGACTGCCGCATCGAGCGGATCACCTTCAGCCACCCAGCGGTCATCGTGAAGCACCGAACGGCCTTCGGCGCACATGACGGCAGCTGTGACCGCTCCGCGTACTGCATCCTCACTGCCGGGCTCGAACCGGATCGTGCGATGCGGCGAGTATCCTTCTCCGTCGATCCCGGCCGAACCGTGCGGTGTCCAGACCAGGACGGCTGAGAGTTCGTTGCGGGTCAGGGTACCGGTCTTATCGGTGCAGATGACCGTCGTGAGACCGAGCGTTTCGACCGCTTCCAGATGACGAACCAGCGCGTTCCGCTGAGCCATCCGTTGGGCGGCAACGGCGAGCGATAACGTGAGCGTCGGTAGAAGTCCCTCAGGGACGAGTGCAACCGTGACACCGAGCGTGAAGATGAAGGCGTCGGTCACGGGTAGCCCAGCCAGCATTGCGACGGCGAAAAAGACCGCGCCGGCAGTAAGAGCGATCGCGCTGATCATCCGAACGAGGCGTGCCAATTCCCGAGCGAGCGGGGTCGGGTGTAGGCGTGGCGCCTCGGTGAGGCGTGCGATGTTGGCGAGACGGGTGCGCGGGCCGGTCGCGGCCACGATACCGATGGCTCTGCCCCGAGTCACGAACGTCCCAGCGTAGGCGAGTTCCCCGACTCCGGGAGTCACCGGGATACTCTCGCCGGTGAATGTCGAGACGTCGAGCGCGAAGTCATCGACCTCGACCAGCGTCACATCGGCGGGAACGCGGTCCCCCGCATGGAGAATGAGCACATCTCCCGGTACGAGCTCGCGGGCATCGACAACGATGTCTCGTCCATCGCGCCGAACGGTGACACGTTGCGGAACCAGTTCCCGGAGGCGTGCTGCTGCGCGTTCGGCCCGGTACTCTTGCAGAAAGGCGAAGATGCCGTTGAGGAGAATGACTGCGACGATCGCGACGGCCAGCTCGGGCATGCCTGCCAGATAGGCACAGGCGGATGCGACCCAAAGGAGGACAGCGAAGAAGTGCGTGACCTGAGCGAGCGCAAGACGCCAGACAGCGGGTCCACGCGGTTGGGGTAATTGATTCGGGCCGTACTCCGCAAGACGAGCGAGCGCCTCCGCGCTGGACAAGCCGACCTGTGGGTCTGTCGCGATCGGTGGCGGGGCTGTCATACGCGTGCCCTCCCGTACTGGGCGAGAGAGCCCCATCCACATCGGGGGCGAAGTATACCTGGCATCTCTCGGTCGGGCGGGACAGTCGATCGACGTGGACGATGCGAGAGCTCGGTAGCTCACCGGGCTGAATAGCTCGCCACCGCGTGCAACCAGGCAGCGAACGTGCCTGGTCGGTTCACTCGTTGTTGGGCATCCAGCGATGGACGGTCCAAAAGGCGCGGGGCGTTTCGGACGTTCCCGCGTTGTACTGCAACGCGGGTCTTTGTGCCCTCAGACTGCCTGAGCCAGCGTATCGGGAACGTCGCAGAATGTTTCGCGGAGCGCTCGCGGAATGGCCGTTGGTCGACGGGTGGCGAGACTGATGAATGCGCAGACAAGTTGGCCGGTAACGGCCGGTTCACTGTCACCGTTGCGCTGCAAGACGAACTCCATGTGCAGCGTCGAGTGGCGAACCGCACGGACAGAGAGGGTACAGGTTCCAGTGTCATGCAACATCAGTGGCCGGTGGTAATGCACCTCGAGGTGGACGCGGGGCTTGCCGTAGCCCTCATCGAGGAGTCGAGCATCGGGAAAGCCGAGCAGGCGAAAGAGCGTGGACTCGGCCTGCGTGACGAAGCGGAAGATCGCTGGGTAGTAGATGACGCCGAGCGGATCGACATCGGCCCACAATACCTCGAACGGAATCGTGATCGAGCGCATCAGTGACCCTCCCGAATGGATCCTAGCGAGTGCGGTCAGCGGACGAAGGTAGCGAGTGGCACAACGTTCTTCGGTGCGACTTGTGCGTGTGCGACGACAGCAGAGGTGTAGCCGGTTGCCCTTTCTCGCTCTCCATGGCACAGCGCCGGAGCGACCCGATCGGGTCCAGTTGCCCCGGCTCCCAAGCCTACGCGAGCAGTGCCACGCGGACGTTACGAAGCCGTGATGCGAGTTCTGAAGCCGTGATGGGAGTTCTAGAGAGCAAGGACGTCGCTGGAACGGAAGGGGTATCGCCTGACCCTGCGGCGGAGTGTGCGAGATCATTCACGAGGGTGCGTTCGGTAACGGCACAACGGGGCGAGCACGAGCGGGAGGAGAGCAGGGAGATGGAGCGTTGCACGAACCAGCGCCGTCGAGTATACTGCTGAGTGCGTTGGCGGTGGGCCCACGTAGCTCAGGAGGCAGAGCACAATCTTGGTAAGATTGAGGTCCCGGGTTCGAGTCCCGGCGTGGGCTCCAGAAGCCGGTGTAGCTCAGCGGTAGAGCAGCTGTTTCGTAAACAGCAGGTCGTCGGTTCGAATCCGACCACCGGCTCCAAAGAAAACCGCGAAACGACGCGGAACCGACGAGACGGTCGGGGGTCGCTCCCGGGCCGTCTCGCGTCGTTGATGCCAATTCTGATGCCAATTGTTCCGTTCCGCACAGACGTTCGAGTTCAGCGGCGCAGGACGTGCCGCCGGGTCGCGGCCGGTGTGTCGCCAGCGGGCTGCTCGAGCGGGACGAACACCAGCCGGGGCGGGTGCGTGCCGAGCCCGGTCGAAGCGCCGAAGGCCCGCCGCACGCCGGCCTCGCGACAGGCCGCGAGATAGCGCTCGGCCGCCGCGTCACCCCGCCAGGGGGCACACGCGAGGAAGCGGAGCACGGCAGGCTCGAACGGCTCGCCGGTGAGCGCCTGGAACGTGCCAGCGTCGAAGGCGAGCAAGACAACTGCCAGGTCGCCGACGAGTTCCGGCGGGCAGTCCGGGGCGATTTGGGCGAGCGTCCCGGCGCGGTGCAGGAAGCCGCGCACCAGCGGGGGCGGCTCGCCGTCGCGGTCGGTGAGCGCCCGTGCGGCCCGGAGCGCGCGAGCGAGCACGTCGACCGGCTCGGCGAGCAGGTCGACCACTTCCCAGTCGCCCGGGTCGGCCTGTCGCCGCCATGTCCGATACCACCTTTCCACCGTCCGCCGGTCGACGGCCGTCGCCCCGAACCGCTCGCGAATAGCCCGCGTGGCCTGATCCGGCCGCCAGCCGCGCGCGAACAGGCTGAGCGCCAGTTCCAGCTGCCCCTCGACTTCAGCTTTCGACCTTCGCGGCACTGCTCTCCCTCCGTGCGACAAAACAATGCCCGTTGCGGGCAAATTGTGCTGCGCACATGCTGATGATGCAAGGAACGTCCTGTTGTCGCCTGGAGTGGAGGTGGAAGCGATGCGGCAGGAAGCGCGACTGCTCACGATCGACGAAGCGGCGAAGGCCTTGTCCCTGTCGAAGGCCACGGTCTACCGGCTTGCCCAGCGTGGGCTGCTCAAGACGGTCACGGTCGGGCGCGCGCGGCGCATCGCGCTGGCCGACCTGGAAGCGTTCGTCGAACAGCTCCGCCGCGCGGGGGAAAGCGAGGTGCACGATGTCGCACGCTGACGGCGTCTGGCGAGCGACGGTCATGAACATGGCGGACAGTGAGCTGACCGGACTGCTTCTCGACCTTCGGCTCGCCGAAGCCGAACTTGGCGGCCGCACCGCCGAAGAAGCAGCGCGCGGACGGGCTGTCATCGCAGCGATCCGCGAGACGGCCGAACGCGAGCTGCGGTTGCGACGACGGGCTGGTGCCAAGGAGCTCGACACGCAGGGGCTCCGCCGCGAACAGACGAGGCGGCTGCGGCAGGCGATCCGCGAGCGCGTCGACCTCGTCAGCTTGGTTAGCGAGGACGTCGAACTCCGCCGTTCGGGCAACTCCTGGCGCGGCCGTTGCCCGTTCCACGACGACCGCGAACCGAGCCTTGTCGTGTGGCCGCAGAGTGGTCGCTGGCGTTGCTTCGGCTGCGGACTCGGCGGCGATGCGGTCGCGTGGGTTATGGCGATGCGAAAGTTCGACTTCCGCGAAGCGTTGGTCTATTGCGCGATGCGGGCCGGGTTGCCCGCTGCCGCGGCTGTCGTGTGGCCGAACGAAGGGAAGGGAGGGCGACGGTGACGGATCACGTCTGCCCACGGTGCCGCGCCGCACTCATCCCGCTCGACGATGATACCGCGATCTGCGCGAGCGGCCACTGGCTCCGGGCCGCCGCCGACGGCCAGCTCGAGCCGCTCGACGACTCGGACGAGCCGGTGCCGCCCGAGCGACGCTCGCAGGCGACGCGGCTCATCGGCTACGCGCTCGCCTCGGGTGCTCGCTTCCTGCTCGATCAGTTCGGCCAGCCGCACGCCCTGGCGGACGGTGTGCCGCTCGCACTCCCGCGCGGTGCCTACCCGTGGTTGCGCCGGCTGTTCTGGCAACACGAGCAGCGCGGGGTCACAGGCGAAGCGCTCGCTGAGGCCGGCGGGACGCTCGAGGCCTTCGCGCTCCACGAAGGCGCCCGGGTCACGCTCTATGTCCGTTCGGCCTGGGACGCAGCGTCGCGGAGGCTCTTCGTCTGGCTCGGCCCGCGTCGCATCCTGGCGATCGGCGCCGAGGGCTGGCGCGTGCTCGAGGACGCACCCGTCCTCTTCCGCGTCTACCCCACGACCGGCGAGCTCCCCGACCCGGTCGCCGCGCCGATCGACGCACTGGACGACCTGCTCGACCTCGTCGCGCCGGCCGACGAAGCCGGGCGACGCCTGACCCTCGCCTGGATCGGCGGCGCCTGGCTCGAGCACGTCGCGCGCCCGATCCTGCTCCACACGGGCGACGCCGGTGCCGGCAAGTCGACGCGGCAGCGGGTGATCAAGCGGCTGCTCGACCCGACGAAGCCGGAATCGATCCGGCTCGACCAGCGCGAGATCGTGCAGAAGCTCATGCACTGCCAGGTCGCTCTTCTCGACAATCTCGGTTCGTTGCCCGAATGGGCTATCGATACGTTGTGCCGGGCGGTGACCGGCGAAGGCGACAGCAAGCGGCGGCTCTACAGCGACGACGACGACGTCGTCTACGAATTCCGCCGGGCGCTGCTCCTGAACGGGATCAACCCACCGGCCGACCGGCCGGACTTCGCCGACCGGTTGCTGCCCGTCGAACTGGAGCGGATCCCCGACGACCGACGTGTCGAGGAAGAAGTGCTCTGGGCCCGCTTCGCCGAGCGGCACCCGGCCTGGCTCGGCGCACTCGCGACGCTGCTCAGCCGAGCGGTCGCGCTCGAGCCGGCCGTCCAGCTCCGGCGCAAGCCGCGCCTGGCCAGCTGGGGGCGCTGGGCAGCCGCCGTCTATGCGGCGATGGGCTGGGGCGCCGAGCAGTTCGAGCGGGACTGGGCGCTGGTCATCGAGCGCCAGCAGGCGGCCGCCATCGACGGTTCACCGGTCGCACAGGCTGTCTTGCGTTTCATGGCCGAGCGGCACCATTGGCGCGGCACCGCCTCAGAGCTTCTGGCCGCCCTCGAGCCGGTCGCGCTCGAACTGAACCTCGCTAGGGCCCGGGGCTGGCCCAAGTCCCCGGTGTGGCTCTCCCGGCGGCTGCGCGAGCTGCGGCCCGTACTTCTCGACCGCGGGCTCCTCGCGCGCGAGGAGCGCGAGGGACGCGAGCGCACACGGTTCTGGATCCTCGAGCATCACGACGACCCGTCCCCCGAAGAAGACCCGGAAAGAGCGTCCATTGCGTCCATACCGTCCGCACCTGCTGAAAATCCGCATCCCGAAGCCGATCTCGCTGCGGACGGTAACGCGGACAGTAAACGCAGCGTCCGCTCGATACCGTCCGCACTACCGTCCGCGCGAAACCCGCATGACGACGCGCATGCGGACGGTACGGGCGCTACGGACAGTATTTCTGGGGCTCTTTGGGGGGAAAGTCAGGACGACGACGCCTGGGAGGACGACGAATGGGTCGCCATCTAGCCGACCTGCTCGAAGCGCTGCGAGCGGCCGGTAAGCAGGTGCGTGTCCGCGACGGTCGGCTCCTCGTCGGCCCGCCGCCGGTCGAGGACGAACTCCTCGCGCTGGTGCGGCAGCACCGCGACGAGCTCATTGCCTATCTCACGGCTGAGCGGCACGACGTCATCGAGCTCGCTCGCGCCTTGCTCGAACGGGGTGCGGTCCCGGCCCGGCCGCTCGAAACGGCACGCGGCCGGGTCGAGAACCCGCAGCGAGTCGTCCGAGCGCTCGTCGCCGTGTCGCGCTACCGGCTGTCGCCGGAGAGCCGGGCAGCGGTCGAAGCGGAACTCGCCGCCATCCTCGCTGCGCTGCGGGCTACTGCACTGTAGGTTCTGCACTGGAGGTTCTGGAGGTGCGCTATGCGCCGTGGACGGACACAGCGAGCGGTCATCCGTGCGTTGCGTGCAGCCGGCACCCCGCTCGACCTGCGCACGCTCGTCCAGCAGGTTTATGGTCACGCGACGCCGGCCGCGCTCGAAGCGACGCGACGGGCCTGTCACCGGTTGGCTGCGCGCGGTGCCATCGCACTCGCCTACCAGCGTCCTGGCGGCCGGCTCGTCGCCCGGTTACGCAACCAGCCTGCACCAGCGCGCACGGCCGCCGACCGGCCCGTCAGGCCTTGGATGCGCACCGTCCGTGACCTGCTCGTGCCGGTCGTGGCCGGGCTGACCGACCATGACGTCGCCCGCTGGCTCCGGCAGGCCGGACGCGACACGCCCTACCAGCGCTGGAAGAGCGACCTCCGTGCTGGCCACACGGCTCGCTGGTCGGGCTGGGTTCCGGCGCAACTTGCGGTCGAACAGCTCGCTGCACGCTGCGGGCTCGGCCCGTACGACGACTGGAGCGGGCTGCGGCGGGCGGTGCGGCGGGTGCTCGCCGAGCTGGCCGAAGCGGGGACGGTCGCGCTCCGCGAAAACCCAGACAGGCGGCCCGGCCGCCGGCACGTCGTGGCTGTCAGGCTGCTCGTGCGCGAGGGAGTCACGCCGCTCCCGCCCCTTCCCGTCGAGCACGTCGGGCGGCCGCGGCCGGCCCTGCGCGTCGCACCGGCAGTCGCGCTCGGCGCCGTCCGCCGCGATCACGCGGCCGCAGTGGCCAGCCAGCGCACCGCGCGCGTCCCTACCAACACATCGTGACGGACAGTGAGAAATGGCCGCCGATCACCCTAACCTGCTCGCTGCCCGCCCCGGGAACCTTTCGGCCGGTTTCCCTGCCGGGCGACAGGGAGACCGGCCGGACGGTCACGGTCGTGGTCGGGGGTCAAGCGCCGCACTGGCGGAGGGCGCGGTCGAGCGCGTTCAACGCCTCCGCTTCGTCGCCGAAGAACGTCCGCTCGCGCGAGACCGCGTCGAGTGCCGCGCGGGCGAAGCCGTACGCCGCCTCTCCGCGCAGTTCGATGAGGGCAGCTGCCACGAGCAGGCTGAGTGCGCGTCGTCGTAGCCACGGCTGCGCAAGAGCGCGTAGGCCCAGAGCAAGGCGTCGCGGACAGCGCTCACGGCTCCTCACCTCCCCCTGCATCGCGCTCGGCAGCAGTCAGGCGCAGGAACCGCTCGAGCGCTTTTGGACTTGCCACGCTGGCGAACGCGTTGATGAAGGTCGCCCGCACCAGTGCTGGTTGGTGCGCGAGCAGGGCCTGGTAGCTGGCGACGATCGTGGCGGCCTGTGCGTCGTCCACGGCAGCGTTGAGCAAGGTCGCCAGGTTGCGGGCAGCTTGCTCGGTTGTGGCGATGTCCCAGGTCGTCATCGTTCCGCTCCTTTCCTTCGGTGCTCCTTCTCGTCGTCCTGGGTCAAGGGTCTTCACGGGGTTCCCTTGGCGGTGCGCGGATCATGGCGCAGGCTCCGTTCACCCTCACTGCTCGAGCCAGGCCAGGAGCTGCTCGGCGTACGCGACGAGTTCCGACGCCGGCACGGCACTGCCGTGCAGGACGTCGGCCGCGGCACGCAAGGCGCTCATGCGCAGCATCCGCCGTTCCCGCTCGCCGTACACCGTGCGTCCCTCACCAGCGGCTGCTGGTGCCGGTGCGGGTGCCGCTGGCGCTGGTGCGGTGTCGGCGACCGTGACGTCGACGATGCGCGGGTACTCGCTCGACCCGTTCACGGTGACGACGTACCTCTGGCCGGGGAGGAGTGCGTCGGCCAGTGCCGCGTCCCAGCAGAAGAGCGCCTGCTTCTCACCAGCGACCTTGACCCGCCAGAAGCGCTTGCCGTTCTGGCTGGTGCGTTCTTCGACCTCGCTGACGGTGATCGTCCGCGTCTCTGCCATGGCTGTCCCTCCGTTCCCGTTCACCAGAGTGGCGTCACGCTGCCGTCCGCCGACTCGTAGACGAAGCGCCCGTCGTAGGCCGCCTCAGCTTCGGCTTCGCAGGCCGGGCAGCGGCCGTCCGCGTCCAGCTCCGCACCGCACTGCGCGCAGCGCTCGTCGTCGAGTGGCTGGTAGCGGCCGCGTGGCTCGAGCGGGTGCAGGAGCAGGCAGCGGCGGCAGCGCGTGCCCGTAAGGTCGTCGTCCGTCTCTTCGACCGCACCACACACGTCGCACTGGTAGCGGCGGCGGGGCTTTGCGCCCCGGCCGCCGTCCTGGTGCCGCTCGCGGACGAGCTGTGCTGCGATCAGGTGCTTGCAGGGGATGCCGAGCTTCCTGGCGCGGTACTGGTGATCCGGGCAGGTGCAGGACTCCTGCGCCAGGTTCACGAGATACGCGTCGCCTTCGCCGTTCAGGACGCAGTAGACGCCGTCCTGCCCATAGACCGGTGCGACCTTGCCCTGCTCGACCAGCTCGACCGCCTTCTGGTACCGCTCGACCAGTCCCTTGATCTGCTGCGTCGTCAGCATCGCTCGGCTCCTTTCGACTGCGACTCTTTCACTTTCTGAGACAAGTATAGCGGAGTGTGTGACGCCTGTCAAGGGTCGTTTTGCGGTTGACCCTGACCGTGCTAGACTCGTCTCGGAAGGGAGTGGTGGAACGATGGACGTGAAACCGCTTCGCGCCTGGCGGTACGCGCGAGCGCTCGGACTCCGTGAGCTGAGCCGGATCACGGGGCTCTCGCCGCAGACGATCACGGCGCTCGAGCACGGTCGGAGTCGCGGCTATCCGGCGACCTGGCGCAAGCTGGCGAGTGCACTCGGGGTCGAGCCGGAGCAGATCCTCGAGTACCGTCGCGCGGTCGGACTGGACGAGGAGCACGGCGATGGGGAAGCGGCGCGGTAACCACAGCGGGTCGGTCACGCAGCTCTCCGACGGGCGCTGGCAGGCACGGGTCAGCTACTGGGAAGGCGGCGTGCTCAAGCGCAAGGCGGTCTACGCCAAGACGCGCGCGGAAGCGGAACGGAAGCTGCGTGCACTGCTCCACCAGCTCGACCGCGGGCTCCGCCCGGCGCCGGAACGCCTGACCGTCGGCCAGTTCCTCGAGGACTGGTTCGCCGTCCACCGCGACCGGCTGCGGCCGACGACGGTGCGCCGCTACCGGCAAGTGCTCGACCACCTGCTCCTGCCCACGCTCGGCCGCGAGAAGCTGGCACAGCTTACGCCGAGCACCGTCGAGCGTGCCCTGGCCCGGCTGCGGCGCGAAGGGAAGTCGGCCTCCGCCGTCCGCCAGGCCCGGGCCGTCTTGCGCCGGGCCCTCCAGGACGCCGTGCGCGACGGGCTCCTGGCCCAGAACCCGGCGGCCTTGGCCCGGCCCGTGCCGGTCGACCCGCCGCGGCCGAACGTCTGGTCGGCCGACGAGGCGCGGCGCTTCCTCGAAGCGGCGCAGGGGCACTGGCTCTGGCCGCTCTTCGCGCTGGCACTCGCGACCGGGATGCGGCTCGGTGAACTCCTCGGCCTGCCCTGGGAACAGGTCGACCTGGACAGTGGCGCGCTCACCGTCCTCCACCAGCTGCAGCGGGTCGACGGCAGCTGGCGGTTGGTGCCGCCCAAGTCGCGGCAGTCGCGGCGCAGCCTGCCGCTCACGCCGCTCGCCCGCACGGCGCTCCTCCGGCAGCGGGCGCAGCAGGAAGCCTGGCGGGCAGCACCCGACTGGCGCGGGAACCCGTGGGGACTGGTCTTCACGACGAGGCTCGGCACGCCGCTCGACGCGCGGAACGTCAACCGGGCCTTCGCGCAGCTGGTCGAGCAGGCGGGAGTGCCGCGCGTCCGCTTCCACGACCTCCGCCACACGGCCGCCAGCCTGGCGCTGGAAGCGGGGGCCGACCTCAAGACCGTCTCGGCGCTCTTAGGCCACAGCCAGATCAGCGTGACCGCCGACTACTACGCCCACGTCAGCCGGCGGCTCGCCGAAGACGCCGCGACGCGGCTCGAGCGGCTGCTCAGCGGGTGATGCCAATTTTGATGCCAATTGGGAGCGACGTCCAGCGCCGTCGAGCGACAACGAGAGACAGGTAGCCGCGTACGGACGTGACTACAGAAACGTCGTGAGACGTCCAGAAACCAGTTTGGCTGGATTCGTAAACAGCAGGTCGTCGGTTCGAATCCGACCACCGGCTCCAAAGAAAACCGCACTACCACGAGAAACCGAAAGGACGGCCGGGGCGCGCCCCGGCCATTCTCATTTCCCTCTACTGCAATCGTGACTGCAGTGCGCGTGGCTGGACGTGCCGGTCCACCGGCGGTGAGCTGGTGCTCGCAACGGCGACCTCCACAGAGTAGCTGACTGTGCCGCCCAACCGAGGGATGTGCTCATGACATGGTAGCACGACTTCATCGCAACCATGCCACATGTGCCTATGCTGCGATGCTCGCCACGACAACAGTCTTTTCGACGTACAGGAACGGAAGCGAGGTCACAACTGGCGGCTGACTCGCTCGGTCTTTCCTCGTGGCAGCGGCATGGGGAGACGAGTTCCATCGGTCGGGCGGAGCGGGCAGCGCACCAACTGCTCGGGAGTGTCTGATCGTTCGGACGCGCTGACTGGTTTCCTGATGGGCCCGTGATTTATGCTGGAAGGAAAACCTGGAGGCAGTGCAGCGTCGAGTCGGTACGCAACGGAAGAAGACGATGGCTATCCAGCAGCGTACACCGCTGGCCGCACTCGGGGTTCCGCCGAGCGTGCTTCGAGAGTGGGTGCGGTCGTGGCTGCTCGAAGATGTCGGACACGGTGACGTCACCACCCAAGCACTCGTTTCGCCGGAACTCCGCGGCCAGGCTGACATCGTCATGCGCGAGGCAGGTGTCGTGTGCGGCCTGCTGCTCGTCGAAATCGTCTTCGCCGAAGTCGACGACGAGCTGGCCTGCACGGCGCTCGTTCCCGAGGGTGCCTCGGTCGCGGCCGGAACGGTGGTGGCGCGGGTCGCTGGGAGACTGACGAGCATCCTCACCGGCGAGCGTCTGGCGTTGAATCTCCTGCAGCGTCTTTCCGGGATCGCGACGACCACGCGCCGCTTCGTCGAGGCGATCGAAGGTACCGGTGCCGTGATCCTGGATACCCGCAAGACGACTCCAGGATTGCGCGCACTGGAGAAATACGCGGTCCGCGTCGGCGGCGGGCGAAACCATCGCTTCGGGCTGTTCGACGGTATCCTGATCAAGGACAACCACATCCGGGCGGTCGGAAGTGTCGGCGAGGCAGTCCGGCGTGCGCGCGAGCGGGCTCCTCATCCGCTGGCGATCGAGGTCGAAGTCACGACACTCGACGAGCTCGAGGAGGCGCTCGAAGCCGGCGCCGATTGGATCTTGCTGGACAACATGGATCTGGAAACGATGCGTGAAGCGGTCCGGCGGGTTGCCGGACGCGCACGGCTGGAAGCGTCCGGTGGCGTGACGCTCGAGCGCGTCCGCACGATCGCCGAGACCGGTGTGGACGCGATCTCGGTCGGTGCGCTCACCCATTCCGTGCGTGCGCTGGACATCGCACTGGAAATCGTGGCGATCGATTCGGACTGAAGGGGGTCGTTCACTGCGATGCAGAAGGAGGAACTGGTTCAGGAGATTCTCCGGCTCAAGGAGGAACGGCGTGCCGTCATTCTGGCCCACAGCTACCAGCGACCAGAGGTGCAGGACATCGCCGACTTCGTCGGTGACTCGCTCGGTCTCTCGCGCGAGGCGACGAGGACCGATGCCGAGGTGATCGTCTTTTGTGGCGTCCACTTCATGGCGGAGACGGCCGCGATTCTCAACCCGGAGAAGACGGTGCTCTTGCCCGATCTCGAGGCCGGTTGTTCGCTGGCGGAGACGATCACTCCGGAGGATGTCCGTGCCTGGCGCGAGAGACATCCGGATGGGATCGTCGTGGCCTACGTCAATACCAGTGCGGCGGTGAAAGCACTGGCGGATATCTGCTGCACGAGCGCGAACGCGGTCGAGGTCGTGACGAGTCTGCCGCCGGACCGGCCGGTGTTCTTCGTTCCGGACATGTTCCTCGGTGCGCACGTGGAGCGGATCACCGGTCGCAAGCTGGATGTCTGGCTCGGTGAGTGTCACGTCCACGCGGGTATCCGGAGCGAGGACCTGGAGGCGCAACTGGCGGCGCACCCGGACGCGGAGTTCCTGATTCATCCGGAGTGCGGTTGCAGTTCGACCTGCATCTTCTTGCGACCGGACGCGAAGCTGCTCTCGACGGAGGGAATGGTTCGGTACGCGGCACAGTCGCCAGCGCAGGAGTTCGTGGTGGCGACCGAGGTGGGCATCCTCCACCGGCTCAACAAGAAGGCTCCTGGCAAGCGGTTCATCCCCGTGCGTGAGGACGCCATCTGCCAGTACATGAAGCGGACGACGCTCGAGAAGGTGTACGAGTCGTTACGCGATTTGAAGCACGTGATCACGGTACCGGAGGAGATCGCCGCACCAGCCCGCCGGGCTCTCGAGGCGATGCTGGCGCTCGGTTAGCCCGCGTGGTACCTGGGAACGCTCGGAGACACGTGAAGAGAAAAGCCGGCCTGATTGCACCGGGCCGGCTTCTCGCTGTTCGGAGAGGCATCGGCATGCGTAGCGCTGTGGGTACGTGAGTCGACTGCTCTGGTTACGCCTGGCGGGCCTGCTCGACGAACCGGTTGGTGAAGGCTGCGCGAGCGTCGACGTCGCCTTCGAGCAGCCCCCGTTCCCGCATCCAGGCGGCGTAGTCGGTCCAGCGCTTCTCCTCCTGCCAGCCGAAGACCGGTACGCCCTCTGTCCAGAGCGGTGCGAGCAGCCGGATTCCTCTCTTCTCCAGCTCTTCGTTGGTCTCGGGATATTCCCGAACGAGGAGTGCAACCGCAGCATCCAGGTTACGGGCGGCATCCTGATACCCGCGGATCATCCCGCGCACGAAGCGCTGCACGCGGTCCTCGTGCTCGCGCAGTTCTGGCTCGCTGGTCACCATGACGAGTTCGTAAAAGTCCGGCACACCCCACTGCTCGACCCGGAGGATGACCGGCTTTTCGCCCTGCTGCTCGATCAGGATCGACTCGTGCACCCAGTACGCGCCGATGACCGCGTCGACCTGGCCACTCAACAGCGCACGGACGAGTTCGAAACCGACATTGACCAGCGTCACGTCTTCGAGTCGTGCACCATCCGTCTCGAGCATGGTCGCGAGGAGTGCCTCGTCGCTCGGTAGGCCAGGGTAACCGATCTTCTTACCGACGAGGTCGCGGGGCCGACGGATGCCGCTCCGCTCGAGCGCCATGACCGAGTTCAACGGGTGCTGGACGAGGGCAGCGATCGACACGACCGGGATCCCTTCGGCCCGGGCGAGCAGGACGTCGGTCTGGTAGCTGATACCGAAGGTGTTCCGGCCGGTCGCGACCAGCTTCAGGACGTCTTCCGGGTTGGCTGGCACCTCCAGGGTCACGTCGAGTCCCTCAGCCTGGAAGTGGCCATTCTGGCGCGCCATGAGGAGCCCGGTGTGGTTCGACCAGGGATACCAGTCGAGCGCGACGCTCACCGACTCGCGTTGTGGCGTCGGCGTTGCGGGCGCTGCTGGGCTCGTGGGAGTGGCTGCGGGAGCGGTTGCGTTTCTCGACGCTCCCTCGCCGGTGCACGCCCCGGCCACGAGCACTGCCGCTGCCGCCAGGAACGTCCGACGTGTCGACCGCCAAGCCATACGTCTCCTCCTCTCGCTCAGCGTTCCGTCCGTGGTGGCAGTCGCCAGGGGAGTGCGAGTCGCTCGATCGCTCCGACACTCCAGAACAAGCCGATGCTGAGAACCGCGCTCAGGAGGACTGCCGCGAACACGCGATCGGTATGGAATTGCGAGGCAGCGCGGATCATGAGGTAGCCGAGTCCAGCCGCAGAACCGACCCACTCACCGATGAGCGCACCGATCACGCTCACGGCGGCAGCGACGCGCAGGCCAGAGAAGAAGGGTGGGAGCGCGGCGGGAATACGGACGACGCGGAGCGTCTGCCATCGTGACGCACCGAGACTGCGCACTAAATCGACCAGTTCCGGATCGACGCCACGCAAGCCGTCGACCAGGTTGACAGCAATCGGGAAGAAGCAGATCAGCACGACGACGATGACTTTCGGGGTCAGCCCGTACCCGAACCAGATCAACAGCAGCGGAGCGAGTGCGACGATCGGGATCGCTTGCGACGCGACGACGAGCGGGTAGAGCGAGCGTTCGATCACGCGCGAACTGACGATACCGATCGCGAGCGCGATGGCCAGCAAGACGGACAGTGCCAGGCCGAGAGCGACTTCTTCCAATGTGACGAGGAGATGGCCAAGCAGCAGCCGCTGGTCGCGAACCAGGGCGAGAACGATCTGGCTCGGTGCAGGCAGCACCCAGGGCGGTACGGCGAGTGCGCGGGTCAGCAGTTCCCAGGCGATGCCGCCGAGTGTGAGGATGAGGAACGGCAGCAGACGATCACGGCGCATCGGCGCGTACCTCCCTGGCCATTCGGGCTCGGAGTGCAGCTAGGATGCGGCCTTTGAGCGCAACGAAGCGCGGATCGGTGACCACGTCGTAGCTGCGGGGACGTGGCAGGTCGACCAGCACTTCCTCAACAACGCGTCCGGGCTGCTCGCTGAGCACGACCACGCGGTCGCTCAAGAGGATCGCCTCCTCGACATCGTGCGTGACCAGCACGATGGTGCGGTCGAGCTCTTCCCAGAGCGCGAGCAGCCATTCCTGAAGGCTGGCCCGGGTGAGGGCGTCGAGCGCACCGAACGGCTCATCGAGCAGGAGCAACGGGCGCTCGGCCATGAGCGTGCGGAGGAAGGCGGCGCGCTGCCGCATGCCGCCCGAGAGTTGCGCAGGATAGGCGGTGGCGAACTCAGCGAGACCGAACCGTTCGAGCCACGGAAGGGCACGCTGACGTGCTTCCTGCTTCGGTACGCCGCGGAGTTCGAGCGGCAGGGTGACGTTGTCGAGGACGCGCCGCCAGGGCAGGAGCAGATCGCGCTGGTGCATGTAGGCGACCCGACCGAGGCGCTGGTGTGCAGGCGCGCCGTCGAGCCAGACTTCGCCGCTCGTCGGTTGCTCGAGACCGGCGACGATGTTGAGGAGGGTGCTCTTCCCGCAACCGGAGGGGCCGACGATGCTCACGAACTCGCGATCGGCGACGGCGAGATCGATCGGTCCGAGTGCTTCGACAACCTCGCGCCCGCGGCGAAAGACCTTGGTGACATGCCGGAGTTCGACCCGCTGCACGGTCACGGTCGACCTCCGGTTCGCGGGGCAGCCGAACGCGGTCGAGGTGCGCAGCAGCGCGAATCGTGCTCGATCGGACGGGATGCACGTTCTGTGGGTGGAGCCATGCTGCACACGGCCTTCCCTCCGCTGGCATTACCCAGGTCAGGTTCCACGGTCGGTGGCGGGATGGTGAGCCACCCTCTCAGCCCGGTTACCCCCGAGCTCCCGCGGCCGTCTCGATTTCCGAGACAGGACAGTAGCAGAACAGCAGCCGTCAGTCAAGGCCGAGCAGACCAGTGACTGTTCTGTCCGCCGGTGTGCCGTGCAGCGGTGCGATTGCAGAGTCAGGCTTTCGATGGTCCGGTGCGAGCTGGCGCGTTGCAGGACGGTGGGCTAGGCGGGAATACCAGTGTTCCCGCTGCGTCGGGAAACTGATTCTCGTCTCGAGCCACGCTCTTCGGAAACGAAAGGAGGGAGGTATGCGGAGACACTGGTGCCTGGCTCTCGTCGCCGCTCTGCTGCTCTCGGTCGCCGTGCCCGCGACGGACGTTTCCGGAGCGGAGTTCGCTCGGTACGAGTTCCAGCGCACCTGGGAGCGGACGGACCTGCCCGTGCAACTCGGCCGAGCAGCTCGCACCTGGATGTGGGGTCCTGGACCGATCACACCGGAGGTCTGGGAGCGCTATGCGGAGGCCGAAGGGGGAGCGCGAGTGGTCCAGTACTTCGATAAAACCCGCATGGAACTGAACGAAGGCGAACCGTACGATTCGCCGTGGCGGGTGACGAATGGCCTGCTGGCCAAAGAGCTGGTCACCGGGCAACGGCAATACGGTCACGCAACGTTCGTCGACTACGGTCCGGCGGAGATCAACGTCGCGGGTGACCCGGACGATACGGTGGGCCCGACCTACGCGACGTTCCGCGAACTCCTGCAGGCACCACCTGTACCGGTCGGCCAGGTGATCACCGCGACGCTGGATCGAAGCGGGACGGTCGGGAACGATCCGAGCTTGGCACAGTACGGGGTTACCGCGGCCGTCTTCGTACCGGAGACCAACCACACGGTCGCTTCCCCGTTCTGGGCGTTCATGAACGCGAGCGGTCCGATCGCTGAGGCTGGATTCATCCGCGAGGGGCCGCTTTTCCCCAATCCGTTCTATGCGACCGGTTTTCCGATCACCGAAGCGTACTGGACGACGGTGCGCGTCGGCGGGGTACCGAAGCGCGTGCTCGTGCAAGTGTTCGAGCGTCGCGTCCTCACGTACACGCCGGACAATCCACCGGGCTGGCAGGTCGAGGCCGGCAACGTGGGCCAGCACTACTATCGGTGGCGCTACGAGCTGGCACCGGATCGGGGAAGCCGGAACAACCCGATCCCGCGCGGTGAAGCGGCCATGCTCTACGGTGACTGGGAGGTGCGTGTCGTCGGTGTGATACCGAACGCGACGGAACTCGTGTTGCGCGAGAATATGTTCAACGATCCACCGAAGCCAGGGTACCAGTTTTTCATCGTAACGATCGAAGCGACCTATCGCGGGCCCGGCTCGGCACGTTTCGACGGGGGCTTCCGGCTGCGAGCGGTCGGTCCGGCCAACGTCTCGTACAGCACGTTCGAGGACAGCTGTGGGGTGATTCCGGACGAGATCAGTGACCGCGAAGTTTTCAGCGGTGGGACGATCCGTGGCAATGTCTGCTGGCAAGTACTCTCGTCCGATGCCGAGAACCTGCTGATGTACGACGATCCTTTCCTGGCCGACCGCTACGTAACGACCTTCTTCCAGTTGACACCGTGACACGACGAATCGAAACGGCTCGGCAGCACGGCGCAGTTGGCTTCGTGCTGCCGAGCGTCGGTCCGAACAGACGCGGGTGCTGGAGGCAGTAGACCGGTGCCGTTAGGGCTCCGGCCTAGTCTCGAGGCCAGCGACCAACCTTTCGAGTACGTTCACCGTTGCCGTTATGAGCAAGGGGGTGACGACGCGTTCGCGAGAGGAGTGCCCCCAGGAGCAATGCGGGATCTCACGAGAGAGGAGTCAGGAGGGCGGGTATGGCGGTCCGGTACTGTCCGCACTGTGGCGAGCCTGTCGCCTACGCGGGGGCGGGCTACTGCGCGTACTGCGGCGAACGTCTGGAGATCGGGCGAGCGGGAACCGGCAACGGGGCCGGTAGCGGAGCGTGGGCAAGTGCAGCGTACGCGAGCGAGACACACCCGTATCGCCGGCCGCTCTGGCTGGTCGTCGGCCTGACGATCGCGACCTTCGGCTTGTACTGGTATTACTGGATCGGCAAGAGCTGGGCCGAGATGAAACGCGAGGTGCGTGACCCTGGCATGGATCCGATCGGGCACGCGCTGGCGATGCTGGTGCCGATCTATGGCTGGTTTCGGCTGCACGCACACTTCCGGATTCTCAACGAGCTGCTCGAGCGAGTCGGTTCGCCACGGCGCGTCGAACCGTCTCTGGCCGTCATCTGGGCGATTGTCGCCTCCCTCGTGAATCGGGGCGCGATCCGCCTGTGGAATCTCATCGATTTCACCCCGGATGACATCGTCTTCGCGCTCATGATTGATTGGTTGGGCACGTTACTCCTCGTCGGCTTCGTTGCCTACGGGCAGCAGGCGTTGAACGAGTACTGGGACACGGTCGAACATCGGCCTTTGCGCTATCGAGTCAGCGTGTGGCAGTGGATCCTCCTCGCCATCGGTGGCTTCTCCTTCGTCTACGGGCTCCTCACCGATCTCGGGGTGCTGGCAGCGAGCTTCATGCTGGCCGCGTACTGACGGCGTCGGAGCATGCGCACGTCGAGGTGATGAGCGGAGTGCAGAGGAGGCGCTGCCTGTTGCCGAAACTGCCATAGAGCGACGTTTCCTCGATAGCTGGTAGTCGTGGTAAGGTAAGCGTATCTCGTTTGCGTCCGAGAGCTGGGTCACGTGACAGAGGAGCGAAGGCGAAGCCGATGACCACTTACCGGGCGGTGCTCGAACCGGTGCTTTCCCCCGCAGCGCTTGCGGTACTCGATCGCCTGACGCCGGTCATCTGTGCCTTGTATCAGCTCGAGATGCTCCTGGACACCGCGGTGCCGGCCGAGGATCACGCACGCTTGCGCGATCGCCTCGTGAGTCGCCTCGAGCGGATCGTCGCTATCCTGCCGGCTGATGTCTCGCCGACGGCCAACGAGATTTTCACGGCCGTCGAAGTCCTCGTGATGGACGTCTTGGGACGAGAGCTCCGGATCGGCGAAGAAATTGCCCGACTCGAGACACTCACCGAGGTGTTCCGTAGCGATCCATACCTGTACCAACTGGTGCGCGGTCAGGCGAACTGAGCGTGCCGACTCGCTGTGCGGGGGCAGGCTGTCTGCATCGAGGTCGCTGTCGCGCTCGGATGTGTCAGTCCGGCGGAAAACGCAGTGTGATGGTGTGGTGGACCGGTCCGATCTCGGTCGCGGGGAAGATGGCGCGAGCGAGCGGGAGCCAGGCGGCTGGGTCGGTGAGCGACGGACTGAAATGCGTCAGCCAGAGTTGCTGCACCTGTGCGGCACGGGCGAGTTCCGCCGCTTCGTGGAACAGCATGTGTCCCCGCTCGATCGCTCGCGGCAGCATGGCGGGGTCGCCGTACATACCCTCGCAGATCAGGAGGTCGGCATCCTTGACGAACGCGGGGAGCTCGGGCGTCGGGCGTGTGTCGGTGACGAAAGCGAGCGTGATGCCACGGCGGGGAGGTCCGAGCACCTCTTCGGGAGAAACGATACGGCCACCCACCTCCACTGGCTCGCCACGCTGGAGTTGGCGCCAGCACTGTACGGGAATGCCGAGCGCCCGAGCACGCTCGGGGAGGAAGCGACGGCCGCGAGGCCGATGGAGCGTGTAGGCCAGGCAGGGAACACGGTGCGCGACCGGCAAGGTCCGCACGAGCAATCCCCCGGGGAGCTGCAACTCGCTCGTGCCTTCGAGCTCGAGCACCTCGAGAGCGAACGGCAGGACCGGCACGATCGAGCGCAGCGCGTGCACGACGCGAGACGTGCCATGCGGGCCCACGATGCGGACCGGTTCCTCGCGTTCGGCGAAGGCCAGCGAAAAGAGGATGCCCGGCAACCCGGCCACGTGGTCGGCGTGGAGGTGCGTGAGGAGAATCGTATCGAGATCGCGGAAGCTCCAGCCGGTGTAGCGCCAGGAGATCTGGGTACCTTCGCCGCAGTCGATGAGTACCGTGTGCCCCTCGCAACGGACCAGGAGCGCCGAGAGCCAGCGCTCCGGGAGCGGCATCATTCCACCGGTTCCGAGAAGACACACGTCGATCATAATTCCGCGCTCGTCCAGTTGCCGCACCGGAGGCGAATCCTACCACGTTGGAGACGAGCCACCGGCGTGCTAGCATGCCGCTGGGACGGTTCAGGGCCGGAGGCGAACGATGGCGGACTTCGTGCTTGGTCGACCGACGACGCTGGCGACGGAGGGGATGATCGCCACGCCGCATTACCTGGCGACGTTGGCAGGCTTGCGCGTCCTCCAGGACGGTGGGAACGCCGTGGATGCGGCGATCGCCGCCAACGCGGTGTTGGCGGTCGTCTACCCGCACATGTGCGGCATCGGTGGTGATGCCTTCTTTCTGATCTGGGAGCCACGCGAGCGACAACTCTTCGCGCTCAACGGCAGTGGCCGAGCACCCCAGGCGCTTTCCGCCGAAACGCTGCGGTCCCGCGGTTTCCGGCTAGTTCCACCGAAGGGACCCTGGGGAGTGACGGTGCCTGGTGCGGTCGATGCCTGGGTGACCGTGCTCGAGCGCTGTGGCACGCGGCCGCTCGGCGAGCTCCTGCAGCCAGCGATCGGCTATGCCGAACGTGGCTTTCCGGTGAGTCGGCAGCTCGCAGCAGCGATCGCGCAGGAGGAGCAGGTGTTCCGCGGCCAACCGGCAGCCGTTGCCCAGTTTCTCCCCGAGGGTCGGCCGCCCCAGCCGGGTACCATCCTGCGCCAACCCGCGCTGGCGGCGACGCTCCGCCTCATCGCCGAGCGCGGCCCGGAGGCGTTCTACCGTGGCCCGATCGCCGAGGAAATCGCAGCAGTCATCCAAGCGCACGGCGGCGCCATGACCGTCGATGATCTGGTGGCGCATCGGTCGGACTGGGTCGAGCCGCTCCGGACGACGTATCGTGACGTCGAGGTCGTGGAACTGCCGCCGAATACGCAGGGTGTGACTGCTCTCGAGCTGTTCAATATCGTGGAAGGCTTTCCTGTCGCAGAACTCGGCTGGGGAACGCCGGATCTCTTGCACCGCTTTCTCGAAGCCAAGAAATTGGCCTTTGTCGACCGTGATCGCTATCTCGGTGATCCCGCCTTCGTCACGGTGCCGGTCGAGCAGTTGCTCGACAAGGGGTACGCGGCTGGCTTGCGCGCACGGATCGATCCGGAGCGTGCGGCGATTCCCCCGGCGCCAAACTGGGAGAGCGACACGATCGCGTTGTGCGTCGTCGATCGTCAAGGGCGAGCGGTCTCGCTCATTCAGAGCCTCTACAACTCCTTCGGGAGCGGGCTCGTCGCAGCTGGTATGGTTCTCCACAATCGCGGTGCCTGCTTCGTACTGGACGAGCGCTCACCGAACGTTCTGGCACCCGGCAAGCGACCGCTGCACACGTTGATTCCCGGGATGCTGCTGCGTGCTGGTCGTCCCTGGGTCGTCTTCGGGACGATGGGTGGGCACAGCCAGCCGCTGATTCACCTGCAACTGGTGACCGGTATCGTCGACTTCGGTTTCGAACCGCAGGAGGCGATCGAAGCACCCCGTTGGGTGTCGCGGCACGAGCCAGGAGAGGGACATGAGACGGTGTATCTCGAGCCGGTGCTCT
>Ga0207863_100168_pt1 | contig 29206 bp, 38 predicted proteins | sample CeladaPassaD2F12_FD_187497 | JGI IMG/M metagenome (GOLD analysis project Ga0207863, IMG submission 187497) | Cellulose-adapted microbial communities from the Joint BioEnergy Institute, USA - Passage D2F12 (SPAdes) (version 2) | ecosystem: Engineered > Bioreactor > Continuous culture >... | reverse complement strand
TGCCCCGCGACCTCTCCCCGCTGAAGGTCTTCCTTCACCGGGGAGCGTGGGAGGGGTGGAGGGGTTGCTTAGGTCCTCCTCCTGGTGGAGGGCCGAAGTGCGCTAATGTGCACTTTGGTTGACCAGGCCCGGACCGGACCGCCCCCGCCGCCCCAGGGCGGGGAAGGGGAGAGGCGGGGGGCGCGCCTCGAGGGGTTTCCCAAGGCGGGGGAGGCTTCTCCCCGGGGGAGGGTCCTCACCCGGGAGCGGGAAGCCTTCCCCTCCTCCCCCAGGGAGAGGCGGTCTCCCCTGGTGCCCCTTCTCCTCCTCGCCGCCTCCCTTCCCCTCGTCCTCTACCCCGCCTGGGTGGGGGCCATCCCCGGGGCCCTGGCCTTCTTTCCCGCCCTGAACCTGGTCCTGGTGCAGGACCGCCTCCTCAAGCGCGGGGGGCCTGCCCGGGAGTACGTGAGCGCCTTCAAGGGACTCCTCTTTGGCCTGGCCCTGGTGGCCCTCCTGGGGGGAGCAGTCCACGGGGTTCTCCTCTCCCTGGCGGGGGGCCTGGCCTGGGCCCTCCTCCCCGCCCTCTACGGGGTGGCCGCCGGGCTCAGGCCCCTCCCCCTGGGCCGCCCCGCCCGCCTCTACGCCCAGGCGGTGGGGGACGCCCTGGGGCCCACCGCCCTCCTCGCTCCCGTGGCCCTGCTCTACGCCGTGCCCTTGGGGCTTGCCCTCGCCGCCCTGGGCCTCCTGGCCTTCCTGGGGGGACACCTGGGGGAGGACTAGCAACAAAGGCTTGCCTAGCTACCCAATATATGGCAACATGAGGGTATGCGGTTGCGTGCCGTACTGCTCGCCCTCACGATGGTCCTTCCGGCGCAGGCCCAGGTGGTGCTCAAGACCTACTACGCGGAGGACCTGGTGAAGAGCCCGGGGCTCATCGAGGTGAGCCCCGGCTTCACCACGGTCATCGACTTCTGGGACACGGTGGACGCCGCCTTTTCCGCCCGGCGGGAGCTCCTTCGCCTCGAGGGGGGCGGGAGCAGGCTCCTCCTCTCCACGGGGATGATGGGCACCCAGGCCGGGGCGGTCCCCGTGAAGAGCGGGATGACCGACCTGGTGGTGGAGGTGGGGGGGAGGACCCTCCTCTTCACGGTGCGCATCGGGGCGGGGGAGTACCCCAGGCGCTACCAGATCCTCCTCAAGCGGACTCAGGGGGGCACCTACGCCCCTCTCTCTCAGGTTCCTCCCGCCCCGACCGTTAGCCCCGCTCCCGCCCCGGCCCTTCGCCCTCAGACCGAGCCCTCCACGGCCCAGCCCCCGGCGGTGCACTTCACCACCACCGTGGAGGCCCCTTCCGGGGAGGAGGGGAAGGTGAGCGTCTTCTTCACCCTGGAAAACCGGGGAAGCCACCCCGTGAGCTTCGCCATCAACGACCTCCAGGTCCTGCAGGAGGGGAAGCCCCTCCGGTTTGAGATGCGCCGCGACCCCCTGAAGGCGGTCTTGAACCCCGGGGAGGGGCAGAGCGGGGTCATCGTGGTCCACGGGGCGAGGCCCGGGGAGATCCTCCTCAGGTGGCGAGGGGTGGAGCTCGGACCCGGGAGGAGCTTCCTCCTGGAGAGGCGGCTTTTGGGGAAGACCATCGAGGTCCAGACGGAAGGGAGGTAGGAGGTGGACCTCCTCGCGCCCTGGCGGGAAGGCCCCTACACCCTGCAGGAGGCCCTGGAGCGCTACGGGGAGGCCCTGGTGGGGGAGGCCCTGAGGCAACGGGTGCTGAAGCCCGTGATGACCCGGCTCGGCCCCGTCCTGGTCCCGGCGGCCAGGGGCCGGGCCCTCTTAGGGCTCACCCGGTACTACACCCCCAGGGCGGGGGCCCTGGAGATGGCCCTCCTGGTGCGGCGGCAGGCGGAGGCCATGGAGAGGGAGGGCTGGCGCGTGCTCAAGCGGCAGGGAAGCAGGGCCGTTTTGGAGCGGGACGGGGAGCGGGTGCTCGTGGTGGGAAACCGTGGGCCCGTGGGAAGGCGGCCCAGGCCCCAGGACGACCTCGAGGCCACCGCTAGCCGGGTGGTGGTCCTGGTCCCCGAGGGGGCGAAGCGGTCCCGGATAGAGGTGAAGGAGGTGCGGATTGGAAGCGGTTGACGCCATGAAGGACCTGGTGATGAGCCTGGAGCCCCCCAAGGCGGTGATCCTCGCCATCACCACCCTGGGCCTCGCCCTGGGCGGCCTCCTCATCGCCATCGGGGAGCGGGACCGGGGGGTGGGCTACCTCATCGCCGCCCTCCTCGGGGGGATCCTCGCCTGGAACGCCAAGAGCTTGCTCTCCCTGGTGGGCCTATGAACGAGGTCCTGTGTAGCGTGACCCGGCTGGTGTGCGCCCTCACCCCCCCTGTGGTCCTGGTGGGGGCGCTGGTCCTTTTGGCCGTGGTCCTCCTGGGCTACCGGGTGGTGATGGGAGACCTCCGGCGGGCCAAGTGGAGCCTGGCGGCCCTCCTCCTCCTCGCGGGGCTCCTCGCCCCGGTGCCGAACGGGCATGGGGGGAAGACGGCGGCCTTCTACCCCCTGATCCGCATGCTCACCGGGGGGTACGGGGCCTGCACCTTCATCGGGCCGCCTCCCCGGTACACCCCTTCCCCGGACGAAAGGCCCGTGAAGGGCCTCTCGTGTGGGGGGGGCATGAGGGCTTTGGTGTAAAATGACCTATATGGTGAAAAAGGCGGACTTCACCACCCTCACCCTGGACGCCCAGGGCCGGGTGCTCCTTCCCCGTCCCCTCCGCCAGGCCCTGGGCCTGGGGCCGGGGGCCAGGCTCGTGGCCCTGGTGGAGGACGGGCGCCTGGTCCTCACCCCCTGGGAGCGGCTGGAGGAGGAGCTTTGGGCGGAGCTCGCCGACGTCCAGGAGAGCCTCGCCGAGGAGCTCCTTAAGGAAAGGCGCCTGGAGGCCGAGAAGGATGCCTGAGGGGCCGCGAAAGCTCCTTGACGCCTCGGCCCTTCTCGCCTACCTGCAGAGGGAGCCGGGCTTTGAGGCGGTGCGGGAGGCCCTTCGGGAGGGGGCGGCCATCAGCGCGGTGAACCTCGCCGAGGTGGCGGGCAAGCTCAAGGCCAGGGGGAAGGACCCGGAGCGCATCGTGAGGCGGCTTTTGGCCATGGGCCTCGAGGTCCTGCCCTTCACCCTGGAGGAGGCCCTGGAGGCGGGGGCTCTTGACCCCCTGACCCGGCCCCTGGGCCTTTCCCTGGGGGACCGGGCCTGCCTGGCCGCCGGGAGGGTGCGCGGCCTGGCCGTCCTCACCGCGGACCGGACCTGGGCCGGGGTGGTGCCGGGCGTGGAAGTGGTGGTGGTGCGCTAGGCCCAAGGGGCCAGGAGGACCCTCGTCCCCTCGGGGAGAAACCGCCTCAGGTAGGCCACGCGCTCCGGGACCGGAGCCCCCCAGACCTGGCCCACGAACCTCCGGGCGAAGGCTTCTCCTTTGGCCTTTACCCGGGCCCGGGCGTAGGCCCCGGCGTCGTACTCCAGGGCCACGGGGCCTTCGGGGGTGAGCCAGACCCCATCGGGCTCCTCCACGGGGTGGCGGGGCTTGGGGCTCACCCGCCACACCCTGGGGTCAGGAGGCACCCCGAGGAGGAGGCGCATCTCCGCCAGGCCCGCCAGGTGGCGGAGGGCGGTGAGGGGGTAGCGGGCCACGCTCGGGTGGGCGTAGAAGGCCACGGGCTCCTCCTTCCGGTAGTAGGTGAGGCCCAGGTAGCCCTCCACCCGCACCGCCTCTTCGGGGGGGACGAGGCCCCAGCGCCGGACCTGGGGCTCGGACCAGGCGAGGTCCACGGCGAGGGGGTTCACGCTCATTGCCCGGCCCCCAGCACCAGGACCGTGAGGGGCGTCCCCTGGGCCACCTCCGCCACCCGGACCACGGCCCTCGTGCCCTCCGGGACGGAGAAGAGGTCCGCCGCCGCCGCCCCCAAGAAGAGCTCCAGGGGCGGGGTCTGCCCCTGCTGGATCACCGTGCCCGAGGGCGTGGTGGTGACGGTGGTCTGCTGGCTCCGGGCCCGCACGTAGTCGGAGAGGCCCCGCAGGGAGCCCCGCACCAGGTCGGCCACCAGGGAGGGGGCTTCCTCCCGGACCTGGGCGGGGAGGCCCTGGGCGAGGTCAGAACCCAGGACCACGGCCCGCACGGGGAAGACCTTCCCCGCCAGGACCGCCTGGTCCAGGTTCACCTCCACCCGGCGGGTGGGGGAGAGCTTGGCCTTGCCCAGGAAGGTGGCCCCGTCCTCCGTCTCCAGGGCCACGGGGACCTCCTGCCCCTCAGGCACCACGAGCCTCACCGCGAGCCTCCCGGAAAGCCGGGTGCCGGGGAGATAGGGGGAGGAAGCCGTGGGGGAAGGCGGGGAAGGGGCCGTGGAAGGAGGCGTGGGAGAGGCCTGCCCCCGCCCGAAGACCTCGGGCAGGTTGGCCTCGAAGAGGCCGGGCCCCTGGGCCTGAGGCGAGGCGGTTGAAGCGGAGGGCGCCGCCTGGGGGGCCTCGGCCTTCCTGTAGGCCACGAAGGAGGAGACGGGGGCCACCTGGCCGGAGGCGCTACCCGCCTGCCCTTGGTAGACGGTGAGGCCGGGCCCGGTGGAAGCTTCCTGGGCCTGGGCCCTGAGGGGCACGGAGAGGGAGGCCTGGGCCGGGGCCTCGGCCTCGCCCTGGCGGAGGTAGACCGTCATGGGCGGGGCCGGGGCCGCTTCGGCGGCGGGCGCTTGGCGGACATAGGCCGCCATGGAAGGGAGATAGGTTCCGGTGCCCCCAACCGAGGCGGGGCTCGCCGGGTACGCGCCCACGGTCTGGGGCGGGGGAGGCACCTCCCCGGCAGGCGAGGGCGTGGGCGGAGGGGGGATCGTCTCCGGCAGGGCCGTGGACGGCGCGGTCCCCGGGGAGGCCTCTCCCGTGGCCCCGGAGACCTCGGCAGGGGGCGCAGGGACCTGAGAGGCCTGCCCGCCCGGGGCCGCCTGGCCCTCGAGGGCGGACGCCGAAGGGGGTGAGGCCTCGGCGCCCGGGACCTCCGGCGTAGCGGGGGCGACCCCCGTGGAGACCACGCTCTGGGCCGGGGGAGGGGTTTGGGCTTGGGCCGGGCGCTTGGGGCCTCCCAGGTTGTTCATGGCCCACATGAAGATGAAGAGGCTCATAAGGCCGCCCACGCCGATCAGGATCTGCTTGGGACGGGAGGGCACCCACTCCCCGGTGAGCTCGTCATAGCGGTTGAAGAGGCGGTTGTAGAGGCCCCGGAGGAAGGCCCGCTTCCTCACCTCCTGGCGGACCTCCTCCTCCGGGGGCCTGACCTGCTCGAACTCGATCCCCCCCTCCAGGAGGGCGGCGAGCTCCGGGTCCTTCTCCCTGAGCTCCTCCAGGAGGGCGTAGAAGCTGGGCTCGTCCGGCCCGGGGAGCTTCCTGCCGAGCTTCTCCTCTACCTGCTTGCGCACCTCTGGGTTCAGCCTCACGCCCTCATGTTGCCACAAAAGGGTAGGGTTTTGCTATAATGGCAGTCGTATGAGGTTGAAAGGGGGTGAGAACGCGCGAGTCAAGGTTGTGGGGATGGACGGGCTTCAGGCTTTGGGCTTCGGGCTTCTTGACCTTTTGGGAGGTAGAGCGTGCTGAAGAAGCTGGCTAAGGGTTTCAAGACGGAGCACTTCCGGTTCTTCGTGCTGGCGTTGGCGGTGGGCCTCGCCCTCTTCGGGGTGGCGGAGGCGCAGACGAACCCGGCGGACCAGGCCTTCGGCAACGTGGCGAACGCCATCTGCACCATCGTGGGCTACCTGAAGGGCCCCGTGGGTCTGGGGATCATCATCCTCATGTTCGCCATAGGCGGCATCAGCCTCGCCATCGGCGGGCGCAATGCCTTGCCCCTCATGATCGGGGCGGGCATCGGGGCCATCATCATCGCCGCCGCTCCCTACTTCGCCAAGATGTTCTTCGGGAGCGTCACCAACACGGCCAACGCCCCCGCCTGCACGAACCTCTTCTGAACCATGCTCAGGCTCCGGGTGTGGCGGCTCTACCAACCCCTGACGCTCCTCGGCCTCGAGCTCTGGCAACTCTTCCTCGGGGCCGTGGCCATGACCCTGGGGCTCCAGGTGGGCGGAGCCCTGCCGCACCCGGCCCTGGGGCTGGTGCTGGCGGGGCTCTTGGGGTTTTTGGCCATCAAGTTCTCGGACCGTCTCAGGATCCTCTACCCGGGGGCGAGCCTGTGGCAGGAAATCGCCTGGCTCACCCAGAAGGAGCGCTACCGCCCCGAACGGGACGAGGACACGACCCCCCTGATCTATGACGAGCGCTTCCAGAGGTAGCCTCTTCTCCCGGGCGCGGGAGGACTCCCTCACCGCGCTCTTGCCGTACTGGGAGATCCAGGACGGCCTCGTGGTTCTGAACGATGGGCGGGTGGAGGTGGGGGTGCGGCTGGAGCTTCAGCCCACCCTCTTCGCCAGCACCGCCTACATGGAGGGCCTGGTGGGGGTCATCAAGACCATCCTTCGGAGCGGCGTGCCCGAGGGAAGCCGGGCCCGGCTCGTGGTGGAGGTCTCCCCGGCCCCCTTCGCCCGGGTGGAGCGGTACCGGAGCCTCGAGCCCTCCCACCCCACGGCCCGCTTCCTGCAGGAAAGGCGCTACGAGGCCTGGCGGGAGCGGTGGCAGAAGGGGCAGGTCCTGGAGAAGCGGGTCTACCTCAGCGTCCTCCTGGGCAGGCCCCGGCACAAGCGGCGCCGGGTGCCCTTCACCCCGGAGGAGTGGAAGGAGGTGGTGGCGGAGGCGGAGCGGGTGCGGACCCGGATCATCCGCGCGGCCTCCGCCTACCGCATCCTCGCCTTCCCCATGAGCGACCAGGAGCTCTTCGCCGTCCTCTACCGCTACTTCAACCCCGCCCTGGCCCTTGCGGAGGTGCCCCAGTACCAACAGACCTGGCAACGCTACCCCCGGGAGGCCATCCGCCGCATCCCCTCCCTCAGGCCCCCCACCCTCCGGGCCCAGATCGCCCGGAGCGAGGTGGACAACTCCTACCGGGACGCCCTCTACGTGGGGGGGATGTGGGCGGGGATCCTCTCCCTCTACACGGTGCCGGACGAGACCTACGCGGAGATGGGGGACGTGCTGGCCCAGGCCGGAGGGGACCGCTTCTACCTGGTCATGGACTTCCTGCACGAGCCCTTCGAGCTCGCCATCCGGGCCCTCAAGGCCCGGGCGAGGCGGTACTACTCCGCCTCCCAGTCGGGGACCTACGTGGACCCCAATGTGCGGGTGGGGCAGGTGGAGACGGAGGGGGCCATCACCCACGTCTCCCAGACGGGGGACCACATCTTCCAGGTAGGGGCGAGCCTCGTCCTCCTGGAGCGGGACCGGCAGGTCCTGGAGGAGCGCGTGAGCCAGGCGGTGAGCACCCTGAGCCAGGTTCCGGGGAACCCCTTCCGTGTCCTGAGAAACGGCCTCCTCGCCCCCTGGCTCACCCTCGCCCCCTTCTCCGGGGGGATAGCGGAGGAGAAGGTCTACCTCCTGGAGACCAACGCCGCCCACTTCTTCCCCACCACAGGGGCCTGGACGGGAAGCCCCAGGCCCGTGGCCCTCTTTCGGAACCGCCAGGGGGCCCTGGTCTCCGTGGACCCCTTCGACAAGCGGATGCGCAACTACAACGGCATCGTGGTGGGGGGCTCGGGCTCGGGGAAGACCTTCGCGGTGCAGTACCTCCTCTCGGAGCTCTTGCGGGACGAGAAGGTGAGCGTGGTCATCCTGGACCGGGGCAAGAACTACCAGGCCCTGGTGGAGGCCTTCGGCGGGGCCATGGTGGAGATCCGCCCCGGGGCGGGGGCCAGCATCAACCCCTTTGACCTCGAGGAGGGGGAGGTGGAGCCCACCCCGGAGAAGAAGGGGGACCTCCTGAAGCTCCTCCGGGCCATGGTCCCCCCCGGGGGCGACCCCACCCAGGAGGCGGTGGAGAACGCCATCCTGGAGGCGGCCATAGACCAGACCTACAAGCGGGCCACCACCGTGGACCTGAAGGAGGACGGCACCGGTCAGCGAAGCTACATTGAGGAGAAGCGCTACCTCGGGGCCAGGCTCTCCGACCTGGTGAAGACCCTCCTCACCCTGGACGAGATCGGGGGGCGGGGGGTGTCCCCCTCGGAGAAGGAGGTGGCCCGAAGCCTCGCCCTCCGGCTCCAGTCCTGGACCGGGGACTCCCCCATGGGCAGTTTCGTGGACCGCCCCACCTCCGTCCCCGTGAGCACGGCCCGGGTGGTCTGCTACGAGCTCGAGGGCCTAGACGCCTACGAGGGCCTGGACGTGGTGGGCACGGTGCTCATGGCCGACCTCATCTGGAAGCGGGCGAAGGAGGGGAAGAAGCGGGGGGAGGAGCGGAACCTCCTGGTGGTCCTGGACGAGGCCTGGAAGGTGTTCAAGAACCCCTACGCCGCGAGCCTGGTGGAGGAGCTCTACCGCCGGTTCCGGCACCTGGGTGGCGGGATTTGGAGCATCACCCAGAGCCTCCAGGACTACAGCGGGGAGAGCGCGGGGAGGATCCTCCAGAACACCACCTGGGTCTTCCTCTTCCGGGTGCAGGGGGAGGAGGAGCACGTGCGAAGAGTCTTCGGCCTCTCCGACCGGGCCATGGCCGTGTGGAAGTCCCTGGGGGGCGTCAAGGGGCTCTACGGGGAGGTGATGGTGTGGGCGGTGCGGGACGACCGGAAGGAGGGGGACGTGCTCCAGCTCTGGCCCACGCCCTACGACTACTGGCTCTTCACCAGCGCCCAGGACGAGGTGGCCCTGAGGAAGGCCATGGCGGAGAAGTACGGCGGGGACATCCTAAGGGCGGTGGTGGACCTCGCGGAGGGGAGGAGGCCGTGAGGGCGATCGCCCTCCTCGCCTTCGCCCTCCTCCCCGCCCTCGCGGTGAGGGTGGCGTGGCTTTCCCCGAGGCCCGGCGTCTACCCGGAGGGGCGGGTCCTGGTGGTGGAGGCCCGGGTGGAGCCCGAGCCGGGGGAGAGGGTCCTCGAGGTGAGGGGTGTGGCCCTTCCTTCGGGGCGGGAGGTCTTCCGCACCACCTCCCTCCAGGTGAAGCGGTACTGGGACACCACGGGCTTCGGCGGTACCACGGCGCTTCGCCTGGAGGTGGACTACACCGGGGGGAAGACGGGCACGGCCTACGCCCTCCTCGCCCTCCAGGTCCAGGGGACGGGGCTTTCGGGCCAGAACCTCCAGGCCCAGGGCCTCATGGAGGACCTGGACGGCTTCATCACCCAGGCCTGCCGCTTCATCGGCTTCTACGAACTCGCCTCGGTGCGCTGGCTCTGCACCGCCCACCGGACCGTGAAGAAGGCGGTGAACTACTGGAACCAGCTCGGGGACATGTGGGAGGACTTCAAGAACCAGGCCATCTACTACGGCACCGGGCTGGCCCTGGACTGGCTGGGCAAGGGGCTTGGCCTCCACCAGCTCAACCCCCTGGTGGACCAGGTGGACCAGGCCCTGACGGACTTCATGAGCGACATCCGCAGGCAGAAGAACGCCATCCTGAACGCCCTGGCCCGGGCGCGGGCGGAGCAGTTGCGGGAACTGGACGAGTGGAAGCCCGGGGACGACCCCCTCTACTGGGGCCCGGAGTGGTGGACCCGGCTCATCTCCGGGGTGGTGCCCCAGCTGGGGTTCCAGGCCACGACCCAGAGCCTCACCGACCTCCAGCGCACCGCCCAGCTCCTGGAGAACCAGTCCCGGGTGGCCCAGAACGTGCAGAACCAGCAGGAGAACCTGAGCCTGGAGAACACCCTCCAGGACCTCTGGGACACCCTGGGGGCCGCCTGGAACTTCATCGCCGAGGCCGTGTCCCAGGGGTGGGCCTCCCTCACCGGGGGGCTTTCCGGGGCGAGCGTGGGCCTTCCCCAGGGACCCGTGGGGGCGCAGGGCGCTTCCCCCGGGGCCTCCCTGGGGGCCCAGCAGACTTCGGGCGGCTCCGGGGGCACCTCCGGCTCTGGGGGCGTGATGGACCCCGGGATCACGGAAAGGCTCATCTCCGAGGCCCAGACCGCCCCCTCCACCCGCGAGGTGATGGAGGTGGTGGTGAAGGGCTTCGCCGAACTCATCCGCCTGCAGGCCCAGGACTCCTTCCGGGCGGTGCAGGAGATGAAGAACCTCGCCGCCCAGCAGGCCATGACCGTGGAGCAACTGGTCCAGGTGAACCAGAACCTGGTGGAGCTCATCAGGAAGCAGGAGGCGAGCGCCCAGGACCAGCTACGGGCCCTCATGGCCCAGGTGGCCTCCCAGGCGGAGAAGACCTCGGCCAAGTACGTGGCGGTGGGGGAGGCCCTGGAGCTCCTCGCGCGGCAATGGAAGGCGGAGACCGGAACCCCGCCGCCTTCGGGAGGTAGCCCGTGAGGCGGGTCCTCGCCTTCCTCACCCCCTTCCTCCTCCTGGTGGCCCTGGCGGACCCGCCCCCGCCGCCCCAGGCGGAGATCGACAACACCGTCCGGGACTTCCTCACGGGCATCCTCTCCGCCATGCTCAACCTCAACGACTGGATCGCCCTCTTCAAGGCGAGCCTCCGGGACTTCCAGGCGGGGGCCTACACCATCGGGCGGAGCCTCATCGTGGTGGGCCTCATCTGGAGCCTGATCCGGGCGGTCTACTACGGGAGCCTGGAGGAGGTCCTGGGGGCCATGGCCCGGGTGGTCCTGGCGGGGGGGTTCCTCTGGTTCGGGGAGGTCCTGGACGAGAGCTTCGGCGGGACGCAGGGCGTGTACTACGCCGTCACGGACACCTTCCGCACGGAGCTCGCGGACGCCATGACGGAGGCCGCCAACAACCTCAAGGCCCTAGGGGCGGTCATCAACCCCCTCTTCACCCTGGTCGCCATCGCCGAGGCGGGCCTCGTCCACGTGGCGGGGACCGCTTTGAACCAGGGGAACCTGTCGGAACTGTCCCAGCAGGTCCTGGCGGGCGTGGGGGCGGCGGCCCAGCTTCTCAACCCCGCCTCCCTCCTCCTCATCCCCTTCGTGGTGATCGCCATGGTCCTCACGGTGCTCATCAGCACCATGTTCATGCTCGCCTCGGCCTTCTGGCCCATCGTGGCGGGGAGCCTGGCCCTTCCCATCGGCCTCGGACCCCAGCTTTTCGGGCGGTGGCTTTCCGTGGTGGTCTGGGCCTTCCTCATGGGGGCCGTCGGGCCTTTCGTGGTGCGGGGGGGCATGGAGCTCGGGGTCTCCCGGCCCGCCGCCTACATCGCCTCCCAGGCGGTGGAGATCGTGAACACCAGCGTGGAGCAGATGGTGGGCCAGTTCCGGGAGAACCGCCGCATCTTCGCCGAGACCCTGAACGACCTGGCCCTCAGGAACGGGTGGGACCCCACGGTGTGCGGCCTTGAGGTCTTCGTGGACACGGACGGGAAGCTCAACTACCGGAACGTGGCCCCAAATCCGAGCGCCATCCTCTCCCCGGTGGCGTGCGGGACCATGACCAAGGAGGCCATCGCCCAGGGGATGCGGCAGATGGGGACCTTCGTCCTGGGCATCGGCAAAGGGCTCGTGGACATGTTCCAGGCCTGGGCCCAGACCCTGCTGATGACCGTGGGAGGCATGGCGGCGGCCCTCCTCATCGCGGGCTATCTCTCCAGCCTGGTGGCCACCTTCTTCGGTGGGCTTTCCCTGGCCGTGACGGCGGCGGCGGTGGGCTACGCCACCAGCGTGGCCGCGAGGGGCGTCGGGAGTGCGGGGCAGATGGTGCAACAGGCGGCGGGCGGCCTGGCCTCTGCTGGCCAGAGGGCGTTCACGGCGGGGGTGGAGGGCGTGGGCGGCTACATCCTGGAAAGCCCCAGGACGCCTTCTTCCTGGTGGAGCCCGCCCTCGGGGGGGGATGCCCCGGCCCTGCCGCCCAGCTACCAGCGCACGGTGGAGGTGCGGGCCTCCGGGACAGAGGTGCCTTGGGCGCACCGGGCCGAGTACGGCGAGGGCGTGGGGCCCGCCGTGGTGCGGCCTGCCCCCGGGGTGGGGCAGAGCGTGGGGTACGCGGGCTCCGGGGAGGTCCTCTCCTACAAGGGAGCCCCCGAGGCCCCGGGAAGGTGGACCGACCGGGCCAAGGAAGTGCGGCCCCCGGAAACCCCCTCAGGCACCACCCTTCCCGCAGGGGGACCGCCTCCGGGGAGGTGGATTGACAGGAGCGCTTACAGGAAGGGAGGTGATGAGGAGTGAAGCGCTGGATTGACCGAGGTTTGAAGTGGGTCAAGCGGGACCCCCTGCCCAAGGTGGAGTTCCGCCTTAGCGAGGAGGAGTGGGCGGCGCTTCGCGCCCGGCCCCTGGCCCCCAAGGCCCCGGGGTACTGGATCGCCCGGGCGCGGGGGAGGAGGTAGTGGAGGCCGCTTCCCTCTTCGAGACCCCACGCCCCCTCAAGGCCCTTCGGGCTTTGGGGTTCCTCCTCTTCCTCGCCACCCTGGGCCTCGTCTTCTACCTGGGGGTGCGGGGGGCCCTCGAGGCGGCGAACGCCCTGGCCGAGGCGGGCTGGGACCGGGCCGTGGGCAGGCCCGGGGCGAGGGGCCTGGAGTTCGCCACCGCCTGCATGCTCAATGTCGCCACCTCGTGCGGAAGCGAGCTCAACCGGCTCTGGGCGGCCCGGCTCAACTACGACCTCCTCCGGCTCGTCCTCATCCTAGGGTTCGTGGGGGGTCTCGCCCCCTTCGTCTACAACCCCACGAGGCCGAGGAAGCTCCCGGGCCAGGGACGGTGGGCCACGGAGAAGGACCTCGCGCCTTACCTCACCCCTCGGGGTGTGGGCTGGTACGGCCAGGTGGGGAAGAGGCCCCTCCGGGTCTCCGAGGGCCAGCGGGTGGCCCACACCCTCGTGGTGGGCAAGCCGGGGCACGGGAAGACCTCGGGGTACTACCTGCCCAACCTCCTCCTGGACGCCAAGGACGGGTGGACGGCCATCGTCTACGACCTGAAGTACCCGGACCGGGAAGGCCTCATGGAGGCCATGGCCTACTACGCCCACCACGGGCGGGCCGTCTACCCCTTCACCCCGTGGGGGGAGCGGTCCTTCCGCATCAACTTCCTGGAGGGGGCCGAGGACATCACCCAGGCCAAGCTCATCGCCGAGATCTTCGTGCCCAGGAACCCTAAGGTCCCGGACTCCAAGGAGTTCTACCCGGGCCTCGAGCGGACCCTGCTCCAGGCCCTGATCCACGCCGAGGGGGTGGAGGGGCGGTACTCCCTGGCCCACATCTACCGGGTCCTGGGGGACGGGGTGGCCGGGCTCAAGGCCTACGTGGAGGTGCGGCCCTACCTCCAGGTGGAGCTCAAGACCCTCTTGGAGATGCGTCAGGACCAGCTGGCGGGGATCCTGAACGGGGCCCGGAACCGCCTCTCCATCTGGCTGGACCCGGGCCTCGCCGCCGCCACGGAGCCCGGGCCCATGGAGGTCCCCTGGGAGAAGGTCTTCTCCGAGCCCAGCTTGGTCTACATCGGCGTGCCCCAGGAGCTCATCGGGGACAACGCCTCCGGGTATGTGCTCCTCAAGCTCCTGAAGCGCATCGTGGACCTGAAGACCCTCCAGCACGCTAACCGCAACGGGGGCAGGCTCAAGGTGCCCGTGAGCGTCTACTGGGACGAGTTCCCCAACTTCGGCTTCCTCCCCGGGATCAAGGAGAACCTGGGCACCATGCGCTCCCGGAGGGTGGCCTACCACATCGCCGTGCAGAACACGGACCAGGGGCGGGCCGTCTACGGGGACGAGGAGTGGGAGGCCATCGAGGGCACCTTCGCCCAGCGGGTCTACTTCCTCTCCGGCCTCTCCGACAACGACGCCGCCCGCCTCTCGGAGGTCCTGGGGGAGACCTCGGTGATGCAGGAGGTGCGGGGGGTGAGCCGGAGGGGCCTTCTCCCCATCCCCACGAGCCGCACCGTGGGGGAGCGGGAGGTGGCCCGTCCCCTCCTCTCCCCGGAGGAGATGCGCACCGCCCCCAAGGGGGAGGCGGTGGTCCTGCTGGAGGGGGCTCCCCCGGCCCGCCTGAACCTCTTCGGCATGTGGCGGAAGGAGCACCTCCTCCACCGCCTCTGGAAGAAGGCGCGGGAGGCGCGGGTGGAGGAGGCGGGCTTTCCCCTTCCCCGGACGCGGGGGCCCGTCTCCCTTCCCGCCTCCGCCTCGCCCGAGGGGGAGCCCGCCCCCTGGAGCCAGGACCCCTCGAGGCCCGAAAGCCTCCTCCTCTACCTGGAGGCCCTCACCCGGCGGGTGCCCGAGTTCAAGCGGTACTACCGGGGCTCGGAGACCCTCCGCCTGGACTTCCGCCTCCCCGAGGGCTTCCCCACCCCCGAGCCCGCCTGGGTGAAGCTGGGCTGGTGCGAGGTGGAGGGGGAGCCCGTGCGCCTCTCCCTCACCCCGAAGGGCCTCGAGGCCATCCGGGGGGCGGACTGGGAGGGGTACCGGGCCCTCGTCCGGTGGTGCCGGGTGGTGGAGCGGTGGAAGAAGGAGCACCGGGAGGATCCCGTGCCCGAGGTCCTGGCCTTCCCCCGGGAGGAAGGGGAGCAGGTGCTTTTGGGGAAGCTTTGCGGCGAAGCGGTGGAGGTGAAAGAAGATGAGGTCCTGGTTCGTCCTGGTCTTGGCCTTGGCGGCCTCCGTTGCCCTGGGAAGGAGCTACACCCTGGTGGAGGCGGCGGAGGCGGTGAGGCGGGCCACGGGGGAGGTCCTGGTGCAGGCGGCGATCCTGGACCTGAAGCCCCTGGCGGAGGCCCTGAGGGAGGCGATGGTGAAGGGAGGGGTGAAGGTGTACCTGCTCACCACGGATAGCGGCCTCACCCACCCGAAGAGCTACGCCCCCTCCCTGGCCCTGGCGGGGGCCGTGGTGCGGTTCGCCCCCCGGGTGGACGGGGAGTTCGTGGTGGTGGACCGGAAGGAGGCCATCCGCCTCCTTCGGGGCTACGTGGGCCTCTCCCTGGAGGAGGCGGAGCCCGCCCCCCTGGTGGAGCGCTTCTACTTCGCCTTCCTCCAGGGGGTGCCCTTCGCCGTGGAGGACTGGGTGCACCGGCTCTACATCCGGGAGTACGCGAAAGGAGGTGGGAGGTGAAGTGGGCGGAGCTTCTAGGTAAGGCGGTGGCCGTCTTGGGAGTGGGACTTTTCCTCCTCAGCCTCTTCCGGTTGGACGGGGCCGGGGTGGGGGCGGGGCTCGTGGTCTCCCTCTACGGGGTGGGCCTCACCCTCCTCGCCGGGGTCTACGGGGAGCTCAAGGCGGTGCGGGCCCTCCTGGAGAGGGAGGTGGAGAAGGGGTGAGGCGGGCGGCCTCCCTGGCCCTCTTCCTGGGGGCGGCCTTCGCGTGTGGCCACATCCCCCAGGACCTCTGGGCGAAGACGTGGCACTACGCCCGGGCCTGGGGGGTAGACCCCTACCTGGTGGCCGCCGTGGTGTGGGTGGAAAGCGGCTACTGCCCGGGAGCAGTAGGGCGGGCCGGAGAAGTGGGCCTGGGCCAGTTCATGCCGGGGACTTGGCAAAGGGTTGCGGGGGCTCCCGTGGAGTGGCGGGCCCACCCCGACTGGGCGCTTTGGGCCACGGCGAAGCACCTCCGGGAGCTCTGGGAGGCCACCCGGGACTGGCGGCTGGCCCTCGCCGCCTACAACGCCGGGCTCGGAGCGGTGAGGAGAGGGGCCATTCCCGCCTCCACCCAGAGGTACGTGGAGCGGGTGCTTTCGGTCTACCGGGCCTGGCGGAGGGGGTGATGGAGTCCCTGCCTGTCTTCCACGCCCTCGAGGCCCTGGGCCGGGCCTTCGCCCAGAAGGAGACCTGGGTCTTGCTCGGGGTAGGGGCCCTCTCGGGGTACGCCCTGGGCCGGGTGGCCCGGGCCCTCCTCCCCTGGGCGGCCCTCCTCTACCTGGGGGCGGCCCTCCTCGGGCGGGCGGACCTGGAGGCCCTCGCCCACCACCTGGGGGCGGCCTCCAAAGAGGCGTGGGCCTTTCTTTCCGGGCTTCCCACGGGCCTCTCCCTGGGGGCGGTGGTGGGCTTTTTGTCCGGGCTTTCGGACCGTTGGGGGTGAGGAGTATGGTGCGGCTTCGCGAGGGGTTTGACAGGGAGTTCGCGGCGCTCATGGAGAAGCTTCCCCCCTGGGTGCGCAAGGAGGTGGAGCCCCACGGGGCGAGGCTGGAGGAGATCGCCATGGACCTGGGGGCCCCCCTGGCCTACACCGTGGACGGGGAGGCCCGCTACAGCGACCGGGAGATCACCAAGGAGGACCTGAGCTTCGTCCTCCACCGGGTGGGAGGGTTCAAGGAGAACAACCGGGCCGGGATCGAGGGCACCCTCCACCGGGTCTCCCGCATCCAGTCGGCCCTGGGGGAGATGACGGGCATCACCATCCGGGTGGGGAAGTTCGTGGAGGGGGTGGCGGAGCCCCTCAGGCCCTACCTCCTGGAGAGCGGGGGAAGCCTCCTCGTGGTGGGGCCGCCCCGCACGGGGAAGACGACCCTCCTCAGGGACATCGTGCGCATCCTGGCGGAGCGGTGGGGGCCCCGGGTGGTGGTGGTGGACACCTCCAACGAGATCGGGGGGGACGGGCTCACCGCCCACCCGGGGATCCGGCCCGCCCGGAGGATGCAGGTGCCGGACCCTCCCTCCAGGAACCAGGGGCGGATCATCTACCAGGCCATCGCCAACCACTCCCCGGAGGTGGTGGTGGTGGACGAGATCGGCTACAACGAGGACGTGCAGGAGTGCCTCACCGCCTCCCGGAGGGGGGTGCGGGTGGTGGCCACGGCCCACGGGGAGAGGCTTCTGGACGTGCTGGAAAACCCCGCCCTGCACCCCGTCCTCGGGGAGCCGGACCTGAAGGAGGGGAGGCGGAGGACCCGGCCCTCCTTCGGCACCGCCCTCCAGGTGGTGGCGAAGGGGCGCTACCTCGTCTACCCCGACCTGGCCCAGGCTCTGGACGACCTCCTCCAGGGGAGGGAGCCGGAGGGGGTGGAGCTTAGCGTGTAATGTGTTGCCATAAAAGTTAGGAAGTGGTAGCATGTGGCTATGCGGCGAGTCGCCCTAGCCACTCTTTTGCTGGCGGGCTCGGTGAAGGCGCAGATGGCGGACGTGCCCCCGGGGCATTGGGCCGAGGGGGCGGTGCGGGCCCTCCTGGAGAAGGGCGTCCTCACGGGCTTCCCGGACGGCACCTTCAAGGGAAGCCAGGCGGTGAACCGCTACCAGGCGGCGGTCATGCTCTACCGGGCCTACCTCACCTGGACGGAGGAGGTCCTGGCCCGGGTGCGGAAGGCCCTGGAGGAGGCAGGGGCGGCCCCGGAGCGGATCGCGGAGCTCTACGGGCAGGTGGCCGACCTCCTTGAGGTGGTGCCGGAGGTGAGGCGGGCCCTGGAGGACCAGGGGGTGCGCCTGGAGGCCATGGAGAAGGACCTGGAGGAGGTGCGCCAGGCCCTCCTCACCGCCCTGGAGGCCCAGGCCGCCCTCAAGGACCTGGAGGACCTCGAGGGGGCGGTGGGCCGCCTGGAGAAGGAGCTGGGGGCGCAGAAGGCGGCCCTCGCCCAGATGGAGGCCCGGGTGAAGGCCCTGGAGGCCACCCTCGCCGAGCTCACCCAAAAGGTCCAGGAGAACGAGGCGGCCCGGATCAAGGACGCCCAGGCCACGGGCAAGCGGGTCTACGCCCTGGAGGAGAGGACCAAGGCCTTGGAGGAGCGGGTGGACTCCCGGGCGAGGGCCCAGGTCTACGCCGGAGTGGGGGAGAGGGGTCCCTTCGGGGGCCTCGCCCTGGGGTGGGAGGAGGCCCAGGTGCACCTGGGCACCGACCGGGTGGAGGCCTCCTTCCAGGCGGGAAGCGTGCGGGTGAGCTACCGGAGCCTGGAGGGCCGGAGCGAGGCCACCGCCCGGGCCGGGCTCTTCCAGGGCATCCGCCTGGTGGGGGAGCTCGGGGCGGGGGACGGCGGCTACTACTTCGGGGCGGGCTACGTGGAGCACGAGCCCGAAGGCGGCCTCCTCCCCGGGGTGCACGCCCGCGTCGGCCTCGGCGCGGGCCTCGTGGGGGGCGAGCCCGGGCGGTACTTCGTGGAGGCGCAGGGCGGGGCCTTCCTGGGTCCCGTGGACCTGACCCTGGGCTACGGGCGGTACTGGGGCCTCGGGGGCGGGGACACCCCCTTCTCCGCCCTCTTCGCCACCCTGACCTACCCCGGGGAGGGCTTCTTCGGGGAGGTGCGCCTGGCCTACGCCGTCCCCCAGGAGGACATCGGGCGGGACCGGGGCCTGCAGGCGGAGGCGGAGGTGGGCTTCCCCCTCGCGCCCTTCCGGGTGAGCCTCCAGGCGGGGTACCGGGACGGGCTTTGGGGGAGGGGCGTGGCCTCCCACGTGGACCGCTACCGCTTCACCACGGCCACGGGCTTCTACGGGGGCGTGCGGTTGAGCTATGAGGTTCGCTTCTAGACTCGCCAAGCTAGCCCCCCTGGCCCTCGCCCTCCTCCTTTCCGCCTGCTCTGAGCTCCAGCGGGAGTTCCAGGGCCCGGCCCGGCTGGAGGTGGCGGGGGTCAAGGAGGGGGCGTGCGCCACGGTGAAGGTGGGGAGCCAGAGCGCCACCCGGTGCGAGGACTACACCTTCCGCTTCACGGGGCTTTCCGGGAAGTTCCCCGTGGAGGTGCGGGTGGAGTGGCAGGGGGTGGAGGTCCAGGGCTACCAAGGGGAGGTGGAGCTCAGGCCCGGGGGCATGGCCCGGGTGGAGGTGGCCCGGAGGACCCTCGCCTTGCGGGCGGAGGCCCCCTGGGCGAGCGGCGCCGCCACCTACGAGGCCTGGGTGGACGGGGAGTGGGCCTTCGGGGTGGCGGCCTACCCCGACCCGGCCCCCTCGGGCCTCGAGGGCATGGTCCTGGTCCACCGGGGCGGGGCCTCCTTCCAGGTGCCCACGGCCCCCAGGGCGGTGATCCGGGTGCGGGACGGGGCGGGGGAGGCCCGGGTGGAGGTGGCCTCGCCCCAGGACGGCGCGGTGGTGCGGGTGCCCGAGCCCCGGTACGCCCCCATCCACCTCACCCCGGAGGGGGTGGCCTCGAGGGTGGGGTGCGTGGCGGCCTTTTTGGGGAGCACGGAGGCGGGGCGGTCCTGCACCCCGCCCTTCGCCCTCGCCGTGAGCCCGCCGGACGGGGAGTACCGGGAGGTCCTCCTCGTGGCCTACGCGGACGGCCTCCCCTTCCAGGAGGGGCGGGTGGTGGCCCGCTCCGGGGAGAGCCGGACCGTGCCCCTGGACCGGAAGCGGGTGCGGGTGGAGCTCACCGCCCCCGGGTTCACGGCGGACGTGCAGGCGGTGGGGGAGGCCTGGCTCCGGCCCGAGGACCAGGAGGGGGTGGCCCTCTACGGCGACCCCCCGCCTCCCGGGTACGAGGGCTACCGCCTGGCGGACCGGGCCATGGTGGTGAACGGGGTGGCGGAGCTCTCCGTGCCCACGGGGCGGATGGTCCTCTTCCGCCTGGTGGGGAGCCGCACCACGGCGGGGGTGGTGGACCTCCTGGACGGCGACCGGAGGGTGGTCCTGCCGTGAGGGAGTGGGTCTCCCTCCTCGGGATGGCGGCCCTCGCCCTCCTCGGGGCCTGGTTCCTCCAAGCCTTGGTGGGCCAGGGGGTCCTGCCCTTCCTCCTCGCCCTCTCCCCCCTCCTCCGGGCCCTCTTCCGGGGAAGGGTGGGGGTCTACTACGGGGGGGCGGTCTTGGGCCTGGCCGGGGCGATGGCGTGGCGGCTTGGCGGCCCCTACGCCGCCATGGCCTACCTGGCCCTGGCCCTCGCGGCGGACGGCTTCCTCCGAGGGGAGGAGGAGGGCTACGGCTTCATGGTGGCCTTCTTCCCGGCCCTCTTGGGCTTCTACCTGCTTCTGGGGGTGTGATGGAAGCGCTTTGGAAGGAACTCGCGGACAGGCTCTCCTCCTTTGAGGAGGAGGTGGCGAAGGAGGTTCTGGAGAAGGCGAAGGGGGTCTTCCCCTCCCGGAGGGCGAAGGAGGCCTTCAAGGCCCTCGCGGGGAGGCACGCCACCCCCCTGGAGGAGCCCTTCCTCCGGGTGGCCACCGCCCTCGTGGAAGGGGGGCTGGCGGAGAGCTACGAGGAGGCCTTTGGCGTCCTTGGGGTGGAGGCGGAGCCGACCCAGAAAGACCCCGCTCCTTCGCAGGCTCCTCCTCCGGCAGAGGCGGCGCAGGCCCCTTCCCCGGTGGAGGCTTCTCCTCCGGTAGAGGCTTCTCCCCCAGCGCCTTCTCCTCCGGTGGAAGCTCCTTCTCCGAGGCAAGCTTCTCCACAAGGCGTTCCCCTGACGGGGAAGCAACCAGCGGGGGCGCCTCCCCCTCCCAGCCGGGCGGAGAAGACCTCCCGGTCCCAGAACCAGAACGAGGCGGCGCGGGACTCGAGGTGGCGGCGGGCCTACCAGGAGGTCTTCGGCCAGGACCCCTCGGAGGACCCCCTCCTCTACCGGGAGCGCCTGGCCCAGGCCCTGCTCTTCTACCGACCGGAGCAGGGGCGGCGCAGGGCCTTCGAGGAGGTGCGGGAGGTGGAGCGGCGGCTCCAGGAGTCCCGGAGCCGGACCCGGGAGCTTCTGGGCTCGGAGCCGCAGGTGGACGTGGGGGCGGCCTACATCCAGCTGGGGAAGCTCTCCGCCCAGCTGGAGGACCTGGCGAGGCGGGTGGAGCGCCTGGAGGAGGCGGTGCAGAAGGAGGCCTCCCGGTTCGGTGGGGTGAACGCCGCTCTTCGGCTCCACCACCAGGAGATCCGGGCCCTGAAGGCCCTGGTGGAGGGCCTAAGAACGGGGGACGGCGTGGACTGGAGGCGGGTGGAGGCGGCGGTGAGGACCGCCAAGGCCGAGACCCTGAGGGAGGTGGAGGAGCGGATCCAGGGGGCCACGGCCCTGTGGCGGGGCGAGGTGGAGCCCAGGCTCAAGGCCTTGGAGGAGTGGGCCAAGCGCATCACCGAGGCCTTCCGCCGCACCCTCGAGGCTAAGGAGCGGCGGAGGGGCCTCTTCGGGCTCTTCGGAGGTGATCGGTGAACGGGGAAGACGTGGCGTTCAAGGCGGGGGACGTGGTGTTCACCGTTCCCCGGAGCATGTTCCGTGCGGACGTAAACGGGGTTGTCCAGGTGGGGGAACACCAGGTGCCCGCCAAGGTGATCTACGCCGCCTGGGCCGTGGGCGTGGACGAAGGGGTGAAGGCGGGGGTGGTCCTGGGGGCGGGCCTTAGCCTGGCCCTTGTCCTCTTGGCCCTGCTCCTCCTCCGGGCGGTGAACGCCTGGCGGGAACGGCGGCGGTGGACGCCGCTGGACCGGATCGGGGGGTGAACGGTGTTTCGGGTCTACGCCCAGGCCGCCATCGCCGCCGCCGCCATGCCCGTGGTGGGCTTCATCACGGGGAAGGTGGTGGGGGAGGCGGCGAGCAAGGCGCCCCTTCTGGCGGGGGCGGGCGTGGTGGTCTACGCCGTGGCCCTGGCCGCGAGCTACGCCCACCTCCGGCACTACTACGCCCGCTTTGACGGCGAGGGGGTGCGGGCCTCCCCCTTCATCGCCTTCGCCGTGGAGGTGGCCACCTTCTACCTCTCCTTCGCCTCGGTGGTCTTGGAAAGCAGGTGGGCCCTCTGGGGGAGCCTCATCGGGGCCGGGGTGGTGTTCTGGGGGAACCTCACGTCCATGAGCCTGGGCCTGGCGGAGCGGAAGCGGGGCGTGGGCGCCCGGGTGAACAGGGAGGCCCCGGAGGAGCCGGTCCTTGCGGAGACGGGTGCCCTCCAGAAGGGGGGCGAGGCCGTGGACAGGGAGGAGGTGGTCCGGGTGAGGGCGAAGAAGGCCGTGAACGGGGAGGAGGCGGGAAACGCCAGGGCGCCCGCCGCTTTCCCGGTAGGGGAGTCCCCGGAGGTGAACGGGGCCGTGGGGCCCCGGAGGGAGGGGAAGACGGAGAACACCCTCCCCGTTCCCCTAGAGGAGGAGGAGCTCTCTCTTTTGGAGGCCCTCGAGGTCCCCAAGGGGCCGAGCGCCCTCGCCCGGGAGCTCGGGTGGCCCAAGTCCACGGTGACCAAGAGGCTCCAGCGCCTGGTGAGCCGGGGCCTGGTGGAGGCTAGAGATGGCGTCTACCGCAGGACGGAGAGGGCTTCGGCCTGAGCTTTTGGGGGCGCTGGCGGGGCTACTGGAGGGCCCCTGGGGGGCTCCCTTCACGGGGGCCCTCTTCGCCAGGCGGGTGGGGTGGAGGGAGGCCTTCTTCTCCGGCCTCGGGTGGCTCACGGCGGGGATGCGGGGCGCCTCGCCCCTCCTCGCCCTTTGGGTGGGGCAGGGGGTCCTCGCCCTGTGGGCACGGGGCGGGGGATGGCGCTTCGCGGCCCTCCTCGCCTTCCTCTTCGGGGGCCTCCTCTTCCAGGGCCTGTGGCTCGCCCCCCTGGGGGTGGTCCTGGCCGGGGTCCTCCCCGGGAGGTGGCGGTACGCCGCCCTGGGCCTCGCCGGGGTGGGGGTGTACGGGTGGACGGGGCTCCTCCTGCCCTTGGGGCTCCTCCTGGCGGAGGGCCTCGAGGGGGAGGGCGGCAGGGTCCAGGGCATGGACGTTCCCGCCCTGGTGTACGGGGGAGTCCTCCTGGCCCGGAACATGCTCCTGGAGGTGGTGAACGGGTGAACGGCACGCTCCTCGCCCTCACCGGACTCGCCCTGGTGGCGGGGTACGCCGTCTACCTGGCATTCACCGTCCTTCGCTACCGGGGCGTCCCCGTTCCCCTCGAGGCGGGCCCCTTCGCCGAGGAGGTTTTGCGGAAGGGGCTAACGGGCTTCCGGGTGCGGGTGGGCCGGAGGAACGGCGTGCGCTACCCGGAGCGGAGCGTCTACCTGACCCGGGCCGTGTACGGGGGAAGGAGCGTCTACCACCTGGCCGTGGCCGTTCACGAGGTGGGGCACGCCCTCCAATGGCGTGAACGGCCCGAGATGGTGCGGGCCGCGCAGGGGGCCCTGACCCTGGCCCTTGGGCTTCTCGTCCTCGGGTTCCTGGTGGGCCCGAGCCCCCTGGGGGCGGCCTTCCTCACCGGGGGGTATGGCCTCTTCCTCGCGAGCCTTCCCCTAGAAGTGGACGCCAACCGGCGGGGCCTCGAGGTCCTGCCCCCGGAGTGGAGGGAGGGGGCGAGGAGGGTGATGGCGGCCCTCACGGCCTCCTACGTGGCGGTGCCCTTGGGGGGGCTCCTGGTGGCCGTGGGGTTCCTGGTGGGGTGGTCTTAGCTACACGCTCCCCCCCTACGCCTTCCCCGTGTAGCTAAGACGCGCCGCCAAAACCCAAACCCCGGAGCTCAGCGCCCCGGGGTGCCACGGAAGAGAAGGCTTCGGCCTTCCGAGGTCAGTATATCACGCCTCGGCCTTCCTCGGAGGGAGGACGGTGGCGTCCACGGTGCCGTCCTCGTTCTCCTGGAGGGCTAGGGCGGCGCCTTCCTTGGCCGCCTCCCGGAAGGCGGAGAGCCAGGCGTGGGTCCTGGGGGCGTCCCGGAGGTCCACGTCCAGGTAGGGGCCGAGGACGGGATCCTCCCCGATGACCATGCGGACCCGCTCCTCTTCCCCCTGGTCCCGGGCCACCGCCAGGAAGAAGCCCGCCAGGTTCTCCAGGTAGGCCCGGCCCTGCCCCTTGGGCCTCGCGTACTCGCGGAAGGCTTCGGCGAGCATGGCCCAAGTATAGCACAGAGCTACCTTATTGTCTGAAAGCGACCTTAGTGGTAGCATTAAATTGCCATGGAAGAGAAGGTGTTGATCTTCAAGGACACGCGGCACCAGGAAGCTTTCCGTAAGGCGCTGGAGAAGGCGAGCCTGGGCCGGGCGGTGATCCGCCCCGACCACGGCTGGCCCAAGCCGGCCCTTCGGGTGCGGGGAGTGAGCCCCTCGCACGTCCTGGCCGCGGCCCTCTGGGCGGGCTTCGAGCCCGAGGTGGTGCTGGAGTAGGCCTTCCGCCCTTCTTTGCCCTGGAAGGACGCCCTTATCCTTCCGGGGTTTTTGTTTGATAATGGACCTATGCTTCGGGCGCAGAACAAGAACCTGGCCCGGCAGGCCCTGAAGGAGGCCCTGGGGAGCCGCCTCTTCTGGCTCATGGTGGTCGGAGGGGTGCTCCTGGACCTCGCCGGGGGAGGGACCCAGGCCTTCTACCTCGCTGGGGTGATCCTGCTTTCCCTTTTTATCCTGAGGAGCCTCCTCTTCAGCCCCCACCTCTTCTTCCTTCCGGGGCCCCTGTCGAGCACTCAGGACGAGTTGCGGAGGCTCCGGGAGGAGGTGCGCCGCCTGAAGCGGGGAAGGTAAAACCTTTCGGCCCCCGGCGGAGGGCCAGGGGCCTACTCGGTGGAGGTACAAAATGGCCGACAGCCGGCTAGGCGGCCCGGCTTTTTCATCTTAGCCTAGGGAGGCCTTTCGCCGCAAGGGGCAACCACATGCGCTTGCTTACCTCCACCTGAAAAGGTACCATGAGGGTGGAGGTACAAAATGCGTACCAACAGCATCCGACTCATGGCGGAAGGCGTCCGGCCTTTGGCCAGCAGGGAGCAGGTCATGAGGGCGTTCGCGGCGGAGGACTACGAGGCGCTGGGGCGGCACTACTACGCCCTGGCCCTCAAGGAGGGCTTCTCCCGGTTCCACCTCCTCGGGGACGAGGCCCTGGACCTCGCCCAGGAGGTGGCCCTCAAGGTTCACAGCTCCCTCAAGGCCTGGCGGACGGGCGAGCGGAAGCTCCCCTCCCCCTCCAAGAACCTCACCTTCTGGGTGATGGTGGAGGCTGACCGCGCCGTGCGGGAGTGGTTCTACCGGAACCGGGGGGTGGGGTACACGAACTCCCGGCTCGTGGCCAGGGTCAAGCGGGCCACGGAAGGGCTTCAGGCGGAGCTCGGGCGTGCACCCACGCCGGAGGAGGTCGCCGAGAGGCTCGGGATCCCCTTGGAGGTGGTGGAGGAGGCCTTGGCCGTAGCGGAGGCGGAGGCCATCCTCAGCCTGGACGACACCACCGAAGAGGGCACCCGGCTGGAGGAGTTCGTGGGCCACGACCCCTGGGAGCGCGAGGAGGAGAGGGCCCGCGCCTTTGAAGCCCTGGAGGAGGCCATCGAGCGCTATGGCCTCCGGCGGAAGCTGGGCGAGAAGGAGGCGGAGCTCTTGGAGCGCTTCCTAGAGGGCGGCTTGGAGGAAGAGGAGCTTGAGGAGCTTGAAGCGGCCCTGAAGGAGGCCATGACGAGGACCCAAGCGGTCTAGGCGGCTTCGGCACCCTGCACCTCGCCTTGGGGGGACGCCCTTATCCCTCCAAGGTTTCTTCTATTGCTAAACGCGGCAGAGATAGGTAGCATGAGGTTGGAGGTACAAGATGGTCAAGGTCAGCGTGCGGAGCCTCTACTTCGCGGCTCAGGCTCAGGCGGCTTCGGTGGAGGAGGCCCTCGAGGTCCTTCGGCGGCTCTGGAAGGAGGACGGGAGCGTGAGGGATCTGATGACCAAGGCGGCGAAGGAGGGCTACGTCCTGGTGGACACCCGGGACATGCCCGCCCCCTTCGTGGCCGCGGTCAAGGTGGCCCTGGCCCGCCTCCGGGAGCGGCTGAAGGAGGAAGCGCCCTCCACCTTGCTCGTGCGGCACGGCAAGGGCAAGGCCAAGGAGGAGCGGAAGCCCATGACCTGGGAGTCCCCCGAGGGGGTGAAGTACGCCGTGGAGGTGTACGACCTTACCCCGAGGGAGGAGAAGCATTGGGGCTTCCGGGACAAGCGGGTGGAGGACGCCGCCAAGTGGTTGGAGCGGTTCCTCTCCGGGGTGGAGTACGAGGAGGGCAGGAGCCCCCTCGAGGAGGCCCTGGAGCACGAGGACAACCCCCACTTCCGGCGTGAAGACCTCATCCCCGAGGACCTGGAGGCCAGGCTCAGGCTCCTGGGCTGGGACGGCTCCTTGAGGACCCTCCAGGCCCTGGTGGACACCCTCCCCGCCAGGGAGAAGGCTTTCGTAGAGGCGGTGCGGTCCATCTCCGCCCTGGTGGACCGCGAGAAGGGCCAGGTGGTGGCCCTGAAGACCCCTATCGGGTGGGAGGTGCGGCAGGGCATCTCCAGGGAGGCGATGAAGGCCGTTATGGCCGTCGGCCTCCTGCAGGAGCTCGTGAAGGAGCCCTCCTGGAAGGTCCACGAGGTGCGCCGCCACGTGGAGGCGGTGGCCGAGGCGGACGCCCACCTGAAGGGCCTGTTGGCGGAGCTTGAGGCCATCGCCACCCTCCGCAAGGCCAAGTACCACCTGGACCAGGTAGGGCGGGGCAGGGCGATCGCCGTCTACCGCGACCCTGCCACCGGGGAGCCCGTCTACCGGACCCCGGTCATCGGGTAGACACCCTTCTTTGCCCCGGGGGGACCACCTTGTCCTTCCGGGGTTTTCGGTTTGCCCCGAACGCTCTCTTTTGGCAACGAAGGTTGCCCGACAACCCCCTCTTCCCCGACTTTCCCTCTCCCTTGTTGTGCCTGCCCCCCGGGGGGTGGCAAAACTCTGTAGCGCTCGTCCCCCCGGGGGGTGGCAAAACCCGGTAGTGCTACCCCTTGGGGGGGTAGCAAAACTTCGTGGTGAGCAGACCCAGGGGGGTGGCAAAACTCCGTGGTGGGCACCCAAGGGGGGTGGCAAAACTCTGTAGCGCTCATCCCCCAGGGGGTGGCAAAACCTCGTGGTGGATAGACCCTGGCCCGAGCGCCCCTCGAGGTAGCCTCCCTGACCCGGGAGAGGCTTGACACACCTGTGCCACCAGTTGTGCCACCGGTTGTGTCATCCCCGGGCATCGGCCTCGGAGGGCTTAAGCCCGGGGTGGTCCTCAAGGTAGCTTCGCTGACCGAGGCCATGGAGGAGGCCCTGGGCCCGGAGGGTGCCCGGGTGGTCCTCTACCGCCTCTGAGCGGGGGGGCCTTCCGGCCCCTCGGGGAAGGCCGCTATGGAAGCGCTAAAGCGGTTTGCCCGAGTGAGCGGGAGCTTCGCCGTGGTCTTTGAGGAGGGGAGGCCCGTGAAGGTGGCTGGAAGGCCCCGGCCCCAGGACCACGCCCTCCTCATGGAGCTCGCGGAAGAGGTGGTGCGGGCCTTCGCTCCGGGGAAGAGCGGCCTCGTCCTGGTGAGCCCGGAGCGGGTGCGGGTGGCGTACAGGGAAGAGGGCCTGGGGGCCTAGCGGCCCCACGGCCAGGGGCAGGAGGTGCAAGATGGTCGCGCTCCTGCCCAACACGGACGGCGTTCCCAAGGCCAGGCTCTCGGACCGGGCCCTGGAGGGCCTCATCCGGCGGCACGGGGCCTATGTCCACCCCCGGCTGGTGGAAGAGGGGTGGGTGGACCTGGAGGACCTCGAGGCCCTGGGCCACGTGGAGGTCCTGGAGGTCCACCCCCTTCCGGGGGAGAAGGTCTTCGTGCCGAGCCGGGCCGGGTGGGTGGTCCTGGAGGTGGCCTAGGGCCAGGGGGGGCCGGGTGGCCCCCCTCGCGCCCGGGCGGAGGTGGGAGATGCGGCGGACGAGGAAGCACCTGGAGGAGATGGCCCAGGCGGCCCGGGCCCTCGCCCTCTACGCCGAAGACCTCCACGCCTTCCTCTCCGAGCACCCCCTGGAGGCGGAGCGGGTGGCCCGGGAGGTGGAGGAGGCGGTGGGGGTGCTCCGGGACCTGGTCTCCCGGCTCTACGCCCTCGAGGCCAGGCTCAAGGCCCCCTACGAGGACAACTCGGCGGCGGCGCTGAGGGAGCTCTTCGGGGAGGTTTGACGTGGGACACACGCACTACTGGTACCTGAGGACAACCGGCAGGGAGGCGGTGGAGAAGAGGCTCGGGACGATCCTCGAGGACTTCGCCCGGCTCCTTCCCCACCTTCCTCCCCTAGCGGGGCCGGACGGGACGGGGGGGCCAGTCCTGTATCCCCCCGAGGTGGCCTTCAACGGCCCCGCCCCGGAGGACTACGAGAGCTTCGTCTTCCCCTGGTGGGAGGAGAGGGAGTGGTCCTTCGGGTTTTGCAAGACGGGGCCCGACCGGGAAAGTAAGCGCCCCTACGACCTCGCCGTCCGAGCCTTCCTACTCTTGGCGAAGCTCCACCTGGGGGACCTCATCCGGGTGGCCTCGGACGCTCCCCTCCGGGACTGGGCGGAGGCCGCCCTCCTGGTGGAGAGTGTCCTGGCCCTCCCCGTGGACCTCTACGGGCTCCTCGGGGCGCGGCTTCTGGAGGTGGAGGACGCCCGGGGGAGGCGCTTCCTCCTGGAGCGGTGGAAGGAGGTGCAAACAGTTGGGAAATAGCGCACATTACTTCACCCCAACGCTCGTACGCCCCCGCTTCCCGCCACCTCACCCCAGCGAGCCCCCGCGACATACGAAAAGCCCCGAAGCGCTATACTCCCCCACAGGAGGCCACAGGTGAAGGCCAAGCCTAAGGCCACGCGCAAGCGTACCTCGCAGAAGAGGGCGAAAGCCTTCACCGGAGTCCACGCCCTCCTTGTCTTCCCTTCTGGAGAAGACCACAAGGCCACCCTGGACCTCATGCGCCGCTTCTCCGCCGCCGCGCGCTACGCCTACAACCGCTTGCTTGAGGGTCAGACCAGGGAAGCCCTCAAGCGGGAAAATGGCCCCCTCCGCATCTTCTTCGGCCTCAACACCCGCTACGCCGACGACGCGGTGATGAAGGCCCAGGCCCTCCTGGACTCCGCCCGGGAGAGAGGAGAAGACCCTAGGAAGGTCGTCTTCGGGGGAAGGAAGCTCTTTGAGACCCTGAGGCGCAGGCACCTCTCGGGTAAGCCCCTGAAGGAGCTCAAGCGGGAGTGGAAGGAGAAGCGCCAGGGTCTCCTCTACTCCCGGGGAGACAAGACCAAGGGGGGCAACCTCAACCTGAGGCTCCTCGTCAAGGAAGGAGCCCTGTGGCTCCGGATCAACCTCGGAGACGGAGGCTACGCCCACTCCCTGATCCAAACGAAGCACCCCAACCTGAGCACCCTCCTCCAGAGGGTATACGCTTCCCTTCCCTACAACGTGGAGCTCTCCCTTAAGGACGGCAAGGTCTACGCCACCTTCACCTGGGAGGAGGAGCCCGCGCCCCTCGTGGCCACGAAGGAGAACGGCGTCCTTGCCCTGGACGTGAACTCGGACCCCTACCACCTCGCCTTAGCCCTCGTTTCCCCTGACGGGAACCTGAAGCGCCACCTCACCCTCTCCCTGGAGGAGGTGGACCGCGCTCCGAACAAAGGAGCTAAGGAACTTCTCCTCTGGAAGATCGCCCACCAGGTGGTCTCCCTGGCGGAGGAGCACGGGGTGGCCGTCGCCACGGAGCGCCTGAGGTACCTGAGGAAGTCCAGGAGGGGTGATGGTTCGGG
>Ga0207863_100165_pt1 | contig 29911 bp, 25 predicted proteins | sample CeladaPassaD2F12_FD_187497 | JGI IMG/M metagenome (GOLD analysis project Ga0207863, IMG submission 187497) | Cellulose-adapted microbial communities from the Joint BioEnergy Institute, USA - Passage D2F12 (SPAdes) (version 2) | ecosystem: Engineered > Bioreactor > Continuous culture >... | reverse complement strand
CGGTCGCGATAGCCAAGGCAGAACCTCCTACGCCGCTTGCCGCCTCTAAAGAACATATATACCCGCTGCGGCCGCCCTACCCACGGCCGGAGGGCTTATACAATCAGCCGTGACGATGGAGGACCCGGCAAGAGCCCGCAGGGTGGTGGAGGAGCTGGCCCGCGCGGCGGGCTTCGAGCTCGTGGGCGTGACGGGCGCGGAGCCCCTGGCGGAGGGCGGCGAGCGGCTGCGCCGGTGGCAGGAGGCGGGGATGGCGGCGGGGATGGGCTACATGCGGCGTCCGGCCGAACTCCTCTGCGACCCGCGGCGCCTGCAGAAGAGCGCCCGGAGCGTGATCTCGCTGGGGGTCTCCTACTACCCCGGGGAGCACCCCGAGAACCCCGGGGACGGGGGCCGGGTGGCGCGCTACGCCTGGGGGCGCGACTACCACCGGGCGATAAAGCAGCGGCTGCTCGGGCTGCGGCGGGACCTGGAGGCCCGTCTCGGGTGCCGGGTGAGGGCGCGGGCGTTCACCGACGCGGTGCCGCTGCTCGAGCGCTCGGCGGCCCAAAGGGCGGGGCTGGGCTTCTTCGGGCGCAACTCCTGCCTCATCAACCGCGCCATGGGCTCCTACTTCTTCATCGCCGAGCTGCTCGTGGACCTGGAGCTGGAGCCCGACGGGCCGGGCGAGGGAACCTGCGGGCGCTGCACCCGGTGCATGGACCGGTGCCCCACCGGGGCGATAAAGGCCCCCGGCGTGGTGGACGCCCGCCTGTGCATCTCCTACCTGACCATCGAGAACCGCGGGGAGATCCCGCGGCCCCTGCGGCCGCTGGTCGGGGACTGGGCCTTCGGCTGCGACCTCTGCCAGGAGGTCTGCCCGTACAACCGGCGGAAGGCGAAAAGGAGCCGGTGGCCCGAGTTCTCGGCGGAGGCCGGGGCCGGGCCGTACCTGGAGATAACCGAGGTGCTGGGCATAAGGAGCGAGGAGGAGTTCGAGCGGCGCTTCGCCGGCACGCCCCTCACCCGCCCCGGGCGGGCCGGGCTGCTGCGCAACTGCTGCGTGGCGGCGGGGAACCTGAGGCTCGAAGCGGCCGTCCCGGCGCTCGCCGGGTGCCTGCGGGAGGATCCGTCGCCGCTCGTCCGCGGGCACGCGGCGTGGGCCCTCGGCGAGATAGGCGGGGCTGAGCGGGAGCTCTCCGAGGCGGCGCGGCGGGAGGCAGACCCCTGGTGCAGGAGGGAGATAGAGCTCGCCCTCGCCCGGGCGGGCGTAGGTTAGAATAGCGACAAGAGATGGCCGATCAGATCAACTACTACGAGGTTCTCGGGGTCCGGCGGGACGCCTCGCAGGCGGAGATCCGCAACGCCTACCGGCGGCTGGCGAAGGAGCGCCACCCGGACAGCCCCGGCGGCGACGCCCGCGAGTTCGCCCTCCTGCAGGAGGCGCACGAGGTACTCTCGGACCCGGAGCGCCGCCGCCGGCACGACGAGGAGCTGGACCTGGCCTTCGCCGCCTCCCAGCTCTCGGACCTGGACTTCAGCAAGCTGGAGGACGAACTCGCCGCCCGCCGCGCGCAGCGGGAGGCCGAGGGCGGGCCCGGGCTCGGCGAGCGGCTGCGGAACCGGCTGCGGCGCGCAAAGCGCGAGCCCCGGCGGGAGAACGTCCGGGTGCGGGGGCGCTACGAGATCCGGGAGGCCCGCTGGTACGAGCCGCACCACTTCGAGCCCGAGCCCGTCAACTGGAAGACCGGCGCGCTGAGCTTCGTGGGCTCGTTCGTCGCATTCATCGCCGCCGGGCAGGTAGGGCTCTGGGCGACCGGCGCCGCCGACCCGGGCCCCCTGGTCTGGCTCTCGGCGGTCGCCCCCTTTATGCCGGTGATCTACACGCTCGTCGGCCTCGTGGCGGCGTACTTCGCCTACCGGGCGGCTGGCTACTGGGGCGTGGCGCTGGTCTTCGTGGCGGCGCTGGTCGTGGGCGGGCAGGGGGGCCCGGTGGGGCTGCTGCAGTTCGCCACGGTCGGCATAGCGCTGCTGCTTCTGGTCATCTACCTCGGCAACCGGCGCGCGGCGCGCCGCTAGAGAGGCTTCGGGGCCCTGAAGGGTGAAGCGCGGCAGATAGAGGAGTTCGTGGCCCGCTACGGGGAGCGCGCGGCCCCGGCGGAGAGGGCCGTCTCCGAGGCGTGGTGGAACCTGGCCACCACCGGGAGCGAGGAGGCCCGCCGGGAGCTGGTGCGCGCCGGGATGGCGTACAACGAGGTCTTCTCCGACCCCGAGGCCTTCCGGAAGGTCCGCGGCTGGTACGCGGAGCGCAGCCGCATCCCAGACGCCCTGCTGCGCCGGCAGGTCGAGGTGCTGCACGGGGCGCTCGCGGCGTGCCAGGGCGACCGCAAGACCATCTCGCGCATAGAGGAGCTGGAGGCCGAGGCCAACGCCCTCTACGGCAACCACCGGGCCGAGGTCGGGGGAAGGGAGGTCGGGGAGAACGAGCTCCGGGAGATCTTGCGCACCTCCCGGGACGAAGAGCTGCGCCGGGAGGCGTGGGAGGCCTCCAAGAGCGTGGGCCGGGAGGCGGCCCCCCTGGTCCGGGAGCTCGCCCGGCTGCGCAACCGGCTCGCCCGCGAGCAGGGCTACGAGAACCACTACCTCCGCTCGCTGGAGCTGCAGGAGATAGACCCCGGGGAGCTGGAGGGGATCATGTCCCGCCTCGAGGCCGCGACGGAGGCCCCCTTCAGGGAGCTGAAGCGGCGGCTGGACGAGGGCCTCAAGGGACGGTTCGGGGTGGAGCGGGTGATGCCCTGGCACCACGCCGACCCCTTTTTCCAGAGCTGCCGGGAGGATCTCGCGGCCACGGCCGGCGAGGTCCCCGACGTGGACGGCTTTTTCCGGGGGAAGGACCTCGAGGAGCTCACCCGCAGAACCTACGACGCCCTGGGCCTGGAGGTCAGGGACGTCCTCGCCCGCAGCGACCTCGCCGAGCGGCCCGGCAAGCTCCAGCACGCCTTCTGCACCCGGATAGGGCGCGAGTACCCCTACGACGTGAGGGTGCTGGCGAACGTACGGCCCGGCGCCTACTGGATGGAGACCCTGCTGCACGAGTTCGGGCACGCCGTCTACGACAAGCACATCAACCCGGGCCTCCCCTACTTCCTGCGCAGCTACGCCCACCTGGCCACCACGGAGGCCGTCGCCCTGATGATGGGCTCGCTCGCGGAGGACCCGGCGTGGCTCTCCTCCGTCGCCGGCGTGCCGGAGGCCGAGCTGGACGGCTTCCGGGAGTACCTGCGCGAGCGGGAGCGGGCCGACCGGCTGGTCTTCGTCCGCTGGGCGCTGGTGATGTACCGCTTCGAGCGGGCGCTGTACGCCGACCCCGACAGGGAGGATCTCAACGATCTGTGGTGGGAGCTCGCCGGGCGGCTCCAGCTCCTCGAGCGCCCGCCGGGCCGGGACGAGCCGGACTGGGCCGCCAAGATACACATCGCCGTCTCGCCGGTCTACTACCACAACTACGTGCTCGGGCACCTCATCGCCGCCCAGCTCAGGGACCACCTGGAGCGCTACGTCACCCGCGGTCCCTTCTACGAGAGCCGCTCCGCCGGGCTCTACCTGCTCGAGTCGCTCTTCGGCCCCGGGGCGCGCGAGGGCTGGCGCGAGACGGTGGAGCGGGCCACCGGCTCTCCCCTCGACACCGGCAGGTTCGTCGGGTCTTTGCGCTGACCCCTCCCGGAGCCTCGGGCGCGGCGGACGCGCTCCCGGTGCCACCGGAGGGAGGCGGGATCCGGCCGGTAGGCCTCCTCCCCTCGAGCCCGGCCAGGCAACGACGCCGCGCAGCGCCTCCCGCTTCTCCCGGTCGTGCAGGAGCTCGAGGAGCGCACCGTCCAGCCGCGCTCCCAGCGCGATCTTTCGCAACCGGGCCGCCGACCTTATCTGCGCGGTGGAGCCGAGCGCGGCCTCCGCGCCCGGCCGCGGAACGAGATGCCAGAACCCCTCGCTCCGCAGGTGGAAGAGCGGCAGCGCCGGGTTGCCGCGCCGCCCCCTCGAAGGGCAGAGCCTTCTCCCAGCCTCTGGCGAAGAGCTCCCCCGGGCCGGGGGTGGGTTCGATCAGGTTCTCCACCACCCGGCCCTGCTTGCCGTCCCGCGTAGAGCTCCGTGTCCCTGCCGCCCAAAAACCAGACCGGGGGCGTGTAGAGCCCACCCTGCCGCGCCCTCAGGTGGCGAGGTAGGCCGTCGTGGCGTACTGCTCCAGACCTCCCCCCGGAGCCGGCCCGTCGCCGAGCTCCATCCTGAGCCTCTCGCTCCCGGCGGCAAAGCCGAAGCTCCGGAAGAGGGCGTGCGCCGGGCTTCCCGGGGGCTCCGGGACGGAGGCCTCCACCGGGCTCTCCCCGCTCTGGGCGAGGGCGGCCCGGAGAAGGTGGCGGGCGACCCGCGAGTTCTCGGCCAGAAACGGGCCTATCCTGACGCTCCTCCCGGAGCGGCTCCGGATCAGGTAGCCCTTTATCCGCCCGGTCCGGTCGCGGGCCACCAGCCCGAGGCCGGGGTGGTGGCGGAGGGTGGCAAAGAGGAGGTGCGAGCGGTCGCCGCCGTAGGACCACGCGTCTACCCCGTAGAGCTCCGGCAGGTCCCCCATGAGCAGCGCCTCGACCCGGTAGCCGCAAAGCGGCGCGGGATCCGGGATCCTCTCCCCGCCCTCCCTCCTGTAGACGGTGCGGCGGCAGACCGGGCGGAAGCCCAGCGACCGGTAGAGCCCCTCGGCCTGCCGGGTGGAGTAGAGCCGCACCACCCTCACTCCCCGGCCCCTGAGATAGGCCACGGCCCACCGGCTGAGCGCGGTCCCGATCCCGCCCCCGCGGTACTCCTCGTGCACCGCGAGGTGGCAGAGGATGCCGATCCCGCCGAGCGGCACCGCCCCGACCATCCCGGCCACCGGCCCGCCGGGCGCCTCGGCGACCGCCCAGCGGGCGTCGCGGGTGCCGCGCAAGAGCTCGAACGCCCTGGGGTCGGCGGCCCAGCGCACCGCCGAGCGCAGCTCGCGCACGCCGCCGAGGTCCGCCTCGTCCAGCCCGCGGATGAGCACTCTTTCTTTCTTTTCTCCGGTATCCGTGAAGGCGAGCAATCTTTCCCCCGAGAGAGAGCCGGTACGCTACTGCGACGCGAGAGCCCCGGGCGCGTCCCTGCTTAGAAACGGGACGGCCGGGGCGGGGACGGTCGGGGGATGCGCCCCACGGGGACGCCCGGGAGGAGAAGCGATGCGCGTTCCTCGCCCACGCGCCACATGTTACAGCACGCCGGGCGCGGATGGAAGCTTGCCTCCCCTCTTAGGCGCCCGTCTGGATGACGTCCCGGAGGACCGCGTCTATCCTGCCGAGCGCCTCCGGCGGCAGCTCTACGCCCGAGGCGGCGGCGTTGTCCTCGACCTGCTCCGGGCGCGAGGCGCCGACGATCGCGCTGCTCACGTTCTCCCGCCTCAGGACCCAGGCGAGGGCGAGCTGGCTCATCGAGAGCCCGAGGTCGGAGGCCACCTCTTCGAGCCCCTCGACCGCCGAGAGCACCCGCTCGTTCATCAGCTCGCGCATGAAGACGCTCTGCTCGGGGTTGGCGGCGCGGGTGCCCTCCGCCGGGGCCTCGCCGGGGCGGTACTTGCCGGTCAGGACCCCCTGCGCCAGCGGCGAGAAGACCACCTGCCCCACCCCCTCGACCTCGCAGAGGGGCATCACCCTGCGCTCGATGTGGCGTTGGATCATGTTGTAGCGCGGCTGGTTGGAGACGATCCGGTCGAAGCCCATCTCGTCGGCGACCCGGAGCGCCTCGGAGATCTGCTCCGCGCTCCACTCGGAGACCCCAACGTAGAGCACCTTCCCCTGCCGCACCAGGTCGTCCAGCGCCCTCAGGGTCTCCTCGAGCGGGGTCCCGGGGTCGTAGCGGTGGCACTGGTAGAGGTCCACGTAGTCCACACCGAGCCTCTTCAGCGAGGCGTGGCACTGCTCCACGATGTGCTTGCGCGAGAGCCCCCGGTCGTTCGGTCCCTCCCCCATCGGGAAGTACACCTTCGTCGCCAGCACGTACGACTCGCGCGCAAACCCCCTCAAGGCACGGCCCACGATCTCCTCCGCCGCCCCCCGCGCGTAGACGTTGGCGGTGTCGAAGAAGTTGATCCCCAGCTCGTACGCCCGGCGGATGCACTCCCGCGCCCGCTCCTCGGCCACGCTCCCCCCGTAGGTGAGCCAGCTCCCCAAGGCGATCTCGCTGACCCTCAGCCCGCTGCCGCCAAGACGCCGGTACTCCAAGGCACCCCCTCTCGTACGACCTCGCAAACCCCAACACCATACACCCTCCGGGCGCTGTAATCTAACCTGCTTACTGAGTTATCTACGACTAAGAGCATCTTTATTGCAAGTGCGGTCCATTTTGTTACAATGCTCTCACCGCAGAGAGCGACCTGTGACCAGAAGGAGCGTACAAGGTGCGAACCACGCTACAACCGGGTCTGACCAACCGGCTCACCAAGTACCTCAGGGTGACCCAGCAGCTCATCGAGGAGGGCAGGGACGCGGTCTCCAGCAAGGAGCTTGGGGACTTCACGGGGATAAACCCGGTACAGGTCCGGCGGGACCTGAACGCCATAGGCTTCTCCGGGACCAGGGGGGTCGGCTACCAGGCCTATGATCTGGTCGAGGCGGTGCGCGGGATACTGGGGCTGCGCCAGACGTACAACATCGCCCTGGTGGGGGCGGGAAACCTGGGGAGCGCCATAGCCTCGAGCACCATCCTCCCCAAGCGGGGCTTCGTCATCCACGACGTCTTCGACAACGACCCGCAGAAGATCGGACGCACCGTCGGCAACGTCGTCGTAAAGCACATAGACGAGCTCAAGAAGAGCGTCGCCGAGGCGGACGAGGTGATCGGGATAATCGCCACCCCGGCCTCCGCCGCCCAGCAGGTCGCCGACCTCATGGTCGAGGCGAACATCCGCGTTATCCTCAACTACACCGACGTGCTCCTGCACGTCCCGCCGGGCGTCACCGTCCACCGGATAGACCCGACCGCCCAGCTGATGCACACCCTCTACTACCTCACCCAGGCAGAGACCGAGGAGGCCGCCCCCGCCACCTGAGAGAAGAACGACCCAAGAAAACCCGGCGGCCGCAGCGCCTTTTGCTCGCGCTGCGGCCGCCGTCTCTCTCAGGGGCGCGGAAAAGAAAAGGTCCCGGCCGGGGCGCTGTTTAGGGGTGATAGGTGGGGAAAGGGAAAGGAGGAGTCGCGCCCCGTACCGGGGAAGAGCCCGGGGCGCTGTTTAGGGGTGATAGGTGGGGAAAGGGAAAGGAGGAGTCGCGCCCCGAACTCTTTAATTGTGCGTCGGTTTTGGTTTCGCACCAACCGACGCCAGTATGATATACCGCTCGATACACTTTGTAAAGGGCTCGGAACAGAAAATTCAGAAATTTTTGTAGATAGCTGCGGGCAGTATATATGAGCGGCACATATGGGGGGGGAAGGGAGGGCGCGCCCCTAGATGCGGGGGCGTGCCCTCTCGGGGCCTTGGCTACTCCTCCTCTTCGAGGCGGCGGGCGTACTCCTCGGGGGAGAGGAGGTCGGGCTCCTCGGAGAGCCTGACGCGGAGGAGCCAGCCCTCGCCGTAGGGGTCTTCGTTCACCTTCTCCGGGCTCTCCTCGAGGGAGGTGTTCACCTCGGTCACCTCTCCGCTCACTGGGGAGTAGAGGTCTGAGACGGCCTTCACGGACTCTATGGTGCCGAAGGGCTCTCCGGCCTGCACGGAGCTTCCCACCTCCGGGAGCTCCACGAAGACCACGTCGCCGAGCTCCTCCTGGGCGTGGTCGGTTATACCGACGGTGGCGGCGTCGCCCTCTATGCGGGCCCACTCGTGGGTTCTGGTGTAGACGAGATCCTGCGGTATCTCAGCCACTGGCTCCTCCCTCGGGGTCGTTTCTCTTGCGCCGGTAGAAGGGGAGCGGGACGATCCTGGCCGGGACCGGCCGCTCCCGGATGAGCACTTCGAAGCCGCCCTCCGTCTCGGGGGGGACGTAGGCGAGCCCGATGGCGCGGCCCAGCGTCGGGGACATCGTCCCGCTGGTGACCACGCCCGCCCGCTCGCCGCCCACGGCGACCGGGTAGCCATGGCGGGCTATGCCCCGCCCCTCCAGCTCGAAGCCGACGAGCTTTTTGCGCAGCCCGCGCTCCCGCTGTCTCTGCAGGGCCCGCTGCCCGACGAACTCCTCCTCCTTGTGCAGGTGGACGGCGAAGGAGATCCCGGCCTCAAGCGGCGTGGTCTCCTCGTCCAGCTCGTTGCCGTAGAGGCACATCCCCGCCTCCAGGCGCAGCGTGTCGCGCGCCCCGAGCCCGGCCGGAGCAGCCCCCGCCTCGACGAGGCGCCGCCACAGGGAGGGGGCCTCTGCGGGGCGGAGAAAGACCTCGAAGCCGTCCTCTCCGGTGTAGCCGGTGCGGGCCACGATCGCCTCCCCCCCGTCCACGTGCGTCTCGAGGAAGCGGTAGCGCCCGAGGGCGGAGAGGTCTCCCGCGACGAACGGCTGCAGGAGCCGCTCGGCCTCCGGGCCCTGCAGCGCGAGCAGCGCCCACTCCTCCGTCTCGTCGGAGATCTCTACGTCGAGGTCTGCGGTGTGCCTGCGGAAGTGGGCGAGGTCTTTCTCGCGGTTGGCGGCGTTCACCACCACGAGGAAGCCCTCCCCGCGGCGGTAGGCGATCACGTCGTCCACCGTCCCCCCGCTCTCCAGGCAGACGGCGGCATAGCCCGCCTGCCCCTCCCCCAGCCGGGAGACATCGCGGGTGAGGAGGCGCTGCAGCGCCCTCTCGGCGTCCGGGCCGCGGAAGGCCACCTCCCCCATGTGCGAGACGTCGAAGAGCCCGGCGCGGGTGCGCACCGCCTCGTGCTCGGCCTTTATCCCCGCGTACTGCACCGGCATCTCCCAGCCCGCGAAGTCCACGAGCCGGGCGCCCAGGGCCCTGTGCTCCTCGTAGAGCGGGGTGCGGCGCAGGGTTCCCCTCGCCACCGCTACCACCGGGCCTTCAGGTTGCGGGCGGCGCGGGCCTCGTCGAGGCGGCGGGTGGGGGCGCGGGTGGGGGCCTCTTCGAGCTCCTCCGGCTTCGCCTCGGCCAGCTCCAGCATCGCCCCAACGAAGTCGTCGAGGGTCTCCTTGGACTCCGTCTCCGTCGGCTCGATCAGCATCGCCTCCTTGACCACGAGGGGGAAGTAGATCGTGGGGGGATGGAAGCCGTGGTCTATGAGGCCCTTGGCGACGTCGAGCGCCCGGATGCCCTTGGGGGGCTGCACCACCACCTCGTGCTTGCACGGCCCCTCGTAGGGGAGCCGGTAGGTGCCCTTCAGGCGGGCCCGGACGTAGTTGGCGTTCAGCACGGCCAGGTCCGTGACCTCCCTGAGCTCCGGGCCGTGCATCCGGATGTAGTTCCAGGCCCGGAGCATCGGGCCGAAGTTGCCGTGGAAGGCCGCCACCCGCCCGATGCTCTTCTCCGGCCGGGCGAAGCGGTAGCCCTCTCCGCGCCTCTCCACCACCGGGTCGGGCCTGAAGGGGGCGAGGCGCTCCGAGCAGGCGATGGCCCCCGAGCCCGGCCCGCCGCCGCCGTGGGGGGTGGAGAAGGTCTTGTGCAGGTTGAAGTGCATGATGTCCACCCCGGCGTCGGCGGGGCGCATCCGGCCCATGTTCGCGTTCATGTTCGCGCCGTCCATGTACAGGAAGGCCCCCACCGAGTGGAGGATCCCGGCGATCTCCTCCATGTTCCGCTCGAAGACGCCGCAGGTGTTGGGGTTGGTGATCATGAGCGCCGCGGTGCTCTCGTCGGCCAGCCGGCGCAGCTCCCCAACGTCCACGCAGCCGCGGGCGTCCAGCCCGATCTCCCTGGCCTCGAACCCTGCCATGGCCGCGGTGGCCGGGTTGGTGCCGTGGGCCGTCTGGGGGATGAGGACGACCCTGCGCCCCGTATCCCCGGCGTCCCGGAAGTAGTCCCGGATCATCAGGATGCTGGTGAGCTCGCCCTGGGCCCCGGCGAGCGGCTGCAGGGAGACGGCCGGGAAGCCGGAGATCTCGGCGAGGAACCCCTGCAGCTCGTACATGACCTGGAGCGCCCCCTGCACCTGCTCCTCGGGTTGCAGGGGATGCAGCCCGGCGAAGCCGGGGTGGGCCGCCGCGGCCTCGTTGGCGCGGGGGTTGTGCTTCATGGTGCAGGAGCCTAAGGGGTAGAAGCTGGTGTCTATCCCCCAGTTCCTGCGGGAGAGGTTGGTGTAGTGGCGGACGACCGTGGGCTCGTCGGCCTCCGGGAGGCGGGGCCTCTCCCGGCGGAGCAGCCGCTCCGGCACCACCTCCTCCGGGCTTACCGGCTCCACGTCCGGCCGGGGCAGGGTGTACCCCCGGCGGCCCGGGCGGCCCTTGTCCCTGATCAGGTTACCCAGCATTCGCCACCACCTCCACAAAGGCGTCGAGCTCCTCTTTGGTCCTCTTCTCGGTGACCGCGACGAGCATCGCCCCGTCGCCGAGGTCGAGCCCGCCGACGATGCCGGCCTCCAGCAGCGCCTCGTTCGCCCCTTTCACGTCCGGCATCTCGACCGCGAACTCCCACAGAAAGGGCGCCTCCCGGTAGCGGAGCCTCAGCCCGGCCTCCCCGAGGCGGCCCGCCAGGTAGTGGGCCTTGGAGATGGAGAGCTCGGCCACCTCGCGCAGCCCCTCGGGACCCAGGAGGGCGGTGTAGATGGTCGCGGCAAGGGCGGTGAGCGCCTGGTTGGTGCAGATGTTGGAGTTGGCCCTGGCCCGGCGGATGTCCTGCTCGCGCGCCCTCAGGGTCAGCACGTAGGCCAGGCGGCCCTCCCGGTCCACGGTCTCCCCGGCGATGCGGCCCGGGAGCTGGCGGACGAACCTCTGGCGGGTGGCCATGTACCCGGCGTAGGGCCCGCCGAACATGAGCGGGACGCCGAGCGGCTGGGTCTCCCCCACCGCGATGTCCGCCCCGAGGCGGCCGGGGGGCTCGAGCACGGCGAGCGCGATGGGGTCGCAGACGGCGACGGCGAGCGCCCCGACCTCGCGCGCCGCCTCCGCCGCCGCCCCGACGTCCTCCACCACCCCGAAGAAGTTGGGGCTCTGCACGATGACGCCGCTCGCGTCCCGCGGCACCCCGGAGAAGCCCGTGGCGCCGCCCTCGAAGGGGAGCCCGGCCACCTCCACGCCGTAGGTCTCGAGCACCTCCCGGTAGCGGGGGTTGAGGCCCGCGGAGAGCGCGACCTTCGGGTCGCGCTTCGTGAGGCGGGCGGTCATCAGGGCGGCCTCGGCCACCGCGCTCGCCGCGTCGTAGACGGAGGCGTTGGCCACCTCCAGGCCGGTCAGCTCGGAGATCACCGACTGGAACTCGAAGATGGCCTGCAGGTGCCCCTGGCTCACCTCCGGCTGGTAGGGCGTGTAGGAGGTCATGAACTCGCCGCGGGAGATGATCGCGCCTACGGCAGCCGGCGTGATCCTGTCGTAGGCCCCGGCGCCGAGAAAGACGGGAAGACCGGCCCGGTTTCTGGCGGCGAGCCTCTCGACCTCCCTCAGCGCCTCGTACTCGGAGAGCGCCGGGGGCAGGCCCAGCTCGCCCTCGAACCTCGGGGAGACGTCCTCGAAGAGCTCGTCTACGGACCCGACCCCGATCGCGTCCAGCATCTCCCGGATGTCCGCCTCGGTGTGCGGTGTGAAGCGCGCCACGGGATATACCCCCTCTTCCTGTTCCTCCGGTTGGACGTCTTCCTTTGTCGTCCTGTCCCGGAACCTGAGAGTGTTACCCCGTCGGCGCCGGCCCCTGCCGGACTCTCCAGGACGCCCTCCGGCCGCGGTCCTTTTGCCTGAGAGATTCGGCCCCGAAACCGGGGACCTTTCACCTTCGGCGGCCGCGCGCGGCGGCTCTCTCCCGCGGCCCTCTGCGGGCAAGATAAGCCTAGCACAATCTCGGGGCCTCCGGGGGCGGCTCCGGGATCGCCAGCCTCGCCCGGCCGCGTTGAAGCGCCGTCAATCGAAGATCTCGGCCACCCGGCACCGGAAACCCGGGATTACGTCTTCTCCGGTCAGCGTCTCTTCGTCGGTGAGGGTGGAGATCTCCTTCAGAGAACGGTGGACCACCACGGAGCGGGTCTCCGGATAGACTACCCAGACCAAACGGGCTCCGGCCTCCAACCACATTCGCGTCTTTTCCTGTACCTCGACGGCGGTGTCGTTCGGGAGTCGCATGAGCTCTTCAACGGTCATCCCTGTTCTCGTCTCCGACACTTCCGCACCTCTTGGCTCCGCCGCTCTCTCATTGTACTCATAGTACGGTGCAGCTACCCCGGAAGCGCAAGCTCCTCCGGGGCCGGATCTTGCCCGGCGTTCGCTCGAAGAAGGACGGCTAGAGGTTATCGAGGAAGAGCTTCTTCACGAGCTCCCTCCGGCTGCGGACCCCGACCTTCTCGAAGACACTCTTGAGGTGGTCCTGCACCGTGTACTCGGAGATGAACAACGCAGTGGCGATCTGCCTGTTCGAGGCGCCACGAACGGTGAGCTCTACGATCTCGCGCTCCCGTGGGCTCAGGCCGTAGGCGGCCGTGTGCAGCCACCCCATCTCTTTGGGGCCGGCCGGTTCGATGACGACCACTATCTCGCTCGAGCGGGCGTCGGTCGGCTCGGTGAGGTCGGCCTGGAGCGTCAGCCAGCGGCCCGAGCGTGACCGGACGCAGACGCGCGGCACGGCTATTGCGGCATCTGTGTTCGTCTCAGGCTTCAGCGTGCGCCGCAGCGCGCCCACCACCGCCCAGACCGCCGCCGGCAGGCTCTCGCCTTCGAGCCATCCGGGTCCGAGGTCCCCGATCTCGCGCAGCAGTCGCCCGGCGGCCCGCGTGTGTTGCACCACCCGTCCCCGACGGTCCAGCGTCAGCACGCCCGAAGCGTCCTCGCCTTCGACCTCCAGCGCGGCCCGGGCGCGCAGCGCCGCCGCCTTGAGGCCGCCACCCAGGTGCGGGGCGACCCGCCGGACGAACGAGACCCCGCGGGCGTCGAAGTCGGGCCGGCCGCGCTCCCGGGCAAGCTCCGCGCCGCCCCAGGGAGCCCGACCGGCGAAGAAGACGCTCCTCAACTCGTAGTCGAACCCGTTCGGGGCGAGGACCTCGCGGTGCCGCAGGGCGCGCTCGAGCCTTCCGGCGGTGCCCTCGGAGAGCAGCGCCACCGGCCGCCGGCTCCTCACCATCGAGTCGTAGGTGTTCACCTCGTCCTCGAACATGACGTTCTCGAGGAAGAATCGCATCTCCTCTTCCCCCACCCGCTCCACCACCACGTCGGTCGGCAGCCCGCTCAGAGGGTCCATGGTGAAGAGGCAGTGCCTGTCGAACGGCACGACGCGCCTCAAGACCTCGGCCGCTTCGAGCCGGAGCGTCCTCGCGTCGAGCCCCGCGTAGCAGAGACGCTTGATCTCGCAGAAGGTCCGCTCTTCCAGAGAAGAGACGTTCCCCATCGCACACCCCTTCACAACCGGATCGGTCGCAAATATCCCAGAAGTCTGGGATACCAGGCGCTCGCGCCACAGGCTACATTATTTTAGCAACGATAAACACAACACGGAAGGAGCAAGACTATGGAGACGAGCGATCGGAGCGCGACGCATGTCCCGCCCGGAGAAGGCGCATCGGTGTGGCTTCTGGGCGACCTGTACACGTTCAAGGCGGTGAGCGAGGACACCGGCGGAGCCTTCGCGCTCTGGGAGACGGTCTCGCCGCCCGAAAGCGGGCCGCCGCCCCACCTGCACCGCCGCGAGGACGAGACCTTCTACGTGCTGGAAGGGGAACTGGAGTTTCTGGTCGGCGACGACACCATCAGGGCCGGGGCCGGTTCTTTCGTCTACGTCCCCAAAGAGACCATGCACACCTTCAAGAACGTGGGTACGGAGCCCGCCAAGTTCCTGGCGACGGTCGTGCCGGGCGGCTTCGAGAAGTTCTTCTTCGAGGCTGGCGAGCCGGCCACGGACAAGACCTCCCCGCCGGTTCAAGAAGTTCCGCCGGACGTGGAGAGGCTCGTGGCCACCGCCGCGAAGTACAACTGCGAGATACCGCCGCCTCCTGGGGAATAGAGTAAGTTCCAAAACCTTGCTTTGCAGGACCTCTTCAACGTGGCTCCGGAAGCGGGGCGTCCGTGCTCCGCCACCGCCACGCGTTCGAGGTGGTCGAGGGCGCGTGCGATGCCCCTCTCGTTGCCCAGCTCCCGGTGCAGGGCCAGGCTCTCCTCGTAGAGGGACACGGCGCGGCTCTCCTCGCCCAGGCAGCGTGCCGCGTCTGCGACGTTGATCAGGGCGAAGGCCCGGCCCGCCTTGTCCTTGAGCGCCTCGTAGAGCCCGAGGCTCTCCCGGTGTAGCTCCAGGGCGCGTCCGGCCTCGCCGCGTTCGAGCGCCACGACGCCGAGGTTGCACAAGGAGTAGGCCATGCCCCGCCCGTGACCCAGCTCCTCGAAGAGCGCGAGGGCCTCCCCGAACAGGTCCGCCGCCCGGTCGAGGTCGCCCCGGCGGCGCGCGATGTTCCCCAGGGTGATGAGCGAGATGGCGGCGGACCTGCGGTCCTGCAAGGCCCTGCTCAAGCGCAGTCCCTCCTCGCTCAGCGCCTCCGCCCGGTCGTCATCGCCCCGAGCACGCACCACCTGTCCCAGCTCGGCGAGGAGGTCGGCGGTGCCGGCTTCGTCCCCGAGCCCACGATATACCGCGAGGCTCTGCTCGAGGAGCGCGGAGGACCTGTCGAGGTCGCCCTGGGCGAGGGCCAGCCTGCCCGCCCCGAGCAGGGCTCTGTCCCGCGCGCCGTCGGCGCCTCCGAGGCCGCGCGCGGCCTCCAGGAAATCTTCGGTCCAGCCGCGTCCCTCGGCGAGATACCCGCGCATCCACCAGAACCAGTTCAGCGCCCCGACGAGGCGGAGCCCGGCCTCGATGTCGCCCTGCTCCTTCGCCCAGCGCAGGGCCGCCCGCAGGTTGTCGTGCTCCTCCTCGAGGCGATCCATCCAGACCTCTTCCTCCGGGCCGATCAGGTTCGGCTCCGCCTCCTCAGCCAGACCCAAGAAGCAGGCGGCGTGCCGCCGCTGCGCGTCCCCGGCCTCCCCGCTCTCCTCCAGCTTCTCCCGGGCGTACTGCCGCACCGGCTCCAGCATCCCGTAGCGTACCCCGCCTTCCTTCTCGCCGGGCTCCGCCACGACCAGCGACTGCTCGACCAGCCGCCACAAGGAGCTCCAGCACGTCTTCGGCGGCGATGCTTCCCGACGCGCCCACCTCTTCCGCCGCCTCCAGCGAGAAGCCCCCGGCGAACACCGACAACCGCCGGAACAGGACCCTCTCCGCCTCCGAAAGGAGGTCGTGGCTCCAGTCGAGGGTCGCCCGCATGGTCCTCTGGCGCTCGGGGAGGTCCCGCGCCCCGGAGGGCGCAGACAACGCCTGGTCGAGACGCGCGAGCAGCGTGGCGGGATCCAGGAACCTCACCCTCGCCGCCGCCAGCTCCAGGGCGAGCGGCAGCCCGGCCAGCCGCCAGCAGATCGCCGCGACCGCGGCGGCGTTGCCCTCTTCGAGCCCGAAGGCCGGAGAGACCGCCCGGGCGCGCTCGACGAAAAGTCGCCCGGAGGGCGAGCCGAGGACCTCCTCCACGGTCGGCGACAGGGTGGAGGAAGGTAATGCCAGAGTCCCCACACGATACTCCTGCTCGCCCCTGACGCGCAGGGGAGCGCGGCTGGTGGCCAGCACGACGAGACCGGGGCAGGCTTCGAGCAGCCCGGCGACCTCCGGAGCCGCTTTCAGCAGGTGCTCGAAGTTGTCGAGCACCAGGAGCAGCCGCTTCTCTCTCAGGCGGGCGCGCAGCGTCAGGCGGGCGCGCAGCGCCTCGCCCGGGATCTGCCCCTCCGCCTCCCTCAGACCCAAGGAGCGCGCGATGGTCGGAACGACCAGGGAGGGATCGCCCAGCGGCGCCAGGGCGACGAATGCTACGCCGTCGGGGAAGAGCTCCGCGGTATCTCGCGCTGCCTGGACGGCGAGGCGCGTCTTGCCGACGCCGCCGGTCCCGGTAAGGGTGAGCAGCCGGACCGCAGGATCTCGCAGGAAGGCTTCGATCTCCTCCAGCTCTCGCTCCCGGCCCAGGAGCGGAGTGTGCGGCACCGCAACGGCGAGCTCCGCAACGATCTCCGGCGCGGCAGCGGTGACCCGCTCCGGTACGGACGCGAAGAGAGCGGCCCGTTCGCTCTCGGACAGCTACAGAGCCTCCGCGAGCGATCGCACGGTGTGCGGGTAGGGTCGCCTCCGCACGCCGCGCTCCAGCGCGCCGATGGCGTTGGGGCTGAGCCCCGCCCGCGCCGCCAGCTCTTCCTGCGTCAGCCCGGCGGCTTCCCGCAGCCGCCTCAGCCGCGCCCCGAACGATGCGTCGGCAACCGCTCTCAGCTTGACCCTCTGTTTGGATACGGCCCCGTTACGTACCGTAGGTTACCAAAGCTCGATGGTGCTCGTAAGGCGCAAACACTACAGGACGAACCCAACCGGGCAAGTCGACTCGCAATGTCCGCGACGCATGGCTGCATCAACGGTGGACAGGAAACCACGGCTAGATCCACGCCCCTACAACCCGTTCAGGCTTAGAGATAAGGATCTTCTCACCGGGGGCAAAAAGGCGTCTATTCACCCACCTTCGGAGAGGAGCCTCATAAAGGTTTGTATACATCCCGGCCGCGGGACTCCGGGTCCCGGGAAGCCGCCTGCACCGCCTCGAGCATGACCTCCACCGCCTCTTCCCTGCTCAGGCCGCTCCCCCGCTCGAGCGAGCGCCAGGTGTGGAAGTCGAGCGCCAGGGCGAGCGCCGCGAGCAGACGCCTTCTCCGCCCGCCCCAGCCCTCGGCGAGCAGCTCGCGGACCCTCCCGAGGTAGGGCACCAGCGTGCCGTCGAGCACGGCGGCGAGCTCGGGCATCGCCTCCGCGTCGCGCAGGACGTTGGCCGTCATCGGCTCGGTGCGCTCGTAGTAGGCGTAGAGATCAGCCAAGGCCGCCCGCAGCCGCTCCCGCGGGTCTTGGATCTCCCTCCACCGCGCAGGGTCCGGCGGCGGATGCCGCTCCGTCCAGCGCCGCGAGCACGCCCCAAGGAGGTCTGCCATGTCCGGAAAGTGGTTGTAGACCGTAAGCCTGTTCACCCCCGCCCGCTCGGCGATCTCCTTCACCGTCGTCCGCGCCGGCCCCCGCGCGCGGTGCAGCTCCACCGCGGCCTCCACGATCCGGCGCCGCGTCTCGCGCCGGCGCTCCGCCCGCTTCTTCATCTCGTACCTGCGCCTCTTCGCCATTTCGCTAAACACTGTATCAAATGATATTGACGCGGGGATCGAACGGGTGTAAGGTGTTCGCAGTTAGCTAAACACTATGTTTATCCAAATATGGAAAGGAGGGCGTTCATGGGGGAAGCGAGGAACCTGCGGGCGCGCATCGTGCTGTCGGGGGACGAGGGCGAGAGGGTAACCGTCGGCGGGCTTGGCGTACGGTTCATGATCGGGGCGAAGGAGAGCGGCGGCAACTTCGCGCTGGTCGAGCATCCGCTCGGGCCGCGGGCGCTCGGCGCTCCGGTGCACACCCACCGGTACGAGGACGAGTACACCTACGTGCTGGAGGGGGAGATCGGGGTGCAGGTCGGAGAGGAGGTGCGTGTTGCGCGGCCCGGGGATCTCGTCTTCAAGCCCAGGGGCGTGCCGCACGCCTTCTGGAACGCCGGGGACGGGCCTGCGCGGGCGCTGGAGATCATCTCCCCCGCCGGGTTCGAGCGCTACTTCGCGGAGGTGGCGCCGCTGCTCCCTCCCGCCCACGACGGTCCTCCCGACGAGCGGGCGCTGGGCGCCATAATGGCCAGGTACGGGCTGGAGATGGACCTGAGATCCATCCCCGTGCTAGCCGAGCGCCACGGCCTCGTGGTCGAAGGACCGCCGCCTCCCGGGCGGTAGCGGCCTGCCGCGGGGCTCGCAGGGCGCACGATCGCAGCCGTGCGGGCAGCGCCGCGGTGGTCTGGCTCGCTGCGGCTTTCCCGGAACCCGGTGCGCGGCATCAAGGACTGTATAAAAGCGCCCGCACAGACCTCACGTTCTGCAAGAGCGGCGGACGCCCCTTGAAGCTACGCCCTCTCCCCTGTCTCCAGGGGCCGGCCCTCACCGGCGAAGTGCTCTGAGATGTACTTCTCCCCCTCGTCACAGAAGAGGGTCACAATGCTCTTTAGCTCAGGATGCGCCTCCTTGAGCCTCCTCGCCGCAACTAGGTTCGCACCGCTCGAGGGACCGACAAAGAGCCCCCTCCGCCTCGCCAGCCACCTCATCGCTCCAAGCGCCTCCTCAGAGCCAACCGCATACACCTCATCCACACCCAGCCGCTCTGCGTGCCGCTCGTAGATGCCCGGCACAAACCCATCGGAGATGCCCTCTATCTTGTGGACGCCACTCTCCCCGCACAGAAGCGTGCAAGACTCCTCAGGCTCCACCGCAATGAGCTTCGCCTCTGCGTTCTTCTCCCTGAAGGCCTGCCCCACCCCTATGAGCGTCCCTCCCGTGCCTACCCCCATCACCAGCGCGTCGGGTGCCCCAACCCCTCCCTCCTCCAGCTGCCCAAGGATCTCCTTCCCCAGCCACTCCCTGTTCTCCTCCACGTTCCACTCCGAGTCAAACTGCGCAGGACAGAAGTAGCCCTCTTTCTTGCCAAGCTCCCTCGCCCGCTTTAGCGCCTCCGTTACGTAGAACTCTCCAACGTGCTCTATGTGGGCGCCAAAGGCGCGGCTTATGGCAACCCGCTCGGTGCTCAGGCCTTCGGGCATGAGCACAACCATCCTGTAGCCCTTTATGGCCGCAACCATCGAGAAGGCGTTGCCGGTGTTGCCGCTTGTGGCCTCTACGATGGTGTGGCCGGGCAAAAGCAGCCCTTCTCTTTCGGCCTTCTCCACGATGTACCTGGCGATGCGCGCCTTTATGGAGCCTGAGGGGTTGAGGTACTCCAGCTTTGCGTAGATGCCCTCCTCTACCTCTATGAGCGGTGTGTCCCCTATGGCCTCCAGCACGCTCTCCGAGAGCCCCGGCGCAGCCATTCTCACCTCCTTTACGAGCTTTCTTGTCTGCATTTCCCGCCTTCGCCGCCCCGCCTCTCACTTACTCCTGCCGGAGGGGCCGTCCGGCGGTCTCCGCGGTGAACAAGAGGGCCAGGAACGCGACGACGGCCGCGGCCATCAGGTAGAAGCCCGGCGCGAAGTCGGTGCCCGTCAGGGAGATCAGGTACGTCGCCACGAAGGGCGCCGTCCCCCCGAAGACGGCGTTCCCCAGGTTGAACGAGAGCGCGAAGCTGCTGTAGCGCACGGCCGTGGGGAACATCTCCGAGAGGAAGGTGGCGAGCACCCCGTCGTTCCCCGCAAGTATGGCCCCGAGCAGCGTCTGCGCCAGCACGGCGAACGCGACCCCGCCCAGCGAGAGGAGCTGGAACAGCGGCAGGGTCAGGAGCAGGAAAAGGGCGCAGGCGGCGAAGAGCACGGGCCGCCTGCCGAAGCGGTCCGCCAGCACCCCCACCAGGGGGAGGAGCAGCACGTAGGCCGCCACCGAGACGATGGTCGTCAGGATCGCCGTCACGGGATCAAACCCGAGCTCCCGCGAGAGGTAGGTCGGCATGTAGCTCAGGATCATGTAGAAGCCGACGGCGTTGAGGCAGATGACGCCGAACGCCACGAGGATCTGCCTCCAGTTCTCGCGTATGCCCGTGAGAACCGGCGCCCGGGCCACGTGCTGCTCGCGCTCGAGGGCCCTGAACAGCGGCGTGTCCTCGAGCTTCAGGCGGATGTACAGGCCGGCTATCCCCAGCGGACCGCCCAGCAGAAACGGGACGCGCCACCCCCACGAGTGCAGGGCCGCCTCGGAGAGGCCGTGCTCCAGCAGCGCCGCGATCGAGGCGCCGAGCACAAGGCCGGCGGCCGTGCTCGCCGGAACCATGCTCACCAGCAGCCCCCTGCGCTCGTCGGGCGCGTACTCCGCGATGAACGACGAGGCGCCGGCGTACTCGCCCGAGGCGGAAAATCCCTGCACGAGGCGGCAGAGAAGGAGGAGCAGCGGCGCCGCCAGCCCTATCGAGGCGTAGGAGGGTATGAGCCCGATCGCAAACGTGGCCGCCGACATGATGATGATCGTGAGGGCCAGGACGCGCTGGCGCCCGATCCTGTCGCCGTAGTGCCCCCACACCAACCCCCCGATGGGACGCACCACAAAGGAGACGGCAAAGACCGCGAACGTGGCGAGCAGAGCCGCCGTCTCGTCGCCGGGAGCAAAGAATACCGCCGCGATGACCGCAGCTAAATACCCGTAGGAGGCGTAGTCGAACCACTCGATCATGTTGCCCACCGCCGCGCCGAAAACGGCCCGCCTTACCGTGGACCTCCGCTCCTCCAGAGAGAGCCCCACCCGCGCCTCTACAGCCACCCTCGTCTACCTCCTCGCTTCCTCAACCCCGTGTGTTGCAATATGAGCAACTGAGTTGTGATGCACATGCTAGATATTCGCAACGGTGTTGTCAAGAGCGCGACGAAGATTTTTGGTTCTTGCGGCGTCCGGGGGGTGAGCGGGTCAGCTGGTTTGCGCTGGCTGGGGGAGGGGCTTCTCTGGCGTCACGCGCTCGCGCCGCCCAGGCGCTTTGAGATGGCTTCTGCGGTCTTTCTGACCAGCTCTCCGAGCTCCTCGATGCGTTCTGGGGGGGTCCGGTAGTACGGTGCGGAGAGCAGGACGGCGGCCACCGTTTGGTCGCGATGATCCCTGACCGGCGCGGCGATTCCGGTTTCCTCCAGGGAGGTCTCTCCGGCGTTCACGGCGTAGCCGAGCTCCCTGACGCGCTGCAGGCCCTTCAGGTACTCCTCCGGGTCTACCACGGTACGTTCCGAGTAGCGTTTGAGCCCCCGGTCGAGGACCTTCTGTACTTCCTCGGGCGGTGATTCGGCCAGAAACACCTTCACGGAGGCGCTGGCGTGTTCGCGGAACTGGGTTCCGATCGGGATGGTGTGCTTCACCGTTTTGGGGCTCGCGACCTGCTCCACGCTTATGGCCGCCCCCTCGCTCCACACCAGGAGGCCGGTGGTCTCTCCGGTCGCCCGGGTGAGCTCTTCGAGAAAGGGTCTGGCGACGCGGCGCACGTCGAGGTTTGCAAGCATCGGGCCGGCCAGCGCTATAACGCCCACCCCGAGGCGGAAGCGGCCGCTGGTCGGGTGGCGTTCGACGAGCATGGCCTCTTCGAGCGTCGCCAGGATGCGGGAGACGGTGCTCTTGTGCAGGCCGACGCGGCGTGCGATCTCGCTGACGCCCAGGATCGGCTCCTCCCTGGTGAAGGTCTGGAGGACCCGGATCCCGTGCCTCAGCGCTGAGGTCCCGGATCTGGTGCCCGGCCGGTTCCTGTTGCGGTCGTCCGTTCTGGCGGTTTCCATCTCGGGCTCCTTTGCGAGGTGGGTTTGCGCAGGAAAAGGTCGCTGTGTGCAGCTTGTGATTCCATTGAGTTTACTGTATTGCCGTGCCGCTGCGAGCGCGCGGGCTTCTGGAAGGGCTGTGCCGTCTACGTTCGCGCTCTCGCCTCTACGCGGCGGCTTGGAGGGGGCTCACTCGCCGGACGGCAGCGGCGAGACGTACGGCCTGCCCCGCGTGCGCCGCTCGAAGTCCGCGCGCGCCGCCGCGCGCAGCCCCTCGTCGGTCAAGATCTCGGCCCCGGTCCCCGCGAGCACCCGGGCGGCGTGGAGCGCGGCCTTCAGCCCTATGGACGTCCCGCCGCAGGCCACGACCGGCCAGGTGTGCGCGGAGATCCCCTGTGGCCAGGCGGGCATGGTGCAGCCCATGGTCGGGGCGTTCCAGCTGACGTCGCCCACGTCCGATGAGGCCCCCAGGGTGACCTCATCGGAGAGCGGGAGCACTTCGGCGGCCATCCCCCGCGCCTCCACCCCGAAGTTCTCCTGGCACTCCCGGGCGAACCGCTGCTCCTCTTCGGTCCACTCCGGTACGCCGACGCGCTCGAGGTGGACCTGCATCCTCTCGGCCAGCGGCCCGTTGGGCAAGAGGTCGTACATCCCGAAGCGGAGCTCCACCTTGGACGCGGTCCGGGTGGCGAGGGCGGCCCCCTCGGCGATCCGCTCGACCCAGCGGGTGGTCTCCTCCACGCGCCCGCGGTCCGCGTCGCGCACGAAGAGCCACACGCGGGCGTAGTCCGGCACGACGTTGGGGGACTCGCCGGCGCGCTGGAAGGCGTAGTGGACGCGGGCGGTGGGCTCGAGGTGCTCGCGCATCAGGTTGATGCCGTGCGCGAAGAGCTCCGCCGCGTGCAGCGCGCTGCGCCCCTTCCACGGCTCCATCCCGGCGTGCGCCGTCCTGCCGAAGAACTCGACCGCCAGCTGGTTCATGGCCGCCAGCCTCAGGTTGAAGACGCCGGCGTAGGCCATGGGGTGCCAGTGCAGCGCGGCGGCGAGGTCGGAGAAGAGCCCCTCGCGGGCCATGTAGACCTTTGCGCCCTCGGTCTCCTCCGCCGCGCACCCGTAGACGCGCAGGGTGCCGGGGAGCCCGCGCTCCTCCATCACCCCCTTGAGCGCCACCGCCGCCCCGACGAGCCCCGCGCCGAGCAGGTTGTGGCCGCAGCCGTGCCCGCTCGTCTTGCCGTCCTTGCGCGGCTCCCTGCGCGGGACGGCCTCGTTCCCGAGCCCCGGCAGGGCGTCGTACTCGGGCAGGAAGCCCAGGACGGGCTCGCCGGAGCCCCACTCGGCGACGAACGCGGTGGGGACGCCCGCCGTGCCCCTGCTCGTTACGGCGAAGCCGCTCTCCTTCCAGGACGTCCATCAGGAGCCGCGCGGACTCCGCCTCCTCGTGCGAGACCTCGGCGAGCTCCCACACCTCGCGCGCTATCCTCGCGACGAGCGGCCCGGCCTCTCTTACCCTGCGGTCTACGGCCTCGAGTAGTGTGCTATGCGCCATGGGTGATCGGCCACCTCCTCAGGTCTCCTTCAGGGGCTCCCTGGCGGTCTCGGGGAACGCCAGGGCGGCGACGAGACCGGCGAGGCCGGCGACGACGAGGTAGAACGCGGGCGAGAGGGGGTTGCCGGTGGCCGCCAGGAGGGCGGTGAAGATGAAGGGCGTCGTCCCGCCGAAGATGGAGACCGCCACGCTGTAGCCCAAGGAGAGCGAGCTGTAGCGGACGTTGGTGGGGAAGACCTCGCACATGGCGGCCGCGTAGACCCCGGAGGAGATCCCCACCACGCTGCCGACGATCACGAGCGCCAGCGTGATGACTGGGAAGCTCCCGCTCTGCAGCATCATGAAGACGGGCACGGCGGTGACGGCGGCGAGCACCGGCGAGGCCAGCAGGAACGGCTTCCTCCTGCCCAAGCGGTCCGAGAGCAGGGCGGAGAGTAGCACCACCACGGCCCACGACGACGTGCCCAGTATCACCGCCGTGTAGCCCAGGGAGAGCGGGACGTCGAGCTGCTCCGAGAGGTAGGTCGGCGCGAAGATCAGGAGGTAGACGAGCCCGGTGAGCGGCCAGGTCAGGCCCACGACCTTCAGCAGGTCCTTGCCGTGGGTCCTCAGGCTCTCCAGCAGGGGCGCGCGCTCGATCTCGTGGTGCTCCTGCACGGCCCGGAAGGCCGGCGTGTCCTCGAGCCTCAGGCGCATGTAGAGCCCGATCAGGCCCAGGGGCAGCGCGATGAGGAACGGCACGCGCCATGCCCAGGAGTAGAGCGCTTCCTCGGAGACCGCCGCCGTGAGCCCCGCCGCGATGAGGAGGCCGGCCACCAGCGAGGTCGCCTGGGTGAAGAACTGCCAGCTACCGTAGAGCCCGCGCCTCTCGTCGGGCGCGTACTCGACCATGAACGCGGTCGCCCCGCCGAACTCGCCGCCGACGGCGAACCCCTGCACGAGGCGGGCCAGCACCAGCAGGAGCGGGGCCAGGATGCCTATGGTCTCGTAGGACGGCAAGAGCCCGATAAGGAAGGTCGCCCCCGAGGCGATGAGGATCACCGCCGAGAGCGTGCTCCGGCGCCCGATCTTGTCCCCGATGTTGCCGAAGAACAGCGCGCCCACGGGACGCATCAGGAACGCCACCCCGAAGACCGCGAACGTCGCCATCAGCGAGACGAGGCGGTTCTCCGCCGGGAAGAAGAGCGGCGCGATCACGACGGCGAGGTAGCCGTAGATCGTGAAGTCGTACCACTCGACGAAGTTGCCGATAACCGCCGCGACGACGGCCTTCTTGCGCACCCTGCCCGGGTAGGCCTCCCCCCCTGCCGTGGTCGCCGTCATCTCCCCACGCTCCCTCCCTGTCTCTCTTTTGCGTTGCGGGCTCCCCGCCCCCGACCATTCCTCGCATCCATCACCGGGAAGCGCCGAGCTCGCTCTGCGCGTCCACCGGCGCAAACACGCCGGCGCGGGCCTCGATGACCTCCGCCGCGTTGAAGATGGCGTCCTCGCGGAATCGCCTTCCCATGAGCTGCACGCCCACCGGCAGCCCGTCCGCGACGCCGGTAGGTACGGAGATCGCCGGGAAGCCGAGCAGCGGGATGGCCATCATCGACCACTGCGCGGCCACGACCTGCAGGCCCCTCTGGAGGCTCGCGATGTCCGCGTCGTACTCGAACGCCTGCTCGGCGGAGACGGGCAACAGTACCAGCGGGTACTCCTGCATGAAGGCCTGCAGGCGCCCGATGAGCGTCCCGCGCCGCGCGTAGCCGTTTATGTAGTCCTCGAGGCCGGGGCTCTCCCCCCACCACTCTTTGGCCGCCGCGTAGTAGGTCGCGGCGGCGCGCTTCATCCCCTCGTCGCCCATCTCCTCGACGAGCGGCATGACCAGGCGAAACTCCTCCATGCACAGCAGATACCACAGCCGGTAGGCCTCCGCGAGCAGCGGGAGCTCCACCTCCTCGACCACGTAGCCGGCGTCCCCGAGCCATCCGGCGGCCAGATCCAACGCCTCGTTCACCGTCGGCTGCGGGGCGGCGACGCCCACGTCGCGCAAAAGGCCCACCCTGACCGGGCGGGGCAGCGGCTCGTTGGCGCTCGCCGGCAACACGGGCACCGCGAAGGGGTCGCGCGCGTCGAAGCCGCTCATGGCGTCGAGCGCGAGCCGCAGGTCCTCCACTGTGCGCGCCAGTGGCCCCTGCACCAGCATGCTCTGCACGGACAACGCCTCGTCGGCATCTACAGGACCGTACCAGCCCGGCACGCGCCCCACCGTCGGCCGGATGCCTGCGACGCCGCAGGCGTAGGCGGGGTAGCGGATCGAACCGCCGATGTCGTTGCCGTGGGCCACGGGCACCATGCCGCTCGCTACCGCCGCTGCCGCGCCACCGCTCGATCCCCCGGGCGTCCGGCCCGCATCCCAGGGGTTGAGCGTGCGCCCGTGCAGGTCGTTGTCCGTGAACCAGCGGTAGGAGAACGCCGGGGTGTTGCTGCGCCCCACGAACACGGCCCCGGCCTCGCGCAGCTTCCTGACGTGCGGGTCGTCGGCGTTCGCAACGTTGTCCTTGAAGGCCACCACGCCGTTGGTGGTGGCGTGTCCGGCCTGGTTGCTGTTGAGACTCCACCGCCTCCCGCGAGGAGATCCGGCGCGTCCTGATGCCGCGCGCGAGCTCCACCGCCGGCCAGCACCAGAGCTCGTCCGGAAGGCCGGCGTCTGGCCCCGCAGCTTCATGCCCCATATGTTCCTCCCCGTCCCGGCTCTCCAGGACCGTTCCCTGACCCCACCACAGGGGATTGCCGAACGGGCGCATTCTAACCGCCCGTTCAGTGCGGGTCAACTGTCCGGTCAGTCGATGATCGTTCGAGTGGCGTCTTGTGGCTTACAGCCACGATGGGCGCGTTGGGGGAGGCGGAGCGGGGGCTTCCTTCCCCTCCCCGTCTGCCGGGGTTGGTCTCTGGGAGTCCGGGTAGAGCGGGTACTTCTGCATCAGGGCGCGGCTACGCTCGAGCAGCGCCTTATGCTCTGCCTCGAAGTTGTCGCTCAGGGCTCCCGCGATGATCCCGGCGATCTCGCGCATGTCCTCCTCGAGGAGGCCGCGCGTGGTGAGCGCCGGGGTGCCTATCCTGAGGCCGGAGGGGTTCATCGGCGGTCGCGGGTCGAACGGTATGGTGTTGCGGTTGACCGTGATGCCGACCTTCTCCAGCCGGTCTTCGGCCGTCTTCCCGTCGAGGCCGGTCGAGGTGAGGTCCACCAGCACCAGGTGCACGTCGGTGCCGCCCGAGACCACCTCTATGCCGTTTTGCATGAGCGCCTCGGCGAGCGCTTTTGCGTTGGCGACCGTCTGCCGCTGGCGGGCGCGGAAGCCTTCGGTGTGGGCTATCCGCAGGGCGACGGCCTTGGCGGCGATGACGTGCATGAGCGGCCCGCCCTGCTGTCCGGGGAAGACGGCGCTGTCTATCTTTTTGGCGTGCTCCTCCCGGCAGAGGATCATGCCGCTTCGGGGACCGGCGAGGGTCTTGTGCACCGTGGTGGTCACCACGTCTGCGTACTCGACGGGGTTGGGGTGGATGCCCGCCGCGACGAGCCCTGCAAAGTGGGCCATGTCCACCATGAGCTTGGCGCCCACCGAATCGGCGATCTCGCGGAAGGCGGCGAAGTCCAGCTGGCGCGGGTAGGCCGACCAGCCGGCGACGATGAGCTTTGGCCTGTGCTCGTTTGCCAGGCGCTCGACCTCCTCCATGTCCACGAGGCTGTCCTCGCGCCTGACGTGGTAGGGGACGGGGTTGTAGAGCCTGCCGGAGACGTTGAGCTTCATCCCGTGCGAGAGGTGCCCCCCGTGGTCGAGCGCCAGCCCCAGGAAGGTGTCGCCGGGCTCGAGCAGCGCCATGTAGGCGGCGTTGTTTGCCTGCGCGCCGGAGTGGGGCTGGACGTTGACGTGCTCGGCCCCGAAGAGCTCCTTCGCCCGGTCTATGGCGAGCTGCTCGGCGACGTCCACCTCGTGGCAGCCGCCGTAATAGCGCCTGCCCGGATAGCCTTCGGCGTACTTGTTGGTCAGCACGGAGCCCACCGCCTCCAGCACCGCCTGGGGCACGAAGTTCTCAGAGGCGATCATCTCCAAGGTGTTGCGCTGGCGCTCGAGCTCCCGCTCCAGCACCTCCTGGATCTCGGGGTCCACCTCCGCAAGCGGCGCCGTCATGTACCCGCCGGGGAGCCCGAAGGATGCTCCCCCCGCGGAGGCTCGCCGGTTCGCCGCTGCCCCCCCTCTGTCCCCCAACGCGGGCGAGACGCGGTGGTCGTTCCTCATGAACCCTCCTCTCCGATCTTGACAACACAGTAGCAGGCTCTTATATTACATCCTCACAACAGCGTTGCTGATTTTGCAACAGATGGGTATCGGGGTCAAGGACATGGGGAGGGCGGGGTTGTGGGGGGGCTTTGTGGTGTTGAGAGCGGGATCCGTGGCCGAAGGAGGAGCGTATGGGTGAGAGAAGGACGCCGCTTTACGACTTTCACCTGCGAGCGGGGCGGGGGATGGTGCGGGGCGGCGGGGGGTACCTGTTCCCCAGCTCCTACACCTCTCCGGTGGAGGAGCACCTCAACGTGCGGCGCAACGTGGGCCTGCAGGATCTCTCGAGCATGGGGCAGATAGACGTGAAGGGCCCTGGGGCCGAGAGGCTGCTGCGGCGGCTTCTGGTGAACGAGGTTTTGGACATGCAGCCGGGGCAGCTCAGGTACTCCACGATGTGCAACGAGGCGGGCGGCGTTGTGGACGACGTGACCGTCTACAAGTTCTCTGATGAGCACTTCATGGTGGTTGCCAGCAGCGCTCCGCGCCTCAAGAGCTACCGGTGGATCAGGGAGCATGCGGAGGGCTCGAGCGCCTATGTGACCGACATGACGGCGGGCATAGCGCTGCTTGCGGTGCAGGGGCCGCTCTCCCGCCCGCTGCTTGAGGGGGTGGTTGAGGGGGCGGAGCTTGAGCGGATGCGCTTTTTCCGGTTTGCTGCCTGCAGGGTTGGGGAGGTGGAGGTGATCGTCTCGCGCTCCGGGTACACCGGGGAGCTTGGCTACGAGGTGTATGTGCCGGCTGACCAGGCGCGGGAGGTCTGGGACTTTCTGCTGGAGCGGGGGAAGGAGTTTGAGCTCAAGCCCTATGGGGTTGAGGCGATGCAGTCGCTCAGGATCGAGAAGGCGCTGCCGCTCTATGGCCCCGACATAAGCGAGGAGCACACCCCCTTTCATGTGGGCCTTGAGCGGTGGATACGCTTTGAGAAGCCGGACTTTATCGGGCGGGAGGCGCTGCTTGGGGTGCAGCGGCGGGGCATAGAGCGGCGCTGGGTTGGGCTTGTGCTGGAGAGCGAGGTGCCGGCCTCAAACGGGGATGCCATCTACAGCATCGCCGATGTGGCCAGCTACCGGGAGGTCATAGAGACGGGGGCGGAGGCTGGGCATTACGAGGAGGCGCTGCTGCCCGGGGAGCGCAAGGTGGGGGAGGTGACCTCCAGCGCCTGGGGCCCCTCGGTGGGCAAGATGCTCGCCCTGGGGTACGTGCACACGGCGCACGCCTGGCCTGGGAGCAACCTGATCGTGGACATAGGAGGAGGGCGCCCCGTGCCGGCGCGGGTGGAGCGCACCCCCTTCTTCGACCCGGAGAACGCCAGGGTGCGCAGCGCGCCGCTTGAGGACGGGCGGCGCCTCGGGCAAAAAGGAGGGGCGGCTTTGCACGAGGCGGAGACCCAGAAGAACATACCCCTCAGGCACACCACCGCCACCACCGTTGCTGACGGCGGGGGCCAGAGGCCATGACGACCACGATGAGGGGCGCAGGAGGCTACTACTACTACGGCGGGCGCTACGACGCGATCGTGGTTGGGGTAGGGGCGATGGGCAGCGCTGCGCTCTACCACCTGGCGAGGAGGGGCAAGCGAGTCTTGGGGCTAGAGCGCTTTGGCATCCCGCACGCCATGGGCTCCTCCCACGGGCACACCCGCATCATCCGGCTCGCCTACTACGAGCACCCCTCCTATGTGGTGCTGCTGCGGCGCGCCTACGAGCTGTGGCGGGAGCTGGAGCGGGAGGCGGGCGAGCAGCTGCTCCACATCACCGGCTCCATAGACGCCGGTCCCGAGGACTCCTGGGTCTTTCGGGGCTCCTGGGAGTCGGCCAGGATGCACGAGCTGCCCCACGAAGTGCTCACTGGCTCCGAGCTGCACAGGCGCTACCCCGCCTACAGGCTGCCCAAAGACCACCTCGCCCTCCTGCAGCCGGAGGGGGGCTTTCTGAAGCCCGAGCGGTGCATAGTGGCCCATGTGATGGCCGCGCAGGCGCGGGGGGCCGAAGTGCACGCCCACGAGAAAGTCCTCGAGTGGGGGCCATCAGAAGGAGGCGGAGGGGTAAGGGTGCGCACCGAGCGGGGCACCTACGAGGCGGAGAAGCTCATTTTGAGCGCCGGGGCGTGGATGGGGGAGCTTGCCCCGGAGGCTTTGGGCGGGGTTGCGGTGGCCGAGCGGCAGGTTTTGGCGTGGCTGCAGCCGCAGAAACCCGAGCTCTTCAGGCCGCAGAACTTTCCGGTGTTCAACCTGCTGGTGGAGGAGGGGCGCTTCTACGGCTTTCCGGTCTTTGGGGTACCTGGCTTCAAGTTTGGCAAGTACCACCACCTGCTCGAAGAGCTCGGCGAGCCCGACAGGCTCGACCGGCAGGTGCACTGGCGGGACGAGCAGATGCTCAGGGAGTTTGCCGAGCGCTACTTTCCAGAGGGCTGCGGGCCCACGATGGACCTGCAGGTGTGCATGTTCACCAACACGCAGGACAACCACTTCATCATCGACCTCTACCCTGGGCTCGAGCAGGTGGTGATCGCCTCGCCCTGCTCTGGGCACGGGTTCAAGTTTGCCAGCGTGGTAGGGGAGATACTTGCCGACCTTGCCGACTCTGGGGCCAGCCGCCACGACATCTCCCTCTTCAGGGTGGGGCG
>Ga0207863_100154_pt1 | contig 31590 bp, 27 predicted proteins | sample CeladaPassaD2F12_FD_187497 | JGI IMG/M metagenome (GOLD analysis project Ga0207863, IMG submission 187497) | Cellulose-adapted microbial communities from the Joint BioEnergy Institute, USA - Passage D2F12 (SPAdes) (version 2) | ecosystem: Engineered > Bioreactor > Continuous culture >... | reverse complement strand
AGGTGGTGCAGGTGCCGCTGCGGCAGTCGTAGGGCAGGTCCAGCCCCGCCTCCTCGGCCTTCTCCAGGATGTACTCGTCCTCGGCGACCTCTATGGTCACCCCGCTCTTCTTGAACGTCACCCTGTGCGTCTTGGCCAACTTCCTCCTTCTCCCGCGAGAAGCCCCGGCCCCGCGGGGAGAGCCGCCCGGAGCCGGGGCTTTGCGTATGTTCCTTCTATCGGGGGCGAAAGGCCCGCTCTTCCGGCCTAGCGCCCCTTCTGCTCGAAGTCCTCGGCCGGAGCGCCGCAGACCGGGCACTCCTCGGGGGGCTGGATGCCCTCCATCTCCTCGCCGCAGGTCGTGCAGACCATCGTCACGGTGAGGTTGGGGTGCGGCGCCTCGCCGTTCTCGCCGGCCTCGATCTTCTCGCCCGTGTCGCGGGCCAGCTCGGCGATCGAGATCTTGCCCGTGATCACGTCCTCCATCGTGTTCCGGGCCCCCTCAAGCGCCTCCTCGATGAGGGGCATGTCGATCTCCCTGACGCCCTTCTTTCGCGCCAGCTTCTCGGTCATGTTGCGCGAGATGTTGCGCATGAAGCCCTTGGGCACCCGCTCGAGACGCGCCACCGCGTCCTCGGTCCAGGCGAACTCGCCGGAGCCCCCCTCGGGGACCCGCCTGCCGGCCTCCTTGAAGGCCCGGTGGTCGATGGGGCACTTGCCGCCGGTCTCGCGCTCCACCTTCTCCTTGGCCTGGTGGACCGGGCAGCCGCCGCCCCTCTTCGTCTCGGGGGCCTCGCGGCCGGTCTCCTCCCGGTACTGCTGCTCGACGTACTCGCGCGTGATCGTGGTGTAGCCCTTCTTCAGCGCGCTCTTCTCCGCGCGCGCCTTCACGCGCCGCTTCTCCTGCCACCCCTCCAGGGAGTCCAGGAACGCCTGCGCCTCGTCGGTCCAGTGCAGCTCGCGGCCGTCGTAGACCTCCGAGCGGTTGAGGTTCTCGCCCGCGGCGGCGGTTGCGATCTCGGCGTCCACCGGGTGGAAGTGGGTGGGCCCGGCGCCGCAGACCGGGCAGCGGGCGGGCTTGCCCTTCGCCACGTAGCGGCAGACGTCGCACTCGAAGCGGTCGCGGCCCTGGGCGGCGCGCTGGATCTCCTCCTGCACCTCCTCGGAGATGCCCTCCACGTCGCCCTGGTCCTCGGCCTTCCCGAAGCCGCCGCGGCCGCCCTCGATGATCTCCCGCTTCGCCTCCTTCTCCGGGTCGGAGGTGCCGTTGCGGTGGCCGTTGGAGGAGCCGTTCTGCCTGGTGCGCTCCTCGAAGTCCTTGAACAGCGAGTCCACCGGGGCCTCCTCGCCGGCGGCCTCCTGCGCGCGGATCTGGTCGCCGATGGCGCGCATGGACTCCATCGCCCCGGGCGGGAGGATGTTCTCTATCACCTCGTCGATCACGCTCGTGGTGATCACCGTATAGCCCTTCTCGATGGCGTACCGGATCACCGCGCCCGAGGCCATCCCCACGACGAAGCCCGGCACCCGGTCCATCCTCTCCAGGGCCTCCTTGGTCCAGGTGATGTGCTCCTCGGCGGTGTAGAGGTCCGGGGCCTGGTACTCGTAGTTGACCACGAGGACGTTGGTCGGCAGGTAGCGCATCATGTTCTCCGTGTTGGAGCCGATGTCCATGTCCTCGTCGGAGTGGTAGCCGATGCGCCCCATCACCACCAGCGAGGGCTCCACCTCCCTCACGTACTTCAGCGTCTGCTCGAAGGGCTTGCCCGCGAGCAGCGTGGTCTTGAGCTCCACCCCCTCGTCGGCGGCGACCTTCTTGGCCACCTCCAGGTGGGCGGTGTAGATCTTGGCGAGCCCGGAGTCGATGATCTCCTCGTGCAGCTTCTCCTGCTCCTTGAAGCGGAAGACCTTCTGCGCCTTGGTCGAGAGGACCCCCGCTATGGAGTGGAACATGGCGTAGTGGAAGTACGGGTCGAAGACGCTTATGGCCTCGACGGTCCCCCCGAACTCCCGCGCCAGGTCTATCGCCCTCTTGAGCCCGCCGAGCGACTTGGCGCTGCCGTCGATGGTGACGACGATGTGCTCGAAGGGGCTGCGGTCGAGGTCCTTGACGATCAGGCAGTCGGCCTTCTTGAGGCGCCGGGTGACCCGCTCGGTTACCGAGCCGAGCACGGTGTCCTTGACCGCGGCCATCCCCATCGCGCCCATCACCACGAGGTCGTAGTCGCCGGAGTTGACGTCCTCGACGATGACCTTGAAGTTCTTGCCCTCCAGCGAGCGGCGCACGAGCTCCACGTCGTACTTCTCGCACAGGGGCTCGAGCACGTCGATGTAGGAGTCGGTGATGATCTCGAGGCCCTTGGTGATGAGCTGGTCGTGGATCTTGCGCTGCCGCTGCATCTCTTCCTCGTCGCGGAACTCCTCGGGGAGCCCGCTCTCCATCTGGCGGAAGCGCACGTCGTGCATCTTGGCGGCGTAGGCGTGGCAGCCGGCCACCCGACCGCCGAACGCGCGGGCCACGTCGACCCCGATGACGCACGCCTGGTTGGAGTAGTCCGAGTTGTCGACCGGGACGTAGACCTCTTTGTACATATCTCCCCTAGCCTTGCTAGACGCCAAGATCCCGCCTGCTCGGGGGGCGCCGCGCGGCGCCCCGCTCATCGTCCGCTCGCTCACGCTCTCTGTGCGCTCCGCAGTAATTTACCGTCTGGCGGGTCGGCTGGCAAATAAAAGCGTTCACAGGGGAGGCGGCGCGCCCGAAGGGGACCTCGACCCTCCGGTCGCTGGAGAGCCTGCGGCCGGTGCGCTCTCCGGGCCACGGCGTGTGAGAGGGGAGGGCTTGCGTATGGTCGAGACGAGGCCGTACGGGTGTAGCTGGGGGAAACCGGAAGCAGCTCCGTCGTCGAGGCGACTCGCCGGGTCGGGGTATTTCGGAGGTTGGGCCTCACCCGGGCGGCCCCGCGCGCTCTACGCCGGCTTGCGGGAGGTCCACGCGCGCCGGCAGGGGGCCGAAGCCGATGATGCGTGCCGGCAGGCTGCGCAGGAGCGGCGCGCGGGAGAGCAGCCGGAGCGGGAGCGGCGGCGCGAAGGGCCTCCCAGCGGCCAGGGCCGGGGCGAGGACGCGACGCTGCACGAGGGCCTGGAGGGCCTGTATCGTTCGCACCGGCGGCTCCCGCCGCCGCTGCACCGCCGCGAGGTGCCGCTCGGGCAACGCCACGAGGCGCTCCTGGCACTCCCGGAGCGGGCCCGCGAGCACGTTCGCCGCGACCACGGCGTCGCCTATGGCGTAGTTGATGCCGACGCCCCCGACCGGGCTCATCACGTGCGCCGCGTCGCCGATGAGCAGCAGGCCCGGCCTGTGCCACCGCCTGCAGCGGCTCGACTCGACCGAGAGCAGCGAGACCTGCCGCCGGTCCCCGAGCGCGTCCAGCCGGTCCGAGAGCTCGGGGAAGAGCTCCGCGAAGCCGACCTTGAGCCCCTCGATGCCGGCGCGCCTGAGCTCCGGGAAGGTGCCCTTGGGGATCACGTAGCCGGCCTGCCAGTGGTCGTCCCGGTCGAGCAGGACCACGATGCGCCCGCCTCCGAACCGGGCCATCGCCCCCTCCGGGTCGCCGGGGGAGCGGGGGACCCTGAACCAGACCACGTCCATCGGCGGCGAGGTCTTCACCGGCTCGAAGCCCGCGAGCCTGCGCACCCGGCTCCCGCGCCCGTCCGCGCCGACCGTGAGCGCCGCGCGCACCTCGTGCGTCCCGTCCCCGCTCTCGTAGCGCACCCCGCGCACCGCGCCGCCCTCCTCGACCAGCTCCCGCACCCGCGCCCCCATCACGAGCCGGAAGCCCGGGTAGCGCCTCGCCTCTGCGGTGAGGAACTCCAGGAAGCTCGCCTGCGGCATCATCGTGATGTACGGGAACCTGGTGTTCAGGCGCGAGAAGTCCACCGTCGTGAACGGGCCCTTCGGGGTGTCGAGGGTGAAGCTCCGGACCTTCGAGTGCCGGAGCTCTAGGAGCCTCCCGGCGAGCCCCAGCTGGTCCATCACCTCCATGACCGAGGGGTGCAGGGTGTCGCCGCGGAACTCGCGGTCGAAGTCCGGGTGCGCCTCGAGCAGCGTCACGGAGACGCCCGCCCGCGCCAGCAGCAGCGAGAGCATGGCCCCCGCCGGTCCCCCGCCGACGACGGCGCAGGTGGTGCGCGTCGCGCTCCGGGCCGACCCGCCCATCCTGCGCCTCCTCACTCGATCTCGCGGAGCGTGAGGGAGGCGAGGGCGAGCAGCGCCGCGCCGTAGCCCGCCAGCACCGCGAAGTTCGTCCACACGTCCGCCAGCGCTCCGCCGGGCTCTATCATCTCCTGGATGACGTTGTTGGCGTAGAGCATCGGGAAGGCGTGCCCGAGCCACCCGGCCCACCCCGGCAGCTCGTCCACGTCCACCAGGAAGCCGGAGAGGAAGACGGAGGGGAGTATGATCAGGGGCACGAACGGGAAGACCTGCCCCTCCCTGCGGGCGAAGGTGGAGACGAAGATGCCGAGCATGACGCTCGCTATGGCGAGCAGCCACACCACCGCGAACAGCGCGGCGAGCGCGTCGGCGTCGTAGTCCAGCTCGAAGAGCCACAGCACCTCCCCCAGCGCGACGGCGGCCTGCAGGGTCGCGAGCCCCAGGTAGCCCAGCACGTACCCGCCGATCACCTCCGCGCGCCGGAAGCCGTTGACGAACATCCGCTCCATCGTGCCCGCCGTCCTCTCCTGCACGAGCGCGATGGCGCACAGCAGGAACGCCATGAAGTGGACGATGAAGGCCGCCGCCGGGACGGCGTAGCGCCCGGTGTCGAAGCCCTCCGGGAAGGTGTCGAAGAAGAGCTTGAGGAAGTACACGATCACCAGCGGCCCGACGATGGAGAGCACCAAAAAGCGCGGGTTGCGCCGGAGCTGCCTGAGCACCCGCCCCCCGACGATGAGGGTCCGTCTCATCCCGCCTCCTCCCCGATGATGGAGAGCACCACCTGCTCCAGCGAGTCGGCCTCGACGCTCACGGCGGAGACGCTCCCCCGCAGCCCGTAGCCGCGCAGCGCCTCCGCCAGGTCCTCGGGGCGCCCGCCGATGAGGCGCTCCTCCTCCCTCTCGCCCTCCCGGACGCGGAGGCGGGTCCTGCCGCGCCGCAGGATCTCGCGCGGGCTGTCGGAGACGACGACGCGCCCCTGCCGCAGGACCGCCACCCGGTCGCACAGGGTGGCCTCGTCCATGAGGTGGGTGCTGATGAACAGCGTGGCGCCGCCCCTGGCGAGCTCCCGGAAGGCGGCCCAGAAGCGGCTCCTGAGCCTCGGGTCCACCCCGGCGGTGGGCTCGTCCAGAAAGAGCATCTCCGGCTCGTGGACGAGCGCGCACGCGAGCGAGACCCTGTTCTTCATGCCGCCGGAGAGGGTGTGGACGGGGTCCTTCGCCCTCTCCTCCAGCTCGACGAACCGGAGCGCCTCCCGCGCCCGCCCGCGCAGGTTCGGGACGCCGTGGGCCGCGCCGAAGAACTCGACGTTCTCCAGGGCCGGGAGGTCGTCGTAGAGCACGGGGGACTGGGGCATGTACCCGATCCTGCGCCTCAGCTCCGGCCTGTCCCTCAAGGGGTCGAGCCCGAGCACCCGCGCCCGGCCCCCGCTGGGGCGCAGGGAGCCCACCAGCGCCTTTATGAGGGTGGTCTTCCCGGCCCCGTTGGGGCCCACGAGCCCGAAGACCTCCCCCTTTCGCACCGAGAGGTCCACGCCCCGGAGCGCCTCGACCTTCTTCCCGTACCGCTTCTCGAGCCCCACTGCCTCTACGGCGTCCATCCCTGCTTCCCTTCCGGCCTCAGCCCTTCCAGCAGCATCCCGACCGCGTTCTCCACGTGCTCTTCGTCGGTGAGGCCGTCCTCCCTTATCGCGGGGAAGAAGACCTTGCCCCCGACCTGGGGCAGCAGCATCCCGATAAAGGCCCGCGCGCTGGAGCGGACGTCGTGCGGGCGGAGCCTGCCGAGCTCGACCTGGCGGGCCATGTAGCTCTTGAGGAACCCGAGCATCCTCTTTATGACGGCGTTGCCGAAAATCTCCGCGATCTCGGGCCGCCGCGTGGCCTCGCCGACCAGCAACCGCGCCATCCTCTGGGCCGCCGGGTTGTCGAAGGTGGAGAGATACCTCCTCGCTATGAGCGGCAGCACCTCCTCGGGCGGACGCTCCAGCAGCCGCGCCGGGTCCCGCACCGCGCGCAGCACCGGGATGCGCGACCCCAAGACCTCCCTGAAGAGCGCCTCCTTGTCCGGGAAGTACCAGTAGATCAGGGCCGGAGACTGCAGCCCCGCCGCCTCCGCGATGCTCTTTATCGTCGCCCCCCGAAACCCCTTCGCCGAGAACTCCTCGAAGGCCGCCTCCAGGATCTGGTCCCGCCTGTCCCGCTCCTCTCCCAAACGGCTCCCTTCTTGATTGGCTATTCAATAACCGGGCCCAGTATACTCCTTACAGGACGTTCAATCACGTACGCGATGATGTCTTCGGGGGATCTGATCTGTACTGATCTGTATAGTGTGGTGGAGGGCGGAGCGGGAGGTTTTTGCAGTTGCCGGACCGGGAGACGGAGACGCTGGAGGGGGCGGTGAGCGTGGTCTCGCCCGGGGCCTACGCCGTCTCGGACGGGGCGGGGGACTTCGACGCCGGGGCCGGGGGGCTCTACTACCGGGACACGCGGCACCTCTCGCGGTTCGTGCTGGAGGTGGGGGGAGAGAGGCCGGTGGTGCGGGGGCGCGAGGCGCGGGGTACGGCGGCGGAGTTCCTGTTGGAGGCGGCGGGGCTCGAGCTGGTGCGGCGGCGCCGGCTCGGGCACGGGATGGAGGAGGAGGTCGAGGTGCGCAACCCCTCCGGGAGGGCGGTCGAGGCACGCCTCTCGTTCGGGGTGGGCGCGGACTTCGAGGACGTCTTCGTGGTGCGCGGCTTCGCGGGGAGGGCGGAGCGCGGTGAGGTCGTGGAGGAGGTCCGGGAGGGGAGCCTGCGCTACCTCTACCGGCGGGGCGGGTTCTCGCGGGGGACGGAGGTGCGCGCCTTCGCGGAGGGGGCGGAGTCGGTCGCGGGGAGCGGGGGGATCCACTGCCTCCTGCGGCTCGGGGCGGGGCAGAGGCGGGTGGTGCGCGTCTCGGTGGCGCTCGAGGAGGGCGGGGAGAGGGTGCGCGCTGCGGGGCGGCGCGGGGCGCCGTATGCCGCGGCGCCGGCGCTCGAGACGGATTGGGAGGCGCTGCGGAGGAGCTGGGAGCGGAGCGTCGAGGACCTCGCGGCGCTCACCTTCGACGCGGGGGAGGGATTGCTCGTCCCGGCGGCCGGGGCGCCGTGGTACATGGCCCTCTTCGGGCGGGACGCGCTCCTCGCGGCGTACGGGGCCATGATCCTCACCCCCGAGCCGGCGCGTAACGCGCTGCGGGCGCTCGCCCGGTGGCAGGCGACCGAGCGGGACGACTACACCGACGCCGAGCCCGGCAAGATCCCGCACGAGCTCCGGCGCGGGGAGCTGGCGTACTTCCGGGAGGTCCCGCAGCCCTACTACGGCACCGCCGACGCCACCCCGCTCTTCCTCGTCCTGCTCGAGGAGCACCGGCGCTGGACCGCCGACGAGGGGCTCGCGCGCGAGCTGGAGGGTGCGGCCCGCCGGGCGCTGGACTGGCTCCTCGCCCACGCCGACAGGACCTCCGGGGGATTCGTCGCCTACGAGAGCCGCTCCCCCGCGGGCCTCAGGAACCACGGCTGGAAGGACTCGGACGGCTCCATGCTCTTCCGCGACGGGAGGCGCGCAGGGGGCGGGGTGGCCCCCTGCGAGGTCCAGGGCTACGCCTACGACGCCCTCCTCCGCACCGCGCGCCTCGCCGAGAGCGCCTGGGGCGACGCGGCGCTCGCCGGAAGGCTCCGGGACGAGGCCGGGGACCTGAGAGAGCGCTTCGACCGCGACTACTGGATGGAGGACCGCGGCTGCTACGCCCTCGCCCTCGACGGGGAGGGACGAAAGGTCGACTCCGTGACCTCCAACGCCGGGCACCTGCTCTGGAGCGGCATCGTGCCGGAGGAGAAGGCCCCTCTCCTCGCGCGGCGGCTGCTCTCGGAGAAGATGTTCTCCGGCTGGGGCATAAGGACGATGGCCGAAGGAGAGGGCGGCTACGACCCCCTCTCCTACCACAACGGCTCCGTCTGGCCCCACGACAGCGCCCTCATCGCCCTGGGTCTCGCCCGCTACGGTTTCCGGAAGGAGGCGAGCAGGGTCGCGGCCGCGCTCGTCGAGGCTGCGGAGCGCTTCGGGTACCGCCTGCCCGAGGTCTTCGGGGGGGAGCGGCGGAGGGAGGGGGAGGGCCCGGCCGGGTACCCGTCCTCCTGCAGCCCGCAGGCGTGGGCCGCGGCCGCGGTGCCGCTCCTCGTGCGCGCCCTCCTCGGGGCCGAGCCCGACCCGGAGGCGCGGGTACTGCGCCCGGGCCCGGTGTTGCCCGAGGGCGTCCGCGGGCTGCGCCTCGAGGGCGTCCCGGCCTTCGGCGGGCGGCACGCGGTCGGGGGGTGAGGCCGCACCCGGGGCGGGTACAAAGGGGCGGTGTGGTCTCTCTGCCGTGCTCTCTCGAGGAGAAAGGAGCGTGCTCACACGTGGTGGACAGAAAAGACCTCATCCTCCTGGAGAGCGCCATCGACGCCATAGAGGAGGCCGCCTCCGCGGTAGCCCAGGAGATAGAGCGCGACCGGCTCGGCGAGACCAGCCTGGCGCGCCTCGCCACGGTGGAGGCCGAGCTCAACCGCAGCCGGCTGGCGCTCGAGGAGATCGTGCGGGAGGAGTCGGGGGGCTAGGCTCTCAGCTCGCGCAGGGACCCGTGCCCACCGGCTCCGCGCGGAGGGTGGCCCTCTCCAGGTGGCGGCGGATGATCTGGGAGGGGATCCCGTAGCCGGAGTTGCGGGAGTTGGCCCGGCTGGCGAAGATGGTGGCGGTCACCTCGCCCTCGGCGTTCACCACCGGCCCCCCGGAGTTCCCCGGCCGGACGTAGACCCGGAAGCTGGTGACCGTGCGCTCCACCGGGCCGCGGTTGTAGGCGTCGCTGGAGATCACGCGCTGCGTGGCCCCGGTGCGGGCGGGCTGGATGTCCAGCGGCCCGTTGCCGGGGAAGCCGAGGACCGCCGCGGGCTCTCCGGGGACCGGCTCGTCCAGCGGCAGGGGGGTGAGCCCCAGGTCCTCCACCCGCAGGACGGCCACGTCGTTCTTGGGGTCGAAGACCACCACGTCGGCCCTCCGGCGCGGCCCGGTCCCCCCGGGCTGGACGCTGGTGACGGTCTCCCCGGCGACCACGTGGGCGTTGGTGACGATCAGGTCCGGAGCGGCGACCCACCCGGAGCCCTCGATGCCGTAGCCGCAGGCGATGCCCGTGATCCGGACCATCCGGGAGCTTGCGGCGAGCACGTCGGGGTCGCGGACGATGCTCCCGTCGGGCGCCCCCACCCCGGCGTCGGGGCCGCGCATCTGAGGGAGCGGGTTGAGCTGGGCGACGGCCTGGGTGAGGAGCTCGGCGGGCATCCGCTCGTCGAGCGCGCGGATGATGCGCGAGTCCTTCACCAGCGGGTGCAGCCCGGAGAGCGGGGGGGACTGGATGGCGAAGATCCCGACCGCCCACACCAGCAGCAGGGAGAGCGCCAGCCCGAGGGCGGCCCCGCCGGCGCTGTCGAGCAGGGAGGAGCCGCCGCCCCGGAGCCTGCTGCGGAGCGAGCCCCCGGCCGAGCGGGCGATCATCTCGCCGAGGATCGCGAAGGAGACTATGCTCACCAGCGTGATCGCGGCCCCCAGAAAGGGGCTCTCGCCCTCCGGGATGAGGTGCCCGGCCACCCGGGAGCCGACCGAGGCCCCCAGCAGCACCCCCACCAGCGAGAAGAGGCCCGCGAGAAAGCCGGTCCGGGCGCCGCGAAAGACGGCCAGCGCCACGAACGCAACTATGCACCAGTCGAGCGCCGTCATCCGGGCAATTCTAACCCACATCCCAAGGCTTTCCCCCGCGCCGCCCGGCGCGGGTGTATATAATCCCCCGGTGGGCCTCGCAGGCGCACAGGAGAGGGCCGGGCGCCCGCTCGCGGCCGAGTTTCTCCCCGAGGTGGAGGAGGTGCTGGCGGAGCGGGGCGAGCCGCCCTACCGCCTGAGGCAGGTCTACGCCGCGCTCGCCGGCTCGCTGGCCAGCGGCTGGGACGAGGTCACGAGCCTCCCCAAGGGGCTGCGCGAGGAGCTCGCCGGGAGGGTCCCGGCCTCGGTGCTCGAGCTGCGGCGCATCTCGCGCGCCCGGGACGGCACCCGGAAGTACCTCTTTTTCACCCGCGACGGGCACGCCATAGAGACGGTCATGATCCCGGAGCGCTCCCGGCGGACGGTGTGCATCTCCACGCAGGTGGGCTGCCCGATGGCCTGCACCTTCTGCGCCACGGGCCTGCTCGGGATAAAGCGCAACCTGAAGGCCCGCGAGATCGCCGAGCAGGTCTTCGCCGTGGCCCGCGACATCGCCCCGGAGCGGGTGACCAACGTGGTGGTGATGGGGATGGGCGAGCCGTTTTTGAACTACCGGGAGACCCTCAGGGCCCTGCGGGTCCTCAACGACCCGCGGGGCTTCCGGCTCGCGGCCCGCCACATCGCCGTCTCCACCAGCGGGCTGGTGGACAAGATAAGGCGCTTCGCCGATGAGCCGGAGCAGTTCCACCTGGCGATCTCGCTGCACACCCCCTTCGAGGAGGAGCGGCGGCGCCTCATGCCCGTCGCCGCCCGGCACCCCATCCCCGAGCTGATGGACGCCGCCCGCTACTACGTGGAGCGGACCCGCCGGAAGCTCTTCTTCGAGTACACCCTGCTCGCGGGGGTCAACGACGGCCCGGAGCACACCGAGGCGCTCGCCGAGCTCCTGGACCACCCGCTCTACCACCTGAACCTGCTGCGCTTCAACTGGACCGACACGGGCTTCTCGGCCACGAGCGCCCGGCGGGCGAAGGAGTTTTTGCGCCGCGCCCGGGAGCTCGGGCTCTCGGCCACGCTGAGGCCGAGCCGGGGGCAGGACATAGAGGCCGCCTGCGGCCAGCTCGCCGCCCGCGACGCCCGCAGCCCCACCGCCCGGTGAGGGAGGAGCCCAAAGAACGCCTGGACCCGCGGGCAAAGACGCTCTGGAGGCTCTCGGGTTTTCTGGAGATGCTGCCGGTGCTCGCCGCCGGGGCCGGGACGGGCTGGGCGGTGGCGCGCTTCGGGGGACAGCCCCCCGCGGTGGCGGCGGTGCCGGTGCTGGCCACGCTGCTCGCGACGCTCGCCAACGCCCTCGTGCTCCCCGAGCTGCGCTGGCGGCGCTGGCGCTACGAGATCCGGGAGGACGAGGTGGACCTGCAGCGCGGGGTCCTCTGGGTGGTCCGGACGCTGGTGCCCTTCGCGCGCATCCAGCACGTGGACACCCGCAGCGGCCCGCTGCAGCGGAGGTTCGGGCTCGCCACGGTGGTCTTCTACACCGCCGCGGGGCCGAACAGGATCCCGGAGCTCTCCGCGCCGGTGGCCGCGGAGGTGCGGGACAGGATCGCGGAGCTTACCAGGGAGCGGGATGAGCTCTGAGCCGCGCCGCCTGCACCCGGCGGCGATGGTCATCGAGGGGATCAGGGCCGTCCGGCGCTGGGCGAGCGCGGCGGCGATCCCGGGCCTCGCGGCGCTCCTGGGCGGCCTGAGCTGGTGGGCGCTCGCCCTGCTGCTGGCCGGCGCGGTGCTGCTGGCGGCCGGGACGGTCCTGTGGGGCTTTCTCTCCTGGCGCGCGACGGTCTACCGGGTGGAGGGCGGGGCCTTCCACCTGCGCAGCGGGGTGCTGCAGAAGAAGGAGCGCACCATCCCCCTGGAGCACGTCCAGTCGGTGGACGCGGTGCAGGGAGTGCTCCAGCGCCTCTTCGGCGTCGTGGAGGTCAGGATAGAGACCGCCGGCGGGGGCTCCTCGGAGCCGGACGCCTCGCTCGCCGCCCTCTCCCGGCGGGCCGCCGACGAGCTGCGCCGCGAGCTCGGCGGCGGGGGCCGCGGCGGGGAGCCGGGGGAGGGGGGTGGGGCCGGGACCGTCCGCCGGCTCTCGACCCGGGAGCTCCTGGTCGCCGGGGCGACCAGCGGCCAGATAGGCCCCGCCGCGGCCCTGATCGGGGCGGCCTCCCAGTTCTTCGACGACCTCTACGACCGCCTCCTCTCGGAGGAGGCGGCCCGCGGCCTCCTGGAGGCGCTGGCCCCGCACGCCTTCGCCGCCGCGGCCCTGCTGCTCTTGGCGGTGGGGCTTCTGGCCTGGCTGCTGGCCATCGCGGGAACCGTCCTGGCCTACGCGGGCTTCACCCTCTCCCGCTCCCCGGACGGGCGGAATATCCACATCAGCCGGGGGCTCTTGAGCCGCTACGAGGCCACCATCCCCGTCGCCCGTATACAGGCGGTGCGGGTGGTGGAGGGCGTTTTGCGCCAGCCGTTCGGGCTGGCCTCCCTGCGCGTGGAGAGCGCGGGCTACGGCCGGGACGAGGGGGTCTCGACCACCCTCTTCCCGATGCTCCCCCGCGGGGAGGCCGCGCGGCTTCTGGCGGCGGTGGACCCGAGGCTCGCTGCGGACCCGCCCCTCGCCCCGCTCCCGCGCAGGGCGCTCCGCAGGTACGCGCTGCGGAGCGCCCTGCCGGCGCTCGCCGCCCCGCTCGCCGCCGCGGGGGCGTGGTCGGCCGGGGCGGGGGCGGGGTGGCTTCTGGCCGCGCTTCCGCTGCCCGCGCTCGCCGCCCTCTACGGAGCCCTGCGCTACCGGGACGCCGGCTGGGCGCTCGCGGGCGACCGCCTCGTGGCCCGCTCGCGGCTGGTCGCCCGCACCACCACCATCGCCCCCCGCAGGAGGCTCCAGTCCAGGAGCCTCCTGCGCAGCCCGCTGCAGCGGCGGGCCGGGCTGGCCACCTTCCGGGCGCGTATCGCCTCGGGCGGGGGCGGGACGGGGGTGGAGGTGGTGGACCTCGACCTCCGCTCGGCCTGGGACCTGATGGCGGCCCTGGGGCCCCGCCCCCCGTCCCCGGCTAGCGGCAGACGCCGCGTCCCGAGTCGGTGAAGGTCTTGCCCGCCACCGGGACGAACCTCCACGAGTAGCCGCCGGGCCTGAGGGTCAGCCGCAGCACGCCGAAGGTCTTGTCGTTGCGGACCTGGCTGTTGGCCGGCCGCGCCCCGAAGGGGTTGAGCGGCGGCGTGCCGCCCGTCCCGACGACGAACTGCCGGATCCCGCGCTCCGGCGCCCGCCTGCCGAAGGGGGTCTGCGGCGCGAAGCGCTCGTAGCTGTGCGCGTGCCCGTTGAGGATGAGCTCCGCCCGGTTGTTGTAGAGCACCTTCCAGAAGGGCCGCACCTCCTTGGTGTCGGCGCTGCGCGAGGAGGTGAAGAGCGGGTGGTGGAAGATGGCCATGGTGCAGCGGGACCGGTTGGCCGCGAGGTCCCGCTTGAGCCACTCGAGCTGGCGCGAGCCCGCCCCGCAGCGCACGTGCCCGCAGTTGCTGTTGAGGACGACCACGTGCCAGCTCCCCCGGTCGTAGCTGTAGTAGCCGAGGCCGGGCCTGCCGGCGCGGCTGCCGAAGTACCTGTAGTACGGCCGGGCCCCGGAGGTGTAGTACTCGTGGTTTCCGGCCGCGGGCCTGGTCCGGTTCTTGAAGCGTCCCCACGTCGGGGCGTAGCAGTCGGTGAACTCGGACCACCTCCCCCGCCCCTGGACGTTGTCCCCGACCGTGAAGACGGTGCCGGAGATGCGGGCGACCAGCCGCGCCGTCTGCCGCTCGCCGGTGCCCTTGCAGTCGGCTATGTCGCCGGCCCCGACCATCGTGACCGCGGACGTCTGGCCGAGGACCGGGACCGACACGACCAGCGCCCCGCAACAGGCCAAGAGGAGACATGCCGCATACTTGAGCAACCTCAAACCAAGGACATCGTTCAAAGACCCCTCCTTCGCTTCTCTCTGCAGTTCTTGAAAGGCCTGCGGGTGCCCGAGGCGCGGGACAGTATAGATGGTTGGGGTTCTTTGCGCTACGTGAATTACGAAGAATTTTGGAGAATCTCCGCGACCTGCTTCGAGGCGGCGTTCAGGCGGCGCACGCTGCTCTTGCCGGCCCCGTCCACCTCCACGAGCCACATCTCGTCCAGCAGGGCGGACTCCTGGATGTCGCCGACGTGTGAGATGAGGAAGATCTGGCCGAACGTCCGCTTGAGCCGGTCGAGGGCGAGCAGGACGTTGCGGCGGCGGTCGGTGTCGAGGGCCCCGAAGACCTCGTCCAGCACGATAAACCCCAGGGTGTCCGGGCCCCGGTCGGAGATGGTCTTCGAGAGCGCCACCCGGGCGCAGAGGCTGGCGATGTCCGCCTCCCCGCCGGAGAAGCGGGAGATCTCGTAGGAGTCGGAGAGGCCGTCGAAGAGGCGGATGTTGTATTCGTCGTCGAACTCCATCCTGCTGTAGCGGCCGTCGGTGAGGACGCTGATGAGCGCGCTGGCCTCGCGCTGCAGGTGCGGCCGCAGCCGGGCGGCGAGGGCGCCGTGGAACTCGCCGAGCAGGCGGTCCATCTGGGAGAGCTCGCCGGAGAGGGCGGCCTGCTCGTCGGCTTTGCGGCGGTGCTCCCTGTAGCGCGCGAGATCGGCCTCGAGGGTCTGCAGGCGGTGCTCGAGCTCCTGCAGCTCGGCCGCCGCCTCTTCTCGCCGCTGGCGCGCCGCGTCCCGCCGGCGCTCCGCCTCCCCGGCCCGCTCCCGGGCCCGCCGGTAGGCCCCCTCGTCGAAGTCCAGGGCGGAGAGCTCCTCCCGGAGCCGCGCCGCGCGCTCCCCGGCCCTGCGCCGCTCCTCGAGCGCGCGGCGCAGGGCCTCCTCCACCGCGGGGCGCTGCGAGAGACGCTCGCGGATGGTCTCCAGGATGCCCCCGAGGCGCTCTATCTCCGACCGGCGTTCCAGGAGGCGCCGGTGGGCGGCCTCGTCGTAGGCCGGGCCGCGCGAGAGCCGCTCGGCCTCGTTGGCGCGCTCGGCGGCGGCCGCGCAGTCCTTCTCGTAGGAGGAGAGCAGGCCCTCCAGGGCGGGCCGGGCCCCGCACAGGCGCCGCAGGGCCTCCAGCTCCCGCTCGGCGGCCTCCAGCTCTCTCTCCGTCGGGGCGGGGGAGGGCCCGAGGCGTTCGCGCAGGGCCCCGGCCTTCTCCTCGAGCGGCCCGAGGCGGGCGTCGAGGCTCTCGAGGCGCGCCGCGGCCAGCCGGCGCTCCTCGTTCAGGAGGCGGAGCCTCTCCAGGAGGCGCCCCGCCTCCTCCATGCGCCGCCGCAGGCCGGAGGCCCGCTCCTCCAGCCGCCGGGAGGAGGAGAGGGCCTCAGCGGCCCGGGCGCGCGCGGCCTCTTCCTGGCCGCGCAGCGTCTCCAGGACCTCGGCGTGCTCCCCGGCGGCGAACCCCCGCCGGCAGGTCGGGCACTCGGCCCTCTCGTGGGAGGTCTCTATCAGGCGGCGGGCCTGCGAGAGCCGCCTTGCCTCCTGCTCTTCGAGCTCTGCGAGGGCCCGCCGCCCGGCGGCCCGCTGGCGCAGCCGGCCCTCTTCCTCCCGGAGCCTCTCCAGGAGGCGCTCCGGGGGCTCCCCGCCGGAGGAGCGGGAGATCTCGCGCTCCAGGCGCGCCAGCTCGCCTCGGGCGGCCTCGCGCTCCTCCCGGAGCTGCCGCAGCTCGCCCCGGAGCTCGGCCAGCCTGCCGTGCAGCTCCGCCGCCTCCCGGAGGTCCTTGAGGCGCAGCTCGGCGCGCCGGCGGGCGTCCTCCGCCTCCCCGAGCAGCCGCACGGCCTCCCGGAGCCTCGCGGCCTCGTCCTCCACCCCGAAGAGGCCGCCCCAGCCGGGGAGCGGCGGCTCCTCCCCGTCCAGCTCCTCCAGCAGGTCGCAGGCCTCCATCAGGGCGTCGTGGGCGGAGCGGCGGAGCCGCTGCATCTCCTCGCGGGCCATCTCGCGCCGCCTCTCGCGGTCCCTGGCCTCCTCGAGCGCGGAGATCTCCCTCTCCACCCCGGCGAGCCCCAGGGTGCGGGGCTCCAGCTCCCTGGCCTTCCGCTCGTCCTCCTCCAGGGACCCCAGGTGCTCCCGCAGCCGGTCGGCCCGCTCTCCGGCGCGCTCCCGCTCCGCCGCGGCGGCGTCCAGCCGCCTCTCGAGGTCCGTGACGCTCCGGTAGAGCGCCTCCGCCCTCTCCGCCTCCGCCCGCGCGGAGGCGAGCTCCCGCTCGCGCTCCTCCAGCTCCCTCTGCGCGGCGTCTTTGCGGGAGCGGGCCTCGTCCCGCCTCGCACGGGCGGAGGCGAGCTCCCGCTCCAGCGCCTCCGCGTCCGTCCCCTCCAGGACCCCCTCCAGCGCCCTGCGCAGGTTCTCGGCGGCTCTTCTGTCCTCCCGCAGCAGCTTCTGGGCCTCCTCCACCCGGCTTATCCCGAGCAGCTGCGCGATCTTCCGCCGCCGCTCGACCCCGGTCGTTTCGGCGAAGAACTCCAGCTCCTTCTGCCGGGCGAAGAAGGTGGCCTCAAAGGCGGTGCGGTCCATCCCGAGCAGGTGCTCCTGCACCCACCTCTTCACCTCCGAGGGGCCGCCGACGAGCTCCTCGTCCGGCTCCCGGCAGACGCGGGCCTCCGTCCGGCCCCGGCGCAGCGAGCGCTCCACCCTGTAGGAGGTCCCGCCGACCTCGAGCGTGACCTCGACCGCCGAGCGGTCGGAGGCCGAGCCGCCGCTCCAGGGGATCGAATCGTTGGCGAAGCGCGCGTCGGTGCCCCGGGAGCCGAAGAAGGCCCAGAGTATCGCCTCGAACAGCGTGGTCTTCCCCGCGCCGTTGGCCCCGACCACCCCGATGGCCCCCTCGGGGGGGAAGAGCTCCAGCGGGTCGCGGAACTGCTTGTAGTTCTCGAGGTAGAGGCGCTTGAGGATCACGCGGCCGGGCCCTCCTCTCCGGCCCGCCGCAGGTACCCGAGCCCGGCCTCAAGGAAGCGTTCCGCGAAGGTGCGGCCGATCTTCCCGCTCTCGCGCCGCCTCTCCACGAACGCGCGGAACTCCTCCTCCAGCGGGCCGAAGGCGGCCCCGGCCGTCTCCTCTCCGCCCGCGGCCTCCTCCGCCCCGGCCTCGGAGATCTCCAGGCTGAAATCCAGGCAGCGGCGCCTGAGCTCGCGCAGCACCTCCCGGTCCACGCCCGCGGCCGCCCCGCGGGGCGCCTCCACCACCTTCAGCCGCACGACCGCCCCGTCGATCTCCGCCCGCCCGGCGCGCTCCCTTATGGCCTCCGTGAGCTCCGCGGCGTCCATGCCGGAGGCGTCTATGCGGGGGAGGTCCAGCATCGGCCTGCAGGGTATGGGCACGTGCTCCACCCGCACGCCCTCCCCGTCGAACTCCACCAGCGCGAAGCCCGGCCGGGAGTCCGCCTCCCCGAACCCGAAGCGCTCCGTCGCCCCCGCGTAGTAGGCGTTCGGCCTGTGGGGGTGGAAGTAGTGGTAGTGGCCGAGGGCCACGTAGTCGAAGCTGCCGTCCAGCACGTGGCCCGGCAGGTCCACCTCGCCGAGCTCGTGGCCCCGGATCCTGAGCCCCGGCACGGTGCCGTGCGTGACGAGGATGCTTATGTCGTCGTCCCGCCCCGGCGTCACCACCACCTCCCGGTCGGCGACCGCGCCGTGGGGGACGAGCGAGAGGCCCACCCGCGCCCCCCGCACCTCGACCGCCCCGTAGTCCGGCTCGAAGCCGTGGACGAAGCGGGCGCCCACGAGGGTCGCGTACTCCAGCGCCGCGGTGGTCGCCCGCAGCCTGGGCGTCTCGTGGTTGCCCGCGATGCCGTAGTAGGGGATGTTGCGCCCGATGATCCGGGCGGTCTGCTTGAGGAAGTGGACCACCACGTGGGTGGCGGGGCGGACGCTGTCGAAGACGTCGCCGGAGTGGATCACCAGGTCCACGTCGCGCTCCAGGATGGCGTCGACCGCCCGGGCGTAGGCCTCGCTCACGTCCACCTCGCGCTGGTTGCGTCCGGTCTTGGGGCACAGCCGGGCGTAACGCGAATACCCCAGATGCGTATCCGAGATGTGCGCGACGCGTACCGCCGGGGCACCTCCTCTCTCTGGCTGGCGGATACCGGCTATTTTAGCGGATGGCTGCTACGGCACCCATCAGGGGATGAGCGCGTTCCAGGCCGGGGTGCCGTACTTGGAGCGCACGAGCGCTTCGGCCTCCTCGGCCTCCTGCGGCGAGACGCGGTCCTCCTCCAGGGCGCCCGCGTAGCGGGAGAACGTTGAGACCATCCGCTCGACTATCCTCTCCCGCGGCAGCCGGGTCTGGCGCCGCAGCGGCCCCACCCGCCTCTCGGCGCTCCGTACGGCCTTGTCGCTGATCTTCTCCTGCCCGATGCGCAGCACCTCCAGCATCTTTCTGGCGTCCATGTCGTAGGCGAGGGTGGTGTGGTGGAGCACCGCGCCGAAGGCGCGCGCCTGGGCGGAGCCCCCGATCTTGCCCTCCGGGGAGGAGATGTCGTTGATGGGCTCGTGGTGGGCCTCTATCCCCAGGGAGCGCAGGGCCTCGACGACCCAGGCGTCGAGAAAGGGGTAGGACTCCGCCGCGCTCATCCCGGCGACGAGCTCCGCCGGCGCGTAGAGCGAGTAGGTGATGACGCTGGCGGGCTCTATGAACATCGCGCCGCCGCCGGTCATCCGGCGCACGACGGCGACCCCGTGCCGGCGGGCGCCCCCGGCGTCCACCTCGTTGCCCAGCGACTGGAACCTGCCGAGGGCGACCTCCGGCGCGAAGCGCCCCCAGAAGCGCAGGGTGGGCGGGCGCTCCCCGGCGCCGACGCGCCGGGTGAGCACCTCGTCGAGGGCGTGGTTGACCGGCGGGGGGACCGGCTCGCCCCGGATCAGGCGCCACCGGTAGCGGGACCACCGCTCCGCCGTCATCGGGAGAGGGCCCTCCGCACCGCGCGGGCCACCGCCTGCGGCGAGAAGCCCACCATCTCGGTCCCCCGGGGGAGGGCCCCGCTCACCAGGGCGGCGAGCTCCTCCTCGCTCGCCGCGGCGGAGGCCCCCTCCAGCGCCCCCGAGATGCTCTCCAGCGCCTCGGGGGGCTCCAGAAAGAAGTCGCCGCTGATCCTCACCGACCGCAGCCGGTCCCCGGCGACCTCCAGGTCCGCGGCGACCAGCTTCCCGCCCGGGGTCTTGTACTCCCCGTGCACCTCAGTCCCCCCGCAGCCGCTCGACGTTGGCGAGGATCGCCGGGTCGGGGCCCCATCGCTCCGCCGGGCGCCGGCTCCCCCGGCGCAGGCTGCGCTTCAGGCTCTCGTAGGGGTTTTTGGGGCCGCGCCCGCCCCGGAAGGCCGCCCGCAGCGCGTCCAGCGCCTCGTGCACGCGCCCGGGCTCCTCCCCGTCGAGGTCCGCCCGGATCTCCTGCAGCGTCGGGGGGCGGCTCATCATCCGCCGCAGCACGCTGTGCACCTCGGTCGCCAGGTCCACCCGCTGCCCGCCGAAGATGTCCGTCCCCTGCTTGCCCATCAGCACCGGCGGCCGCGGGAACCGGCCGAAGACGGGCACCGCGTAGTGGGCGTGCCGGAGCAGCAGGCGCCCCTTCTCCAGCTGCAGGAGCTCCTCGCGGGTGGTCTGGGAGAACGAGCGGTAGCTCGCGTTCGTGAGCTCCTCGTCCCCGATGCGTCCGTAGAGGCTGGTGGCCGCGTTGCCCACCACCTCGTCGTGCACCTTGCTGCGGAACTGCTGCGCACCAAACAGCGTGAGGTTCAGGTGCCGCCCGCGGGCCGAGATGTCCACCAGCGTCTCCCGCAGGGGGGAGGAGGCCGCCCCGGCGGGGGCGTACTTGTTCAGCTCGTCCACGAAGATGATGAGCTTGTCCACCCCCAGCTCGCCGAGCTCGGCCTTCTCCCAGATCCTCTCTATGACCTTGGTGACGACGAGGTCCTGGGGGACGCCGGTGAGCCGGGAGATGTCCACCACCCGCATCTCCCGGTCGGCGAAGGCGTCCTCCACGTGGGGGGAGTCCGAGTAGTCCACCCGGCCGTGCACCAGGAGCCCGCCGCACTTGCTGGGCAGGCCGTTGAACCGGTTCCAGACCTTGTTTATGGTCATGCGGTTGTGCCCGCGCCAGCTGCTGCGGCCCTCCTCCTCTTCGAAGTAGTCCTGGATCTCGCCCATCTTCCTGAAGAAGGCCTCCATGGTGTCTACCCCGTCGGCGCGCAGGGTCTCCACGAAGCCCCGGAACTTGTCGTCGTAGTCGGAGTGCTCGAAGATCCTGCCGGCGTAGGGCAGGATGCCGCCGAGGTCCCACACGATGGGATGGACGCAGTGGTCCTCCCCCCGGGCGTTGCGCAGGGTGTTGAGCTGCCGGGCGTCCAGGTCCCGGGCGCGCACCACGCTCTCTCCCGGGTCCATCCCCGGCCTCAGGGGGGCGAAGATGCGCAGGTTCTCGAAGGGCTCGGTCCTGAGCCCGAGCTCCCGGTACATCTCGCGCTCCTCGTCGCTCAGGCCCCGCTGCCCGGCCCGCTCGTAGCGGGCGGCGAGCTCCGGGTCCTCTTCGGGGTCCACCTGCGCGGGCTTGTCCAGAAAGAGGAGGTCCGCGCCCTTCACGTTGAACATCAGGGCCGCAACCTTCCTGCGGGAGCGCTGGAAGATGCTGGCGATGGTGAACAGGGCGTGGCTGGTCTTGGTGGAGAGCCCGCTCATGCCGGTGATGTTGAGGTGGCCGGCCTCCGGGCCGAGCAGGTAGTCCTCGTCTGCGTACAGCGGGGTGCGCTGGGGACGGCCGTCCCGCTCGTTGCCGTTCTCGTGCAGGAGCATCGGGATGGGGGTGCCGGAGAAGTCCTCCACCCCCAGGGCGAACTCTATGGCCTCCCTGGTGGCGAAGTAGACCGGCCCGCTGCGCACCGGGCGGCGGGACTTCCTGCCCGGGTGGCGGTGCCGGGTGGCCAGCACCCGGGCGCGGAAGACCAGGATCTCCGTCCGCTCCGAGAGCGGCTCCAGCGCCGCGTCGCCGTCGTGGGCGTAGAAGTCGTCCAGGAAGCTCTGCAGGTCCGAGTAGCGGCGCGGGTCGTCGAGCACGGCGATGGCGGTGGCGTCCTCGCTCTCGGCGGCGACGATGTGCCCGATGTCCAGCCTGCGGGCCGCCTCGGTCTCGGCGGTCCAGAAGTAGAACTCGTGGGCGGTGGCCGGGTACTCCTCGCTGGTCACCGCCCGGCCGATGGGCCCGGAGGAGGTGTCCAGGTACTCGGGGTGCAGCATGCTCTCTCTCACCTCCCGTGTTGCCGAAGCTGCCTCTGCAGGCGCAGGTAGGCCCTCTCGGAACCCTGCACCGCGGGCTTGAGGGTTCTCTCGACGTGGTGGATGGGGTAGATCATGGCCGGCCACCGGGGGTCGGGCTTCGCCAGCGGCGCCCGCTCGGCCAGGATCCAGCGCGTGATCTCGTCGGCCATCCGGGGGCCCGTGCCGCGGGCGGCCTCGACCCGCATGAGCGACCCGAGCGCCCCCGCCCCCGGCTGCGGGGGCCAGCACCGCACGTACCAGGAGGCCCGCTGGTCGGTAACCGCCCGCCGGACCTGCCAGCCGGGGATGAAGCTGGTGGTGCGCATGCCCGGGGCCAGGTCCAGCAGCAGCTCGGCCTCCGTCCCCCCGAACTCCGGGCGGGCCACGCTCTTTACGAGGCCGACGGCCCGGGGGGAGGGCCTCCCGAGCTGCCCGTCGGCGGCCAGCCAGTCGTCGTTGTCCAGCACCCGGTCGTCCTCCTCCCACCGCCGCAGCAGCTCGGTCTCCAGGCGCTCGCGCAGGGTGCGCGCCCGCCCGAAGGCGAGCGCCCGCAGCCCCGCGTAGTCCGAGGGGTCTGGGGCGGGCACGTGCTCGGTGGAGCTGAGCACGTGCCACGGGGAGCCGGGCGCCTCCTCGTAGCCGAGCGGCTCGAGCCCGGCCTGCACCAGGAGGTCGCGCAGCTCGGCTATCCGCTCGTCGCCCGCCTCGACGGGCAGGATCACGGCGCGGACCAGCTCCGGGGGGCCGTCGAAGCGCATCCGGGCGAGGCGCCGCCCGCTGCGCTCGGCGATCGCCGCGGCCACCGTGGTCGCCACCACCGGCGCCGCCCCGATGCGGCAGATCTCGCGGGTGCTCTGGACCCCGTCGAGAAAGTACCGCAGCCGCGAGCGCCCGTCCGGCCGGCCGGGGTCCCTCGCTCCGGGCGGGCTCTCCAGGTGCCGCGCCTCGCCCGGCGCTCCCCCGGCCTCCCCGGCCGGCGCGAGCTCCTCGGCCTCGAGGTCCACGGGCCCCGAACCCGCCACCGGCCTGATGCCGCGCTCCTCGGCCAGCTCCAGCGCCCGCCCGATCCGGTCCACGAACTCCCTGGCCGTCCCTCCCGGCAGCATGCCTACGAGTATACGCAGGGAGGAGGGAGAGGGCTATCCCTGTTCTTCAGGTAGAGGTACAGGCAGCTCGAAGCGCGGCGCGGCGGCGGCGACGGCGCGGCGGAAGCTCCTCCGCTCCTGCGGGGTCTGGCGGAAGGCCTCGCGGGCCGTGCGCAGGATCTCGCGCGCCTCCTCGCGCTGGCGCGGCGCGTTGGAGAGCTCCTTGGAGAAGGCGTAGGCGAGCTCCCCGCCCTCTGCGCGGTAGAAGTGGACGTGCAGCTTGCTCTGGCGCGTGAGCCCGGCGAGGGCGGCGTCCCCCGAGACCTGGGCCACGTTCAGCAGGGTGGCGGCAGAGAGCGGCTCTCTGCCCTCGGGGTAGATCGAGAGGGCCAGCCGGACGACGGGGCCGTGGGGGGTCCTGTAGACCTCCAGCCGGCGGGCCACCCGGGCGGGGCCCCGGACGTCCTCCACGCGCCCTGCCGGGGCGGCTACCAGGATGTGGGCGGTCGGGGGGCGCATCGAGCCGTGCCGCTGGGTCGAGACCACGCGGGCCTGCACCCCCCGCTCGCCTACGGCGCGGGCAAGGCTCGCCCGCACCCGCTCCGGGAGCGCCAGGCCCTCGCTCACCGGCCGCCGAACCTCTCGAAGAGGCGCACGAAGTAGGCCACCGTCTCCAGGTAGTCCTCCACGCGCACCGACTCGTTGGGGGAGTGGATCCTGCTCTCCGAGTCCGCCACGTTGCCGGCCATGATGGTGGGGATGCCGAGCCCGGTGGCGATGAGCGAGGTGGGTCCGCTGCCGCCGATGGTGGGGTAGACGAGGGCGTCGTCCCGCCCCAGGTCGCTCCAGGTCTCCTTGGCCAGGCGAACGATGGGGGCGTTCACCGGGGTCTTGGCCGGCTCCAGCCCGTGCAGGTCCACCACCTCGATGTCCTCCATCCCGCGGCGCCGCAGGTGCTCCCGCAGCAGCTGCACCACCCGTGAGGGGCTCTGGCCGGCGACGAGCCGGAAGTCCATCTTCACGAACGCCTCGGAGGGGACGATGGTCTTCGAGCCCGGCCCGGTGTAGCCGGAGTGCATCCCCGCTATGTTCGCGGTGGGCCTCAGGAGCATCTCCTCCAGCGCCTCCCGGCCCGAGAGGCCGCGGTCCAGCTCCTCCACCCCCCAGGCGGTCCTCAGGGCCGCGTCGTCGAAGGGGATGCGCGAGATGGCCTCCAGGTCCTCCGGGGAGGGCGGCTCCGCCAGCTCCGCCAAGCCGTCGAGCGTGATCTCCCCCCGCTCGTTCTTTATCGTGCGGAGGGCCTGCACCAGCCTCCAGGCCGGGTTCGGGGCTATGCCCCCGTACATGCTGTGCAGGTCGTGCGAGGGGCCCCTGGCCCTCAGCTCCACGTAGGCCAGCCCCTTGGTCCCGCAGAAGATCACCGGCCTCCCGGCCTCGTCCTTGATGGAGCCCTCCCACAGGCAGGCGTCGGCGGAGAGCAGCCCGGCGTTCTCCCTCACGAAGGGGCCCAGGCTGGGGCTCCCCACCTCCTCCTCCCCCTCGATGAGGAACCTGAGCCGGAAGGGCAGCTCCCCGTGCTCCCGCAGGTAGATCCTCAGGGCCTGTATCCGGGCGAGCACGTCGCCCTTGTCGTCCGCCACCCCGCGGGCGTAGAGCCTGTCGCCGCGGATTGCGGGCTCGAACGGGTCGCTCTCCCAGAGCTCCAGGGGCTCCGGCGGCTGGACGTCGTAGTGGCCGTAGGAGAGGAGGGCGCCCTCCCCCTCCCCGGCCTCCGCGTACACCACCGGGTGGCCCCCCGTCTCCAGCAGGCGGGCCCTCGCCCCGGCCTCCTCCAGCTTCCCCAGCACCCACTCCGCGCACTCCCGGAACGCCCCGCCGCCGTCCTCCCGGGCCGAGACCGAGGGCATCCGCAGAAACTCCTTCAGCTCCTCCAGAAGCTCCTCGCGCATCCCGACAAGCCGCTCTCTCAGCTCCATCCCTGAGGCCTTTCTCCCGCTCTGCACAGCTCTTCTGGTCTGAGGTTAGCACTTCTCCGCCGGGCGTCGCGTGCCGCCCGCCCAACTGATATATTTGGGTCAAACCATGGCCAAGGGCAAGAAAGCCGCGCGGCCCGCAGGGCCGCCCCACCGCGCCCGTCCCGACGAGTTCTTCGGGCTCGACCTCGAGCGCCTGAGCCCGCGGGCTCAGGCGCTGACCGGCCTCACCGTCGGGGGCCTCATCCTCGCCGGCGCGGCCCTCCTCCTCGCCCTGCGCCCGGAGTTCTTCTGGCTCATCTTCGTCTTCGGCTGGGCGGTCTTTCCGGCCCTCGGGCTCTTCGCGCGGGGGGTGGCGGGCCTCGCCGACCTTGGCTCCGGCGGGCGCGCGGCGGGGAGCGGCGAGCGGGAGCTGCTCGAGGCGTTGCGGCGCCGGGGGGAGATCACGCCCGTGGAGGCCGCCATGGAGACCTCGCTCACCGTCCGGGAGGCAGAGCGGCTGCTCAAGGAGCTGGCCGAGGGCGGGCACCTCGACGTCCGGGTGCGCGGCGGCGGGCTCTCCTACTCCCTGTGGGAGAGGGAGGGGCTGGAGGAGCGTTAGGGAGGCCGTGGCCGTGGTATCATCAGGGCTGCGAAGGGGCTTGGCGCGTAGGATCCGGAGCGCGGGGTAAGAAACTCTCATCATGGAAGAGCGGAAGATCCCAGAGACCCTCGAAGAGGCGTACCGGTTGAGGGACGAGGCCAAGAGCCCCGAGGAGTGGGACTTCTACCAGGAGCACGTCTACCGGCTGCGCAAGGAGGAGTACCGCGCCCGGGGGATCCGGACAGAGATCTCCTCCCGCCGCCGCGAGCGGCAGAGCGCCATAGAGCTCTCCCGGGAGATGTTCTTTCTGGAGGTCTCCGAGATAGCCGGCAGGGTCGCCGGAGGGGGCAGGAGGGCCCGCGCCGCGCAGGAGGAGGCCCGCAGGTACGCCGCCCGACTCGACACCCACGCCTTTCTCAAGCAGCTCGCCGCGCCCCACTCCGGGGCGGTGGACCTCTACCGGCGCAACTACCTGGAGCTTCTGCGGATGGGGAAGCCCCCGGCGGAGGCCTACTACCTCTCCCGCATCATCGGGCTCGCTGGCGAGCAGGAGTTCCGGGCCGCCCTGGAGTCCATACGCCGCACCGGCTACCCGGGGGGGAGGCTCACCTACCTGGTGGAGAAGGCCGCCATCCGCATCCGGGATTTGCCGGGCGGGATGATCCTGATCCTCCTGACCTTCTTCGTCTCGCTCTTCGCCTTCGTCTGGGCCACCAACGAGTGGGGGAACGCGAGCGCCGGGACCATCCTCTTCGTGACCCTGGGGCTCATCGCCGCCGGGGCCCTCATGCTCATCTCCGCGGTCTTCATCGTCACCTTTATCCGCTCCATAAACAAATAGGCTGCGAACAGGCTGCCGCCGCGCTGGATTTGCGGCCCGCGGTGCGGTATACATGCGCGGTACGCAGCAACCATGACGAGGGGGGACAACCCATGGGACGTCTGGCTCTGGTCCTCGCGGCGCTGCTTCTTGCCGCATGCATGGGGGTGATCGCGTTGCGGGCCGAGCCTGCCACCGCGGCCTCTGGCGGCTACGTTGCCCGCTGCGGGGGAGGCAAGATCTTCCTGAACGCCAAAGAGAAGCGCAGCTTCCAGCTGCACAACAAGGTCCGCCGGGAGCGCGGCCTGCGCCCCTTCTGCCTCCACCCGGCGCTCCAGAGGGCCGCCCGCGCCCACTCGAAGGACATGATCCGGCGCGACTACTTCGCCCACGGCAACGTGGGGGCCCGCCTGAAGCGCTACGGCTACGACTGGCGCCTCTACGGCGAGAACATCGCCGGGGGCTCGAGCTCCTACGGCTCGCCCGGCGTCATCTTCAACCGCTGGATGAAGAGCACCTCCCACCGGAAGAACATCCTCGACCGGCGGTTCCGGGAGATCGGGGTGGGCACCTACACGGGCGTCTACAGAGGCTACCGGAACTACACCATGTACACCGCGGACTTCGGCCGCCGCTAGATTTCGCGAACGCCGCCTGCCGGAGAAAGAGGCGGCGGGCGAGGTTCTCCGCCCACTCCGAAAACCCCTCCCGGGGGTCGCGCTATCGTTCGTGCCGGACCGCCTCGGGGCTACCCGTTCCGGCGAGCTCCGTTACGACCGCCTCCCTGAACTGGGCTACGATCTCCTCCCAGGTGATGCGCCCCTTCTCCTCGCTCGCCTGCGTCGCCTTCCAGAGCGTCCCCGAGGCCGGCACGAAGTCCTCCGGGACGGGCAGCACGTCGTACCAGGGGTGCCGTTTAGAGGCGTCGTCCACCGCGCGGTCGAAGAGCACCAGCTCCGGCCGCAGGTGCAGCATCAGCGAGGTCTCCATGATCGAGGCGTGCTCGTAGTCCCACCCCGGAAACCCTTCGGGGAACAGGGTCTTCATCGTCGCTTCCGAGAGCTCCGCGAACGGGTGCTCGGCGACGAGTATGCGCGCCGATGAGCCGCGGTGGCGCTCGAGGGCGAGGCAGGCCGCCTCGTACACGAAGTTCTGGTTCTCGAAGTGCCAGTTGACCACCGCTATCCTCTCGAAGCCCTGGCGTATCAGCTCGCTAAGTACGTCTTCCACGAGGGACATGAGGGTCCGGGCCTGCAGCGAGGTGGTCCCCACGAAGCCCTGCCCGCCGCCGCTCAAGGGGCGGGACCTGTAGCCGTAGGCGACGGGCGGCGCCACGAGAAAGTCGAGCTCGTCGGCCACCGCCAGGGCCAGCTCGGTCGGCAGTATGACGTCGGTCGCCAGCGGGAGATGATAACCGTGCTGTTCGGTGGACCCCACGGGCAGAAACACGCCCGCGCCCCGCTCGATCGCCTCCCGGACCTCGGGCCACGTCATCTCGGACAGGATTCGGGTTCTTCTTTGCGCCATCGATGCCTCCTCCCCTGTGTGTTGTAGGAGTCTTGCGGGGATCCGCGCGGGCGGGGAGAGAACCCGCCCGCGCGGGGGAAACCGTCCTGCTAGACCCCCGTTCCCCTCTGGGCCGGTTCTTCGGCGGGCGTGGCCTGCCGGGCCTCCTCGCCGGACCTGGAGCCGCCGGGGTTCACCAGACCGAGGCGGTAGAGGCCGTAGTAGAGCGCGCCGGTCACCGTAAGCCCCACCGCCCACGACAGGTCGAGCCCGTTGAGCGCCCGGGCGAACGGCCCCTGCAGCACGGGGACGAGGCCGTAGAGGAACGACCAGGTCACGGCGAGGCCGATGACCAGGCAGGCTATCGCCCCCCAGTTGATGTCGCCCACCCGCGACTCGCCCGGACGCTGGTAGAGCGCCGCGACGTCTATGTTCTCGCGCCGGATGATGTAGTAGTGGATGAACATGATCGCCGCCCACGGGCTCACCCAGGCCACCACGCTGGCGAGCCAGGCGTCGAGGTTCTTGGCGAGGTCCCCCGCAAAGACCAGGTAGATGGTGAAGAGGGTGGCGAAGAAGCCGACGATGACCGACAGCACGTGGCGGGGGATCTTGATGTCTACGGCGAGCGCCGCCACCGACATGGAGTAGACGTTGAGGATGTTGGTGGCTATCGGGCCGTGCACCACCAGGAACAGCACGGGTATGGCGAGCGCCCCGAAGATCTGCACTATGACCAGCCCCGGGTCGACCCCCGTGCCGGTGGTGGCGATTGAGGCGCCGAGGAGGCCGAGCCACAGGACGGGGACGAACTGCCCCAGGGCGCTGGCCCAGAAGAGCCGCTTCCGGCTCGTGGCGCGGGGGACGAAGCGGGAGTAGTCCGAGGCATAGGGGAGCCAGCCGATGCCCCAGCCGATCCCGATCGCGGTCATCACCTGGCTCATCGCGGTCCAGCGCTCCGCGCCCTCGGCCTCGCCCGCGAAGCTCCAGTTCACGTCGCCGCCGGTCCACGCGACCACCGACATGGCGACGAGGATGAGGAGCGTGGGCGGCACGGTCCACTTCTCGAACGAGCGGATGGCGTAGAAGCCCAGGGTCGCCAACCCGACCTGGGTCGCCATGATCACCAGCACCACGATCACCTTGGTGAGGGCCGTGCCGGGGATACCGAGCAACTCGAGCAGCGTGGCTGTGAGGTCGAGGATGATCCAGGTGTTTATCGCGATCCAGCCGGTGGGGATGATGATCTGGAAGATGGCCGGCAGGTAGGCGCCGCGGCGCCCGAAGGCGCTGCGCGAGAGCACCATCTGCGTCACCCCGGTGCGCTGGCCCATCAGCACGAACGATCCGAAGAGGAGCATCCCGAGGAGGTTCCCGACCGCCAGCGTGAGTACGGTCTCCCAGAGCCCGAGGCCGAGCACGATCCCCAGGGCCCCGAGGACCCAGTTGATGGGGGCGATGTTGGCGCCCGCCCAGATCCAGAACTGATGCAAGGGCTTGGCGTCCTTGTACTCCTCCGGGACGGGCTCGATGCTGTTGTGCTTCTCGATGTGTATCGCCTCTTCTAACTCCTCCCGTTCGTGCTCCAGCACTTCTTCGACTTCATGATGACCGCTCATCTCTCCTTCTCCCCTCTGGGGCCGCCCGAGAGGCTGTTTTTGCCCGCCTCTCGCCTGAAGCCCCGGCCGGACTACACCGCCGCCTCTCCGGGAGAGGCCCGGGGTCCCGCGCCCCGCGGAACGCCGGCGTCCGTCGGGGCGCGGGTCGCCGTTCGGTCTGCTCTCTCAGGTCGGCTGCCAGGCACCACCTCCGTTCTTCTTGATGATGTTGTGCTCCGGGCCGAAGGGGAACTTCGTGATGTTCTCGGCGCCGTCCTCCCTCACGACCAGGATGTCGTGCTCGCGGTAGCCTCCGGCCCCCGGCTGCCCCTCCGGGACCATGATCATGGGCTCCATGGAGATCACCATGCCCGGCTCGAGCACCGTCTCGATGTCCTCCCTGAGCTCCAGCCTGCCCTCGCGCCCGTAGTAGTGGCAGAGCACCCCGAAGGAGTGGCCGTAGCCGAAGGTGCGGTTCGCCAGGAGGCCGTGCTCCCGGTAGATCTCGTTCAGTTCCGCCGCTATGTCCATGCACCTCACGCCCGGCCTGATGAGCTCTATGCCGCGCCGGTGCACCTCGCAGTTGATCTCCCACAGCCGCAGGTGCTCGTCGGAGGCCTCCTCGAAGAACAGCGTGCGCTCCAGCGCCGTGTAGTAGCCGGCGATCATCGGGAAGGTGTTGAGGCTCAGGATGTCGCCCCTTTGGATCCTCCTGGAGGTAGGCCAGTTGTGGGCGCCGTCGGTGTTTATGCCGGACTGGAACCACACCCAGGTGTCCCGGAGCTCGGCGTGGGGGTAGGTCCTGGCGATCTCGCGCACCATCGCCTGCGTCCCGTGGAGCGCGACCTCGTACTCCGGGACCCCCTCGTCGATGGCCTCGACCACCGCGGCGCCCCCGATGTCCGCGATGCGCGCGCCGTTCTTGATGAGCTCGATCTCCTCCTCGCTCTTGATCATCCGCTGCGCCATGGTAGCCTGCGAGATGTCCACCAGCTCGGCCCCGGGCAGCGCGTCCTGCAGCTTGCGCTTCATGTCGAGGTTGACGTGGTCGTACTCGATGCCGAGCCTGCCCTTCGAGAAGCCGGCGTCCTTGAGCACTTCCCTGACGGCGTAGTAGAAGTTGTCCCTCTGCCAGTCGGTGTAGACGATGTTGTCGTCGAAGCTGCGCCGCCAGGGCATGCCGGCGTCGATGTTGGCCGAGACGGTCACGTGCCTCTCCTGGGTGACCACGAGCCCGTAAGACCGGCCGAACCAGGTGTAGAGGAAGTCGCTGTAGTAGTCGATGTTCTGGTAGGAGGTGAACAGCACCGCGTCGATGTCGTTCTCGGCCATGTGCCTGCGCAGCGCGGCGTTGCGGCGCTCCATCTCCTCGCGCGAGAAGGTCGGCCGGACCTTCTCGCCGTTCCTGATGATCTTGGTCCTCGGCAGATCGCTGACCTGTTGCACCGTGATGCTCCTTTCTGGCTCGTTGTCGCTTCTCTCGTCTGGCTGGTGCGCCGCCGTCGCTCGCTAGGTCATTCCAACCTCCCGGTCAACAACGACCCATACAGAAACGGCGAGATGTCCGTCGGGGGCTCCTCGCCCAGGGCGAGGGCGCTTATGATCTCGCCGGTTATCACGGAGAGCAGGACCCCGTTGCGGAAGTGCCCGGTCGCCAGGAGGAGCCCCTCCCAGCCCTCCACCGGTCCGAGCACCGGCCGGCCGGTGCTGGTCGCCGGCCTCAGCCCGCCCCAGCTGCCGGCGAACAGGGCCTCGGAGAGCGCCGGGACGAGGCTCGTGGCGGCCCGCGAGAGCTCCGCCACGCCGCCCAGGGTGACTCGGCGGTCGTAGACCCCCGGCTCCTCGGTGGCCCCGACTATCACCCGCCCGTCTCTCTTGGGGACCACGTAGAAGTTCGCCGCGTCCCAGACGTTGGCCCTGATGGGGGAGGGCCACATGTTCGTGATCAGCATCTGGCCCTTCACCGGAAAGAGCGGCAGGCTCACGCCGAGCTGCCCGGAGAGCAGGTCGCTGAAGGCGCCGCCCGCGAGCACCACCGTCCCCGCCGGGACCTCCCCCCGGGAGGTGCCGACGCCCTCCACCCTGCCGCCCCGCACGATAAACCCGGTGACGCGGGTGGCCTCCCGGATCTCGGCGCCGTGCAGCGCGGCACCGCGCGCGAGGGCCTGGACGAGCTGCGGGGGGTTGACCTGCCCGTCGTCCGGCAGGTAGAGGCCCGCGACGACCTCGCGGGAGAGGGTCGGCTCGAGCTCGCGCGCTTCGTCCCCCGTCAGCCACTCGGCCCTGAGGCCCTCCTCCCTCTGCAGGGCGTGCGCCTCGGCCAGAAGCTCGCTCGAGGCCTCGTCGACGGCGGTCCTGAGCGCCCCCTCCCAGACGTATCCCGGGTCTATCCCGGTCAGGTCCTGCAGCTCCTCCGAGATCTCCCGGTGCCGCTCGCGCCCGAGGAGCATCAGCCTGAGCAGCGGCCCCGGGGGCTCCAGCTCTCCCTGCCCCGAGAGCATCCCGGCCAGAGCCCCCGAAGAGCCCGAGCCGAGCTGCTCCGCCTCCAGCAGGATGACGCGGGCTCCCCTCCGGGCGGCGTGGTAGGCGACGGAGCAACCGATGGCCCCGCCCCCCACGACCGCGACCTCGGCCGGCCCCCCGGAGCTCATCGCGCTTCGGCCTCCACCTCGCGCGTCGCCGGGAAGTGCTCTGAGATGTACTTCTCCCCCTCGTCACAGAAGAGGGTCACAATGCTCTTTAGCTCAGGATGCGCCTCCTTGAGCCTCCTCGCCGCAACTAGGTTCGCACCGCT
>Ga0207863_100149_pt1 | contig 32094 bp, 30 predicted proteins | sample CeladaPassaD2F12_FD_187497 | JGI IMG/M metagenome (GOLD analysis project Ga0207863, IMG submission 187497) | Cellulose-adapted microbial communities from the Joint BioEnergy Institute, USA - Passage D2F12 (SPAdes) (version 2) | ecosystem: Engineered > Bioreactor > Continuous culture >... | reverse complement strand
GCGTGGCGGCGTTTGAGGGCCAGATCGGGCAGGCAGCCTACTCTGCGTCCAAGGGAGGGGTGGTCTCCATGACGCTGCCCATAGCGCGCGAGCTGGCCGGGCACGGCATAAGGGTTGCAACGATAGCCCCGGGCATCTTCCAGACCCCGATGCTGGCTGCGCTGCCGGAGGGTGTGCGAGAGTCGTTGGGGGAGCAGGTACCGTTTCCGCGGCGGCTGGGCAGGCCGGAGGAATACGCTGCGCTTGCGCGGCACATCGTCGAGAACGAGATGCTCAACGGCGAGGTCATAAGGCTCGACGGCGCCATCCGGATGGCGCCCAGGTAGTTCTTTCTCTGGGGAAAGGAGGAGCGGGAGAGTGGAGCAGAGCGTGGAGAGGCTTGGCGGAGAGGAGATGGGCGAACGCTCGCCTCTGGGGCGTGTGATCACCTCGAGCGTCGTCGGCAACATCATCGAGCAGTTCGACTTCGCCCTCTACGGTTCGATGGCGGCGCTGGTCTTCGGGCCGCTGTTCTTCCCCGAGTTCTCGCCGCTGGCCGGGACGCTCGCGGCCCTGGCGACCTTCGCGGTGGGGTTCGTGGCCCGGCCGCTCGGGAGCATCTTCTTCGGGCACTTCGGGGACAGGATCGGGCGCAAGAGCATGCTCGTCCTGTGCCTCCTGATCGCGGGCTCCGCGACCTTCCTGATGGGGGTGCTGCCGACCTACGCGACCATCGGCATCTGGGCGCCCGTCCTGCTGGTGACGCTGCGCTTCGTGCAGGGCTTCTCCTTCGGGGGGGAGTACGCCGGCGCGGTGCTGATGGTCGCCGAGTACGCTCCCCCGGAGAGGAGGGGCTTCTTCTCCGGGTTCGTGCCGGCGGGCTCGCCCGTGGGCCTGATGCTCGCCAACGGGACCGTCCTTCTGGTCGCCCTGATGCCCCGGGAGCAGTTCCTCGCCTGGGGCTGGCGCTTGCCGTTCCTCTTCTCCATAGTCCTGGTGGCCATCGGGCTCTACATCCGGCTGAAGATCTACGAGACCCCGGCTTTCAGGCGCGTCAGGGAGACGAGGACCGAGGCGCGCATGCCCATCATAGACGTGCTGCGGCGCAGCCCGGGCAGGGTGCTCCTGGCCGGGGGGATCAGCTTCGGCTTCGCCGCGATCTTCTACATCACCATCATCTTCCTGCTGAGCTACGGCACCTCGCAGCTGGGGATCTCCGGGAGCGTGCTCCTGGTCGGCACGATCATCGGGGCCGTTTTCCAGATAGCGACCATCCTGGGGTTCAACGCGCTCTCGGACCGCATCGGGCGCCGCCCGGTGATCATCGGCGGCGCGCTGGTCTCGGCGGCCCTGGCCTTCCCCTTCTTCTGGCTGCTGCAGAGCGGCGCCCCGGCGCTGGTGTGGCTGGCCATCACGGCGATGATGGTCTCGAGCGCGGCCATCTACGGCCCCCTGGCGGTCCTGCTGGCCGAGCTCTTCGGCACCCGCCTGCGCTACAGCGGAGCCTCTTTAGGCTACCAGCTCGGGGCTACCATCGGCGGCGGCTTCTCGCCCCTGATCGCAACCTCCATCCTGGCCTGGTCCGGGGGCGGTCCCTGGCCGGTGGCCCTGTACCTGGTGGCGGTGGGCCTGGTGGCGGCCGCCTGCACCTACCTGCTGACCGAGACCGTGCGGGCGGACATGCTGGAGGACGTGCCCGCGGTCGGCTACGAGTAGGCCGCGGCGGTGGTCCCCGACTACTACCTCTTGGACGAGCTGCTCACCGGCGAGGAGCGCGCCGTCCGCGAGAGGGTGAGGGCCTTCGTGGACCGGGAGGTGCTCCCGGTGATAGGCGACTACTGGGAGCGGGGCGAGCCGCCCTTCGAGCTGCTCCCGAAGCTGGCGGAGCTGAAGCTCGCCGGCGGCACCATAGAGGGCTACGGGTGCCCGGGCCTGAGCGCCGTCGCCGCCGGGCTGGTCACCATGGAGCTCTCCCGCGGGGACGGGGGCCTCAACATCTTCTTCGGCGGGACCTCCTCGCTGGTGATGCCCGCCATCTACATGCTCGGCTCCGAGGAGCAGCGGGAGAGGTGGCTCCCTCCCATGGCGCGCCTGGAGAAGCTGGGGGCCTTCGCCCTCACCGAGCCCGAGCACGGCTCGGACGCCGTAGCCCTCGAGACCCGGGCGCGCCGGAGGGGGGAGGGTTACGTCATAGACGGGAGGAAGCGCTGGGTGGGGAACGCCTCCTTCGCCGACGTGATCCTCGTCTGGGCCCGCGACGACGAGGGAGAGGTGGGGGCCTTCGTGGTGGAGAGGGGAGCCCCCGGCCTGAGCGCCAGGGTCATGGCCGGCAAGACCGCGGTGCGCTCCTCCTGGCAGGCGGAGGTGGAGCTCTCCGGCGTGGAGGTGCCCGCCGAGAACCGCCTGGAGCGCGCCCGCTCCTTCCGGGACGCGAGCAGGGTGCTCGCCGCCATGCGCTACGGGGCCGCGTGGGCCGCCCTGGGGCATGCCGCCGCCTGCTACGAGGCGGCCCTCGCCCACGCTCGGGAGAGGAGGCAGTTCGGCAGGCCCCTGGTCTCCTTCCAGCTCGTGCAGAAAAAGCTCGCCGGCATGCTCGCGGAGATCACCTCCATGCAGTTGCTGTGCCTCAGGCTCTCCCGGCTCGCGGATCAGGGTAAGATGACGGGGGCCATGGCCTCGCTGGCGAAGATGAACAACGCCAGAAAGGCCCGGGGGGTGTGCCTGGAGGCCAGGGACATCCTCGGGGGAAACGGCCTCCTGCTCGAGCACCACGTGGCACGCCACGCGGCGGACATCGAGGCCGTCTACACCTACGAGGGGACCGACGACATCAACGCGCTCATCGTCGGCCGGGACATCACCGGCGTGAGCGCCTTCGCGTGAGGGGGTGGAACCCGTTATGGACGTATCGAAGCTCGAGGCGATAGACGTGCACACCCACGCCGAGAGCTCCCGGGAGCGCCCGGGGGAGAAGCACGCCTTCGCCGAGGCCGCCGAGGAGTACTTCGGCGAGAGCGAGCACCCGAACGCCTGGGAGGTCGCCGAGTACTACCGCAACCTCCGGATGGCCGCCGTCATCTTCACCGTGGACATGGAGATGAAGACCGGCCAGCGGCGCGTCCCCAACGAGGAGGTGCTCGAGGCCGCAAAGGAGAACCCGGACGTGCTCATCCCCTTCGCCAGCATCCACCCCGCGCGCGGGGCGATGGGCGTAAAGGAGGCGAGGCGCCTCATAGAGATGGGCGTGCGGGGCTTCAAGTTCCACCCCAACCTGCAGGACTTCTACCCCAACGACCGGATGGCCTACCCCCTCTACGAGGTCATCGCCGAGGCCGGGCTCGTGGCCCTCTTCCACACCGGGCACTCCGGGATGGGCACCGGGATGCCCGGGGGCGGCGGGGTGCGCCTGAAGTACTCGAACCCCATGTACATAGACGACGTCGCCGTGGACTTCCCGCAGATGAAGATCATCCTGGCGCATCCGTCGTTCCCCTGGCAGGACGAGGCGCTCTCGGTGTGCCTGCACAAGCCCAACGTCTACATAGACCTCTCCGGCTGGTCGCCGAAGTACTTCCCGGAGAACCTGGTCCACTACGCCAACACCCTGCTGAAGAGGAAGATGCTCTTCGGATCTGACTACCCGGCCATAAAGCCGGAGCGCTGGATCTCGGACTTCGAGCAGGCGGGCTTCCGCGAGGAGGTGAGGCCCCTCATCCTGAAGGAGAACGCCGCGAGGCTCTTCGGGCTCGAGGGAAGCTAGCCCGAAAGCCGCCCGCCTCCCCTCGAAAAGCGCGGCGTTGTGCCTCCGCCGCGCCCGCGGAATCCCACGCGGGATGCGGTGTTGTCGCCCGGGTCTTCCGCGGGGCGCGCGGGGAGCGCCGCCTGGGGTAGTATGCTGCTTGGACTTCGGAGGAGAAGGAGAGTGTGGCGATGGAGGAGCGCGGGAGGAGAAAGCCGCTCTACGAGATGACCCGGGAGCTCGCGGCCACCGCCCGGGGGGATCTTCCGGCGACGCTCGTGATCCGGGACGGCACGCTCGTCAGCGTGACCTCGGGGGAGGTGCTGCCGGGGATGAGCGTCGCGGTGCGGGGCTCCCGGATAGCCTACGTGGGGCCCGACGCCGGGCATACGGTGGGGCCGCAGACCACGGTCATAGACGCCGCGGGCCGCTACATCGCGCCCGGGTTTCTGGACGGCCACTGCCACATCGAGAGCAGCCAGATCACGGTGACCCAGTTCGCCCGGGCGGTGCTCCCCCTGGGGACCACCGGCGGCTTCTTCGACGCCCACGAGATAACCAACGTCCTCGGGCTGCGGGGCCTGAGGCTGATGCTGGACGAGGCCCGGAGCACCCCTCTCGCCGCCTACCTGGAGGTGGCCTCCTGCGTCCCCTCGACCTCCACGGAGCTGGAGACCCCCGGCGCCGTCATAGGTCCCGAGGAGGTCGCGGAGGCGCTCTCCTGGGGGGAGGACGTCATAGCCCTCGGGGAGGTGATGAACTTCCCCGGCGTGGTCTTCGGCGACGAGCGGATGCACGCCGAGATCTCGGCCGCCCTGCGCGCGGGGAAGATAGCCGACGGGCACTTCTGCTGGCCGCCGGACGACCACCGCCTCGCGGCCTACGCGGCCAGCGGGATCTCCGGCTGCCACGAGGGGACCACCCCGGAGGACACCCTCTGGCGCCTGAGGCAGGGGATGTACGCCAAGCTGCGGCGCGGCTCGGCCTGGCACGACGTCGCCGCCACGATAAAAGCCCACACCGAGAGGGGACTCGACCCCCGCCGCATCCTGCTGGTCACCGACGACCGCAGCCCAGAGTCCCTGCTGGAGGAGGGGCACATGGACTTCGTGGTGCGCCACGCCATAGCCCAGGGCGTGAACCCCGTAACCGCCTTCCAGATGGCCACCCTCAACCCAGCCGAGCGCTTCCGGGTCTCGCACGACGTGGGCAGCGTGACCCCCGGCCGCTACGCGGACATCCTCCTGCTGGAGGGGGATCTGGCGGAGGTCAGGGTGTCGTTGACGGTGGCCGCGGGCGAGGTGGTGGCGGAGGGCGGGCGGATGGTGGCGGAGCTCGAGCCCTACGACTACCCGGCGTTCTGCCTGGACACCGTCCGCGTCGCCGGCGGGCTCGGCCCCGAAGACTTCGACATCCCCGCGCCCGGCGGCGGGGAGCGGGCGCGGGTGCGGGCCATCCGGGTGGTGGAGAACCACGTGGAGACCCGCGGCGAGTGGGTCGAGCTCCCGGTGGAGGGGGGCCTCGTAAGGCTCGACCCCCGGAAGGACGTGTGCAAGCTCTTCGTCATCGAGCGCCACGGCAGGGGCGGCGGGCGCGGCGCGGGGTTCGTCACCGGGCTCGGCTTCGAGCGGCCCGCCGCGCTCGCCAGCACGGTGGCCCACGACAGCCACAACCTCATGGTCCTCGGCAACTCCGAGGAGCTCATGTCCCGGGCGGCCCGGGAGGTGGTCGCGGCCCGCGGCGGGGTGGCCGTGGCCGTGGGGGGCGAGACGGCGGTGCTCCCGCTGCCCGTGGCGGGCCTGATGTCCCCCGAGCCCTACGAGGAGGTGGCCCGGCTCTCCAGGGAGATCGGGCGCGCCCTGCGCAGCGCCGGCTGCCGGATGAACTACGCCTTCATGACCATCTCGCTCCTGGCCCTCGTCGTGTTGCCCGAGCTGCACCTCTCGGACAGGGGGCTCGTGGAGGTTGGGGAGGAGGGCTTCCGGCTCGTCGGGCTCGCCGCGGAGGGCTAGAGCTCGGCGAACCGGTAGCCCATGCCCCGCACCGTCTGGATGTAGCGCGGGTTCTTCGGGTCCGGCTCGATCTTCTGGCGGAGGTGCTGGATGTGGACGTCCGCCGAGCGGGGCTCCCCGAAGAACTCCCCGCCCCACAGGTGGTCCATTATCTGCTCCCGGCTGTAGACCCGGCCCGGGTTGGAGGCCAGAAGCGCCAGCACCTCGAACTCGCGGGCGGTGAGCTCGACCTGCTCCCCCCGCGCCGTGACCCTCCGGCGCAGGAGGTCTATCTCCAGCCCGGGGAACTCCAGCTTGCGCTGCTCGGGGGAGGCCTGGGCGTTCATCCGCTGCCGCCTGAGCTGCGCCCGCACCCTGCTGGCGAGCTGGCGGGGGCTGAAGGGCTTGGTGATGTAGTCGTCGGCCCCCACCTCCAGCCCCACCACGATGCTCGTCTCGTCGTCGCGGGCGGTGAGCATCACCACCGGGACGGTGCGGTGCGGGGAGTGGCTCTCCCTGAGCTCCCGGCAGACCGAGATGCCGTCCATCCCCGGCAGCATGACGTCGAGCAGCACCAGGTCGAAGGGCTTGGAATCCGAGAGCAGCTCCAGCGCCGTCTCCCCGTCGGGGACGGTCTCGGTCTCGATGCCCTCGCGGGACAGGGTGTGCTCCACCACGTCGCGCACCGCCGGGTCGTCCTCTACTATGAGCACCCTAGCCATCTTCCACCTCCCTCAGCTCTACGGTGACGGCCGTCCCGACGCCCCTCTCGGAGGATATGGAGATCCTGCCGCCCATCCCCTCCACCAGCTCCTTGCAGATGGGCAGCCCGAGCCCGAAGCCGCCCCTGCTGCCCCTCCCCCGGTAGAAGCGCTCGAAGACGTGGGGCAGATCCTCCCGCCTTATCCCTTCGCCTTCGTCCTCGACGGTTATGGAGGGGCCGGAGACCCTCAGCCGGATCTCCCCGCCGCGCTCCGAGTGCCGCAGGGCGTTGCCGAGCAGCACGAGGAGCGCCTGCTCGAGCCACTCGGGGTCGGCGTACGCCCGCGAGCCCTCCCCCTCCACCCGGATGCTCACGCCGTCCCGGTCGGCCAGGGGGCGCATGCTCTCCGCCGCCCTCCGGGCCGCCTCCTCCGGGTCGAGCGGCCGGAGGTCCGGCTCCCGGTGGTCCCAGCCGGTCCGGGCCAGCCGGAGCAGGGTCTCCGAGAGCCGCTGCATCCTGCGGGCCTCGGAGTGGATGTGCTCCAGAAAGCGGCGGCGGACCTCCGGGTCGTCCTCCTCCTCGGTCAGGAGCAGCTCCGCCGCGCCGAGTATGGCGGTGATCGGGGTCTTCAGCTCGTGGGCGGCGTTGGCCAGAAAGCGCTGCTGCCGGGCCTCCAGGCGGAGCCCCTCGGAGAGGTCCTGCACCACGACCAGCACCCCGCCCCGGTGGTCGTCGAAGTGGGGGAGGTGCTCGAGCCTGACCCGGAGGAAGGTGTCCTTCCCGCGCACCCGGGCCTCGCCGCAGCGCTCCCTGCGGGCGCAGCGCAGGACCGCCTCGGGCAGGCTGAACTCCGGCCAGGGGTCGGGGAGCCGTTGGGGGCCGTCCCGGTCGTCCAGCCCCAGCATCTCGCGCGCCGCCGGGTTGGCGAAGAGGACCCGGCCCTTGAGGTCGGTGGCGAGCACGCCCTCCGTGAGGTTGTCCAGCACGGCCCTCAGGGTCGCCCGCTCCTCCTCCACGCGGGAGAAGGACCTCTCCAGCCTCCCCGCCATGGCGTTGAAGGCCTCCGCCAGCTCCCCGAACTCGTCCCGGTAGCCGGGCTTTATGCGGTAGGAGAGGTCGCCGCGCTCTATGGTGCGGGCGCCGTGGGCCAGCCGCTCCACGCGCCGGGTGAGGAGCGTGGAGATCAGGAGCGCCAGCCCCCCGCCGAAGACGGAGGCGATGGCCGCGGCCTCCACCCCGGCGCGCAGGAAGATCCTGTAGACCGCCCCGCCAGGGTCCCCGGAGACGAGGACGAGCCCCCCGAAGAGCTCGCCCCCGCGGTTTATCGGGACGACGGCGAGCCACCGCTCGCCGAGCTTCAGGCGCATCCGCTCCCCGGAGGCGGCCTTCTCGCGCACCTTCCCGGGGAGCCCCTCCGGCAGCGGCTGCCCCACCCGCAGCTCCACCTCGCCGTCCCGGCCGACCACGAGGACGCTCGCTCGCTCCTCGCCCGCCGAGGCCCTGAGGGTCTGGCGCCAGTCGCCGCGCCGCTCGCCGGAGAGCGCGTCGGCTATGGCCGCGGCGCGGGCCAGGGTGCGGTCCTGGGCGTAGTCGCGCAGCCTGGTCTGCACGGCGGGGATGCCGTAGGCGAACATCAGCGCCACGGTCAGGAGCACGGTGAGGATGACCGCGACGGGCATCCATATGCGGAACCTGAAAGCCACAAAACTACTTATACCCGGCCGCCGGGCCAACATTGCCTTAACGCACCCTTTGCGCCGCGCTAACGGGAGGTCGTGCGGGGTTGACGGGGCGGGGGGATAATGCTCTCTCTGGGAGCGGATGATGCGCGCGCCGGGGAACGTCAGGCTCTCCTGGGCGGCCGTGGCGCTGGGCTGGCTCGTCGCCGCCTGCGCCGGGGCCGGGCTGACCGCGCTCCTGAAGCGCCTGTACCCGGTGGCGGTCGGGGCGCCGGTGGGGGCCGACGGGACGTCGCTGGGGCTCGCGGTGGTGCTGGCGGTCTCCGGCTTTCTGGCCTACCTGCTCGGCGGGTACGTGGCCGGGCGGCGCGCCGGGGCCTCGGGCGGGATAAACGGGGCGATGACGGGCCTGCTCGGGCTGTGCGTGGGAGGGGTGCTGGTCTCGGCGCTGCCTCCCGCGGGGGACGCGCTGGCCCGCGACGGGCTGCTCCCCCCGGCGGCGCTCGGCTTCGCCCTGGGGAGCGCGCCGGTGGTCGCCCTGCTCTCCGGGGCCACCCTGTTCGGGGGGTGCGTGGGGGGGCTTATGGGGGAGCCGGTCCATCCCTAGAGGGAGGGGGCGGCCACCCCCGCTTTCGCCCGCAGCAGCCGGCCGGCGAGGGCGGGCCCGGGCCCGCTCTCGAGGTCCAGCGGCTCCTCGCCGCCCGCCATCAGCAGCCGGACGCGGCCGAGCCCCAGGTCTCTGAGGATCTCGACGCCCGCCCGGTAGGGGGCGAGGTCTTCGTCCTCGCCGCCGGGGAGGGGGTGCAGGGGCGCGCCGGGGCCGGGATGGAGGTAGAGGATCACCCCCTCGCCCTCGGCGGCGACGCGCTCCATGGCATCCCTCAGCCGCTCCCCACAGTCGCAGCGCAGGGAGTGCAGCGCGTCCCCCGTCGGGCAGGCCGCGCGCACGCCGACGAGCGGGGGGCCGTTCTCCCCCGGTTCTCCGGCGAGCAGGGCGCGGTGGATTAGGCCGGTGCTCACGCCGGCGTAGCTCCGCAGCCGGAACTCTCCGAAGCGGGTGGGGAGCGCCTCCTCGCCGAGGCACCGGACGTGCGGGTCGCTGGCGAGGCGGTACTCGATGATCTGGGCTACGGTGACCATCTTTATGCCGTGCTCCGCAGAGAAACGCTCGAGGTCAGGCACCCTGGCCATCGTCCCGTCGTCCTTCATCACCTCGCAGATCACCCCAGCAGGCTTCAACCCCGCAAGGCGCGCCAGGTCCACCGCAGCCTCCGTCTGCCCAGGACGCTGCAGGACCCCTCCCTTCCTGGCCTTGAGGGGAAAGACGTGCCCCGGCATCACTATGTCCTCAGGCCCCGCCTCATCAGAAACCGCAACCCTGCAGGTGTGCGCCCTGTCGGCCGCCGAGATGCCCGTGGAGATCCCCTCCCTGGCCTCTATGGAGACCGTGAAGGCGGTGCCCATCCTGGAGGAGTTGTGGCGCACCATCTCGGGGATCTCAAGCCGCTCTATGAGCTCCTGCGCCATGGGCAGGCAGATGAGGCCGCGGCCGTACTTGGCCATGAAGTTGATGTGCTCTGGGGTGACAAGCTCGGCCGCTACGGTGAGGTCGCCCTCGTTCTCGCGGTCCTCGTCGTCGCAGACGATGACCATCCTGCCCGCTCTTATCTCCTCGATGATCTCCTCTACCGGGCTAAACGGCATCCCGCTCCACGCTCCTCTCGAAACCTCCGGACACCCTGACAACGTGCGGCAGCAGCCGCTCCACGTACTTGGCTATAAGGTCCGCCTCCAGGTTCACCCTGGCTCCGACCCCCAGCTCCCTGAGGTTGGTGCTCTCCTTAGTCTGCGGCAGGATGGAGACGGTGAAAGAGTCATCTTTCACAGACACGACGGTCAGGCTTATGCCGTCGACGCAGATGCTCCCCTTCTCCACCGTGTAGCGCAGCACGCCCTCCGGGGCGCCGAAGGTCCAGATCTCGGCCCCGCCCTCGGGCCTCACGCCGCGCACCTCCCCGACCCCGTCCACGTGCCCCTGCACCACGTGCCCCCCGAACCTGCCCCCCGCGGGCATGGCACGCTCCAGGTTGACGGGGCTTCCGGGCAGGAGCCCGCCGAGCGCCGTCCGCCGCAGCGTCTCGGGCATGGCGTTGAACACCAGCGCCTCCCCCTCGCGCCGCTCCACGGTGAGGCACACGCCGTTCACGGCGACCGAGTCTCCCTCCCGGGTGCCCTCGAGCACCCTCCCGGCCGCAACGGCGAGGGAGCGCATCTCCCCTCCCCCGACCCCCACGACCCTGCCTACCTCCTCAACCAACCCGGTGAACATCCCCACCTCCCTCGGCCGGATACAGCGTCACCGCGAGGTCGTCTCCGAGCCTCTCCACCCCCGCGACGGAGAAGCGCGGCGCCTGCGCCATCCGGGTCACCCGCAGCCCGCCGACCATGGGGACCCCGTCGGCCCCGGCGAGCCTGGGGGCGTAGAAGAGCGTCATCTTGTTGACGAGCCCGCCCGCGACGAACCGCCGGGCCGTCTGCCCGCCCCCCTCCACGAGCACCCCGCTGGCCCCCCGGAGCCGCAGCCGCTCCAGAACGGCCCCGAGGTCCAGCCCGCCGTCCCCGGCCGCCGGCACAGCCTCCACCTCGGCCCCGGCGGCCTCGAGCCGCCGCCTCCTCCGCGGGGAGGCCCCCTCCGCGCAGAACACCACCAGCGGCCACTCGGGGGCGGTGCTGACCAGCCTAGAGGCCTCCGGGAGGGTGAGGCGCGGGTCCAGCACGGCCCGCAGCACCCGCGGGGGCTCCTCGTCCAGCCCGCGCGGCGTGAGCAGCGGGTCGTCGGCGCGCGCGGTCCCGGCCCCCACCAGCACCGCCCCGGCCTCGGCCCGCAGCGCGTGCGCCCGCCGGCGCGCCTCGGGCCCGGTGACCCACCGCGAGTCGCCGCCGGCGGCGGCGATCCTGCCGTCCAGCGTGACCGCGAGCTTGAGGTGCACGAAGGGCCGCCCCCTGCGCATCGCCCAGAAGAACCGCTCGTTCTGCCGCTCGAAGACCGGGTCGTCGAGCACCTCCACCTCCACCCCGGCCTCCCGCAGCCGGCGCAGGCTGCGGCCGTTCACCCGGGGGTTGGGGTCCGCGTGACCGACGACCAGCCGGCGGATGCCGGCCCGGAGCACCGCCTCGGCGCATGGGGGGCCGGGCGTCCTGAGGTGGTGGTTGCAGGGCTCGAGGGTTACGTACATCGTCGCCCCGCGCGCCGCGGCGCCGGCCCGCCGCAGGGCCATCGCCTCGGCGTGCTCCTCGCCGGGGCGCACGTGCCAGCCCTCGCCGACCACCGCGCCGCCGCGCACGACAACCGCCCCGACGAGCGGGTTGGGAGCCGCCGTGTAACGCCCGCGTTCGGCGAGTTCGCGGGCGAGATCCATAAAGGGTTCCTCGCGCGCCAAAGCTTCCTTTCTCCCATCCGGACTATCACCGTCGGCGCCGGACTCTCACCGGCTCCACCCCCGCCTGCGGCGGGGGGTCGCGGGCTCCCCGGGCGCGCTGGACCCGGGCTCACCGCCGGTGCGGGAATTCCACCCGCCCCCGAAAGTTACCGCAGCAAAACTACCACACGCCGCGCAGAGCGGCAACTCAGCGGCCCCGCGCGGCGCGGCCGGCCTCGATGATCCGCCGCATCTCGGCCGCCGGGTCGCCCCGGTAGACGGCGGAGCCGGCCACGAGCACCTGCGCCCCGGCCTTGACCATGAGCGGGGCGGTCTCGGCCGTGATCCCGCCGTCCACCTCGACCGGGACCGGGGCCATCTCCCGGATGCGCCGCACCTTCTGCACCATCTCGGGGATGAACCTCTGCCCCCCGAAGCCCGGGTTGACGCTCATCACCAGCACGTAGTCCAGGTACGGCAGGGCCCAGCCCAGGAGCTCGGGCGGGGTGGTGGGGTTGAGCGCCACCCCCGCCTCGCAGCCGCCGCTCTTGATGAGCTCGAGCGTCCGGTGGAGGTGGGTTGCGGCCTCCACCTGGACCGAGATGCTGGCCACCCCCGCCTCTATAAAGGCGGGGATGAGCGAGTCCGGGTTCTCTACCTGCAGGTGGGCGTCGACCGGCAGCTCGGTGGCCTCGACGAGCGAGGCGGCCACCGCCGGGCCCACGGTGAGGTTGGGGACGAAGTGGTTGTCCATCACGTCGAAGTGGACGAGCTCGGCCCCTCCCCGGCGGGCCCGCTCCACCTCGTCGGCGAGGTGCGCGAAGTCGGCCGAGAGGATCGAGGGCGCCCCCACGACGCGGTCGCCGAGTTTCCCGAAGAACGCCAAGCGAAGCCTCCGTCCTCTAGAAGAGCAAGTCCTCCGGCAAGCGCCGCCCGTATTCTAACCGAACCCTACCCCTCCCCGGAGAGCGCCCGGCGCATCGCCCCCACGTCGGGGTCCACCCCGGTCCAGGCCCGCTGGGCCTCGACGCCCTGGTAGAGGAGCATAAGCTCCCCGGGGACCGCGGCGAGCCCCCGCCGCCGGGCGGCCCGCACGAGCGCCGTGCTCTTCCCCGGCCGGTAGACGGCGTCGCAGACGGCCACGCCGGGGCGCAGCAGCTCCTCGGGGAAGGGGAGCGGGTCGCCGGCGCGCATGCCCAGGTAGGTGGCGTTCACCAGGATGTCCGCCCCCCCGGCGGCTTCCGCCAGCCCGGAGAGGGGGAAGACCTCCACCCGGCCGCCGAGCCCCCCGAGCCGCTCGCGCAGCCCGAGGGCCCGCCCCGGGGTCCGGTTGGCGATCCGCAGCTCCGAGAGCCCCGCCCTCAGCAGCGCCACCGCCACCGCGGCGGCCGCCCCGCCCGCCCCCGCCACGAGGGCGACCCTGCCGGAGGGCTCGACCCCGGCCTCGCGGCAGGCCAGCAAGAAACCGCTCCCGTCGGTGTTCATCCCGAGCAGGGAACCGTCCTCCTCCACCGCCACCGTGTTGACCGCCCCGGAGATGCGGGCGGCCTCGTCCAGCCGGTCCACGAGGGCGCACACCCGCTCCTTGTGGGGCATGGTCACGTTGAAGCCGCGGAAGCCCAGGGCCCTGAGCCCCCTCACCCCGGCCTCGAGCTCCTCCGGCGGCACGTCGAGCGGCACGTAGACGTAGTTGAGCCCCAGCGCGGCGAAGGAGGCGTTGTGCATCTGCGGGCTCAGGCTGTGGGAGACCGGGTGGCCGATGAGCCCCACCAGGGAGGTTTCGCCGTCTATGCGCGGGACGGACACGCTAGAGGCCGGCGGCCTCCTTGGCCCGCAGGAACTCGTTGTAGTCCGAGGTGAAGAAGTGCTCCTCGCCGCCCCGCTTCAGCACGTAGTAGAGGTAGTCCGTCTCGGCCGGGTTCACCGCCGCCTGCAGGGAGCTCAGCGAGGGGCTGCAGATGGGGCCCGGCGGGAGCCCCGGGTTCTCGTAGGTGTTGTAGGGGGAGTCTATCTTCAGGTCCTGCAGGGAGAGGTTCTCCTTGGGCTCGCCGCGGGCGTACTGGATCGTGGCGTCTATCTGCAGCGGCATCCCCCGGCGCAGCCGGTTGTAGATCACCGAGGCTATCAGCGGCTTCTCCCGCGGGTTGGCCGCCTCCCGCTCGATGAGGGAGGCCGTGATCACCAGCTCGTACTCGGTGAGGTTGAGCCGCCGCTCGGCCCCCTCTATGTCCAGACCCTCGGTCTCGATGAGGTACTGCTCGAGCAGCCGGTCCACTACCTGGCGGGCCGTGGTCCCCTCCTCGAACTCGTACTTCTTGGGGAACAAGAACCCCTCGGTCGTCTCTATGGCGGGGTCCTTGAGGAAGGCGTAGGGGTAGTCGGTGCTCCGGGCGGCCCGCTCGAACTCCTCCGCCGTGATGTCCCCGCCGCTCGCCCGCGCGACCCGCCGGGCGGTCTGCTCCAGGGTAAGGCCCTCGGGGATGGTCACGGTGAAGGTGGGGGCGGCCTGCCCGGCGGTGAGGCGCGCCAGGATCCGGTCGTCGTCCTCCTCGGGACGGAAGGTGTACTCCCCGGGCTTTATGGCCGTGCTCTTGCCCTCCAGGCGCGCCTCCAGCTCGAAGAGGAAGGAGCTCCCGATCACCCCCTTCTCCTCCAGCCTCTCGGCCACGCCGGAGAGGGTGTCGCCCTTGGCGACCCGGATCTCCACGGGCTCGGCCCGCGCCCCGTCCCCACCGGTGGCGGCGGCGAAGATGGCGTAGATGACGGCCAGAACGCCCGCGAGGAGCACCAGCCCGAAGACGGGCCCCAGCGAGCGGCGCTTTTTGCGGCGGCGCTTGGAGGAGGAGCGCGCCCCTATGGCGTCGAGCCGGGCCTCCAGCTCCTCCCAGTCCCTGGTCCTCCGCCTGTTGTAGCGCCTCAAGCGCCCCCTCCCAGCTCGAGGTACTCCTGCAGCATCCGGGCGGCGGCCAGGTGGTCCACGCGCTCCCGGCGGCCGCGCCTCCGCCCCTCCCGGAGCAGCCCGGAGGCCACCTTCGTGGTGAGCCGCTCGTCCCACTCCACGAACCGGACCTCCGGGAAGCCGGCCCTCAGCGAGGAGAGTCTATCCGACACCCGCCGCGCCTGAAAGCCCACCTCCCCCCGCAGCGTGCGCGGGAGGCCGACCAGGACCTCCCCGACCCCCTCCTCGCGGACGAGCCGGCGCAGAACGCCGGGGAGCTCCGAGGTTCTGACCACCTCCAGCGGCTGGGCCAGGGTCCTCGTGGGGTCCGAGACGGCGACCCCCGTCCAGACCTCGCCCAAGTCGAGCGCGGCCACCCTCCCCTCGGGCGGGCTCACGCCTCGCGGCCGGAGAGCTCGCGGCTCAGGATCTGCCGCACCCGCTCCAGGGCCGCGGGGATGGCCTCAAGGTTCCCGCCGCCGGCCTGCGCCATCGTGGGGCTGCCCCCGCCCCCGCCGCCGAGGATGCCGGCCGCCTCCCGGACCACGTCGCCCGCCTTCACGCGCTTGGAGACCTCCGGGTGGAAGTTCGCCACCAGCACCGCCTTGCCGTCCAGGTCGGCCGCCAGCACCACCGCCACGGGCCCGCCCACCCGGTTGCGGACGTCGTCCGAGATCTGGCGCAGATCCCTCACGTCCGCGGCGGCGACCCGGCCGGTCACCACCTTCGTCCCGTCTATGGACTCGGCGTTCTCGACCAGCGAGCCGACCTCCTCGAGCCCCCTCTTGAGCGCCTGCTGGCGCAGCTCCTCGCGCGCCTGCTGCAGCTCCTCCCGCAGGCGGGAAACCGCCTCCGGAAGCTCCTCGACCCCGGGGAGCCGCAGCTCAGCGGCGAGCCGCTCGGCGGTCTCGGCGGCCCGGGTGAGGTAGTAGAGCGCCTCACGGCCGGTTATCACCTCGATCCTGTAGAGGTCCGCGCCGTGCCGCCGGTTGGAGGTGATCTTGAAGGCCCCTATCTCGGCCGTCCCGCGCACGTGGGTCCCGCCGCACAGCTCGCGGGAGAAGCCGTCCACCTCCACCACCCGCACCAGCTCCCCGTACTTCTCCCCGAAGAGCATGATGGCCCCGAGCTTGCGGGCCTCCTCCAGCGTGGTGGTGTAGTAGCGGACGGGCTGGTTCTCGGTGATCTTGAGCAGGCACAGCTCCTGGACGCGGGCCAGCTCCTCCTCGGTCACCCGCCCCGAGTAGCGGTAGTCGAAACGCAGCCGGTCGGGCCCGACGTAGCTCCCGGCCTGCACCACCTCCTTGCCGAGCACGGCCCGCAGCGCCCAGTGCAGGATGTGGGTCGCGGTGTGGTTGGCCTCTATCTGCTGGCGCCGCACGCGGTTTATGGAGGCGACCACCTCGTCCCCGGCCTCGAAGCGGCCGCGCTCCACCCTCGCCCGCAGGACCTGGTAGTCCCCGGCGGGGATGGCGTCGACCACCTCCAGCTGCCCCTTCTCGGAGGAGATCCAGCCGGTGTCCGCCACCTGCCCCCCGCCGGTGGCGTAGAACGGGTTCTCCTCGAGGACCAGGTAGAGCTCCCCCTCGGCGTCGGGGACGGGCTCGATGGCGAGTATCCTGGTCTCCGCCTGCTCCCGCTCGTAGCCGACGAAGCGGCTCCGGATCTCCCTGTCGCGGAAGGCGGCCACCGCCCGCTCGTGCCCCTCGAGCGCCTCCCGCGCCCGCTCGCGCTGCCGCTCCATCGCCCGCCGGAAGCCGGCCTCGTCCAGCGAGATCCCGCGCTCCGCGAGCACCTCCCGGGTCACCTCCACCGGGAAACCGTAGGTGTCGTGCAGCGTGAAGGCCACCTCCCCCGGGAACCGCCCGCCCTCCAGGCGGGAGATCTCCGCCTCCAGCAGGCGCATCCCGGAGTGGTAGATGTCGATGAACCGGGCGGCCTCGCTCTCGACCACCCGCCGGATCTCGTCCCGCGCCTCGCGCAGCTCGCCCCAGAAGCCGCCCATGTAGTCGGCGACGGTCTCGGCGAGGGAGGCTATCCTTCCGGCGTCGAGCCCGAAGCGCCCGTAGGCCTCGCGGGTGGCCCGGCGGATGATCCGCCGCAGCACGTACTCCCGCCGCTGGTTGCCCGGCCGCACCCCGTCGGCGATGAGGAAGGCCATCCCCCGGGCGTGGTCGGCGAGGATGCGCAGCGCCCGGTCGGTCTCCTCCCCGTCCCCGAGCGCGACCCCGGTGTACTCCCGCGCCCGCTCGATGACCGGGGCGTAGAGGTCGGTCTCGTACACCGAGCGCGCCCCCTGCATGACCGCCGCGATGCGCTCGAGCCCCATCCCGGTGTCTATGCCGGTCTGCTCCAGCGGCCGCAGGCTCCCGTCCCGCAGCTGCTCGTACTGGTTGAAGACCAGGTTCCACACCTCGAGGAAGCGGGCGTCGCCCTCCTCGCCTCCGGGGCCGTAGCGGGCGTCCTCCAGGGGATCGCCCAGCCCGAACTCCTCGCCGTAGTCGTAGTAGATCTCCGAGCAGGGGCCGCAGGGGCCGGTCTCGCCCGCAGGGCCCCACCAGTTCTCGGACTTGGGGAGCCCGAAGATCTTGTGCTCCGGCACCCCCACCTCCATCCAGAACCTCTTGGCCTCCAGGTCCTCCGGGGCGTTCTCGTCGCCCTCGAAGATGGTCACCCAGAGCCGCTCGGGGGGGATGCCGAGCCCCTCGGTGAGGAACTCCCAGGCCCACCCGATGGCCTCCTTCTTGAAGTAGTCCCCGAAGGAGAAGTTCCCGAGCATCTCGAAGAAGGTGAGGTGGCTGGGGTCACCCACCTCCTCCAGATCCTGGGTCCGGAAGCACTTCTGGACGCTGGCGGCCCGGGGGTGCGGCGGCTTCTCCTGCCCGAGAAAGTACGGGATGAACTGCTGGACCCCGGCCGTGGTCAGGAGCACGGTGGGGTCGTCGTGCGGGATCAGGGAGGAGCTCGGGTAGATCCTGTGGTCCCGCTCGGCGAAGAAGTCCAGGAACCTGCGGCGTATCTCGGCGCTCTTCATGTGCTCCATGCTGGGCGTATTGTACTTTCCCGGCGGTCGTTTTCTAGTGCCGCTCGCGCTCCATCTCGGAGAGCGAGCGCCGCAGGTCGGCGATCGCCCGCCGCAACAGGCGGGAGACGTGCATCTGGCTCACCCCGATGCGCTCGGCGATCTCGGTCTGGGTCTTCCCCTCGTTGAACCGCAGCCGCAGGATCTCCCGCTGCTGCTCGCGCAGCCCCCGCATGGCCTCCTGCAGCAGCAGCTTGTCCTCTATGCCCTCTATGGGCTGGTTCTCGTCGGCCTGCAGGTCCATGATGGTGTCCCCCTCGGCGTCGTCCTGGCTTATGGGGGCGTCCAGGCTGGTGGTGTTGTACGCCCGGCCCAGCGTGAGCGCCTCGGCCACGCTCTCCACGTCGGTGTCCAGCCGCTCGGCGAGCTCGTCCATCGTCGGCGAGCGGCCGGTCCTGACCGTCTCCTCCCGGATGGCCTCCTTGACCGCCTGGCGCAGCTCCTGCAGCCCCCGCGGCACCCGCATGGCCCACCCCTTGTCCCGGAAGTGGCGCTTTATCTCGCCCAGGATGTTGGGCGTGGCGTAGGTGGAGAACTCGATGTTCCTGTCCACGTCGAAGCGGTCCACGGCCTTTATGAGGCCCACGGAGGCCACCTGCACGAGGTCCTCCAGCGGCTCCCCGCGGCCGGCGAACTTGCGCGCCAGAAACTCGGCGAGCGGCAGCTGCTCCTGGATCACCTGCTCCCTGGCCTGCCGGTCCCCCTCCCGGTGGTAGCGCTCCAGGAGCCGCCGGGTCCGCGCCTTGTCGGGCCGCGGGTAGCCGCCGCTCACGAGACCAGCTCCACCACGGTGCGCCAGCGGCTGCCCCCGCCCTCCGCAGGCTCCTCCACCTCGGCGACGACCGTCCCCTCGGAGACCGCGAAGCGGAAGCTGGTCGGGGCGCTCTCGGAGTGGAAGCCCTCCAGAAGCTCGACCGCCTCCTCGAGCCCCCCGACCCCTATCCTGGCCCGGGCGGCCATCCCGGCGAGCACGAGCCCCACGCAGGCCCGCAGATCGGCGACCGGCGGGACCTTCAGGTAGGTGTACTCGGCCTCCCCGGCGCTCATCCTCCCTCCCCGTCGCGCATCGGCGCCCCCTCGCCGTCCGGCGAGACCCGCCCGGCGGCCTCGCGGGCCCGCAGCTCGCGCAGGATCTCCTCGCGCCGGCTCTCGGAGGCCTCCCGGGCGGCCTCCACCGCCTCCTCGAAGCGCCGCCGCAGCGTCTCGGGCAGGTCGCGGGCCGCCCCGGGCAGCCTCCGGCGCACCTCCTCGTTGGTCGCATACACGGTCCCCGCCACCCCGAGGAGCACCCCGGCCAGAACCTTGCCCCAGCCCTTCACTTCTCCTGCCCTCCCTTCTCGTCGGGCGCCTTCCCGCCCAGAAACGCGCTGATGCCCCGCGAAAGACCGGCGGTGGCGGAGGAGAGCCGGATGACCCCGCCCCTGACGCCGCGGGTTATGACCGTCGTGGTCTGGTCCAGCTCGTCCGTTATGCCGGCGACGTCCCCCACCGCCTCGTCGAGCTGCGAGAGCTGGCTGTTTATGTTGTCCATGGTGGTGTGGGTCTTGCCGATGAGCGGCACCACCTGCTCGGAGATCTCCTTGAGGCTCCTCTCGGCGGCCGAGAAGATCCTCGCCAGCCTGAAGAACGCCCACGCCAGAAGAAAGAAGGCCGCGGCGAGCCCGGCGTACAGAAGCCCCTTCATCAGCTCAACGAATATCTCCAAGGAAACCCCACCTCCTCAAGCGTCCCGCCGGGCGATGATGCCGCCGCCCGCGACCCTCCTTCCGTCCCGCGTGTAGAAGACCGCGGACTGCCCGGGCGCCACCCCGAAGACCGGCTCGAGCAGCGCGACCTCCCAGCCGCCCGCGCCCTCCTCCAGCTCGCAGGGCACCGGCTCGCCGTTGTAGCGCACCTGCACGAGCGCGGCCTCCCGCGGGTCGAGAAACCAGTTCGCGCCGCGCACGAGCATCCGGCGCACCTCCAGCTCCCGCCTGCTCCCGACCACCACCTGCCGGCTGTGCGGGCGCACCTCGGTCACGTACAGCGGGGTGGGGGCGGAGATCCCCAGCCCCCGCCGCTGCCCCACGGTGAAGTCCACCACCCCCGCGTGGCGGCCGAGCACGCGCCCCTCCCGGTCGACGATCTCGCCGGGCTCGCTCCTCACCCGGCGCCGGACAAAGGAGCGGTAGTCCCCGTCCGGGATGAAGCAGATGTCCTGGCTCTCGGGCGTGCGGGCCACGGCGAGCCCGCGCTCCTCGGCGATCCTGCGGACCTCGCTCTTGCGGTAGTCCCCGAGCGGGAAGATGGTCCGCCCGAGCAGGCGCGGCGGGACGGGCCAGAGCACGTAGGTCTGGTCCTTGCGCCCATCCTCCGGGCGCTCCAGGCACGGCCCCTCCCCCACCCGGGCGTAGTGGCCGGTCGCCACGTGCCGCAGGCCGAGCCTGTCGGCGAGGAAGGCCGCCGCGTGGAACTTGACGTGGGCGTTGCAGGCCACGCAGGGGTTCGGGGTCCTGCCGGCGGCGTACGAGCCGACGAAGTCCCGCATGACGCGCCGGTCGAAGAGCTCCTTGAGGTTGAGGGTGAAGTGGGGGATGCCCAGGCCGTGGGCGGTCTCCCTGGCGAAGAGCACGGTGTCCGGCGAGCAGCAGGACCGGCTGCCCGGCTCCCCGTCGTGCAGCCGGAAGGTCACCGCCACCACCTCGTAGCCCCGCTCCTTGAGCAGCAGCGCGGTGACCGCGGAGTCCACCCCGCCGCTCATCGCGGCGACGACGCCCCGCCGCCCGCCGCTCCCGTCCCCGAGGCCCTCCCCGCCGAGCAGCGCATCCCCCTGCCGGCTCCAGTAGTCCTCGAAGGCCCTGTGCAGCGCGTCGAGTGCGAGGGTCGCGCCGTGCTCCTTGCCGGGCGGGAGCGGCCCGCCGAGCGCCTCCTGGATGTCCCCCCGCGAGATCTGCGCCGCCCCGGTGATGGACCTGCCCTCGGCGAGCTCCGCGAGCGCCGAGCCGGCGGCTATGCAGGCGGCGCAGCCGTAGGCCCGGTAACGCACCTCCTGAAGGCGAAGATCCTCCCCCACGCGGAGGGTGAAGCGCACCTGGTCCCCGCAGGCGGCGTTCCCGGCCTCCCCCACCCCGGAGGGCCCGCCGACCTCGCCCGCGTTGCGGGGGTTCACCAGGTGCTCTATGACGCGCGGACCGTAGCGCTCGGGCATGTCCCTCAACCCGCCTGCAGTGGGGAGAGCTCGCGCAGGCGGCCGACGGCCTGCCGGAAGGCCGCGAGAAAGCCGTCGACCTCCTCGAAGGTGTTGTCCTTGCCCACCGTGATCCTCACCGAGGAGAACGCCTCGCGCTCCCCGAGCCCCATCGCGAGCAGCACCGGCGAGGCCTTGTGCCCGCCGGAGGAGCAGGCCGCCCCGCTCCCCACGGCGTACCCCAGGGCGTCGAGAAAGAGCACGAGCCCCTCGGCCTCCACCCCCTCGACCGTGAGGTGGACGTTGTTGGGGAGGCGGCGGCGCGGGTGCCCGTTCAGCCTCACGCCCTCCATCTCCCGGACGCCGGCGAGGATCCTGTCCCTGAGCTCCCGCTCGCGCCTGGCGCGCTCCTCAAGCTCCCCGGCGGCGAGCCGGGCCGCGACCCCGAAGCCCGAGATGGCCGCCACGTTCTCGGTGCCGCTGCGCAGCCCCCGCTCCTGGCCGCCGCCCAGGATCAGGGGGGAGACCTCCACCCCCTCCCGCACGTAGAGCGCGCCCGCCCCCTGCGGCCCGTAGAGCTTGTGCGCGGAGAGGGCCAGCGTGCTCACCGGCACCCGGCGGACGTCCACCGGCAGCCGCCCGGCGGCCTGCACCGCGTCGGCGTGGAAGGGGATCCCCCTCTCCGCGCAAGCCGCGGCCAGCTCCTCCACCGGCTGGACGCTCCCGACCTCGTTGTTGGCCCACATGACCGCGGCGAGCGCGGTGTCCTCCCGGAGCGCCGCCTCGAAGGCCCCCGCGTCCACCACCCCGTCCCCGTCCACGCCGAGCCAGGTGACCTCGAAGCCCTCGGCCTCGAGGCGCCGCCCGGCCTCGCGCACCGCCGGGTGCTCGACGCGCGAGATGACGGCGTGGCGCCTCCCGGGCGGGGCGGCCCGGGCCAGCCCCAGCACGGCCAGGTTGTCCGCCTCCGTCCCGCCGGAGGTGAAGACTATCTCCTCCGGGGAGGCGCCCACCAGCGCCGCCACGGCCTCCCGGGCCTCCTCGACCGCCTCGCGGGCCGCGGCGCCCGGGGCGTGCAGCGCGGAGGGGTTGCCGCGCAGCCCCTCAAGGCTCTCCAGCATGGCCTCCAGCACCCTGCCGTCCAGCGGGGTGGTGGCCGCGTTGTCCAGGTAGACTGCGCTCTTCTCTGCGGTCATCGCCGTCTAGTTTAACTTACGGCGGGCAAATGTCAGCGGCGCCTCAGACGGTGGTCGTGGCGGCCACGGCCCCGCCGGGGTCCAGCAGCGCCAGCTGGTCGCCGGGGGCGAGCTCGAGCCGCCGTCCCCCCTCGAAGGTCCCGTCGACCGGCGCGCCGGAGCGGTCCTCCACGCCGGGCGTGCGCCCCAGCGAGGCGCTCTCGCCCGGCCGCAGCGTCAGCCGCTGGTTCACCACCACCCCCGGGGACTCCGGGGTCACCTCCCCGGTCTCCGGGTCCATCACCCGCAGGGAGAAGCCCTGCAGCTCCACCGGGTCCGGGCCCCGGTTGCGCACCGTGAAGTACTCGATGCCGCCGCCCGTGCGGGTCAGCGCCACCCGCTCCAGCGTCACGTCCAAATCGCTGGTGTTGTCCTCCACCTCGACCGAGCTGAGCTCGAAGAGCGCCTGGCTGAGCACCGGCTGGGGGGTGTAGCCCTGGAAGACGTTCAGGATGGCGTAGGCGTCGCCGCTGGGGGCGAGCGTCGCCACCCACGGCGTGTAGCCCACCCCGAGCTGGGCGGCGAGCGTCCCGTACTGCCCGGGCTCCAGATCCTCCCCCGCCCGGGCCGAGCCCGGCTCGGAGATGTCGTAGAAGAAGAACTCTATCGTCGGGTACTCCGCGCGCAGCTGCTCCATGTAGCCGCGCACCAGCCCGTCCACCTCCAGCCCCTGCGGGTAGAAGGGGTCCTGCCCGGTGTCGTAGAAGGTCACCGCGATCCTGGCCCGCCGCTGGTAGGCGGCCCGGAAGTCGGGCGGCACGGGCTGCTCCAGGTTCAGCCGGAAGGGGACGGGCTCCGTGGCCTCCGCACCGCCGCCCCCGAGCACCGTCTCCCCCCGGACCGCTCCCTCCGCCGCCGGCGCGGGCGGCGCGGGCTCCCCGCCGCCGCAGCCCGCGGAGGAGGCCACGAGGAGAAAGACCGCAGCCAGAACGATCAGCTTTCCGAGCCCGTTCTTCCGGATAGAATCTCTCCTCGCGGTCGCCGGCTTGCGCGGGGGCGTCCCCGGCCGGGATTTCGTGCTAAGTTAGCACGCACGAAAAAGCGGCGCAACGGCAGGCCGGAGCCAGCAACCAGCGACAGGAGAGGTAGAGGCATTGCACGGTACCGCCACCAACCCCTACAGGACACACACCGCCGGCGAGCTCCGCGCCAGCAACGTCGGGCAGCGGGTGCGGCTCGCCGGCTGGGTACACCGCCGCCGGGACCACGGCGGCCTGATCTTCGTGGACCTGCGCGACCGCTGGGGGATCACGCAGGTGACCTTCGACCCGGAGCGCGGCGAGGTCTTCTCGGCCGCCGAGCGCCTGAGGCCGGAGTGGTCCGTCTCGGTGGAGGGCGAGGTGGTCCGCCGCCCGGAGGGCAACGAGAACCCCGAGCTGCCCACCGGCGAGATAGAGGTGGAGGCGAGCTCCCTGCGGGTGCTCAACGCCTCGGAGACCCCGCCGTTCGAGATAGACCGGGAGCGCCCGGTGGACGAGCTGACGCGTTTGCGCTACCGCTACCTGGACCTGCGGCGGGAGCGGATGCGGGAGAACATCCTGTTCCGCGACAGGGTGGTGCGGTACATCCGCCGCTACCTGGCCGAGCGGGACTTCGTGGAGGTGGAGACCCCGCTGCTCACCAAGTCCACCCCGGAGGGGGCCCGCGACTACCTGGTCCCCTCCCGGCTCTACCCCGGGCAGTTCTACGCCCTGCCGCAGTCCCCCCAGCAGTTCAAGCAGCTCCTGATGGTCGCGGGCCTCGAGCGCTACTTCCAGATAGCCCGCGCGCTGCGCGACGAGGACCAGCGCGGCGACCGGCAGCCGGAGCACACCCAGCTGGACCTGGAGATGAGCTACACGACCCAGGACGAGGTGCTGCAGCTCATCGAGGGTCTCTACACGGAGATCGTGGAGCGCCTGACGGAGAAGCGGGTGCTCTTCAAGCCGTTCCCGCGCCTGACCTACGCCGAGGCGATGGAGCGCTTCGGGAGCGACAAGCCGGACCTCCGCTTCGGGCTGGAGCTGAGGGACGTCTCGGACCTGGCGCGCTCCTCGGAGTTCAAGGTCTTCCGCAACGCGGTGGAGGCCGGGGGGTCGGTGCGCGGCCTCGCCGCCGGGGGGCTGGGCGACCTCAGCCGGAGGGAGCTGGACGGACTCACGGAGGTGGCCCGGGAGGGCGGGGCGCGCGGCCTGGCCCACCTCCGGGCGGAGGGGAAGGCCCTCAAGGGCCCCGTGGCCAAGTTCTTCTCCGCCGAGGAGCAGGCGGCGCTGCGCGAGGCGCTCGGCGCCCGGCCCGGCGACTGGATGTTCTTCGTGGCCGACCGCGACCCGGTGGTCTTCGAGAGCCTGAACCGCCTGCGGCTCCACCTGCGCGACCGGCTCGGCCTCGCCGACCGGGACGCGCTGGCGTTCTGCTGGATCACGGACTTCCCCCTCTTCGAGTACAACGAGGAGGAGGGGCGCATCGAGCCGATGCACCACATGTTCACCATGCCCCGGGAGGAGGACATCCCCCTTCTGGACACCGACCCGCTCGCGGTCACGGGCCAGCTCTACGACCTGGTGGCCAACGGGGTGGAGCTGGCCTCCGGGAGCATCAGGATCCACCGCCCGGACCTGCAGCAGAAGGTCTTCTCCATCATCGGGATAGACGAGGAGGAGGCCGAGCGGAGGTTCGGGACGCTGCTCCGGGCCTTTCGCTACGGGGCCCCGCCGCACGGGGGGATAGCCCCGGGGATAGACCGCCTGGTCATGCTGCTGCGGGACGAGCCGAACATCCGGGAGGTGATGGCCTTCCCGAAGACCCAGGCCGCCCGCGACGAGATGATGGACGCCCCGAGCCCGGTGAGCGAGGAGCAGCTCAGGGAGCTGCACATAAGCCTCCGCCTCCCCCCGGAGGAGAGGAGAAACCCCTAAAAAACCAGGAAGGCAGAGAGACAAGGTGGAGACCCGCTTCGGAGCCTCGCCCCCCTACACGGTGGGAGTCGAGGAGGAGTTCCAGCTGATCGACCCGCGCACGCGGGCCCTGACCCCGAAGATAGAGGAGGTGCTGGCCGCCGGCGACGGGGAGCTCCCGGAGGGCACGCTGGCCTCGGAGCTCTCGGCCTCGTGCCTGGAGGTGCGCACCCCGGCCTACGCCTCGGTCGCGGAGCTCGCGCGGGCCCTGCCCGCGCTGCGGGCGCGGGTGCGGCGCCTGGCCGAGCGCTCCGGCGCCCGGCTGGTCTCGGCGGGGGCCCACCCCTTCAGCCCGGCCGCCGAGCAGCCCATAACCGGCAAGCCCCGCTACCGCAAGGTGGACGAGGAGATGGGCTGGCCGGCCCGGATGCAGGCTATCTACGGTCTGCACGTGCACGTGGCGGTGCCCGGCGGGGAGGAGGCGGTGCGGGCGGTCTCCGCGCTAGCCCGGCACGTGCCGCTGTTCATCGCGCTCTCGGCGAACTCCCCCTTCTGGGAGGGCCGGGACACCCGCCTGGCCTCGGTGCGGGCGAAGGTCTTCGGCCTGATCCCCCGCTCCGGCCTCCCCCCGCGCTTCGCCTCCTGGGAGGAGTTCGTGCGCCACGTGGAGCGGCTGGTGCGCGCGGGCAGCATCCGGGACTACACGTTCTGCTGGTGGGACGTGAGGCCCCACCCGAAGCTGGGCACCGTGGAGCTGCGCGCCCCGGACGCCCAGACGGACCCCGGCCGCACCGCCGCGCTGGCCGCCCTGTGCCAGTGCCTCGCCGCCGCCGCGGAGGAGTTCGAGCCCGAGGACCCGCTGCTCACGGAGGAGAACAAGTGGCGCGCGACGCGCCACGGCCTGGAGGCCGAGCTCTACGACTTCTCGGGCCAGCGCACCGTCGCGGCCCGCCGCGCGGCGGAGGAGCTGGTCGGCAGGCTCCTCCCCGTCGCCCGCGAGCTGGGCTGTGAGGCCGAGCTGGAGGGGGTGCTGGAGATCTCGCGCTCCGCCACCGGCGCCGACCGGCAGCGGACCGTCCTGGCGAGGGAGGGGTCCCTGAAGAGCGTGGTGGACTACCTGGCGGAGGCCACGGCCTAGCCCGCCTCCTCCACGGCGGTCTCGGCGCTCCTCATACCGAGGACGAGCGCGGCGGCGAGCCCGCTGGCGTACCCGCCTGCAGAAAGCCCCCCGGCCTCGACCCCGGCGGCGTACAGCCCCCCGACGGGCTCGCCGCCCTCTCGCAGCACCCGGCAGCCGGCGTCCACGGCGAGGCCGCCTATGGTGTGGGTGATGGCCGCGGCGACCTCCACCGCCGCGAAGGGAGGCTCCCCGAGCACCGGCGCCTCCCCGCTGCGCGGGGGCCGCAGCTCGCCGGCCCGCCCGGCCTCCGCCGCCGCGTTGTACTCCCGCAGCGTGCGCAGCAGCCGCTCCGCGGGGACGCCCCGCTCCCCGAGCCTCCGGGCCAGCTCCTCGAGGCTTCCGGCCCGGAGCACGGTCCCCCCCACCCGCCGGGCGGCCCCGACCATCTCCCCCACGCTCCGCTCCCGGACCCGTCTCCGCAGCGCCGCAGCGTCGAGCAGGTACCAGGCCCGCTGGCGGGGCTGGAGGGCGGTGGCCCGCACGAGCGCCGTCTCGGACCAGTCGGCGCCCTCGTCGGCGTAGCGCTCCCCGCGGAGGTTCACGGCCACCGCGTGACGCCCGTAGAGCTGCGAGACCTCGACAAAGAGCTTGGGCCCGAAGCGGGCCGGAGGGGCCGGGAGGTTGCGGCCGTAGAACTCGTCGAGGCCGGGGCCGGGGCGGGCCCCGGCCGCAAGCGCGGCCAGAAAGCCCTCCCCGGCGCTCCACGGGTGGGCCCGCAGCAGCAGCCTCCCCGGCCCCCGGAGTATGTGCCTGCGGACGAGCTCGGGGTTCGCCGCAAAACCCCCGGTGGCGAGGATGACGGCGTCCGCCGCCGCCTCGTCCCGGCCGCCCTCCCCCTCCACGACCGCGCCCCGCACGCGCCCGTCCTCCGCCGTCAGGAGGCGCCGCAGGGCGCGCCGCAGGAGCAGTTGCCCCCCCGCCTTCTCCACCCGGCCGGCGAGCGCGGCGGCGGTCGGCTCCGGGTCGAAGCGGGCCCCGAAGGTCAGGGGGTTGCCGGTCTCCCGCGAGAGGATCACGCCCCCGCTCGCCTCCAGCCACGAGAGCGCCTCCTCGAGCCGGCCGAGCACGAGCGCCTGGAGGTCCGGGTCGCCGCCCGGGGCCTCCCGGCGGAAGGTCGGCAGGTCACGGTAGGACCAGATGTAGCCGCTGGAGTAGACGAAGGAGCCCCCGGGGCGGTCCCCCTTCTCCAGCACGGTCACCGAGGCCCCGAGCTCCAGGGCCCGCGCGGCGGCGACGAGCCCGGCGAGCCCCCCGCCGGCGACCAGGAGCCGCATGGCGAGAGCGTCCCCTAGACCAGGGAGAAGGTGGGCTTGTGCTCCACGTACTCCACGCTCACGCCCTCCGGGCCGCGCACGAAGACCGCCAGGGTGTTGGGGCCCTCCACCCAGTCCTGCACCTCCAGGCCCCGCCTCTCGGCCTCCCGGCGGTGCTCCTCGGCGGAGTCCACCAGGCAGCCGAGGTGGTAGAGCTGGTCGCACTCCGGGCGCTCCGGGGCCGGACCGGCGAGGCGCAGGAGGTAGCCGCCGGCCTCCACCGCCGCGGGCTCGCCGGCCGGCGAGAAGCCCATCTCCGCGAAGCGCCGGGCGGCGCCCTCCGGGTCCGCGGAGCGCAGGACGGCCCCCGCGAGATCGTACTCGGCGAACTCCCCCTCGCCGCGCACCAGCGCGAAGCCGAGGCCCTCCGGGCCGGTGAAGTGCACCGCCCCGTCGCGCAGCTCCGGCTCCGTCCCGGACGGGAGGCGCTCCGCGGCGGCCTCGGGGTCGGAGACCCTTATCTCCACCCGCTCCAGGACCCCCGGGGCCGAGCTCCTCCCCTCCGGGGCGTCGAAGAGCGTCAGCTTCCCCAGACGCCCCCCGGCGCCGACGAGGGTGTAGCGGTCGGTGCGGTCGATCACGTGGAAGCCGAGCCCCGAGAGCAGCAGGTCTGCCGCGGCGTCGCGGTCGTTCATGTAGAGCGCTATGTGATCCAGCATCTTGGCCTTCATCCAGAAGTCCTCCCTCGTCGAGAAAGAAGAACCGTTCCTGATGAAGATATCATGCCGGGGGCGCCGCGTGGCGGGGGCGTGCTAATATTGCCCCCGTCTTGAGCGCGCACCCGCAGGCCGAGAGCAGGGGGAGGTCCCCGCGCCCTCCGGAGGGGGGAGAGGTGGCCCTGACCTTCGACGACGGGCCGGACCCCCTGTGGACCCCGCGGGTGCTCGAGGCCCTCGACGCCGCCGGCGCGCGGGCCACCTTCTTCGTGATCGTCCCGCGCGCCCGGAGGGCGGCGGGGCTCCTCCGCGAGATGCTCGCGCGGGGCCACGAGGTGGCGCTGCACTGCACGGAGCACGTCCGGCACACCGAGACCTCGCGCGAGCGGGTGGTGCGGGACACGGCGGAGGGGCTCGCCGGCCTGCGGGACCTCGGCGTGGAGCCCGCCCTGTGGCGGCCGCCGTGGGGGGCGCTCGCCCCCTGGACGCGGGAGGTGGCGGAGGGCTTCGGGCTCGCGCTGTGCCTGTGGAGCGCGGACACCCACGACTGGCGGGGCGACCCCGCGCGGCGGATGCTCCTCGAGGTGGCCCCCGCCCTGCGGCCCGGGGCGGTGGTGCTCATGCACGACGGCCTCGGTCCGGGGGCCCGGAGGAGCGGCTGCCGGCAGACCGTGGAGCTCGTCGCCCCGCTGGTCGCCAGGATCCGGGCGGCCGGCTGTGAGCCGGCCCCCGCCGGGGAGATCGCCGCCAAGGGGCGGCTGCGTTGAGCGGCCTGAGGGGCGCCCTGGAGCGCATCTCGGAGGGGGCCGCCGGGCGCGACGCCGCGCCCGCCTTCCCCAGGGAGCCGCTGAGGCTCCTCGCCGGGCTCGGCGTCCTCGCCCTCCCCGTCCCGGACCCCGTGTCCTCCGCGGGCCGCCGGGCCTCCTTCGCCGAGGAGTGGCGGGTGCTGCGGGCCGTCTCCCGGGCCGACGGCTCGGTCGGGCGCATCCTGGACGGCCACCTCAACGGCGCGGAGCGCCTGGCCGCCCTCGCCCCGGAGCCGCTGCGCTCCGGGGAGCTCGCCGCCGTCGCCGCCGGAGAGCTCGTGCTCGGCGTGTGGGGGGCGGACCCGATCCCCGGCGAGGGCGAGCCGGCCCGCCTCGTCAAGACCGCCGGCGGCCTTGCCATAGAAGGCGTCAAGACCTTCTGCTCCGGGGCGGGCGGGGTCGACCGGGCGCTCGTCAACGTACGCCCCCCCGGCGGCGAGGGGCCGCCGCTGCTCGCCTACACAGACCTCTCGGCCGGGGTGGAGGTGGACCGCCGCTGGTTCCGGGGCGCCGGGCTGAGGTCCTCCGAGAGCCACCGGGTGATCTTCCGCGGCGCCCCGGTGCTCGCCCTGCTCGGGGAACCCGGGGAGCTCACCCGCGAGCCGTACTTCAGCCGGGACGCCGTCCGGACCGCCGTCACCTGGGCGGGGATGGCCGACAGGGCCGTGGACTGCGCCCTCGGGGTTCTCGCCGCCAAGCACGCCGGGCGCGAGCCCGGCGAGGTGGTCTCGCTCGCCGCCGGGCGCATCGTCACCGCCCAGAGGACCGCCGACCGCTGGCTGGAGTACGCCGCCCGCCGGGCCGACGAGCGCCCGGAGGAGACGATGCTGCCCTTCGCCGCCTCCCTCAGGGAGGCGGTGGCCGCGGCGTGCCGCACGATCCTGGACGAGGCCGCCAGGGCGTGCGGCTCGCACCCCTTCGCGACCGGCGCGGACCTCGACCGGGCGAGGAGGGACCTGGAGCTCTTCCTGCTGCAGCACCGGCTGGAGCCCGCCCTCGCCCGGGAGGGGCGGCGCCGGATCCTGGAGCGGAGGCAGGGGGAGGGGCGGTAGTGGGCCGGCGCCTGGAGCCCGAGTACTTCGAGCGCCTCTACCGCTCCTCGCCGGACCCCTGGAACTTCGAGTCCAGCGACTACGAGCGGCGCAAGTACCGGCGGTCGATCGAGGCGCTCGGCGACCGGAGGTTCCGGCGGGCGCTCGAGGCCGGGTGCTCCATCGGGGTCTTCACCGCGATGCTCGCCCCCCGCTGCGACGAGCTGGTCGCGGTCGACGCCGCCGGGCGGGCGGTGGCGGCGGCCCGCCGCAGGCTCTCCGGACGCCCCAACGTCCGGGTGCTCCGGCGCACCCTGCCGGAGGAGATGCCCGAGGGCCCCTTCGACCTCATCGTGGCCTCGGAGATACTCTACTACTTCGACCGGGAGCTCCTCCTCGAGACGCTGCGGCGCTTTGAGGAGAGCCTCGCCCCCGGCGGGGCGCTGCTCGCCGTGCACTGGCGCAGGAGAACGCGAACCTACCCGCTGCAAGGAGACGACGTGCACCGACTGCTGCTCGAGAACACCAGGCTGGAGAGAAGGGCGACCGCCGCGGAGCCGGAGTACCGGCTGGACCTCCTCGAGGACCGCGGGTGAGCGGGCCGCTCGTCATCGTCGGGGGCGGGCCGGCCGCCCTCTCCGCGGCCCGGGGCTACCGGGAGGCCGGGGGCTCCGGGGAGGTGGTGATGCTCTGCGCGGAGGATCTCCCGCCCTACCGGCGCCCGCCGCTCACCAAGGAGTACCTGCGCGGCGAGATGGGGCGCGAGGGGCTGCCGCTGGAGGATGAGGGCTGGTACCGGGAGAACGGGGTGCGCCTGCTCCTCTCCACCCGCGCCGCGGCCCTCGACCCCGCGCGCCGGACCGTGCGCGTCGCCGGGGGCGAGGAGATCCCCTACGAATCCTGCGTGCTCGCCACCGGGGCCGAGCCGGCGCAGCTTTCGGTGCCCGGCGCCGACGACCCCGGGATAGCGCTCATGCGCCGGGTCCCGGACGCCGACCGCCTGCGGGGGCGGACGTCCCCGGGCAGCCGGGTCGCGGTGGTGGGAAGCGGCTTTATCGGGTGCGAGGCCGCGGCCTCGCTCGCCCTCCGCGGCCGCCGGGTCACCGTGGTGAGCATGGAGGAGCTGCCCCAGGCCCGGCGGCTCGGCGAGGAGGTGGGGCGCAGGATCCTCTCCTGGCTCGAGGGCTACGGGGTGGAGGTTCTTCCCGGCAGGGAGGTTGAGGAGATCTCGCGCCGCAGCGGAGGCCCCTACGCGCTCAGGACGGGGGAGGGCGAGGAGATCCCCGCGGACGCCGTGCTCTTCGGCGCCGGCATCCAGCCGTCCTCCGGGCTGGCGGAGGAGGCCGGGCTGCGCACGGAGGGGGGCAGGATCGTCACCGACTCCTCCATGCGCGCGAGCGCCCCCGGCGTCCTCGCCGCCGGCGACGTGGCGCTGGCCTACAACGAGGCCGCCGGCAGGCCGCTCGCCGTCGAGCACTGGGGGGACGCCCTGGAGCAGGGCCGCATCGCCGGCGCGGCGGCCGCCGGGCGGCAGGTCCGCTGGGACTCCGTGCCGGGCTTCTGGTCCACCATCGGCGAGAAGACCCTCAAGTACTGGGCCTGGGGCGACGGCTGGGACGCCCTCGCCTTCGAGGAGGGGGACGACGGGAGCTTCGTCGCGCGCTACGGCAGGGAGGGCGCTCTGGTCGGCGTCCTCGCCCACGGGCGCGACGAGGTCTACGAGGAGGCCAGCGACCGCATAAGGGCCGGGGCCCCCTTCCCGGGATGAGCCTCCCCGCTCCCCACCCGGCGCTGCGCGTCTGCGTCGTCGTCCCGGCGCGCAACGAGGAGGACGGGATCGGGGCGTGCCTGCACGCCCTCGCCCGCCAGAGAGGGGTGCGGCCGGAGGAGTACGAGGTGCTCCTGGTGCTCGACGCCTGCACGGACGCGACCGCCGAGCGGGCGCTCGCGGCGGCCGCGGAGCACCCCCGGCTGCGGCTGCACCTGCTGCGGGGGCCGGGCAGGGGGGCCGGGCACGCGCGCCGGGTGGGCATGGAGGCCGCCTGCCGGCGGCTGCTCCGGGTGGGGAGGCCGGGGGGTCTGATCTCCTCTACCGACGCGGACACGGTGGTCGCCGGCGACTGGATCGCCGCCCAGCTCGCCGCCGCCGCGGGCGGCGCCCGGGCGATCGGCGGCAGGATAGAGCTCGGGGAGGGGAGCGGAGATCTCCCGGCGGGGGTGGCCCGCTGGAGGGAGGAGCACGGGAGCCCCGGGCTCCGGGGGCGCTTCAGCGGCGCCTCGATGGCCCTCACCGCCGAGGCC
>Ga0207863_100148_pt1 | contig 32102 bp, 30 predicted proteins | sample CeladaPassaD2F12_FD_187497 | JGI IMG/M metagenome (GOLD analysis project Ga0207863, IMG submission 187497) | Cellulose-adapted microbial communities from the Joint BioEnergy Institute, USA - Passage D2F12 (SPAdes) (version 2) | ecosystem: Engineered > Bioreactor > Continuous culture >... | reverse complement strand
GATGTACAAGCTGCACCAGTACATCGTCATGAGTGCGCCGACGATGGGACAGGTGGCCGCCCTGGCGGCGCTGCGAGAGGCGCAGGACGATGTGGAGCGGATGCGCCGGGCCTACGACGAGCGGCGCCGCGTGATTGTGGATGGTCTGCGCGCGGCCGGTTTGCCCACGTTCGAGCCGGAGGGCGCCTTTTATTGCTTTCCGGACATTCGGCCGACCGGACTGAGTTCCGAGGAGTTCGCGCAGCGGTTGCTGCAGGAAGAACGGGTGGCCGTGGTGCCGGGCGACGCGTTCGGTCCCAGCGGGGCGGGCTATGTGCGCTGTTCGTATGCTACGTCGCTGGAGAACATCCGGGAGGCGGTGCGGCGGATTCAGCGGTTTGTGGCGCGCGTGAAGGAGGAGCGTCGGGTGGAAACCTGAGCGGGCGGTTGTCGTTGCCAGAGCCGCGCTGTGGAGTTGAACAAAATCCGTTATTGCAATGCAGGAAAAAATCCAAAGCCTGTTAGAGCGTGTGGACACGCTCGGGAGGTTTCTTTGACATCCCCGGGCGCAAAGAAAAAATCGCGAAGCTGAACGAGGAGCGCCTAGCGCCGGGCTTCTGGGACAACCCGGAGCGGGCGCGTGAGGTCGAAAAGCAAATCGCCGAAGAAGAGTCCTGGGTGGCGGCGTGGGAGCAGCTGCGTCGCCAGGCCGATGATGTACAGACGCTGCTGGAACTCCAGCAGGAGGAGCCCGACGCGAACCTGGAGGAAGAGATCGCGCGGGAAGTAGCCCGCCTGGAGCAGCAGCTCGACAAACTGGAGCTGCGCAGCCTGCTGACCGATCCCGACGACCACCGGAACGCCATCCTGACCATTCATCCGGGGGCCGGCGGGACGGAAAGCCAGGACTGGGCCGAAATGCTCCTGCGCATGTACACGCGCTGGGGCGAACGACACGGCTACGACGTGGAGCTGCTCGAATACCAGGCGGGCGACGTGGCCGGCATCAAGAGCGCCACGCTGCGTATTGCCGGACCCTATGCCTACGGCTACCTGAAGGGGGAATCCGGCGTGCACCGGCTGGTGCGCATCTCGCCGTTCGACGCGAGCGGCCGGCGCCATACTTCGTTTGCCAGCGTGTTCGTCTATCCGGAAATCGACGACTCGATTGAGGTCGACATCCGGCCCGACGAGATCGAAATGCAGACGTTCCGCAGCGGTGGAAAAGGCGGACAGAACGTCAACAAAGTGGAGACGGGCGTCCGCCTGATCTGGCACGGCAAGCTCTCGAACGGCGAGGAGGCCAGAGTCGTGGCCGAGTGCACCGAAGAGCGTAGCCAGCTTCAGAACCGGCAACGGGCGCTCACGATGCTCAAAAGCCGGATCTACCAGCTGGAACGGGAGATCCGCGAGGCCGAAAAACGCAAGCGAGAGTCTCAGAAGAAAAAGATCGAGTGGGGGAGTCAGATTCGTTCCTACGTCTTTCAGCCCTACACGATGGTCAACGACCATCGCACCGAAACGAAAGTGACGGACGTCCAGGCCGTCATGGACGGTGACCTGGACCCGTTCATCCGGGCCTACCTGCTGTCGCAGGTGAACGAAGCCGCCTGAAATGCCCGAGCGTTATCAATTCGATTTTCTGGTCATCGGTAGCGGCATTGCCGGCCTGACGTTTGCGCTGCGCGTGGCCGATCACGGCTCGGTCGCCATCGTCACGAAAAAAGAAAGCGTCGAGTCGAACACGAACTACGCACAGGGCGGCATCGCGGCCGTCATGGACGCGGCCGATTCGTTCGAGCAGCACGTGCAGGACACGCTCGAGGCCGGGGCCGGCCTGTGCGACCGCGAGGTGGTGGAAACGGTTGTCCGGGAAGGGCCCGATCGCGTGCGCGAGCTGATCGCGCTCGGGGCGCAGTTCACCTACGAAAACGGCCGGCTGCATCTGGGTCGGGAGGGCGGACACTCGCGCAACCGCATCGTGCACGCCGCTGACGCGACCGGCCGTGAGGTCGAGCGGGCGCTGCTGGCGCGCGTGCGCGCCCACCCGAACATCCATATTTTCGAATACCATTATGCGGTCGATCTGATCACCGAGCATCATCTCGGCCAGTACGTCTCGCGGCTGCGTCCCGACATCCACTGCTTCGGGGCGTACGTGCTGGACGAGCGGGCCGACGTGGTGCATACGTTTCTGGCGAAGGCCACGCTGCTGGCCACGGGCGGCTCCGGGCAGGTCTACCTGCACACCACGAACCCGCCGGTGGCCACGGGCGACGGGGTGGCCATGGCCTATCGGGCCAAGGCCCGCGTGGCCAACATGGAGTTCATTCAGTTTCACCCGACCACGCTTTTCTACCCCGATGGCCCGAAAGAACGCTCGTTTCTGATCAGCGAGGCGGTGCGGGGTGAGGGGGCCCGGCTCTACAACCTGGCCGGCGAGCGCTTCATGCCGAAGTATGACCCACGGGCTGAGCTGGCCCCGCGCGATATTGTGGCGCGCGCCATCGATGACCAGCTCAAGCGGCGCGGCGACCCGCACGTATGGCTGGACATCTCGCACCGGCCGGCAGAGGAAATCAAACGCCACTTCCCGAACATCTACCGGACGCTGCTGGACTATGGCATTGACATGACGCAGCAGCCCATTCCGGTCGTGCCGGCTGCTCATTACCAGTGCGGCGGGGTGTTGACCGACCTGCACGGCCGCACTACGATTCACGGCCTCTATGCGGCCGGCGAGGTGGCCTGCACGGGGCTGCACGGCGCCAACCGACTGGCCAGCAACTCGCTGCTGGAGGCGCTCGTCTTTGCCCGACGGGCGGCCGAAGACGCCGTGCAGTACGTCCAGACGCAGACGTGGCGTACGGAGGTGCCGGACTGGGACGACCGGGGCACCGAGCGCCCGCAGGAATGGGTGCTCATCTCGCACAACCGGGACGAGTTGCGGCGCATCATGTGGGACTATGTGGGCATCGTGCGCTCGCAACTTCGTCTGGAGCGGGCTCTGCGTCGCACCCGGCTGCTCTACGAAGAAACCGAGGACTTCTACCGTCGCGCCCGGCTCTCGCCGGGGCTGTGCGAACTGCGCAACATGATCGCCGTGGCCTACCTGATCATTCGCAGCGCTCAAATGCGCCGCGAAAGCCGCGGGCTGCACTACATGCTCGACTATCCGGAACCCGTCGAGAGCGAGCGCCGGCCCACACTGGTCTGAGGAACCCGTTTTTGAAGCGGTCGTTTATGCCGTCGGGAGTGAGCGGGTTGTGAAGTCGCCTCCACGGAACGGAGTCGGTGTGCATGAAAAGGGGGGCTCAGGCCGCCCTTTTTTCGTTCAACCCGCTCAGGTAGTAACGCCCGGCCGTCCGTGGTGCGGGCGTTTTTTGCAACGAGCGATAACCATGACGCAGACGACGCACGGGACGCCGGCGCTGATCGAGCAGATCCGCGCCCGCGTCGAAGAGGTGCTGCAGGGAACGGCGTTCTTTCTGATCGATGTCGTCGTGCGCGGCCGACGGGGCGCGCACGTGGTCGAGATTTTCATCGACGGAGATCGCGGTCCCTCGCTTCGGGACCTGGAGCAGCTGAGCCGGGAGATCGGCTTTCTGCTCGACAGCGACGACCTGTTGCCCGGTCCGTACACGCTGAACGTGTCGTCGCCGGGCGTCGATCGGCCACTGGTGCATCCCCGCCAGTATCCCAAGCACGTAGGGCGGGAGCTGGAGGTGAAACTGGTGGCCGTCGCCGATGCACCGGCCGAGCGACTGCGCGGGACGTTGCAGCGCGCCGATGCCGAGGCGATCGAGCTGCGGCTTCCCGACGGGTCGCAGCGCCGGCTGCGCTATCAGGAAATTCAATCGGCCCGTGTCTGCCTGCCCTGGTAAGGCGGGCCCCAAGACGATGACAGGTGAGCCATGCAGAACAGCGAGCTGGTATCTTCCTTTGCGGAAATCGCGCACTCGAAGGGAATCGACCGGGATACGCTCCAGCTGATCGTGGAGGACGTCTTCCGGGCCATGATCCGGAAGCGTTACGGCTCGGACGAAGCGTTCGAGATCATTTTCAACCCGGATCATGGCGACATCCAGATCCTCCATATCCGGGAGGTTGTGCCCGACTGGGAGCTGGAAGACCCGGTCACGCAGATTGAGCTGAGCGAGGCGCGCAAGATCGACCCCGATTTCGAGGTCGGCGATGAGGTGGCCAGCGAGGTGAGCATCGCCGAGTTCGGCCGGCGTGCCATCATGACCGCGCGCCAGACCTTCAGCCAGCGCATTCGTGATCTGGAAAAGGAAAAAATCTATCAGGAATATTCCGAGCTGATCGGCGAGATCGTCGTCGGCGAAATCTATCAGATTCGCCGGCGCGAGGTGCTGGTCATGCACAATCGCACGGAGTTGATCCTGCCGCGCGAGGAGCAGATCCCGCGCGATCGTTACCGTAAGGGCGACACGCTCCGGGCGGTCGTCAAAGAGGTGCGACGTGAGGCGGGCGGTGCGCCGCAGGTGATCATCAGCCGGGCCGATCCGGTCTTTCTGGAGCGGCTGCTGGAGCTCGAAGTGCCCGAAATCGAAGAGGGCATCGTCGAGGTCAAGAAAATCGTGCGGGAGCCCGGCGAGCGCGCCAAGGTGGCCGTCGTCAGCCACGACGAGCGGGTGGACCCCGTAGGCGCCTGCGTGGGGCTCCGGGGGAACCGGATCCATGCCATCGTGCGCGAGCTGTCCAACGAGAACATCGACGTCATCGAGTGGTCCGACGATCCCCGGGAGCTGATCAAGCGGGCGCTGGCGCCGGCCAGACCGCTTTCGGTCACGTTGAACGAAGAGGCCAACCCGCCGCGTGCCAAGGTGGTCGTGCGGGCCGACGAGGTCAGCCAGGCCATCGGGCGAGGTGGGGTCAACATCCGGCTGGCCTCGCGTCTGACCGGCTACGAACTGGACGTCTACCGGGAAATCCTCCCCGACGAAGAGGATATCGAAATCGAAGAGTTTGCCGACGAGCTGGACGAAGAGATCATCGTGCGGCTGCGCGAGATCGGTTGCGATACGGCCCGGGCCGTGCTCGACCTTTCGGTCGAAGAGCTGATGCGGCGCTCCGGGCTCGATGCGGAAACCGCGCGGCGCGTGATGCATGTCATTCGTTCGGAGTTTGAAGAAGACGAAGAAGAACTGGAAGGCTGAACGCCGATCGCAGGAGGACGCAACAGGCGCTTATGGCAAAGAAGTTCAAAATCCGGCTGTTCAAGCTGGCCAAAGAGCTGAACGTCGGGATCGACACCATTGAGCAGCAGCTCGAAGAGCTGGGCTATGCCCATGCGCTTTCCGGTCGGGGAGCCAATGCCGTCCTGGAAGATGAGGACGCCTACGAGGCACTCCTGGAGGTGTTTGCCCACGACCGGAAGGTGGCGGCCCGGCTGAAAGAATTGCGTGAAGCGCGCGAGGCGGCCGCCCGGGCAGCGAAGGCGGAGGCAGAGGCGGCCGAGGCCGTCGAAGAAGTCGAAGAAGAAGCCGTTGAAGAAGTGCCGGCTTCAGCGTCGGCCGCCGAAGAGACCGAGCAGGAAGCTACGGAAACAGCCGTCGAAGAAACCACCGGGGAGCCGGAGGTTGAAGCGCCTGCTGCGTCTGTTGAAGCGGTGGAGGCGGAGGAGGTCGCCGAGGAGGTCTCGGCCGAGCCCACGCCTGCCCCTGAACAGGAAGAAGAAGTGGAAGCGGTGGCAACAGCGGCTGCGACGGAGGAATCCAAGGCGGAGGCCGAGGCATCCGAGCCCGAAACGCCTGCGGCGGCCGAGGCCGAAGCGGCTCCGACGGAGGAGGCCCCTGAGCCCGCTGTGGAAGAAAAGAGAGAAGAGGACGAGGTAATCCGGGCGCAGGTGGTGCTCCAGGGAGCCAAGGTCGTCGGTAAAATCGACCTGTCGAAAGTCGAAGACGATGAGACGCGGTCTGGTAAGCGCAAACGCAAACGGAAGCGGAAAGCGAAGCCCGCACCGGACGAAGAAGTCGTCAAAGTAGCCGTTGAGGACGAGGAGGAGGAAAAAACACGAAGCAAGCGCAAACGCAAACGCAAGCGGATTCGCCGCGTCGACGAGGAGGAAGTCGAACAGTCGTTGCAGGAGACGCTTCGTGAGCTGGAGCAGGGCGTCAGCCGCATACGTCAGCGCCGGCGCCGTGAACGGCGTGAACGTCATGCGCAGGAACGGGAACGGGAGGCGTTGCGAGAAGCGCAGGAAGCTCGCAAACTCCGGGTGACGGAGTATATCTCGGTGGGCGAGCTGGCCGAGTTGATGGGGGTCGAGGTCAGCGAAGTGATCTCGACGCTCTTCAATGCAGGGATGATCGTCTCCATCAACCAGCGGCTCGACGCCGACACGATCCAGTTCGTGGCGGATGAATTCGGCTACGAAGTCGAATTCATCACCGACTACAACGAGCTGGAGATAGAAATCCCGGAGGATCGACCGGAAGATCTGCAGCCGCGGGCACCCATCGTTACGGTGATGGGGCACGTCGACCACGGCAAGACATCGCTTCTGGACTACATCCGCAAGACGAACGTGGTGGCCGGCGAGGCCGGGGGCATCACGCAGCACATCGGCGCCTACCATGTGGAGCTGCCGGACGGTCGGTACATCACCTTCCTGGACACGCCGGGGCACGAAGCCTTCACGGCCATGCGTGCTCGCGGCGCCAAGGTGACAGACATCGTGATCCTGGTGGTGGCGGCCGACGATGGCGTGATGCCGCAGACGATCGAGGCCATCAACCACGCCAAAGCTGCCGGTGTGCCCATCGTGGTGGCCGTTACCAAGATCGACAAGCCCGAGGCCAACCCGCAGCGCGTTCTCCAACAGCTGGCCGAACACGGCGTGCTGGTCGAGCAGTACGGCGGTCAGGTGCAGTGCGCCTTCGTTTCGGCCAAGACCGGCGAGGGGGTCGATGATCTGCTCGAAAAGGTACTGCTGGAGGCCGAGTTGCACGATCTGAAGGCGAACCCGAATCGCCCGTCCGTCGGCACCATCATCGAAAGCCGCGTGGAAAAAGGACGCGGCAACGTGGCCACCGTGCTGGTGCAGAACGGGACGCTCCGCGTGGGCGATCCCTTCGTGGCTGGCGTGACGAGTGGCCGCGTGCGGGCGATGTTCGACGAGCGGGGCAACCGCGTTGAGGCCGCCGGACCCTCCATTCCGGTGCTGGTGCTCGGTTTCGACGAACTGCCCGAGGTCGGCGACCAGTTCGTGGTCGTGCCCGACGAAAAAGAAGCAAGGGCGATCGCCCAGAAGCGTCAGCAGATTCGCCGCGAGCAGATGCTGCGCAAGCAGCGTCGCATCTCGCTCGACGAGATCAGCCGGCGCATGGCCCAGGGTGAGCGCCTGAAGGAACTCAACCTGATCATCAAAGGCGATGTGGCCGGTTCGGTCGAGGCGCTGAGCGACGCGCTCCTGAAGCTCTCGACCGACGAGGTGGCCGTGAACATCATCCACAGCGGCGTCGGCGCCATCACCGAAAGCGACGTGATGCTGGCTTCGGCCTCCGACGCCATCATCATCGGCTTCCAGGTGCGTCCCACCAGCAGCGCCCGCCAGCTGGCCGAACGCGAGCACGTGGACATCCGACTCTACTCGGTCATCTATCAGGCCATCGAAGACGTGCGCGACGCTCTGGAGGGACTCCTGTCGCCCGAAAAGACCGAGCAGATTGTGGGGGTGGCCGAGGTGCGCGAGACGTTCAAGATCCCGAAGGTCGGTACGGTGGCCGGCTGTCGGGTCCTCGAAGGGCGCATTCGCCGGAGCGACCGCGTGCGCGTCATCCGCGACGGCGTGGTCATCTACGAAGGCGCGATCTCGTCGCTCAAACGCTTCAAGGAGGACGTGCGGGAGGTGCAGAGCGGCTACGAGTGCGGCATGGGCATCGAAAACTTCAACGATATCAAGGTGGGCGACCAGATCGAGGCCTTTGAGATCGTCGAACAGCGGCGCAAACTGGAGGTCTGATGAGCAGCAGCATCCGGGTGCAGCGTGTGGGTAGTTTGCTCAAGCGCGAGCTGGCCGACATCCTGCAGTTTGAGTTCGGGGACCAGCTGCCGCCTATGACGACGGTCACCGACGTGCAGCCCACGCGGGACCTGTCGATCGCCAAAGTGTACGTGAGCATCTATGGTGCGCCCGAGCAGAAACGGGCAGCGTTCCGGCGGTTGCAGGAACTGACGCCTCAGATCCGCGCGGCACTGGCCCAGCGCATCCGCTACCAGCTCCGCTTCATGCCCGAGCTGCGTTTCGTCCTGGATGAGACCTTGGAGCGGGCACAGCGGGTCGAGGAGCTGCTGGCGCGCATCCGCGAAGAGCGGGCCCGCCGCGAAGATCAGCGTGAAGGACAGAGCTCCTGATCCATGCCTGTCCCGCTGTCGGAAAACTTCGAGGCGCTGGTGTATGGCTATCCCCGGCTGCCCGAGCGATGGGATGCCACCGTGCTCCTGATCGACAAGCCGAAAGGCATCACCTCCTTTGACGTGATCCGGCGGCTCCGGAAACTGCTGCGCGTGCGCAAGATAGGACATGCCGGCACGCTCGATCCCATGGCTACCGGCCTGCTGATCTGTCTGATCGGGCAGGCCACACGCTGGATGACACACTTTATGGCCCAGGAGAAAGAGTATGAGGGCGTCATGCGGCTCGGCGAAATCACGCCCTCGTACGATGCCGAGACCGAGGTGGTGGAGCGCAGGCCCTGGGAGCACCTGACCGACGAAGATCTGGAGCGTGCGCGCTGGCAATTCGTCGGCGAAATTGTACAGCAGGTGCCGGCCTATTCGGCCGTCAAAGTCGGCGGTAAACGCCTGTATGAACAGGCACGAGCCGGGAAAGAAGTCGAGCGCCCGAGTCGGCGCGTGCAGATTTACGCATTTGAACTGCTGGGGCGCAAAGGGCCCGATGTGGCCTTCCGGGTGTGCTGCTCAAAGGGCACGTACATCCGTAGCCTGGTGCACGACTTCGGCCAGGTGCTGGGGTGCGGCGCTCATCTCATCGAACTGCGGCGCACCCGATCGGGACCGTATCGCGTTGAACAGGCCTGGACGCTGGAGGCGCTGGCCGAGGCGCTGCAAGCCCGGACATCATCCCAGCCGGAAAGAAAGTCATGAAGTTCGAACGAGGCCTGGAACAGGTCGAGTACGACGCGCGCTCGGTCGTGACCGTCGGAACGTTCGACGGGGTGCACCGGGGGCATCAGGCCGTGTTGCAGTTTCTGATGGCGCGGGCGCGTGAGCGCGACGGTATCAGCACGGTGCTCAGCTTCGATCCACATCCGCGCGAAGTGTTGCGCGGCGAACCGGTGCCGCTGCTGACGACGGTGGAGGAACGGGCCACGCTGCTGGAAGCACTGGGCATCGAGCGCTTTATCGTGCTGTCTTTTACGCCGGAACTGGCTGCCATGCCGGCCCGGCAGTTTGTCGAGGAAATCCTCGTACGCCGCATCGGCCTGCAGGCCATCTGCGTGGGCTACGACCACACGTTCGGTCGCAATCGGGAAGGGAACGTAGCCCTGCTACAGCAACTGGGACCGCAGTACGGATTTGCCGTCGATGTCATTCCACCGCAGGTGGTGGGAGACCGTACGGTCTCGTCCACGCTGATCCGGACCATTCTGCTGCGTGATGGAGACGTGCGGCAGGCGGCCGACTTGCTCGGCCGTCCCTACATGCTCCAGGCTACCGTTGTGCGCGGGGACGGCCGCGGACGGGTGCTGGGATTCCCGACGGCCAACCTGCATCCGAATCATCCGCGTAAACTGGTGCCGCGCAACGGCGTCTATGCCGTGCGGGTATGGCTGCCGGGCGAAGCCGAGCCGCGAGGTGGCATGATGAACATCGGCATGCGACCTACTTTTGCAGGCGACCGGCGCACGCTGGAGGTGCACGTGCTGGACTTCGAGGGCGACCTCTACGGTCAGCTTCTTCGGGTGGATTTCATCGAGCGGCTGCGGGACGAGCAGCGCTTCCCGTCGGTCGAGGCGCTCCGCGAGCAACTTTTTCGTGATCGGCAGCGTTGTATGGAAGTACTGCAGGCCTCGGTATGAGGCCTGCTTTTTGACACGCGGCTTTACTCGGAGTTGCGGGTCAGCTTCTTTAGCATGGTATCAATCTAAAGAGGGGACCACAGCACATGATCAGCAAGGAACTCAAGCGCGAACTGATTCGCAAGTACGGCGCCCACGAAAACGACACGGGCCGTCCGGAAGTCCAGATTGCCATCTTCACGCACCGCATTAATGCGTTGACCGAGCACCTGCAGCGCCACCCCAAGGATTTTTCCACGCGCCGTGGCCTTTTGAAGCTGGTCGGCAAGCGGCGCCGCCTGCTCAACTATCTCATGCGCGAAGATTTCGAGCGCTACCGCGCAATTATTGAGGAGCTGGGCATTCGTAAGTAAAAGGGCCGGCGGCATCCCTGAGCGGATGCCGCCGCGCTTATTGGGCCAACGGGCCCGCAAAAAACAGGGAAGAGAACGGTTATGATGACGCAGGCAACCATTCACGAAATCGAATTTGCCCCGGGGAAGACGCTGCGACTGGAGACGGGGCGTCTGGCCAAGCAGGCCAACGGGGCTGTGGTCGTCCGTCAGGGCGACACGATGGTGCTCTGCACGGCCGTGCTGGCTGACGAACCCCGCGAGGGGCAGAGCTTTTTCCCGTTGACGGTGGAGTATCGCGAGAAATTCGCCGCCGGTGGCCGAATCCCGGGCGGCTTCATCAAGCGCGAGGGACGACCGACGGATAAAGAGATCCTCTCGTCGCGACTGATCGACCGGGCCATCCGACCGCTGTTTCCGGATGGCTTCTTCCACGAAGTGCAGATCATCTGCTACGTGATCTCGGCCGACGATCGGTACGACGCCGACGTGCTGGCCGGCACGGGCGCTTCGGCTGCCCTGTTGCTGGCTGGTGCGCCCTTCGACGGACCGATCGCCGAAGTGCGTGTGGGACGCATTGACGGCCAGTTTGTGGTTAACCCCACGCTCAAAGAACTCGAGCAGAGCGACATTAATCTGGTGGTGGCCGGTAAAGAGGACGCCATCGTGATGGTCGAGGGCGAGATGAAAGAGATCAGTGAGGAGGACATGCTCGAAGCCCTCGAGGTGGCGCACGAGGCCATCCGCAAGCTCTGCCGGGGCCAGCTCGAATTCGTGGAAGCGCACGGGCGTCCGGAACCCTTCCCGTACCAGACGACCACGCTTCCGGAGGAGCTGATCGACCGCGTGCGGGAACTGGCCGTGCCGAAGCTGGAAGCGCACCTGCGTGCACCCTACGAGAAGCAGACCTTCTACGAAGGACTGGAACAGATCGGTGAGGAGACGATCGCTGCCCTGCTGGGCACGACCGACGCGGAAGGCAACCAGGTGCTGGCCGAGGCCACACCCGAGGGATGGACGGCCGACCAGATCCGCAAGGCGGTCTCGCAGGTGACCCGCGAGGTCATGCGCCAGATGATTCTGCGGGAAGGTCGCCGGATCGACGGCCGCGGCCTGGACGAAATCCGGCCGATCTGGATGGAGGTGAGCTACCTGCCCCGTGTGCACGGCTCGGCCATCTTCACGCGTGGCGAAACGCAGGTGCTGGCCTCCGTGACGCTGGGCACGTCGAAAGACGTGCAGATGATCGACCAGATCTTCGTCCAGGGCGACAAGCGGTTCTTCCTGCACTACGAGTTTCCGCCCTTCTGCACGGGCGAGATTCGCTTCCTGCGTGGACCGGGACGGCGCGAGATCGGCCACGGCTATCTGGCCGAGCGGGCGCTGGCCGCCATGCTGCCGGACGAATCGTCGTTCCCCTATACGATCCGCGTCAATGCCGACGTGCTGGAGTCGAACGGCTCCTCGTCGATGGCCAGCGTATGTGCCGGCTCGCTGGCGCTCATGGACGCCGGCGTGCCCGTCAAGAAGCACGTGGCCGGCGTGGCCATGGGCTTGATCAAAGAAGGCGACCAGGTGGCCATCCTGACCGACATCCTCGGCACCGAAGACCACCTGGGCGACATGGACTTCAAGGTGGCCGGCACGCGCGATGGCATCACGGCCTGCCAGATGGACATCAAGATCGGCGGGCTGACGCGGGAGATCATGCAACGCGCGCTGGAGCAGGCACGCCGCGCCCGGATGTACATCCTGGATCTGATGGAACAGACCATCGAGGCGCCGCGCCCGGACCTGTCGCCCTACGCACCGCGTCTGACGCAGATCACGATCGATCCGGAATTCATCGGCGCTGTAATCGGTCCGGGCGGCCGCGTGGTGCAGGGCATCCAGCGCGAAACGAACACCACGATCGAGATCGAGGAGCGCGACGGCGTGGGCGTGGTCACCGTGGCGGCCACGAACCAGGAGAACGCCCAGCGTGCCATCGAGATGATCAAGCAGATCGTGGCCATGCCCGAGGTGGGCGCCGAGTACGAGGGCATCGTGCGCAGCATCCAGAGCTTCGGCGCTATCGTGGAGATCATGCCTGGCAAGGAAGGGCTGCTCCACATCTCGGAACTGGACCACGGCTACGTGAAGGACATCCACGACTACCTGAAGGTCGGCGACAAGGTCCGCGTCAAGTTGATCGAAATCCGCGAGGATGGCAAGCTGCGGCTCAGCCGCAAGGCCTTCCTGCCGCCGCCGGAGCCCGAAGCGAAAAACGGCGAACCGCCACGGGAGCAGGCGAGCGCCGAGCGGAGCGGGCCGCCGCGTGATCACGCTTCCGGACGCTCTCATGGGCCCGGACACGGTCGCGGAGGCCGGGGCGGACGGGGCCGCGGACCGGATCGCGGACGCGGTGGACGCCGTCGCTAAACGCCAAACCGAACGCAGGATGCGTAGAGGAGGCGGGGGCTGATTGCTCTCGCCTTTTTTGTGTAGGCGTAAGCAACACGAAAGAAGCGATGTCGGTGAAAGTTGTAGCAGATACCGTTACCTACCAGAAGACGGTGCTGCCCTGTGGGCTGCGCATCGTGACCGAAACGATCCCCTCGGTGCGCTCGGTGGCCGTCGGTCTCTGGGTGGATGTGGGGAGTCGGGACGAAGCCGAGGAAGAGGCCGGCATCACGCATTTCATCGAACACATGGTGTTCAAAGGCACCGAGCGACGCCGCACGCACCAGATCGCCCAGCGCATCGAATACGTCGGGGGCTACCTGAACGCCTTTACCACGAAAGAGCATACCTGCTACTACGTGCGGGTGCTGGATGAATACCTGGATCGGGCACTGGACACGCTGATCGACCTGGCCTTCCGGCCGCGCTTCCCGGAGCGCGAAATCGAAAAGGAGAAAGAAGTAATCCTTGAAGAGATGAAGATGTACGAGGACACTCCCGACGAGTACATCTTCGATCTCTTCGAAGAACTGGTCTATGCCGGGCATCCGCTGGGACGGCCGATTGTGGGACGGGAGGAGACGGTGCGCTCGTTTACCCGGGCCATGCTGCTGGATTTTATGGCGCGGCATTACACGCCGGATCGTATGGTGCTGGCGGCGGCCGGACGCCTGACGCATGAACGGGTGGTGGCCCTGACGGAACGGCTGTTGCGAGGGGTGGCGTTGCGTCCGACCAACCACCGGCAGCGACAACCGGTGCCGCCTTACCGCCCCGGCGAGCGCGTCGAGCGGCGCAGCGTGCAACAGGCGCATCTGGTGCTGGGCGGGCGCGGGTACGACCTGCACCATCCGCACCGCGCCGCGCTTACCGTGCTCAACACGATTCTGGGGGGCGGTATGTCGAGCCGGCTCAATCAGAACATCCGGGAGCGGTACGGTTACTGCTACAACATCTATTCGTTTGTCAACCTGCACTCGGATGTTGGCGACTGGGGTGTCTACATGGGAACGGACCCCCGGCGAGTGTCGCGTGCTGAGCAGCTCATCCGACGCGAGCTGGAACGGCTGGTGCAGGAGCCGGTGGGGCGGCGTGTGCTGACGCACGCCAAGAACCAGGTCAAGGGGACGCTGATGCTGGGGCAGGAGAACATGAGCAGCCGGATGATGCGCTTGGGGCGGCAGGAGCTGTATTTCGGTCGCTATTACAGTCTGGACGAGGCGCTGCAAGAAGTGGATCGGGTGACGGCCGAAGAGGTGCAGGCGGTGGCGCGTGAGTTGTTTGCCGAGCAGCCGTATTCGAAGGTAGTGTTATTGCCGGAATAGTCTGGCGGAAGGGGCTTTTGCAGGCTCGGATTATTTCGTAGCTTTGGGCAAGATTCTGTCAACAAAATCCGTTATTGCAATGCAAAAAGTGCTGGTAACTGGAGGCGCCGGCTTTATCGGATCGCACGTAGCCGACGCCCTGCTCGAAAGGGGATACGAGGTACACATTCTGGACGACTTCTCTTCGGGACGCGAAGAAAACGTGCCGGCCGGAGCCGTGGTCCATCAGATGGACGTCCGGGATGAGGCCGTGGCCGATCTGTTTGCGCGCGAGCGCTTTCCGATTTTGATCCATCACGCCGCACAGATGGACGTGCGCCGCTCGGTGGCCGATCCCAAGTTCGACGCGGACGTCAACATCATGGGGCTGCTCAACCTGATGGAAGCCGGGCGGCAGCATGGCCTGCAGAAGGTGATCTTCGCCTCGACGGGCGGGGCCATTTACGGCGAGCCGGACTACGTGCCCCAGGACGAAGACCACCCGGTGCGGCCGCTTTCGCCCTACGGCATCACGAAGCTGGCCTCAGAAAAATACCTCTACTTCTACGAGCAGCAGTACGGCATCCCGTACGTCGCGCTGCGCTACGCGAACGTGTACGGTCCCCGGCAGAACCCCCACGGAGAAGCCGGCGTGGTAGCCATCTTTACGCAACGGATGCTCGAGGGCAAGCAACCGGTCATTTACGGTTCGGGCGAGCAGACGCGCGACTTTGTGTACGTCGGCGACGTGGTGGAAGCGAATCTTGCCGCACTGGCCTATCCGGGCTCGGGAGTGTTCAACATTGGAACGGGCATCGAGACCAGCGTCAACCAGCTTTTCCGCACGCTTCGGGATCTGATCAACCCCGAAGTGCCCGAAGTGCACGGCGAGGCCAAGCCGGGCGAACAGCAGCGCAGCGTGCTGGGCTACGAACGGGCTCGCCGCGAGCTGGGCTGGGAGCCCCGGGTGTCGCTGCAGGAAGGACTCCGGCGCACGGTGGAGTGGTTCCGCGCGCGGGTGACCGTCGGCTGAACCATGTATCGCGTTCGGCTTCCCGTCTTCGAAGGTCCCCTGGACCTGCTGCTTTACTTCATCCGACGGGATGAGCTGGACATCTACGACATTCCGGTCGCCCGCATTGCCGACGAGTTTCTGGCCTATGTGCGCCTGATGGAGGAGCTTGACCTGGACGGTGTGGGGGACTTTCTGTACCTGGCCGCCGTGCTGCTCCATATCAAGGCGCAGATGCTGCTGCCGCGCCCGCCGGCGCCGGCCGACAACGAAGCGGAGCCGGTCGATCCCCGCCAGGAGCTGGTGGAGCGGCTTCTGAATTACCTGCGCTATAAGGACGCCGCCGGACGGCTGGATGCGCAGGTCGAGGCGCGGCAGCAGCTCTACACGCGGGGCGCGGCGGCCGGGGATGAAGGGGGCGAGCAGGGACCGCCGCCGCTGGCGCCGGTATCCCTGTTTGAGTTGCTGGATGCATTGCGGAGAGTGCTGGAGCGTCGGGTCGAACCGCCAGCGCATACCGTCCGGCGAGAGATCTACAGTGTGGAGGCGCAGATGGATTACGTGCAGGCGCAGCTGCAGGACGGCCGGGCGTGTCCGTTTGGAGAACTGGTGGCCGGGCGTCCGCGTGGATTCGTGATCGCCACGTTTCTGGCCGTGCTGGAGCTGGCCCGGCAGGGCAGGATATGGATTCGGTTGCTGGACGACCGGGAAGATTTTCTGGTGGAAGCCTGCGAAGCAACGGCGATGGAGGAGGCCGATGTCGCAGCCTGAGCGCAATGGAATGGCGGCCACGCCGCTGATGCAGGGGATCGAGGCGTTGCTGTTTGTGGCCGATGCGCCGCTTTCGGCCGAAGAGCTGGCCGCGCTATGGGAGCGGGCCTACGGCACGCGGCCGGAGGCCGGAGAGATCGAGCAGGCCATCGCGGCGCTCAACGACGTGTATGAAAAGACCGGACGCATTTTCCGGATTTATCGCTGGGGGGGCGGTTTTCGGCTGGCCACGATGGCTTCAGTAAGTCCGTTATTGCAATACTACAAACAACAGGAAGTCAAACTATCTCAGACACTGCTCGAAACGCTCGCGATCATCGCCTATCGCCAACCAATTACCAAACCTGAAATCGACCACATTCGTGGGGTCAACTCCGACTATGCCATTCGACGACTGCAGGAACTGGAGTTGATCGAAATAAAAGGGCGCAGCGATACGGTCGGACGGCCGTTGCTGTACGGTACCACGCGACGTTTTCTGGAGCACTTCGGGCTGAACAGCTTGAACGATCTCCCGGAGCTGCCGGAACTGCAACAACTGCTCGAAAATCCGGAGATCCAGCGCGAGCATCTGCGCCTGCTGTATCCCCTTGAACCCGAGCAGGACGAACCTTCCGAATAGAAGACACCCGCTATCTTCAGACAACCGGGCACTTCCGACACCGGCATTTCGTTTACTCCGACAACCCGCACTACTGGAGAAAAAATTTGGCTGGAGGGACGATGACGGTGTCGGATAAGTCCTCGCTGATTCGCCTGAATCGCTACCTGGCCCGGGCGGGCGTCTGCCCGTCTCGTCGCAAGGCCGACGAGCTGATCGCCAGCGGACAGGTGCGTGTCAACGGCCAGGTGGCGCAACTGGGCATGCGCGTTGGACCGGACGACATCGTCGAGGTCAACGGTGTTCGCGTCGTACCCCAGACGCAGGCCCTTTACATTCTGATGAACAAACCACATGACACGATTACCACCTGCGAGGACGAACGTGGACGCCGGACCGTCCTGGATCTGATCAACCTGCCTCCTGAACAGAAAAACGGACTGTTTCCGGTTGGCCGACTGGACCGCAATACCACGGGGGTACTGCTGCTTACCAACGACGGCGAACTGGCCAACCGGCTGATGCATCCCCGCTACCGGGTCGAAAAAATCTACGTGGCCCGGACGGCCCGACCGGTCAAACCGGAAGAAGCCGAGCAGCTCCGCCGGGGCGTACAGCTCGAAGATGGTCCTGCCCGGGCCATTCAGGTAGCTGTCAATCCGGCCGACCCACACGAGATCGCACTGATGATCTACGAGGGACGCAACCGGCAGGTACGGCGCATGCTGGAAGCCATCGGCCATGAGGTAGTCCAGCTTAAGCGCACGCATTACGCCGGGCTGACGGCCAAAGGCGTGCGTCCCGGCAAATGGCGCCGTCTGACCGACGCCGAGGTGCGCCGTCTGTACCGCCTGGTCGGTCTCAAACCTCCGAAAACCTTCAAAACCCTGCCCATTGGTCATGGAGACGCAAACGCTGTCAAGCGCTGATATTCTCGAACGCATCGCCTGGAAATTCGTCGGCGAGGGGCTGACCTACGACGACGTGCTGCTGGTGCCGGCCCGCTCGGCCGTCATGCCGCGCCAGGTCTCCACGAAGACCTGGCTCACGCGTAACATCCCGCTCAACATCCCGCTGGTGTCAGCCGCCATGGATACCGTCACCGAGGCGGAGATGGCTATCGCCATCGCCCGCGAAGGTGGCGTAGGCGTACTGCACAAGAACATGACGATTGAGCGCCAGGCGGCCGAGGTGCGGCGCGTCAAGCGCTCCGAAAGCGGGATGATCATGGACCCCATCACGCTGCATCCCGACGATACCGTTGCCGACGCCCGCCGCCTGATGGGCCGCTACTCGATCGGCGGCATCCCGATCGTCGATCAGGAAGGCAAACTGGTGGGCATCGTCACCAACCGCGACCTGCGCTTCCAGACCGACAGTCAGCGCCCCCTGCGTGAGGTCATGACCTCGCAGGGGCTGGTCACCGCCCCGGTCGGCACCACGCTGGAGGAAGCTGAGCGGATTCTGGAGGAAAACAAGATCGAAAAGCTTCCGGTCGTCGACGAAAAGGGCTACCTGAAGGGCCTGATCACCTTCAAGGACATCGAGAAGAAGCGGAAGTACCCGAACGCCTGCAAGGACGAGCACGGCCGCCTGCGCGTCGGCGCCGCCGTCGGCGTGACGGCCGACGTGCTGGACCGCGTTGCAGCGCTGGTCGAAGCAGGCGTCGACTTTGTCACGGTCGATACAGCCCACGGCCACTCCGAGGGCGTCCTGCGCACCGTCGAACTGATAAAGACGCACTTTGAAAACCTGGACGTGGTGGCCGGCAACGTGGCCACGGCCGAAGGCACACGCGATCTGATCGCTGCCGGAGCCGACGCCGTCAAGGTGGGCATCGGACCGGGATCGATCTGCACAACCCGGGTAGTGGCCGGGGTCGGCGTGCCACAGCTTACGGCCGTCATGATCTGTGCGGCGGAAGCCCGACCGCGTGGCATCCCGATCATCGCCGACGGCGGCATCAAACACACCGGCGACATTCCCAAGGCGCTGGCGGCCGGCGCCTCCAGCGTGATGATCGGTAGCCTGTTTGCCGCCGTGGAGGAAAGCCCCGGCGAGACCATCATCTACGAAGGACGCAAGTACAAGAGCTACCGGGGCATGGGTTCGGTAGGCGCCATGGCGGCCGGCAGCAAAGACCGCTACTTCCAGGATGCCGAGGACGACCTGGCCAAACTGGTGCCCGAAGGCATCGAAGGCCGCGTCCCCTACAGCGGACGCCTCAGCGAAGTGGTCTACCAGATGATCGGCGGCCTGCGGGCGGCCATGGGCTACTGTGGCTGCGCCACTATCGATGAGCTTTACGAAAAGGCACGCTTCGTGCGTATCACGCCGGCCGGCGTCCGCGAAAGCCACCCGCACGACGTCTATATCACCAAGGAAGCGCCCAACTACTGGCTGCGCTCTTTCTGAAAGGACTGAATTGCATGACCGCAGCGCGCATTGCCCGCATTCAGGAGCGACTGAGCCAGACCGACGCCGACGCCGCGCTGATCTCGGCGCTTCCGGACATCCGATGGGCCTGCGGCTTCAGCGGCTCGAACGCGCTGCTGCTGGTCCGACGTGACGGGGCGCATTTTCTGACGGACGGTCGCTATACCACCCAGGCTGAACAGGAAGTACAGGACATTCCCCGGCACACGGCCGGCCCCGATCTCATGCGTTACGCAGTAGCGCAGGGGCTGCTGGAAGGGGTTCAACGCCTGCTCTACCAGGCCGACCACCTGACCTGCGCCCGCCTGCGAGCGTATCAGGGATTGCTTTCGGATGTCGAGTGGATCGGCGTGGAAAACTGGCTGTGCGAGCTGACGGCGGTCAAAGACGAAACCGCTCTGCAGGCCATCCGCCAGGCTCAGGCCATCACGGAACAGGTCTTCGAAGAAATCCTGCCGTTGATTCGCCCGGGCACTACCGAGCGCGAGCTGGCGGCTGAAATCGTCTACCGCCATCTGCGGCGGGGCGCCGAGCGCATGGCCTTCGATCCGATCGTCGCTTCGGGCCCGAACAGCGCCCTGCCGCACGCCCGTCCTACCAACCGGGCCTTCGAAGTGGGCGACCTCGTGCTGCTGGACTTCGGCTGCCACGTGGACGGCTACGCGTCCGACATGACCCGGACCGTCGTTATTGGCCCGCCTTCCCGAGAAGTCGAGCAGGTCTATGAAACGGTCCGTGCAGCCCAGGAGGCCGCACTGGCGATCGCCCGTGCCGGCATAACGGCCGCCGAGCTGGATCAGGCGGCCCGCGCGGTGATCGAAGCGGCCGGGTGGGGCGAGTACTTCACCCACAGCCTGGGGCATGGCGTCGGTCTGCAGGTGCATGAATGGCCACGGATTGCCTCCGGCAACGAGGAGGTGCTGCCGGCCGGTGCGGTCGTCACCATAGAGCCCGGCATCTACCTGCCCGGACGTTTCGGCATTCGCATCGAAGATCTGATTGTACTGAAGCCCGACGGCCACGAGAACCTCACCCGCCTGCCCCGTACGCTGCTCATCCTGTAAGCCATGCGCCGGGTGCTGCTCATCGCGTATTATTTTCCCCCGATGGGGCTCAGCGGCGTGCAGCGCATGGCCAAGTTCGCCCGCTACCTGCCGGACTACGGCTGGGAACCCATCGTGCTGACCGTCCACCCCGGCGGCTACTTCGCCTACGACGAGACGCTGCTGGCCGAAGTGAAAGCCGCCGGCGTTTCCATTCACCGGACCCTTTCCCTGGATCCGACCCGTCTGTTTCGAGGCCGAAAGCCGGTTCCATTGCCTGCCGAATCCATCCGGCGACGCTGGAGTCGGCTCAACGGCTGGCTGTTCATACCGGACAACAAGATCGGATGGCTACCGCCAGCCGTCTGGACCGGCCGACGCCTGATCCGCTCGGCCCCGATCGACGTGATTTTTGCCTCGGCGCCACCGGCCACGGCCCTGCTGATCGGCGCACTGCTGCACCGGTGGAGTGGCCGCCCGCTCGTGCTCGACTATCGCGACGACTGGCTGGAAAACCCCCGCCAGATCTATCCCACTCGCTGGCATCGCCGACTGCATGCCCGGCTGGAGCGGTGGACACTTCGACACGCCGCCTGCGTCACCACAATCAATTCGTATCTGCAACAGGCAATCGCACGGCGCATTCCCCCGGGAGGGCCGTCCGTCCATGTGATTCCGCACGGGTTCGATCCGGCCGACTTTGAGGCTGTGGCCCCGGAGCCGCGCTCTGACCGCAAACTGCGCCTGCTCTACAGCGGCGTGTTCTACGATGCCCAGCAGCCGGACGACTTTCTCCGGGCGCTGGCCCGGTGGCTGGCGGAGCAGCCTGAGGCACGCGCCCACATAGAGGCCGTTTTCGTCGGACTCGTTCCACCCCACACGCCCGCGCTGATCGACCGGCTGGGGCTGCACGATGTGGTGACGCTGCGCGGATACCTGCCACATCGCGAGGCCATTGCTGCATTGAAGGCAGCCGACGTACTCTGGATGACGGTCGGCGAACAGCCGGGCGCCGCCGGCATCAGTACGAGCAAGCTGTTCGAGTACATCGGAACCCGCAAGCCCATTCTGGCGCTGATACCGGAAGGGGTAGGGCGACAGGTACTCGCCGAGTACGGCGCGGCTTACCTGACACCCCCGCACGACGTGGAAGCCATCGTGCAGGCGCTGCAGCGTCTGTACGAAGACTGGAAGGGCGACCGGCTGCCGGTCGGAAATGCTTCGATAGTGGCACGATACGATCGACGGCGGCTTGCCGGTCAGCTGGCTGCCCTTCTGGAAGAAACCTTGCAACAAACATGCAAAAGCGCCTGAAAATTGCCAGCCGATTCGAAGAAATGGAACAGGCACTGCTCCAGATCGAAGCGCTGGCGCGCACGCTGCATCTGGCACCTGAATTGATCAATCGGCTGTTGATAGTCGCCAGTGAGGCGATCACCAACGCCATCCGTCACGGCAATCGCGAGGACCCCACCAAACAGGTGCACATCACGCTGGACACCCGGGACGACACCATTGAGCTCTGCGTGGAAGATGAAGGCCCGGGTTTCGATCGCGAACGCATTCCCCGCTACAATCCAGACGATCCCGAAATGCTGCTCCGTCCCTACGGACGCGGACTTTTCCTGATGGAAGAGCTGGCCGACGAGGTTTTCTACGAAGACGGTGGGCGACGCGTGCGCATGCGCCTGCACCGCCGCTAATCGAGTTTGATCCACTCGAAGTCGAAACGCCGGAACCAGGTGAGCTGGCGCTTTGCGTACCGCCGGGTGTTGCGCTGAATCAGGCGCCGCATGGTTTCCCGATCGTACGCGCCCTGCAGATAGCCTATGACCTCCTCGTACCCGATCGTGCGCAGCACGTCCAGCTCCGGACTGTAGCCTGCCTCCAGAATCCCACGGACTTCCTCGACCAGTCCGGCCGCCAGCATCTGATCTACCCGGCGATTGATCCGCTCGTAGAGCACAGGCCGATCACGATAAAGCACGATGGTTCGAAACGTGTAGGGCGAAGGTCTGTGGTGCCGGTGGTAATAGGTGATGGGCCGGCCGGTGCCATGATAGACCTCCAGCGCCCGGATGACCCGCTGCGTCTTGGTGGAATCAAGACGGGCGGCGGCCTCCGGGTCAATGCGCTGCAATTCGGCGTAGAGCGCTTCCGGCCCCTCGCTGCGGAGTCGCTCGTTGAGCCAGCGGCGGATGGCCGGATCGACGTCGGGGATTTCCGCCAGGCCGAACTGCAGCGCGTAGAGGTAGAGTGTGGAACCGCCTACCACGAGCGGGACGTGCCCGCGGGACAGGATTTCGCCAATCCGCTCCCATGCGGCAAAGGCGAAGTGCCCGGCCGAAAACGGCTCGTCCAGATCCAGCTCGTCGATGAAATGATGCCGCACGCGCTGAAGTGCCTCGCGAGGCGGTTTGGCCGTCCCAATGGTCATCTGGCGATAGATCTGGCGACTGTCGGCCGAGATGATTTCGGCCTGCAACGCTTCGGCTAGCTCCAGACTCAGATCCGTCTTGCCGACCGCCGTCGGTCCGGCCAGAATCAGGAACGGTCCCTGCTCGGACAGATGTCGCCGTTGCCAGGCGGCCAGTTCGGTAAGGATTTCCTTTGGAGCGGTCATTTTTCTCTGGAAAACCGGAAAACTTTTTACACGCAGGGCTTGCGCACGGCGGCACAATTTTTATAATTGGTTAACAGGAACGTGGCGGAAGCGATTTTCTTCAGGACGATCGGGAGATCATGGACTGGGTCTATCAGGTCATCGGGGTGTTGCTGGCACTGGCGCCCATGATCGTGGGGACGATTCTGTGGCACTTCATCTGGAAGAACAACGATTCCGGCTCGTCACAGGACCCTCCGCCTCCGGGTGATCCGTGGCGGCGGCCGGTACCGCCTCCGCCGAAGTTGCACGGCGATCGGGGGCCGCGTTCGTCCGAGCGGCCGCGCGTGACCATGCCGCGCAGGCCCGTCCGCCTTTTACGCTGAAGACCGCTTCAGGCGCCGCTTCAGAGGTGCACGTAATCGGCGGCGTTGTCGTCGAGAAAGTCCTGCTGGTGGACGTAGACCATCGTCGTCTGAATGTCGGCGTGGCGTGCCTGACTCCGCACCTTGTGCAGCGGCGCGCCGCCCTGTACAGCCAGCGTAATTCCTGTGTGTCGGAGCGTGTGCGCCCCGATACGTCGATCCAGTCCGATCTCCCTGGCCAGCCGCGCCACGATGTTGTAGATGCTCTGCGCCGAAAGTCGCCGACCCCGGGAGTTGTTCGAAAAACTGCGCCAGACCGGTCCTCGCGCTTCGCCGTAAAAGGCCGCCAGCCGCTCGAGCGACGTCATGCAGTGCGGCGGGACCTTGACGATCTCTTCGGTGCCTTTTTTCGTGCGCGGTAGCCGGAGCACATAGTGCGCACCGATCTTGCGAATGTGCTCGAAGTTCATGGCGGCCGCCTCGCTGCGCCGCAACCAGCAGTAGAGCAACACGCGCACAAGCGCTTCGTCCCGAATACCCGTGCGGGGATGCACCCGCGCCGCCTCGAGCATCTGACGGGCTTCCTCGCGCGAAAGCGTCACGATGTGGCGCTCTTTCGAGGCGCGGGGCAACTGCACCAGGAGTCGAACCACCGGCGAGCGGTCGACCAGCTCGACCGCCTCGGCCCATTTGAAGAACGAACTGACCGAGGCAATCTTGCGCCGGAGCGTATTTTCGGCGCAACCGCTGCGCTTGAGGTGCTCGATGTAGAGGTTGACGTGTGCGAAGGTGACGCTGCGTACGTTCTCCAGCGAAAGCCGTCCGTCTTCGAAGAAGAGGCCGAAAAATTCTTCCAGGTCGTTGCGGTAGGCGCGGCGGGTGTTTTCCGAGCGACAGCGCGAGAGAAACAGCGGCAGCAGATCATCGGCAAACGCGCTGGCTGCAGGCAGCGGCAATTTTTCCGGCAGCATAGGCCGATCTCGTCTGGTTTGTGTCTCAACTTAACAAAAAAGCAGCCCGCATGCCAGTTTTGGGCCACCGGTGCGCCTCGAAGAAAGCCGTTAAGCAATTCAGGCTTCCGTTTTTTAGGTTGAAAGCAGACCAAATGTTCTAAGAGGACGACCCATGAAGTGGCTCCGAAACTGGTGGCGGCGGGTGCGACACGACCCTGAATGGCTGCGTCGCCTGTTGAACCTGTACCCGCCATACCTCGGGGCGGGCGTGCGCGTGCGCTCCATCTCGCCGGATTTTCGGCGCGTCGAAGTGGAAATGCCGCTGCGCTGGTTCAATCGAAACTACGTGGGCACGCACTTCGGCGGCAACCTCTACAGCATGGTCGATCCGTTCTACATGCTGATGCTCATCAACATTCTGGGTTCGGCGTATGTTGTATGGGATCAGGCGGCCGAGATCGTCTTCCGGAGGCCGGGGCGCGGTACGGTGCGGGCCGTGTTCACACTGACCGACGCGCAGCTTGAAGCGATTTGCCGGGAGACCGCTTCCGGCCGGCCCTATCGTCCACGCTTCACCGTACAGATCACCGACCCGGCGGGCAACGTCGTGGCCGAAGTTATCAAAGTGCTTTACGTGCGCCGAAAAGAAGCAGTCGGGTAGATTGTTTCTCAAAGGGCGTCCTGCTGTCGCGTGACGTCCACCAGTCGTTTTCCTACCTGATCAAGATTGAATCGCTGGAAATAGGCAATCAGATCATTGTCGGCAAGGTTACCGATCTGCCATACCAGAGAGTCCAGGTGAATCATCGTTACGGGCAGCGTGCGCTGCAACTCCTGGAGCACCTGATTCCAGAAGATCCGGATTGCTTCACCGCATCATTGGACGGGTGTCCGGCGTGGTAGCTTTTAGATTGATTTCAGGTTTCTTTCGGTTGGGACATGTCAATTCGCAAAACAACCGTAGGCCTTCTCATAAGCCGTTACGATGATGTCGCGAAGCCCCCGGCCTGAGGGCGAGTTGGCAAAGAGCACGACGGCGGTACCATCGCGAAATTCCACCGCAGCGCTTCGCAGCCAGTGCTCAAGGCCGCTCTCAAGGTCGGGGTCTTTTTTGAACCATCCGCCAAGTTTGCAATAATACCGCCCGGTAATCGTGTCTCCGGAATTCCACAATCCCATTTCGGTCTGACGCATCAGTTGACGTTGCGACGCATCGAGGAGTACGTCGGTGTGCCACAGGTAAGCCCAGAACTTGGCAACGTCTCGTGCTGAGAGCACCCAGCCATACCCTCCGGCTGTCATCGTATAGTCGAAGGTCTCAAAAACCCCTTCAGGGTCGCTGGCGGAGCTGTAAGCCAGTACGCCGGCGTCAGGATCGTCGTCCAAGAGCGCTGCTTCAATGTTCAGCGGATCAAAGACCAGTTGCTTTACAATTTGCGCATAGCGGCGGGCAGTGTTGGCTTCGTCGTAAATGGGTGCACTGGTGTAGGGGTAGTCCTCGAGCACGGGGAGAATAATACGCAACAGGGCATGATGTGCATTGGAATATCTGCGCCTCATCCAGCTACTTGCCCCATTGGCCACCATGGCTTTCAGTGTATCATAGCGGGTGGAGAGATCCTTGTCGGAAGGCAGTTGCATCACATCTATGAATCCAGTCCGATGTCTCATCAGATCCCTGAAGCGCAGAAGCTGCACATTGGACCCAACCTGCCAGTCAGGCGGAAGATATTTGTAGATCAATTCATTTGCGTCTAAGCCTTTTATTTTAAGTAGCCGCAGGGTAGCCACCGTCGTGATGGTTTTACTGATAGAGGCTACATGCATTTTCTGAAATTCATCCCAGTATTGCAGACCGTCCTGCGGACTACGCGCATAGCCATGGGATCGTGTGTATTTTATCTGGCCATTCTGCATGATCAGATAGGTATAACCTTTGAGCCCGTCGGGTATCTCCTGTTTTAGCTGGCTGTCGAACATGGCGAGATTGATACTGGGGAGGCATAAATTGTCAGAGATCAACTCATGACAGGAGGTCAGTAAGGCCGTGCCGATGGAAATAAGCGCAAGCAGTGATAACCGTTTCATTGTTCTGCTTTGTTATGGCAAAGTTGCAAAATTGCAGAAGACCGGCCTCACCGAAGCAATCTGATCTGCCTTTTGTCCTTCGCTACCTTCAAGCGAGTAGTTCAGGAGACGCGATCAGTTCAGAAAGATTCGGAGGGCATGTTTCATGCTTTTATACTTCTAATAAGCACCAAATATCAAAAAATCAAGGCGCTCTCCATATGGATCTGGAGCAATCTGTCTGTCGCTTTCGGTCGGGTGTTACCCCTACAGGTATATCTGAGAGGAGGCGGAGTGTCACCCTGCCTGTTTTTCCTGGACGGCCGAGCCTCAGGAGATGCGCACGGTCCATTTGCGCTCACCCAGCACGGCCACTTCCTCGCCAATGCGTTCTTCTTCGAGCGCCTGCCGGATGGCCCGGAGATCGGGCTTTCGTTCGATACGTACCAGCTCGTCGGGCAATGCTTCCGCCGGGACGCGCAGTTCCACCGGCGGCTGGCCGCTCTGGTAGACGGCAATGCGATAGCGCCGGGTCTCCAGCTTCAGCCGCCCGAGCCGGCGAAGCGCTGCAATGAGCCGCTCGCGCAGAAAGGCAAGGCGTTCTTCGTCGCGACGGGCGCGGGCCAGCAGCCGCTCGGCTTCTTCGCGGCGGGCCTTTGCGCGGAGTTCCAGCTCGCGCATAAGCGCCACATAGCGGTCGATCTTGTCTTCGAGCGCCTGCTCCACATCGAGCAGATAGGCATCCACCAGGCGGGCCGTCTCCTCGTCGAGCGTTTCGGCCGCTTCGAGCTGGTCGAGCAGATGCAGCAGTTCGTCGGTGATTTCAAGCAGCGTGGGCATGGGTCCAGATTCTGATGGTTCGCGTAATTCCTGGTTGTCTGGAGGTAGCTTCGGGTTTCATATTACAACTTACAACATTCCCAACGCTTTCGACCAGGCGGCCCCGAACCCGACGCCACTCGCTGCGGATGGCCCCACGGGTTGCCGATCCTCCGGGTCTTCACCTCGGTCGTTGACGACGCCTTCCCCTGACCTTCGCCCATCTGCCTCTGGAGCGCGCTTCGAGGTCCCTGTCTCAGAAGCGCGCTCGCGCCGCCCCGAAGCAGCGCTTGTTTGTTAATGTCGAAACGATTCTGTATATTCGATACCGGGCAGAGGAGCAGATCAGCTACAGACAACCCTCTCCGGAGTGTGACCGCTGACGACCTCCTGTACGCCCCGTGCCGCTTCCGGGGGAAACGTTGTATCAGGCGCCGCCGCGAAACGGCGATTCGCGACCATGCTTCAATTCAACTGAACGGGACTTGAACATGTCACAGCATGCGTATACCAGCCGTTTCAAGCGATGTGGCGCGACGTTTCTCCTGCTACTCGGGCTGGCATTGCTGCCCCGCGTTGCCTCGGCGCAGACCTACGAGGTCGAGTTTACTGTCGTGCACGACGGTGCGGCCGTCGAGGACGCGAAGGTCGTCGCCCTCCATGCCGAGACGATCGAGCGGGTGGACTCCGCCTACACAGATGCTTCCGGAAAGGCGGTGCTGGTGCTCGGCATCACCAATGTGGCGCGGGAAGATGAGCCGGGCGTTCCGGAGGCCGGCGAGATGTCAGTGTATCCAAACCCGGCGGCGCCGGGGCAGGCCCGGGCGCGGATCGAAGCGTCTACGTCCCGAGAGGCCGATCTTGTCGTCTATGACGTGCTCGGGCGGGAGGTCGCGCGCACCCGGGCATTTCTGCATGTCGGCATCAACGATGTGGTGGTGCCGGGTGCCGGCGGGCTGGCGGTCGGCATGTACTTTGTGCAGTTTCGCTTCGGCGGCACCCTTCGCACGCATCCGCTGGTGGTCGTCGGAGACGGGGGCGGAGCGGTGGGAGTCGCCTCATCCGTCGTCGCCCAGCCGAGTGCCTCACCCGCCACGTTGGCCGTGGCCGCCCAGGCGGAGTATCGCTTCGAGGTCAGTGCCGAGGGGTTCGACCCCTATCTCTCCCTGCCGGTCGACGTGGCCCTACCTGACCGGCGGCAACTGACCATCGAGGTGTTCGAGCCCTTCGTCAACAGCATCGGCATGGCGTTCGCTCGCATCCCCGCCGGTACTTTTCTTATGGGGGATATCCAGGGTGTCGGCTATGGCGATGAACTCCCGGTGCATGAGGTAACGCTGACAAAGGACTTCTATATCGGCAAGTACGAGGTGACGCAGGCGCAGTGGGAGGCGGTGATGGGAAACAACCCGAGCTGGTTTTCATCGTGCGGCGGAGATTGCCCGGTGGAATGGGTATCCTGGGAAGAAGCGCAGGCGTTTGTCGAGGCGCTGAACGCGTTGGAGGGGACGACGGCCTACCGCCTGCCCACGGAGGCGGAGTGGGAGTATGCAGCGCGGGCGGGGACGACGACAAGCTATGCCTTCGGCGACGACGAGAGCCGGCTCGATGACTACGCGTGGACCCGTGACAACTCCGGCCGACGCACACAGCCGGTGGGACAGAAGAAGCCGAACCTGTGGGGGCTGTACGATATACACGGAAATGTGTTCGAGTGGGTGCAGGACTGGTACAAAAGCGATTACTATCTTCTCAGCCCTTCGGTGGACCCGCCGGGGCCGGACGTCGGCGCGGAACGGGTCATGCGGGGAGGCAGCTGGTTTTACAATGCCTACGACCTGCGTGTGGCGAACCGAGGCCGCGCCGCACCGGATTATCGAACCAACCACATCGGGTTTCGCCTGGTGCGGAGCGTGGATTGACACGCCACGCGCTTGAAAGCTGGAGCCTCTCGCCGGTGCGTTGGGCTGCAACGGCCCTGATAGGTGCAAAGGGAAAGCACGCTTATCTCCCTTCCGTTGAGACAGGTGAACCCCACTCCATATCCACGTCCGGTTGCATCTGAGGAGAGACTGCGCGTTGTTGTGGGAGGCGGTAGAAGCTGCCCGGGTCATTTCTGACAACGCATATTTTGCCTACTACGAAGAGCCCGGCGACGAGCGCGTGCGGTCCGCCTTCGGGTAGCGGAAGCGCTGGCCGAACGGGGCGAGCAGGCGATGGCCTGGCGGCTGTTGCTGGAGGCGCTTCGGATCGGAGCGGAGCTGGAAGATCCTGAAGAAGCCGGATGCAACCTGACGGGAAGTGGCCGGCTGCTGGAGTTGGTCGTGCTTCGACCGGGAAGGCTTTCGGAGCTCATTGCCTGTGTGAAAGGGCTGGCTCCGGCCGAGAAGGTGGATCCGCTTCTGGAGGGACTGGCGGAGGCCTGTGTGCTGAGCGCACAGCCCGACGTGTCGCTGCGGCGACGGTGCCGATGGTTACGGTCGGCCCTGACGCTGATCGAAGCGGTTGAGGATGAAGAGGTGCAGGAGGGCTTGCTTGATTTTGTGAGCATGGCTGCGGTGGAACTGGGACATGCACGGTTGGCCCGGCAGGTAGCGGCAAGGATGCGGGCTCTGGGCAGGGAGGACGAAGCGGAATGCCTCAGGCTCCAGGCGGCGTTGCTGGAAGGGCGGATGCGACGCATCGACGAGCGGCTTGCAGCGCTGTCGGAGGCGGGGCAGAACGGATTGTTGCCGCTGGTGGTTGCCGGGCTTCGCCGGCGGGGACGCTATGGTCGAGCCGGCGAGCTGGCGTTGCGCATTCCAGATCCGCGCAGACGGTTGTCCGCCTTGCTCTTGCTGGTGCGTACGATGGCCGGGATCGCACCTCATGGCGAAGGCACTCTGGTCTCCCTGCTGGTGGTGTCGTGAGAAAAGGCGATTCCGGGTTTTTCAGATCGCTGCGCACGTGCTGGTAGGTCCTGGCGGACAGATTCGGGAATTCGAGGCCGCGTGAGATGGAAGGGTGACTATCGGGGAGGCGAGGAAAAGGATCTAATCGGAAAGCATCGATTCCAGGAAACCACGTGGGTCCATGATGCGAGGCCGGGTCATTTGATCGGCAAGCGCCAGCAGATCACCGTCTCCGGTAACGAACACGTCTGCTTCGGCTTCGATGGCAGCGGCAAGTATCTTACGGTCATTTTCGTCTTGTAACCTGTCCAGAGGCAATCCGGACGTGTCCGTAGGGGTAGGAACTACCCGAAAACTCCTGAGAAAAGCCTCAATGCGCTGCACATCCTCTGATGAGAGTCCGAACTTATCCAGCAGGACGCGCTTTGCTTCCTCGGGCACGAGCTCGGAGACGATCAGTTCGTATCTGGTGATTACCAGACGAAAAAGATCGGCACACAGGCCGCGCGTCCCAAATGCGCTTACAATGACGTTGGTGTCGAGGAAGACCTTCACGAAACCTCAGCAAAAACATCTTCATCGGTCAGGTACCCCCGACGCTGAGCTGCTTCCAGGATGCGGCTACGCAGGCGCTCGAACTCCAGCAGTGCCAGATGGCGCTGGAGCGCTTCGCGGATGATTTCACTGCATTTTCGTCCGGTTTCATCGGCCGTTTCCTTCAGGCGGCGAGCCAGTTCATCATCGACGCGACAGGTAAGTACGGTGCTCATACTACAACGGGATGCAGTGTATTACAATGTAATACAGTAACCAGAGTACAACGTTGTGAAGTGGCACGAGTTTCAGGAATCATACATCGATGAAGCAGGAATCTCCCGGCTTTAGTCGGAGGAGGCTCAAGTTCACGAGACTCGGGCAAGGAAGCCCACGACTGAAGTCGTGGGTAGCTGACAAGCAAGTCAAGCTCTTCGCCGCCAGGTTTCCGGACGTATGACGTATTCGGGCAGCAACTCGGCGAGACATGTGCCAACATTCCCCGCCAGAACTGGACGCCGATGCTTCGGACGCCAGACGAGGTGGTAGTTGATGTTATACTTCGCGTATCAGGTCTGTGTGCTCATAGCAATCGGATTATACCATAAGCAAAGATAAGGAGGCAGGCGCCATTCCCCACCCGCCTGAAGGTGGGTGTCCCCTGGTGTAAATTCCATGGACAAATTGGAAGTTATATGGAATCGTTGATTTACTGGTGCATGAGGAGCCACACCCCATGTGGCGGACGTGATCCGGCGGGTATGATCGGGCGGACACAATGGCCCGCCCCTACAGGATAGGGAAACTGTCAATGATCTGGTAGGGGCGCACCACAGTGTGCGCCCGTGCTTTCTCACATGCACTACGATTTTCCGGAAATCATATTACATTCAGGAACTGCAAAATTGTCAACTCTTTCGCCCGATTGTCCGCAATTTTAACGGCGCGGCTGGCATTGCTTCAATTTCGGAAATCTGTTGTGGTTTGCTGTTTGACAATTGTGGTTTGTGGTTTGGCAATTGGCAATTGTTGTTTGTGAGTTGTGAGTTGTGAGTTGGCAATTGGCAATTGCTGTTTGTGAGTTGCTGTTTGGCAATTGGCAATTGTTGTTTGTGAATTGTGGTTTGTGCGCCTGGGACTCAGGGATGCTCAGTATGCGTCCCAGCTTTCTATGCGATCTGCATAAAGCGCTGAGATACCCTCTAATGCGCGCTATCTTTCTTTAACCCAACCCTTGGATTCGGAGGAGATCGTATCTCAGAGAAGCTCTCAGGCGCTGAGAAAGGGTAAGGCCATCTGCGCGCCTCTGGTAGGCAAGAGAAAGACGGAGAAAAGCCCTCAAATCAGGGGGTGTAAACGCGACATGTATAGCACCTACTGTAGAATGGCGTAGCATGCTGCGTTACCTTGTGTCTTGTGTAAGGAAAAGGTAATCCTACCGCGCTGGATATTACACAAGGCGGTGTACTGGAGCATCCTGTCCGGGCAGAGAGGCGACCGCCAGGCCGGTCAGCTCTTCCGAAAAGGGACAGTTTCTGTCGGCGGTGATCAGGGTCCAACCGGGAAAAGTTCTTTTCTGGACGACTGCTGGCCCCTGGCACACCCAACGCCGGTCTAAAGGAGATGATATCTATGTCTGAAATCGGCGCCTATAAAACGAAAACCCGCTTCTTCGAGCTGCTTCGGCGCGTAGATGAAGAGGGAGCGTTTCGTGATTACGACCCTTTCCGTAAGGGAGAAGTGGTTTAAAAAAACTAGGTGATTGCTCAATTCATTCCACCTTTTAGCACCTCCAGCAGTTTCTCAAACAAATCCTCCTTCCGATGATTATACCGAAACTCCAACTCCTTCAAATACAACGGAAACCACAGGGCCGACAACCCA
>Ga0207863_100136_pt1 | contig 35141 bp, 38 predicted proteins | sample CeladaPassaD2F12_FD_187497 | JGI IMG/M metagenome (GOLD analysis project Ga0207863, IMG submission 187497) | Cellulose-adapted microbial communities from the Joint BioEnergy Institute, USA - Passage D2F12 (SPAdes) (version 2) | ecosystem: Engineered > Bioreactor > Continuous culture >... | reverse complement strand
GTGCACCTTGGGGTGCCGCAGGAGGGTGCCCCGCAGCGCAGAGGGGATGAGCCTTATGACCTCGGCGCGGCTCACCCTGTCTGACCACACCACGTCGAACGCCCCGTCGTCCAGGCGGGCCTCCGGCGCGAGGCGGAACCTGGCCCCGTAGGTGGTGCCGAGCGCGACCGCCACCAGGATGGTCTCCGACTCCACCGCCGTCCCGTCGTCGAAGGAGAGCCGCGCGGGATGGCAGGTGAAGCCCCACAGCAGCCTGGCCACGGACCACATGTACCGCCCGGCGCCGCCCAGGTAGGCCGGGGCCTTGACCACGCCGGCGGCGACCTCGGCGTCGAAGCCTATGCCGAGCCCGTTGTCGAAGAACTCGCCGTTCACCTCCCCGGCGTCCACCGCGCGCGCCTCACCCGCGAGGACCACCTCCATCGCCCGCCGCAGGTCCCCCCCGATGCCGAGGGCCTTTACGTAGTCGTTGCCGCTGCCCGCGGGGAGCACGCCCATCGGGCGTCCGGTGCCGGCGCAGGCCCGCGCCACCTCGTGCACCGTCCCGTCCCCCCCGACGGCCACCGCCGGGAGCCCCGGCGGCAGCTCCCCCACGATCTGGCTAGCGTGCCCCGGCCGGCGGGTGACGTGCCAGACGGCGCGCGCCCCCCGCTCCTCGAAGAACCGCGAGATCCTCGGCCTGAGCGCCGCCGCCCGGCCGCGCCCCGCCGTGGGGTTCAGGATCAGGTGTATCTCCTCAGAAGAGCTCACGGTCGCGGGAAAACTTACCAGAATCGCGGCCGGGGTGCCGGGCCGCCGGTGAACCTGTACTCGAGGTGCACGCTCCCCCTGGCCTTTGCGTTCACGGTGCGTTAAAGTTGATCCGGCGCATCTTTGCCGCAGGGAGGGGCGGTTGGCGGCGCGAGAGTATACAATACGCGGTTACATGTCGGAGGGTTGTCTGCATCTGGAGGGGCTCAGGGTTGGCGGCGGAAACGGTTACGTGTGTCCGGTCTGTGGAGAGCGGTTCGAGGATCTGGAGGGGGTGCGACGCTGGGTCCGCGAGGCCGAGCGGGAGCGGGACGGGGCTTACCCTCTGGTCGAGGGTGACGAGTTTGCAGAGGTTGTGCTCCGCGAGAGCCAGCGGGAAGTCTACCGGCGGCGGAGAGTGATGTACGAGCTGGAGAACGCGGCGCGGGCGCCGTTCGTGCGGCCCGAGATGGTGCTGGTCGTCTACGACGGGGACCGGGAGGCCTACGAGTGCCGGGTGTTCTACAAGGAGCCGCGGCCCGCGAACGCGATGGAGAGCTTCTCTATCCGGGCCTCGCAGGAGGCCATGCTGGAGCTGCGCTCCGACCCGAACCCCATCGTTCGCCTCCTCGCCGAGAAGGTCGAGGAGTTTCACCTGCTGCGCGGGAAGCTCGCCGGCGACGGGGAGCCGGCCCCCGAGCGCCGGGTGTTCTATGCGAGCGAGCTCTGAGGGGCCGCTGGCGAGGGGCATCCGCGGGGGCTAGAATGTGCCCCGGAGAACGGACGCTGGCTGAAAGGACGGGGCCGATTGAGCGGGAGTAACTTCATAGCGATGGTCGTTATGATCCTGATACTCCTCTTTATCCTGATGAACATCGGGCCCCTGCTCTCAGCGTTCTGAGAAGGGATGCTCCGCGAGGCTCTCGTAGTACACCCCCGAGGGGCCCTGCGCGCTCCTCATCAGGTGCAGCGAGCCGGCGGTGAAGCCGGGTATTCCGGGGTCGAGCCTCCCCGCCTCCAGCCGGGCCGGGCGTCCCCTGGCGCGCCCGAGGGTCAGGTGCGCCCGGAAGGGCCGCTGCTCGCGCCCGAAGCCTAGGGGGAAGAGCGCCTCCTCCACCGCCGCGGCGAGCTCCTCCAGGCTGGCCGAGCCCTTCCCGACCCCGGCCCAGAGGACGCGCGCCCGCTCGGGGGAGGGGAAGGCCCCGAGGCCCTCGGGCTCGATGCGGAAGGGGCGCCGGAGGCGGGCGACCTGTGCGAGGGCGGAGGCTATCTGCGGGGCCTGCTCCTCCGAAATCTCGCCGAGGAACTTCAGCGTCAGGTGGATGTTCTCCGGGCGCACCCAGCGCACCCCGATCACCGGGAGGGAGCGGGCCGCCCGAGAGAGCGCCTCCCTGACCTCCGGCGGGGGGAGGATCGCCACGAAGGCCCGCATCACTCCCGGCGGGCGGCGCGGTTGGCGATGAGGGCCGCGGTCGCCCCCGCGCCCACGCCGTTGTCCACGTTCACCACCGCGAGCCCCGGCGAGCACGTCTGGAGCATGCCCAGGATCGCCGCCGTCCCGTCGCCGCCGAGGCCGTAACCGGCGGAGGTCGGAAGCCCTATCACCGGGACGTCCACCAGCGCGGAGATTACCGTGGGGAGCGCCCCCTCCATGCCGGCGGCCACGATCAGGCAGTCGGGGTCGAAGGCGCGCAGCTCCCGCAGCGGCTGCTCCAGCCGGTGCAGCCCGGCCACCCCCACGTCGTAGAAGCTCCGCGTCTCGGCGCCCATCTCCCGGGCCACGGCCACGGCCTCCTCCAGGGCGGGAATGTCCGAGGTGCCCGCGCAGACCGCCCCGATGCGCCCCCCCGTGGGCTGGGGCTCCCCGGAGCCCACGACCAGCGCCCTCCCCGAGCGCCGCACCGGTACGCCGGGGAGGGCCGACCGGAGCGCGGCCTCGTGTTCCTCCGAGGCCGCGCTCACGATCGCCCGCCGCCCCGGCTCCACGAGGGCGGCGCAGATCTTCGCCACCTGCTCCGGGCTCTTCGCCCCCGCGTAGACCACCTCGGGCACCCCCTTGCGGACCGCCCGTCCCGCGTCGAGCACGGCCAGGCCGTCCAGGTAGCGCACCTCGCCGCTCTGCAGGAGCGCCTCGGCCTCCTCGGGGGGCAGGCTCCCCCCGGCCACAGCGTCCAGTATCTCTTTCAGCCGCATATCCTCTCTTCGGGTTGGTTTTCCGAGCCGGCGGGTAGAATGTTACACGTTCGCGTGCGACCGCAAGAGAAAGGCTTCCCGGTACCTTGACCATCGTAGAGCTCGTACTCTCGCTCGGCGCCATACTGCTCGCCGCCTTCCTCTTCACCAACGCCGTGGAGATCCTGGGCGAGCGCCTCGACCTGGGGCAGGGGGCGGTGGGCAGCGTGCTCGCCGCCGTGGGGACCGCCCTGCCGGAGACCATGATCCCCATCGTGGCCATCCTCGGCGCCCTCCTCCTCGGCAACGACCCCGAGACCGCCGGGGAGATCGGGGTCGGCGCTATCCTGGGGGCCCCCTTTCTGCTCGCCACCCTCGCCATGTGCGTCATAGGGGCCTCGGCCCTGCTCTTCCGGGAGCGGAGGGAGAGCGGCACGCACCTGACGATCGACGAGGGGGTGGTCGCCCGGGACATCCGCTTCTTCCTCGTCTTCTATGCCGTGGCCGCGGCCGCCGGCGTGGTCCCGCTGCCCTTCTACCTGAAGGCGGCGGTCGGGGTGCTGCTACTCCTGGCCTACGCCCACTACGTGCGGCGCACCCTCGCCTCCGGCGGGGCCGAACTCGAGGAGACCCCGGAGCGGCTCACCCTCTGGCGCTTCGGCTCCCGGCCGCCGACCTGGGCCGCCGCCGGCCAGCTGCTCGGCGCGCTCGCCGTCATGATCGCCGGGGCGGAGTTCTTCGTGGACGCCGTGGAACACGCCTCGCGGGAGCTCGGGATACCGGCCGGCCTCATCTCGCTCGTGCTGGCCCCTCTGGCCACCGAGCTGCCCGAGAAGTTCAACTCCGTCATCTGGCTGCGGGAGAACAAGGACACCCTGGCCTTCGGCAACGTCAGCGGCGCGATGGTCTTCCAGAGCACCGTGCCCGTCACCCTCGGCATCCTGTTCACGCCCTGGGACCTGAAGTTCCTCGACCTCTTCTCCGTGGGGCTCGCCCTCGCCTCGGGGCTCGTCCTCTTCCTGATGCTGCGGGCCAAGCGGCCGGTGCGGGCCGAGGTGCTGCTGGGCGGCGGGGCGATGTACGCGGCCTTCGTCGTCGCGGCAATCGTCGTGGTTCTCTAGGGTCCTCCCGCCGCCCCCGGCTCTAGCTGGTAAGATAAGCGCCGTCGTCCGGAGGTTCTTGCTGGTCGGGTAGGCTCCAGAAGGCGGTGTGGATGGATTTTCTGAGCGGAGAGCTTGCGGCCCGTTTTCTCGGCGTGCTCATGATCGACCTGATCCTCTCCGGCGACAACGCCGTGGTGATCGCGCTGGCCGTGCGCCAGCTGCACGGCAAGACACGCAAGCGGGCGATCTTCTGGGGGGCCTTCGGCGCGGTCGCGCTCCGGCTCATCTTCGCCGCCGTCATAACCTACCTGCTCAGGATACCGCTGCTGCAGGCCATCGGGGCGGTGCTGTTGGTGTGGATCGCCTGGAAGCTCCTCTTCCAGGACCACGAGGAGCCGGAGGAGGACGTCGAGGCCGCGGGCAACATCTGGGAGGCCATAAGGATCATCATCGCCGCCGACGCGATCATGTCGCTGGACAACGTGGTGGCGCTGGTCGGGGTCTCCGGGGGCAACCTGTGGCTCTTGGTCTTCGGGCTCGCGCTGACCATCCCGCTCATCGTGTGGGGCAGCACCATACTCTCGGCCCTGATGGACCGCCTGCCGTGGCTGGTCTACGTGGGGTCGGGCGTCCTGATCTACGTCGCCGTCGAGATGTTCTTCAAGGACCGCGTGATCCACGACTGGCTCGGGGGCTCGCTGGAGGGGATAGAGTGGATGATCGGGGTGGGGGCGGCGGTGGCCTTTATGCTCTTCGGCTGGTGGTACGCGCGCCGGGTCCGGCGGCGGGAGGCGGCCCCGCGGGTCAGGTAGCCTCGCCCCCGACCTCCCGGGCTCCGGGGGAGGGAGCCACCCTGTAGCCCGCCCTCCGGGCGGCCTCCTCTATCCTCGCCAGCTCCTCTCCGCCGCCCTCGTAGGAGACGGCGACGAGGCCGCGCTCCCGGTCCACGTTGACCCGCCTCACCTGCTCCAGCCGCCGCAGGGCGCGCTCCAGCCGCTCCTCGCCTCCCTCCCGGCCGGGCTCCTCCATCACCAGGGTTATATCCGGCACAGACCCTACTCCTCCGGGTACTCCTGGGGCCGGATGCTCAGCGGGGTCTCCTTCCCGCGGCGCAGCACCCGGATCTGGACGTCGCGCCCGATCACCGAGCCGTCCAGCAGGCTGAGCAGATCGTCCGTGCTGCGCACGGGCTGTTGCTTGAAGCCCACGATCACGTCCCCGGGCCTCAGGCCGGCCCGCTCGGCGGGGCTGTTGGGGGCGACGCTCTCCACCCGGGCGCCGCCGCCCGGGCCCGAGGGCTCCCTGCCGGGCTGGCTCTGGACCATCACCCCCAGGTAGGCCCGGCGCACCCGGCCCTCGGTGACCAGCGAGAAGACCACCCGCCGGAAGGAGGCCGAGACGGGGATGGCGAAGCCCAGCCCCCGCGCGCCCCCGATGACCGCCGTGTTGATCCCCACCACCCGCCCGTCCGCGTCGGCCAGCGGGCCGCCGGAGTTGCCCGGGTTCACCGCGGCGTCGGTCTGGATGACGTTCTCGACGAGGCGCCTGTCCTGGCCCATGAGGGTGCGTCCGAGCGCGCTCACCACCCCGGCGGTTACGGTGCTCTGGAAACCGAAGGGGCTCCCGATGGCCACCACGAGCTGGCCCACCACCAGGTTGCCCGCCTCGCCCAGCTCGGCGACCGCGGGCTCCTCCTCGGGGGAGAAGCGGATCACGGCCAGGTCGCTCAGCTGGTCGAAGCCCAGCACCTCGGCGCGCGCCGTCCCGCCGCCGGACTGGATGACCGCGATCGTGCCCGTCCCGCCCCGCTGCCAGAGGCCCTGCACGACGTGGCTGTTGGTCACGGCGGTGGCCGCCCCCTCGTCCAGGCCCAGGATCACGCCGCTTCCCCCGCCCCGGCCGCCCGGGACCCCGAGCGCTATGACGGCGGGCTCGAGCTTTCTGGCCACCTCCTGGACGGTGCGGGAGTAGGGGTCGAGCTCGCCGGGCTCTACCCGCGAGCTCGCAGAGAGGTTCTCGAAGATGTCCATGCCGAAGTTTTACCGCATCTCTTGGTGGAGAGCCGGGGCCTCAGTCCTCGCCGGTCCCCCGGGCGAGCACCTCGCCGTTCTCGGCGTTCACCAGCACCTCGCCGGGGACGCCGCCGTCCAGCAGCTCGACCTCGTAGGCGGCGTAGGGGCCCGCGTCGGTGAGGCTCACGCCCACCACCCGGCCGGAGCCCGCCGGGCGGGCTATCTCGGCGGCCCGCTCCCGGTCGATGCGCGCCCGCTGCAGCAGGGAGCGCATCTCAACGGCGTCCTCGGTGTCCTCGATCTCGTGGCGGAGCACCCGGCCGCTCCTGGCGTCGAGCTGGAGGTCGTGCAGGGCCCCCTCCCGGTCCAGGATCTGGACCTTGTAGGCCAGCAGCCCGTCCTCCTCGTCGAGGCCGCTCTCGACGACCGTCCCGGAGACGTTCCCGAGGGCCGCCCGCTCGGCCTCTTCGCGCGAGATCGCACCCTCCGCGGGGATGCCGTCCGGGGCCGCCGGGGGCTCCCGGTCCGCGGAGCGCTCGGGCCCGGCGGAGACCCGGAGGGCGGGCTCGACGCGCGCCTCCCCGGCGTCCCTCGTGGCCAGATACACGACGGATGCGGCCCCGGCGTAGAAGAGGAGCACCGCCCCGACTCCGAGCGCGACCGCCTTTCTCGTTTCCACGGCTTCCTCCTTCTCTTCGCCCGCTCTCTCTGCTGCGGAGTATCCCGCCTCTCTCTGAGAGGAGGCTGAGAGGAGGATTAGAGGGAGATTAGAGTTTGCGGGGACCCTCCTGCGGGAGCAGGAGGGTGAAGGACGAGCCCTCCCCCGGCACGCTCCTGACCTCTATGGCGCCGCCGTGGGCCTCGGCGATCTGGCGGGCGATGGAGAGCCCCAGCCCTGCGCCGCCGAGCCTCCGGGAGCGGGTCCCATCCACCCGGTAGAAGCGCTCGAAGATCATGCCCAGCTGCTCCTCGGGGATGCCCGGGCCGGTGTCCTCGACCCGCACGGCGGCCTTCCCGTCCCGCCGCAGGGCCCGGACGGAGACCCTGCCCCCCTCGGGGGTGTAGCGGACGGCGTTGTCCAGGAGCGCGGCCAGGGCCTGGCGCACCCGCTCCCGGTCGAAGACCGCCTCGACCGGTCCCTCCGGCGGCTCCCACACCACGCTCACCCGGTCCCCGGCGGCCGCCCGGGCGGCCGCCGCGGACTCCTCCGCCACCTCCGCGAGGTCCGCGCGCCCGAGCTCGAGCGGCCTCCCCTCGTCGCCGCGGGCGAGCGCGAGCAGCTCCTCCACCAGGTGCTGCATCCGCTCGGCCTCCCGCCGGATGGCTGCGGCCCCCTCCCGGGCGGCGTCCGGGTCCTTGAGCGCCCAGCGCTCCAGCATCCGCGCGTAGCCCGCGATGGAAGTCAGCGGGGTTCTGAGCTCGTGGCTCGCGTCGGCGGCGAAGCGCCGCTGGCGCCCCAGCGCCTCCCGCTGCCGGCCGAAGGCCGCCTCCGTGCGCGCCAGCAGCGCGTTTATGGTGGCGGCGAGGCGGCCGATCTCGTCCTGCGGGTTGGCGACCGGCAGCCGCCCGGAGAGGTCGGTGGACCCCATCTCTTCCGCCGCTCGCACCACCGCGTCCACCGGGGCGAGGGCGAGCCGGGCCAGGAGGTAGGAGCCGGCCGCGGAGATCACGAGCCCCGCGGCCAGCCCGATGAGCAGGGCCGTCCTGAAGGCGGCGAGCGCCTGCTCCACGGGCTCCAGGGACATCCCCGCCTCCACCACGCGGGCCGGGTTCCGGGGGGCGGAGACGGGCACGGCGACCACGTGGTCCGGGGCCTCCGCGGAGAGCGCGGCGGTCCCCGAGACGGCCCGCCCCTCCTCCAGCGCCCGCCGCCAGAGCGGGTCGTTCTCCGGCGAGCTGGCGAGGTTTACGGTCTGGAAGATCACGTCGCCCTCCCCGTCGCGCACCAGGATGAAGGCCCCGTCGAGGGTGAGGTCCTCTATGTCCTCGCCGTCTATGGCCTCGTCCTCGTCGTCCACCTCCCGGATCTCGGCGGCCGCGGCGCGGGCCCGCTCGGCGACGGTCTGCCGGAGGGCCGAGAGCAGCAGCCCCCGCAGCAGGAAAAAGAGCCCGAGGCCGACGGCGAGCAGGATGAGCCCGATGGCCAGGGTGTTGAACAGGGTGAGCCGCCACCGGATCGGCACGCTAGTCCTCCCTGAGCACGTAGCCCACCCCGCGCACGGTGTGGATGAGCCGCCCCTCCCCGGGCCCCTCGAGCTTCCGGCGCAGGTACCCGACGTACACGTCCACCACGTTCGGGTCCACGCCCGCCCCCTCGCCCCAGACCCGGTCCAGGATCTTCTCCCTCGAGAGCACCCGGCGGCCGTTGCGGGCGAGGAGCTCCAGAAGGTCGTACTCGCGGGCCGTGAGCGCCACGGCCCGCCCGCCCCGCCGGACCTCGCGGGCGGAGGTGTCCACGGTGAGGCTCCCCACCCGCAGCACCTCCTCCCCCTCCACCCGCCGCAGCACCGCCCGCATCCGGGCCAGCAGCTCCTCGACCTCGAACGGCTTGGTGAGGTAGTCGTCGGCGCCGCGGTCCAGGCTGTGCACCTTGTCCCCGGTGGCGTCGCGGGCGGTCAGCATGATCACCGGGGTCCGGTGCCCGGCCTCCCGGAGTCGCCTGAGCACCCCCACCCCGTCCATCCCCGGGAGCATGATGTCGAGCACCACCACGTCGGGCCGGAGCCGCTCGAAGGCGGCGAGCCCCTCCTCCCCGTCCGCGGCGCAGCAGACCTCGTACCCCCGGTGCTCGAGCTCCAGCTGCAGCAGCCGGGCGATGGAGGGGTCGTCCTCTACCACCAGTATGCGCGTGCCCGGACGCATGATGCCCGCCGGAGGTAATGCTACACCCGGAACCTGAGAGCCCGCTAAGAAGAGGGGTCGCCCGCGTATATAATCCTGCGCATGGCCCTGCTGCGGGACGCCAGGCTCTCCGCCGCGATAGCCGCCGCGCGCGCGGCGCGGGCGGCGAGCCGGCTGCTGCGGGCCGGGGGCGGCTCCACCGTCCCCGGCGTGGTGGCCAGGAGGCTGGACCCGCGGGTGCTGCGCGCTCTCTCGGGGCGGCTGCCGCGCGGGTCGGCGGCCGTGACCGGGACCAACGGCAAGACCACCACCGCCCGGATGGCGGGCGCCATCCTGCGCGAGGCCGGCATCCGTACGGTCAGCAACTTCACCGGGGCGAACCTGGTGACCGGGGTCACCGCGGCGCTCGTGGAGGACTCGGACCTCGCCGGCAGGCCCTCCGCGGAGATGGGCCTCTTCGAGGTGGACGAGGCGAGCGTCCCGAGGGTGGCCGCCGAGGCCGAGCTGCGCCTGCTCGCCGTCCTGAACCTCTTCCGGGACCAGCTCGACCGCTACGGCGAGCTGGCCTACACGGGGAAGGTCATAGCCTCCGCCTTCGAGCACCTGCCGCCGGGGGGCGGGGTGATCCTGAACGCCGACGACCCGCTGGTGGCGAGCCTGGGGCGCTCGGCGCCGGGCGCCCTCTACTTCGGGGTGGACGAGCCCGCCCTCGACACCGGGCGCCTGCAGCACGTGGCCGACTCCAAGGACTGCCCCCTCTGCGGGACGCCGCTCTCCTACTCGGCGGTGTACATGGGGCACGTCGGGGTCTACCGGTGCGGCCGTTGCGGCTTCGGGCGGCCCGAGCCCGCCTACCGGGCGAGCCGGGTGCGCCTGCGGGGCGTCCGGGGCGCGACGTTCGTGCTCTCGGGCCCGGCGGGGGAGAGGGAGGTGCGCCTGCGGCTCCCCGGCCTCTACAACGTCTACAACGCCCTGGCCGCCGCGGCGCTCGCCGGGGAGGCCGGGGCGGCGATGGAGCACATCGTCCGGGGGCTCGGGGCCTTCGGGGGCGCCTTCGGCCGGGTCGAGCGGGTCTTGGCCGGGGAGAGGGAGGTGTTTCTGCTCCTCATAAAAAACCCCGTGGGGTTCAACGAGATCCTGCGCACCTTCATCGCGGGGGGCGGCGCCCGGCACGTGCTCGTCGCCATAAACGACAACGACGCCGACGGCCGGGACGTCTCCTGGCTGTGGGACGTGGATTTGGAGATGCTCGCCGAGGCGCGGGAGGAGGGGCTCCTCTCGGAGATGCAGCCGATCATGGCCGGCGGCCTCCGGGCCGAGGACATGGCCGTGAGGCTCAAGTACGCCGGGCTGCCGGTGGGCGCGGTGGTGCCGGGCTGCGGGGAGGCGCTGCGCCGGGCCCTGGACGCCACCCCTCCCGGGGAGACCCTGTACGTGCTCCCTACCTACACCGCGATGCTGGAGATAAGGCGCGCTTTGAGCGAGCTGGGCTACGCCCGCCCCTTCTGGGAGGACCGTTGAAGCTCACCGTCCACCACCTCTACGCCGACATGATGAACCTCTACGGGGACCGGGGGAACGTGCTCTCCATAAAGAAGCGCTGCGAGTGGCGCGGCATCCCCGTGGAGGTGGTGGACGTGGGGGTGGGGGAGCCCGTCCGCCCGACCGGCTGCGACATCTTCCTCTTCGGCGGCGGGCAGGACAGGGAGCAGGCGCTCCTGGCCGGGGATCTGGCCGGGAAGAAGGGCGCCGAGCTGCGGGCCATCGTGGAGGACGGCGGGGTGGTGCTGGGGGTGTGCGGCGGCTACCAGCTCATGGGCCACTACTACGAGACCCCGGAGGGCGAGAGGCTGCCGGGCGTGGGGATCTTCGACCTGTACACCGAGCCGCGCAAGCCCGGCGAGGGGCGCCTGATCGGCAACATCCTCGTGCGGGTGGAGCTCGGCGGCGAGGCCCGCGAGCTCGTCGGCTTCGAGAACCACGGCGGGCGCACCCGCCTGGGGGACGTGGAGCCGCTGGGGACCGTCCTCTACGGGCACGGCAACAACGGCGAGGACGGCACCGAGGGCGCCCGCCGCCTCAACGCCTACGGCACCTACCTGCACGGCTCGCTGCTGCCCAAGAACCCCTGGTTCACCGACCACCTCATCCTGAGCGCCCTCCGCAGGGTGGACGGCTCCTTCGAGCTCGAGCCCCTCGACGACGCGCTCGAGCTCAGGGCCTTCGAGGCGATGGCCGCCCGCCTCCGCGGCGGGGGGGCCTCCTAGCCCTCCCCCCGCGCCGGCCAGTCCCTCCGGAGGCGCCGCCAGCGCTCCCTGAGGTGGCGGGTGGCGTCCTCGTAGTGGGGGTGGGTGAAGGTCGGGCCGCCGGGGAACTCCGTCACCGTCACCTCGCCCTCCACCGAGGAGTGCTCCCCGGCCAGCGCCTCGTTCGCCTCCAGCTCGGCCATCAGGTCCGGGGCGTCGGAGGGCTCGAGCTCGTCTATCCGCTTCACGTACAGCCTGCCGCGCCGCAGCAGGTAGACGTAGCCCTTCTCCGCCAGCTCCCTGTCCCGGCGGGCGTGCTCCTCGCCGTGGAAGATGCCGAGCATGGAGACCGTCGCCGGGTTCTGCCGCTCCTCGAGCTCCTGCCGGTAGTAGGCCAGAAGGTCCTCCCAGAACGCCCGCTGCTCCTCGTTCAGCACCTCGCCCACCTCCCGGAGGGGTTCCCCCAAGCGCTCCCTCTCCCTGCGGGGACTTCCGTTTCCGGTTGCGGCGGGTTTGAAACCTCCTAGAAGCGCTCCACCGAGGGCCTCAGGTCCAGCTCCAGCGTCCAGGCGTCCGGCGGCTGGGAGTGCAGCTGCCAGTAGGTCTCGGCGATGGCCTCCGGGGAGAGCATGGTGTGCCCCTCGCGCCCCGGGTATCTCTCCCTGACCCGCGGGGTGTCTATCTGGCCGTCGATGACCACGTGGGCCACGTGCACGCCCCGCGGGCCGAACTCGCGGGCCATCGACTGCGCCAGCGCCCGCAGCCCGAACTTCCCCACCGCCAGCGCGGCGAAGTTCGCCGAGCCGCGCCAGGCCGCCGTCGCGCCCGTGAGCAGGACCGTCCCGCGCCCCTTCTCCGCCATCGCGGGCAGCACCTCGCGGGCGGCGTAGAAGGCGCCCGCGCAGTTGATCCTCCAGCACTCGTCGAACCTCTCCGGCGGGATCTCCAGGATGCCGCCCGGCTGGAAGGCCCCCGCGTTGTACACGAGCACCTCCGGGTCGCCGAGCTCCTCCCGCACCCGCCCGAAGGCCGCGGCGACCGAGCCGGGGTCCGAGGCGTCCGCGGGCACCGCCAGGGCCGCGCCCCCCGCCCCTGCTATCTCCCCGCGCACCGGCTCCAGGCTCTGCCGGCGGCGCGCCATGAGCGCTACGGCGTAGCCCCCGCGCGCGAAGCGGCGCGCCACCGCCGCCCCGAGCCCGGGGCCCACCCCCAGCACCGCCGCGACCCCGCTCACGCGCCGCCCCCCGCCCAGGCCGGGCCGTCGGGGTAGGCGAACTCCTGCAGCGACTCCGGGCGCATCTCGATCGAGTAGCCCGGGGCCTGCGGGGGCAGGTAGCGGCCGTTCTCCATCCGCACCGGGTCCACGAAGTGCTCGTGCAGGTGGTCCACGTACTCCAGCACCCGGTCCTCCAGCGAGGCGCTCACGTACACGTAGTCGAAGATGGAGAGGTGCTGGACGTACTCGCACAGGCCCACCCCGCCGGCGTGCGGGCACACCGGCACGCCGAACTTCGCCGCCATGAGCAGCACCGCCAGCACCTCGTTCACCCCGCCGAGGCGGCAGGCGTCTATCTGGCAGAAGCCCGTGGCGCGGGCCTGCATCAGCTGCTTGAAGATGATGCGGTTCTGGCAGTGCTCGCCGGTGGCGACGCGGACGGGGGCGACGGCCTCGGCTATCCTGGCGTGCCCGAGGACGTCGTCGGGGCTCGTGGGCTCCTCTACCCAGTAGGGGTCGAACTCCGCCAGGCGCCGGATGTTGTCTATGGCCTCCTCTACGTCCCACACCTGGTTGGCGTCCATCATGAGGTTGCGCTCCGGCCCGATCTCCTCCCGGATCAGGGCGGCCCGCCGCACGTCGTCCTCGATGCTCGCGCCCACCTTCTGCTTGAAGTGCGCAAACCCCTGCGCGACCGCCTCCCGGCAGAGCTCGCGCACCCTCTCGTCGGTGTAGCCGAGCCAGCCGGCGCTGGTGGTGTAGGCCGGGTAGCCGCTCCCGAGCATCTCGGCCTCGCGGGCGGCGCGGGTGCCCTCGTTGCGGCGCAGGATCTCGAGCGCCTCCTCCGGGGTCAGCGCGTCGGTGATGTAGCGGAAGGGGACGCAGGCGACGATCTCCTCGGGGGTCATGTCCACCAGCAGCTTCCACAGCGGCTTGGCCTCGGCCTTGGCCCACAGGTCCCACACCGCGTTGACGATGGCCGCGGCGGCCAGGTGGATGACGCCCTTCTCCGGCCCCACCCACCGCAGCTGGCTGTCGCCGGTGAGGCGGTACCAGAAGGCCGCCATGTCGCGGGCGATGGACTCGAGGGTCTGCCCGACGACCAGCGGGGAGAGCGAGCGGATGGCGGCGACGCACAGCTCGTTGCCCCGCCCGATGGTGAAGGTGAGGCCGTGGCCGTCGAGCCCCTCCCCGGTGCGGAGGATGGCGTAGGCCGCCGAGTAGTCGGGGGCGGGGTTCATCGCGTCGGAGCCGGAGAGGTCGCGGGAGGTGGGGAAGCGCACGTCCAGCGCCTCCACCCCGGTGATCCTGAGCGGGCTCATCCGGCCGTCACGCCCCCGTCGACGACCATGCAGGCGCCGACCACCGAGGCGGCCTCGTCGCTGGCAAGGTAGGCCGCCATCGCCGCCACCTCCTCCGGCCTCACAAACCTCCCGTGCGGCTGGCGCTCCCGCATCCGCCACCGCGCCTCCTCGGGGTCCGCATACCCGGCGGTGATCCTCGAGATCCAGGGCGTCTCCACCGTCCCCGGCGCTATGCAGTTCACGCGCACGCCCTCGTGTATGTGGTCTATGGCACCGGCCCGCGTGAGCGCCAGAATACCCCCCTTCGCCGCGCTGTAGGCGGCGCGGTCCTTGAGGCCCACCAGGGCGGCTATGGAGCTCATGTTTATGACGGCGCCGCCGCCAGAGTCCCTTATTGCGGGGATGGCGTACTTCATGCCGAGGAAGGTGCCCCTGAGGTTGACCGCAAGCACCCGCTCGAAGTCCTCCTCTGAGGTCTGGGGGGCGGTTGCGGCGACGCCCACGCCGGCGTTGTTGACCATGACCTCCAGCCCGCCCCAGCGCTCCGTTGCCAGCCGGACGAGCCCCTCTACCTCCTCCGCCACCGTCACGTCGGTCCTCTGCACCAGGCAGCCCTCGCCGATCTCGGCGGCGACCTTCCGCGCGGCCCCCTCGTCCACGTCGGCGAGCGCCACCCGCGCCCCCTCGGCGGCGAAGCGCAGGGCGATCGCCCGCCCGATGCCGCTGCCCGCCCCGGTGACTATCGTTCTCTTGCCCTCAAGGCGCCGCACGCACCACCCCCGATCTCTTCCTCGTTTTTGCAGGCAGAGAGAGAGAGTATAGTGATGCCGGCTCCGGCGGCGCAAACGGGGGCCGGGTGCAGCGTCATGGGCTTCTTCTCATGCCCCCGACCGCTACGAGCCGCGGGCCCGCCGGGGGCCGCTAGAATGGTCCTCTAGGAGAGGCGTTCTACGGCGACGGAGGTGGGAGCATGAAGGGCGTGGTCTGGCGCGGGCCGCGTGAGATGGCGGTGGAGGAGATCCCCGAGCCCGAGGCCGGTCCCGGCGCGGTGGTCTTGAGGACCGGGGCCGCCGGGATCTGCGGCTCCGAGGTCGAGGGCTACCTGGGCAGGATGGGCAACCGCACTCCTCCCCTCGTCATGGGCCACGAGTTCTCCGGGACGGTGGTGGCGGTGGGCGAGGGGGTGGACGAGGCCTGGGTCGGCCGCCGGGTGGCGGTGAACCCCCTCATCTCCTGCGGGGAGTGCCGGCTGTGCCGCTCCGGGCACGAGAACATCTGCCCGGAGCGGGCCCTCATCGGGATCCACCGGCCCGGCGCCTTCGCGGAGTACGTGGAGGTGCCCGCGGGCAGCCTGCACGCGCTGCCGGAGGGGGTGGACCTGCGCTCCGCGGCGCTCGCCGAGCCGCTGGCCAACGGGGTGCACGCGGCGGGCCTCGGGCTCGAGCGGGGGCCGGCGGAGCTGGCGGTGGTGGTGGGGGCGGGCACCATCGGCCTGATGTGCCTGCAGGCGGCGGTCCTCTCCGGGATACCGGAGGTCTGGGCGGTCGAGCCGCACGGGGGCCGCCGCGCCCGGGCGCTCGAGCTGGGGGCGGGAAGGGCCTTCCCCCCGGGCGGGGAGGCGGAGGAGGCCGTCCGGGAGGCCACCGGCGGGCTCGGCGCGGACGTGGTGCTGGACGCCGCCGGGGCGGGGGAGACCCGCCGGGCCGCCGCGCGCCTGGTGCGCCCGGGGGGGACGGTGGTGCTCGTGGGCCTGCACGAGGACGAGACCGCCCTGGGCTTCCACGACGTGGTGCGGCGTCAGCTCGCCCTGCAGGGCTCCTACGCCTACACCCCGCGGGACTTCGAGCGGGCCCTGGGCTGGCTCGTCTCGGGGGAGGCCGGGATCGGGGAGCTCCCCGACCCGCTGCCGCTGGAGAGGGGCCCCGCGGCCTTCGAGGAGCTGGTCCGGGGGCCCTCCGACCGCGTGAAGGTCTTTCTCGGCGGGGAGGGGGCGTGATGGAGGGGCGGCCGCTGCAGGGCCGCACGGCGATCGTCACCGGGGCCTCGAGCGGCATCGGGCTTGCGGTGACCAACGCGCTCGCCGACGGCGGGGCCCGGGTGCACGCCGTCTCCCGCCGCCCCGAGGCCATAGCCCGGGGGGCGGGCGAGAAGCGGGTCTCCTCGGGGCGGGTCGTCCCCCACGCCCTCGACGTCTCCGACCGGGAGGGGGTGGAGCGGCTGGTGCGCGGCGTCGGCGAGGAGGAGGGTGTGGGCATCCTGGTGCTCGCCGCGGGGACCAACGTCCCCAACCGCAGGCTCGACCGCGTAACGCCCGAGGACTGGGACAGGATCCTCTCGGTCAACCTGAGCGGGGCCTTCTACTTCGTGAAGGCGGCCCTGCCCTACCTGCGGGCCGCCCGGGGGGACGCGGTGCTCGTCGGCAGCGTCTCCGGGATGTGGCCCGACGTCTCGGGCGCGGCCTACCAGGCCTCCAAGCTCGGCCTCGCCGGCCTGGCGCGGGCGGCGGGCTTCGAGGAGCACGCCCGGGGCGTCCGGTTCTCCAACATCATGCCCGGCATCGTGGACACGCCGCTCCTGGACAGCCGCCCCGAGCCGCCCCCGAGGGAGGTGCGCGAGCGGGCGCTCAGGCCCGAGGACGTCGCCCGGGCGTGCCTGTTCCTGGTCACCCTCCCGGAGCGGGCCTACGTCCCGGAGCTGACCCTCGTGCCGACCGAGCTGCAGGCGCTCGGCAAGACCTCGACCGCCACCCCGCCGGTGCCGCCAGCGGAGGGCTCCTGAGGTGAGGATAACCGACGTTCGCACCGCGGTCGTCGAGGCCAACTACGACTGGACCTTCGTCCGGATCTACACCGACGAGGGGCTGACCGGGCTGGGGGAGAGCTTTCTGGCCCCGGGGCTCACCGGCATCATCCGGGACCTGAAGCCCCTGCTGGTCGGCCAGGACCCGCTGGACGTGGACCGGCTGTTCTCCAGGATGCGCTGGGCCGCCTCCGGGGCGGGCTCCGTGGCCGGCCTGGTCTACAACGCCATCTCGGGCATAGAGGCGGCGCTCTGGGACCTCGCCGGCAAGCACTACGGCGTGCCCGTCTTTCGGCTGCTGGGGGGAAGGCACCGCGACCGGGTGCGCGTCTACGCCGACTGCCACGCCGGCGAGGCGCTGGAGGCCTTAAGCTCCGTCATGATCCCGCGCCGCCCCCGGTGGCTCTCGCCGGCGGGGGCGCCTCCCCCGGCGGGCGACCCGGTGCACGGGCGGGCCTTCGGGCTCGAGGAGCCGGGGGAGGCCTTCACCCCCGAGATGTACGCCGCCCGGGCCCGGGAGGTGGCCGCGATGGGCTTCACCGCGCTCAAGTTCGACCTCGACGTGCCCAACCCCCACACCCTGGACCCCCACTCCGGGACCCTCACCCACGCCGAGATACGGCACATGGTCTCGCTGGTGGAGGCGGTCCGGGAGGCGGTCGGCGACGGGGTGGACATCGCCTTCGACCTGCACTGGCGCTACAACGTCTCCGACGCGGTGCGGCTGGCCTGCGAGCTCGAGCCCTACGGGCTCATGTGGCTGGAGGACCCGGTGCCGCCGGAGAACGTGGAGGCGCTGCGGCGGGTGACCCGCAGCACCCGCACCCCCATCGCGAGCGGCGAGAACCTCTACCTGCGCCACGGCTTCCGCGAGGCGCTGGAGCGGGGCGCGCTGGATATCGCCGCGCCGGACCTGCAGAAGTGCGGCGGGCTGCTGGAGGGGCGCAGGATCGCCGACATGGCCGACGCCCACTACGTGGCCGTGGCGCCGCACTGCATAGCGAGCCCCATCGGCACGGTGGCGGCGGCCCACGTGGCCGCCGCCGTCCCCAACTTCCTGGCGCTTGAGTGGCACGGGATGAGCGTGCCGTTCTGGGAGGAGATGGCGGCGGGGTTCGACGGGCCGGTCATCCGGGACGGTTACATAGAGGTGCCCGAGGCCCCGGGCCTCGGGGTGGAGCTCAACGAGGAGGTCGCCCGCCGGTACGCCCGGGAGGGCGAGCCGTTCTTCTAGAGGAGGCGGGCCGGAAAGCGAAGGGAGGAGAGGCGTGCCTGATCTTTCGGGGAAGGTTGCCTGGGTTACGGGGAGCAGCACGGGCATCGGGGCGGCCTGCGCCCTCGCGCTCGCCAGGGAGGGCTGCCGGGTCGCGGTCCACTACAACCGCAGCGGGGAGGAGGCCCGGCGGGTGGTGCAGAAGATAGAAGGCTCCGGCGGCGAGGCGCTGCTGGTCAGGGGCGACGTCTCGGACGCCGCCGAGGTGGGGCGGATGGCCGCCGAGGTGGAGGACCGCTTCGGGGGGCTGGACTTTCTGGTGAACAACGCCGGGGGCCTCCTGGAGCGGCGGCCCTTCTCGGAGATGACGGAAGAGCTCTGGGAGAGGGTGATGGAGGTGAACCTCAAGAGCGTCTTTCTGGTCTCCCGCGCGGCGCTGCCGCTGATGCGCCGGAGGGGAGGGGGGAGGATCGTGAACGTCACCTCCATCGCCGCCCGGACCGGCGGCGGGCCTGGCTCTTCGGCCTACGCCTCGGCCAAGGGCGGCGTGAGCACCCTCACGCGGGCGATGGCCAAGGAGCTTGTCTCGGAGAACATCCTGGTAAACGGGGTTGCGCCGGGGGTCATCGCCACCCCGTTCCACGACCGCTACACCCCGCCGGAGGTGCGCGAGCGGCTCCGCCGCGGGATCCCCATCGGGCGGGAGGGGACGCCGGAGGAGGTGGCCGGGGTGGTGGTCTTTTTGCTCTCCCCGGCCGCGGACTACCTGGTGGGCGAGATCGTGGAGGTCAACGGCGGCCAGCTCATGGACTGAGCCTCCGGGATGGGGCTCCGATCTCTCTATCCAGGGGTCGTCCGGATCGCGGCGACCGGGTCGGGTGTTCGCTGCCCCTCGCGAAGACGCGGGCGGTCGCGGTTTTGGCCGGGCGTGAAAGGCCGTGAAACGGAAGTGCGCAGGACGCGGCGAGCCCTGGCTGGCGGCCTCGAGCATGCTCCCGACGGGCGCGCCGTCGGGATGGGGCAGAGCTCCGGCTTTGTCGTCCAGAGCCAGAGACGCATCCGTCGGTGCGCGCCCCGGCGTGCTCGAGTCCTGCGAGCGCCTTCCGGGCCGGGCTCTGGGTGCCTTCTTATTCCTCGTAGTGCAGGGATGTCTCCTGGTTGGTGAGTAACTGACCGCGGCGCCTGAGCTCCTCGCCCACGACCTCGCCGAGGAACACGGTGTGGTCTCCGGCGTCCAGGCCGTCCACGACCCGGCACTCCAGGTGGGCGAAGGCCTCCTCGAAGAGCGGGGCGCCGGTCTGCGGCCCGCGGGTGAAGCGCGCTCCGGCCACGGAGTCTCCCTCGGGCTCCTGGTGCCGGGCGAGCCTGCGCGCCAGGTCCTCCTGTCCTTTGTCCAGGAGGTTGATGCTGAACACGCCCCCGCTCTCGATAAGACCGTGGCTGTGATGGTCCTTGTGGACCGCTACGGTCACGTGCGGCGGGTCGAACGATGCCTGGGAGACCCAGTTGGCGGTAAAGCCGTTCGCCTCGCCGTCGCCGGTCACTCCCACGACGTAGAAGCCGTAGGCCATGCTGTCCAGAACCTCGCCCATCAGCTCTCCTCTCCAGAGGGCTCCGTTGTCTTACTCGCTGCTCCGGTCTAGGAGGCCCGTCCGGCTGTCCTCGGGCCTCGTGTGCTGGAAGAAAAGCCGCATGCGTCCCGGAGGAGTCCCGAGCTCCTCCTCGAGTATCCTCTCCGCTTCTCTGGCGAAGGCGCGCTTGCGCCCGGCGTTCAGCGGCTCGTCCCTGACGTACAGGACTTCGATCATCGGCATGAAAACCACCCCGCTGGCTCTGGATGTCGAGAAGGCGCGGAGCCTCTCGTTCCGGTGAGACCCCGCGCCTTCTCGAAGCCCTGCTCCGATTCGCTACTAGGAGCGGACCTCGCTGATCTCCTCCTCCTGCTCCTTCCCGACGGAGCCGCCCTCCTGAGCATCCACCGGCGGGGTACCGTACAGGAAGAACTCGGCCGGGAGCGGGGAGCCGTAGAAGATGATGCCCTGCTCCAGGTTCTCCTCCGACCAGGTCACCGGCTTCCAGTCGGGGTCGAAGATCAGGTACCCCGCGTCCCCGAAGAGCTCGACGCGGTTGCCGCCGGGCTCGAAGACGTACATGAAGAGCGCCTGGCTTATGCCGTGCTTTCCGGGGCCGGCCTCGATCTGGATGCCGTACTCGCTGAAGACCTCCGCGATATCCGCGTTGTGCTGTGGGATGCCGTACCAGTAGCAGACGTGGTGGAAGCGTCCCCTCGTCCCGGTCTGGTCGCCCATGAAGGCTATCTCGTGCACGAGCGGGCTGACGCTCAGCCACGCCCCCAACTCGCCGCCCTCGTTGAGGACGATGTTCTCGCGCAACCGGAAGCCCAAGTTCTCCTCCATGAACTTCCTGTTGGCGGTGACGTCGGCGGCCATCAGGTTCACGTGGTCCAGCCTGCGCACCGGCACGCCCCTGAGGGGCCGCCTCTGGGGACGGTTGATCAGGGAGCTCTTCTTCTCCTCGGGGATCCGGGCGTAGTCCACCTCCCAGAGGAGCTCCATCTTGTGGCCGTCGGGGGTCTCGAACCGGTAGGCCGGGCCGTGGCCCCTATCGCCGTCGGACCAGCCTCTGCCCGCTCCGCTGGCCTCGAGGGCCTGCACCCTGCGCTCGAGCGCCTGCGGCGAGGAGACGCGCCAGGCGCAGTGGCCCATGCCCGCCCTGTCCGACTCGGTGACCTTCAGCGTGTGGTGGTAGAAGTCCTCGTAGGCCCGGAGGTAGACGGACTGTCCCTCGCGCTCGGTCTCTTCGAGGGCGAGCAGGTCCTTGAAGAACCAGAGGGTCTCGTCCGGCTTGGGAGTGAGGATCTCAACGTGAGCCAGCTGCGCTACGTCGAAGATCGGCTCCTTGTGCTCCGCCATCTACTCTCTCCTTTCCTTGTGGTCGCCGCGTGGCGGTTCCCTATCCTTTCTTCACCCGCTCTTCTCTATGAAGTTGACGTCGTCGGGGTTGATCAGGTCCGGCGCCGTCCAGCCGTCGAGGTCGTACTCGGCCATGCACTGCTCCGCGAAGCCCTTGTACTGGTCGACCTGTCCGGTCGCCAGCGCCGCAAACAGCGTCTCCATGCGGATGTTCTCGTGGTTGCCGGCGTAGTTGCGCTCGTAGAGCTCGTGGCGGCCGCCGAACTCGCTGATCATGGCGTTGGAGAGGAGCTTCATCAGCTTGATGCGCTCCTCGGCGTTGTAGCCGTTCGAACCCCGGACGTACTTGTCCAGGTACTTGCGCGTCTCCGGGTTCTTCAAGTCCTTCGCGTGCGACGGCAGGTAGATGAGAGAGCTCGAGACGTCGTCGAGGATGATGCTCTTCACCTTCTGGTAGGCCATCGGCGCGAAGACCCGGTAGGCAAGTCCGGCGTCCATGTTGGGGAGCACGTAGTCGTCGTTCCACGAGGTGGGGTTGTGGGCCATGGCGTCCGTGAGCGCCCAGAAGAGGTTGCGCCAGGCCAGCACCTCCCCGACGCGGGCCTGCACCCCACGGAAGTCCTTGGTGCCCGCGGCCTCCACGGCCTTCAGCAGGAGCCCGGCGATGAAGTCCAGCTTGACCGCCATGCGCGTGCAGCCGTGGAAGGTGAATCGGGGTATGAAACCCGAGAGCGGGAAGAAGTTGTTGGCCTTGTCGATGTCCCCGTAGACGAAGACGTTCTCCCAGGGCACGAGCACCCGGTCGAAGATGAAGATCGCGTCGTTCTCGTCCACCCTGCTGGAGAGGGGATAGTCGAACGGGCTGCCCATCACTGCCGCGTCGTACTCGTAGGAGGGGCGGCTGATCAGCTTCACGCCCTTGGCGTCCATGGGCACCGTGAAGATGATGGCGAACTCTTTCTCCTTCACGGGCACAGGCCCGTACTGGGCGATGAAGTTGTAGTGGGTGAGGACCGAGCCCGTCGCGACCACCTTCGCCCCGCTCACGATGAGCCCGTTGTCCGTCTCCTCATCCACGTGCATGTAGACGTCGCGGGCCTCTTCCATCGGCCGGTTGCGGTCTACCGGGGGGTTGACGAGCGCGTGGTTCCAGAAGAGCACGCTCTCCTGGGCCTTCTTGTACCAGCTCCTGGCGTTCTCCTGGTAAGGGTCGTAGAAGTCGCTGTTCGCCCCTAGCGTCCCGAGGAACGCGGCCTTGTAGTCCGGGGAGCGGCCCATCCACCCGTAACCTATCCTGGCCATCTCGGCTATGGCGTCTCTGGCCCTGACCAGATCGTCGACGTCCTTCGGGGCCTTGAAGAACGGGTGGGTGAAGCCGCCGCTCCCGGTGTCGGTCTCGGTGCGGAGCACCTCTTTGGACTCGTCGTGCATCGCATCGTACATGCGAGCGACCATGCGAGCGGCGTTGCGGAAGGCGGGATGCACGGTAACGTCTTCCACACGCTCGCCGTATACATAAACTTCGCGCCCGTCGCGCAGGCTCTCCAGATACTCCTCCCCGGTCATCGGGCGGGTTGCCCTTCTCTCCTCCAACATTTCGGGTTCTCCACCTTTCCTCGGAATCCGCTTCCCTGGTGCGTGGCCCCAGTAGTACCACGCGTTCCAAAAGCGCCTCAACCGCGTTGTTCGCCATAAACGAACCAGGGGCGTCTTTGTTGGAAAAGTCGCCTTCGTTCGGGATTATGGAACACTCTGCTTGTTGCGCTGCACACGCGGCGGTAATGTTTGCTTCAACTAGCGCAAAGGTGGTGTAGGGGAGTTGCAAACCATACAGAAAGCCGGGCGGATACTCAGCCTTTTCTCTGTAGAGAAGCCGGAGTGGGGGGTGAGCGAGGTTGCCACGATACTGGAGATTCCGAAGTCGAGTGCTTCGGCGATGATGAGCTCTCTGGCGGACCAGGGGTTGCTCCGCCGTACGGGCGAGCGGAGGTACAGGCTGGGGTGGAGGATCATGGCGATGAGCCGGGTGCTCCTGGAGACGACCGAGTTTCGGGCCGAAGCCCGGCGGGGGATGGAGCGCCTTGTATCGCTCTTTGGCGAGACGGTTCATCTTGCGACGCTGGAGCGCGGGCAGGTGCTCTACGTGGACAAGCTGCAGGGCACGCGGGCCGTCCAGGTCGGGGTCACCGTAGTGGGAGGCAAGTTCTCGGCCCACGCCAGCGGCGTCGGAAAAGCCATCCTGGCCTACCGCCCGTGGGAGGAGGTGGTGGAGATACTGGAGCGGGAGGGCATGCCCGCACGCACACCCAACACCATCACCACGCTGGAGGAGTTTCGCAAGGAGCTCGAGCGCGTCAGGAAGAGAGGATACGCGCACGACATCGAGGAAGGAATGCTCGAGCTCTGCTGCGTGGCGGCCCCCATAAGGGACCACACCGGCGAGGTCGTGGCCTCCATGAGCCTCTCGGTGCCGGCCTACAGGTTCTGGGAGAGCGAAGAAAAGTATCGCAACGAGCTCATGAGGACGGTCCGTGTTGTCTCGCAGAACCTGGGCTATGCGGGGCCCCGGTACCGTCTGGTCCAGAAGGCGCAAAAAAAGGAGGTTGTCGGTGGTTGAGGATGGAAGGGTGAAGGTGGCCATCGTCGGCTCGGGCAATATCGGGACCGACCTCATGTACAAGCTGCTCAAGAACCCGGGGCACATGCGGCTTGCGATGGTGGCCGGGATAGTGCCTGAGTCGGAGGGGCTTAAGAGGGCGAGGGAGCTTGGGATAGAGACGACCCACGAGGGGATCGGGCCTGTTTTGGAGGATCCCGAGATAAAGATCGTCTTTGACGCCACCAGCGCCAAGGCGCATGTGAGGCATGCCAAGCTCTTGAAGGAGGCGGGCAAGATCGCCATAGACCTCACGCCCGCCGCCCGCGGTCCCTACGTGGTCCCGGTGGCCAACCTCACCGAGCACCTGGACAAGGACAACGTGAACCTGCTCACCTGCGGGGCGCAGGCGACCATCCCGCTGGTGTACGCGGTCTCCAGGGTGACCCCCGTGCTCTACGCCGAGATGGTCTCGACCGTCGCCAGCCTCTCGGCGGGGCCGGGCACGCGGCAGAACATAGACGAGTTCACCTTCACCACGGCCAGGGGCCTGGAGAAGATCGGCGGGGCAAAGCGTGGCAAGGCGATCATCATCCTCAACCCCGCCGACCCCCCGATCATGATGCGCAACACCGTCTACGTCGTGCCCGAAGGCGACTTCGACGAGGAGGAGGTCAGAAGCTCCGTAGAGAAGATGATCGCCCAGGTGCAAGAGTACGTGCCGGGCTACCACCTCAAGAGCGAGCCGGTCTTCGACGAGAAAGAGACGCCCTGGGGCAAGAAGCGCATCGTGGTGCTGCTGGTTGAGGTCGAGGGGGCTGGAGACTTCCTTCCCAAGTACGCCGGGAATCTGGACATCATGACCTCGGCGGCGCGGGGGGTTGGGGAGCAGTTCGCCCGGCACCTACTGGAGGAGAAGGAGGTGGTGGCGTGAAGGCGCCCAGGGTAACCGACGCCTCTCTGCGCGACGGGTCGCACCCGATGGCGCACCAGTTCACCAAAGAGCAGGTGCGCGAGGTGGCGCGGGCGCTGGACGAAGCCGGGGTTTCGGTCATCGAGGTCTCCCACGGCGACGGGCTCGCGGGGGCCTCCATACAGTACGGGTTCTCGAAGAGCCCGGAGACGGACCTCATCTCCGAGGCCCGCAGCGTGTGCACCCAAGCGAAGATAGCCTCCCTGCTCATCCCCGGCATCGGCACCGTCAAAGAGCTCAAAGAGGCGGCAGAGCGCGGCACCCAGATAGTCAGGATCGCCACACAGTGCACCGAGGCGGACATCTCGCAGGAGCACTTCGAGATCGCCAAAGAGATGGGCCTCGAGACCGTGGGCTTCCTGATGATGGCGCACGTGAGGCCGCCCGGTTTTCTGGTCGAGCAGGCGAAGCTGATGCAGTCCTACGGCGCAGACTGCGTCTACATAGTGGACTCCGCCGGGGCGCTGTTGCCCGAAGACACCCGCGACAGGGTGGCGGCTCTCAAAGATGCCCTGGAGGTGCAGGTCGGCTTCCACGCCCACGACAACCTGGGGCTGGCCATCGGCAACAGCATCGCGGCGCTGGAGGCGGGCGCGGACCAGCTCGATGGCTCCCTGCGGGGCCTGGGCGCCGGGGCGGGAAACGCGCCGACGGAGCTTCTCGCGGCCGTGCTAGACCGGCTAGGGATCAACCCGGGCCTGGACGTCTTCAAGCTGATGGACGCCGCCGAGTACGTCATCGCCCCGATCATGCCGTTCCAGCCCTTCCCGGACCGGGACGCCATCACCATCGGGTATGCTGGCGTGTACTCGACCTTTCTGTTGCACGCCAAGCGGGCCGCAGAGCGCTTTGGGCTGGACCCGCGCGAGATCCTGGTGGAGCTCGGGAGAAGGCAGGCCGTGGCCGGGCAGGAGGACTGGATCATAGACGTCGCGCTGGAGCTTGCCCGTAAGAAGAAGCAGGGAGCGGCTTAGGGATGGAGATGTATCCGGACCAAACTCTGCAGCTTCCGGGCTCGGTCGTTACCATCGGGGCCTTCGACGGGGTCCATCGCGGCCACCAGGCCCTGATCGGAAGGGCGGTGAACCGCGCTGGGGAGCTGGGCGTGCCGGCGGTCGTCTACACCTTCGATCCCCCGCCGCGCGCCTACTTCCAGGGGGCGCCGGTGTTGACGCCGCTCGCCAGAAAGCTTCGACGGCTAGAAGCACTGGGGCCGGAGTTCGTGGTGGTGGCCGGCTTCGACGCCGGTTACGCCGCGCGCAGCGCCGAGGACTTCCTGGATGAGCTCGCCGCGTTGAGCCCGAGCGAGGTCTGGGTGGGACCGGACTTCCGCTTCGGGCGTTGCGGGGCGGGCGACGTGGATGCGCTGGCCACGCGCTTCAGGACGCGGGTGTTCGAGCCGGTGCAGTGCAGCAGAGGCGAGGTGATCTCCTCCAGCCGCGTGCGCCGCCTGATGGCGCTCGGGGCCACGGGCGAGGCACGCGCCTTGCTGGGATGGAGCCCGTAAGGAGGAGGAACGATGGAGCAGAGCACGCAGACCAGGATAGACCCCCGCGAGTTCCGCAGAGCCTTGGGGCGATTCGCCAGCGGGATCACGGTGATCACCACCGTGCACGAAGGGCACGTGCACGGCATGACCGCCAACGCCTTCGTCTCGGTCTCGTTGGAGCCGCCCCTCGTCCTGATCTCGGTGGACAACCGGGCCAACATGAACAGGCTGCTCCCCAAGAGCGGGCGATACGGAATAAGCATCCTGAGCGACGAGCAGGAGGACCTCTCGCAGCACTTCGCGGGCAGACCGAAGGCCGGGCTGGAGGTTCCCTTTGTGTGGCGGGACGGGATGCCGCTGCTGGAGGGCGCGCTGGCGCACCTGGTCTGCAGGGTGGTGGATGTTCACCCCGCGGGGGACCACACGCTGTACATCGGCCAGGTCGAGTACCTGGACTACTCGGACGGAGCCCCGCTGCTCTTCTACACGGGTGCCTACCGGTGCCTGGAGGTGCAGCTCTGGGACCACAGCTACATCTGGTAGGGACGCCCGCCGGTTCACCGCGGGGGGAAGCCAAAGAGACGTAAGGAGGGATCTTGCAGCAGAGCACGGAGTCCAGGGTCGAGACCGGCCCCTACGGCACTTACCTGTACCGCTCGGGTGAGGGGAACGCCGAGACGATACTCTTCCTGCACGGCTCGGGGCCGGGCGTGACGGCGTGGTCCAACTGGCAGTTCGCGCTGCCGGCTCTTGGCGACCGCTACGACTGTCTGGCCCCCGACCTTGTCGGCTTCGGCCGCAGCACGCACCCCGAGGACCCGCCGGAGGGCATGGACGCCTGGATGGACGCGTGGGTCGCCCAGATCACGTCTCTACTGGACCGCCTCGGCGTCGAGCGCGCGCATCTGGTCGGCAACTCGATGGGCGGCGCCGTGTCGCTGCACCTGATCCACCGCCACCCGGAGCGCTTCGAGCGGACGGTCCTCATGGGGCCGGTAGGCCCCCCGCACAAGATCACGCACCGCCTGGACAGCATCTGGGGTTTCTACGAGGAGCCCACCGCCGAGCACATGAAGGAGCTAATAAACTGGTTCGCCTACGATCCGAAGTCGGCGGTCGGAGAGGACCTGGACAAGATCGCGAAGATGCGCCTGGAGGCCGCGATGCAGCCGGAGGTCCGGCGCAGCTTCGAGGCGATGTTCCCGCCGCCCCGCCAGCGACACCTGGACGGCCTTGCGCTGCCGGAGGAGGCGTACGGGCGGATGGAGAAGCCGGTCCTCCTGATCCACGGCCGCGACGACCACATCGTCCCGCTGGAGACGAGCATGTACCTTCTGGAGCGGCTCCCCAGCGTTCAGCTTCACGTCTTCGGACGGTGCAGCCACTGGACCATGATCGAGTACAGGGACGCCTTCAACCGGCTTCTCGCTGACTTCTTCGCGGGGGAGCTGTAGGGGGTTTGTTGTCGGCGCCCGTTGAGAGCCTTGCCCGGTCGCTGCTGGAGGCCGAGCGCGCCCGCACCCCCATAGACCCCCTCACCGACGAGCACCCGGACCTCGGCCTCCGGGACGCCTACCGGATACAGGAGGCGTCCCTTGAGCAGAGAGGCGAGCCCCGCGTCGGCTACAAGCTCGGGTTCACCAGCGAGGCGATGCGCCGTCAGATGGGCGTCCCCGGACCGAACTACGGGCGTCTCACCCGCTCCATGCTAGTGGACGCGGACGCAGGCCCGATCCCGGCTTCGCAGCTGATACACCCCCGCGTCGAGCCCGAGCTGGCCGTGCTGGTCGAGAGAGACCTCGCCGGCCCCGGCCTGACCCGAGCGGAGGTCTATCCGGCAATTCGTCTGGCCTTCGCCGCCCTGGAGGTGGTGGACTCCCGCTTCCGGGACTACCGCTTTCGCCTGGAGGACAACACCGCCGACAACAGCTCCGCCGCGCGGTTCGTGCTGGGAGCCGGCGTCTCTCTTGCCTCCGTCCCCGACCTGCGCCTGGTGGGCGCGCTGCTCTGGAGGGGCGGCCGGGTCATCGACGGCGGGGTGGGGGCCAACACCATGGGAGACCCCCTCTCCGCGGTCGTCTGGCTGGCGAACAGGCTGGGAGAGGAGGGGAGGGTTCTCGAGGGAGGGAGCGTCGTGCTGACCGGCGGGCTGACCCGGGCGCACCCTGTCGGCCCCGGAGGGACCTTCGTGGCCGAGTTCGGTGGGCTCGGAGCGGTCAGGGTGCATTTCGAGGAGGGGTAGCGTGCTGGTCGTGAAGCTGATCATGATGGAGGGGCGCACGTCGGAGCAGAAGGAGGCCCTGATCCGGCGCCTCTCCGAGGCCGCCGCCGGGGAACTGGGCTGCCCGCTGGAGGAGGTCCGCGTGGTCATCTACGAGGTCTCGAAGAACGAGTGGGGCATAGGAGGGAAGTCGGTGGCGAAGAGGGAGAGCGAGGCGGGATGAGGCTGAGCGGAGATGCCGGCGCCCTGCTGGAGCGCGTGCGCCGGGCGCGAAAGGAGCGCCGCACCGTCCGGAGGGAAGGCGCGGAGGTGGGGCTCGAGGCCGCATACGAGGTACAGGCCGCTCTCGGCGAGGGGCGGGAGGTAAAGGGGTACAAGCTCGGCCTCATAAGCGCGGCCAAGCAGGAGCAGATGGGGATTAGCTCCCCGATCTACGGGCGGGTCTACCCGGAGATGCTCCTGGAGAGCCCGGTGAGCCTCTCACGGTTCATCCAGCCGCGCCTGGAGCCGGAGCTGGCCGTCGTGCTGGGCGACGACCTGCCTCCCGGCGCCGCGCCCGGAGCGGCGTCGCTCGCGGCGGGCGGGCTGTTCCTGGCGATAGATTTCCTGGACAGCATCTGGGAGGGGTACAGGTTCGGCATCTCCGACGTGGTGGCGGACAACACCTCCGGCGGCGGGTTCCTGCTCGGGGAGAGGCTGCTCGACGTTCCGCTCGAAGGGAAGCTGAGCCTCTACCTGGACGGGGAGCTTCTGACCGAGGGGCCGCTGGAGGCCCTGGGCAACGTGGATGAGCGCCTCACATGGCTGGCGGGGGAGGTCGGCGGGCTCGAGGCGGGACAGGTGGTGTTCCTGGGCTCGCCCGCTGCGGCCCTCGAGGCCCGCCCGGGGACGCTGGAGCTGCGGGGCCCGGAGGGGAGCGCCCTGATCGGCAGGATCGAGGAGTAGAGGATGCAAAGTCCCCCTTTCGAAGTGCAGCACTACATAGACGGGGAGTTCACGAGCGGCGGGGAGCGCTTCGAGGTCTTCTACCCGGCGACGAACGAGGCCATCGGGACCGCTCCCGAGGGCAAAGAGGCCGAGGTGGACGCGGCGGTAGCGGCGGCGCGGAGGGCGTTCGGGAAGTGGGGCCGCACCCCGGCGGCAGAGCGGCGACGCATCCTGCGCACCTTCGCCGACGGTATCCGGGCCCACGAGGAGGAGCTTGCCCGCGTAGAGAGCTGGGACGTGGGGCGCCCCATTAGGGAGAACGCACGCGGCTACATCCAGCGCGTCGCCGCCAACATCGAGTTCTTCGCGGACTTCGTGGTCACGCACGGGAGCGAGGCGTACCCGATGGACACCGGCTACGTGAACTACGTGCTGCACCGGCCGGTGGGAGTGGCGGCCCTGATCACGCCGTGGAACGTCCCGATGCTGCTGGAGACTTGGAAGATAGGCCCGGCGCTCGCGTTCGGTAACACCGTCGTCCTAAAGCCCGCCGAGCTCACGCCGCTCGGGGCCTGGAAGCTGGCTCAGATAGCTCACGAAGCGGGGCTCCCGCCCGGCGTCTTCAACGTGGTGCACGGGTTCGGCCCGGACTCGGCGGGCGCCTTCCTGACCGGGCACCCGGGCGTGGACCTCATCTCCTTCACCGGCGAGACGACGACCGGGAAGGCGATCATGGAGAGCGCCGCCGAGACCCTCAAGAAGGTCTCCTTCGAGCTGGGCGGCAAGGGACCCAACATCATCTTCGCCGACGCCGACCTCGAGCGGGCGGTGGAGATCAGCCTCCGCTCCTCCTTCTTCAACCAGGGCGAGTTCTGCCTCGCGGGGCCGCGCATCCTGGTGGAGCGCCCGGCCTACGAGGAGTTCGTCGAGCGTTTCGCCGAGGCGTCGAAGGGGCTGCGCCCCGGGGACCCGATGGACCCGGAGACCACTCTAGGCTCGCTCATCTCGCCCGATCACCTGCAGAAGGTGCAGGGGTTCCTGGACGAGCTGCCCTCGACGGAGGCGGAGGTGGTGCTCGGCGGCGACCGGCCGGAGCTGGGAGACCCGCTCGACGGCGGCAACTACCTGAACGCCACCATCGTCGCCGGGGCGAAGCCGGAGGACAGGATCTGCCAGCAGGAGGTCTTCGGCCCCGTGGTTACGGTGACATCGTTCGACGAGGAGGAGGAAGCGGTGGAGATCGCCAACGGGGTGAGCTACGGCCTCTCCGCGGTGGTCCAGACGCGGGATTTGGGGCGGGCGGTGCGCGTGGCCGACGCGGTGGACGCCGGGACGGTCTGGGTGAACGACTTCTTCGTGCGCGACCTGCGGGTTCCCTTCGGCGGCATGAAGCAGAGCGGCATCGGGCGCGAGGGTGGTATCTACAGCCGAGAGTTCTTCACGGAGGCCAAGAACGTATGCCTGAGCAATCGGTAGGTGCGGACATAGAGACCCTCGCCCGGCGGCTGGACGAGGCCTGGGAGAAGCATGAGCCCATCGCGCCGCTCACCGAGAGCGACGGGCTCGCGGTGGACCAGTCGTACGCCGTACAGAGCCGGTGGACCGAGATCAGGCTGGAGCGGGGGGAGAGGCTCGTCGGGCGCAAGATCGGGCTGACCAGCCCCGCCATGCAGGAGCAGATGGGCGTCAACGAGCCGGACTACGGCAGCCTGTGGGCCTCGCGCTACTTCCCTGCGCAGGCCGGCAGGGCGGAGATCCCCGCGGACGCCTTCCTCCAGCCGCGGGTGGAGGGTGAGATCGCCTTCCTCATCGGCAGGCCGCTCGAAGGGACGAGCGTGACCCCCCAGGAGGTGCTGGTCGCCACCGAGGCGCTTGCGGTCGCGGTCGAGGTTGTGGACAGCCGCATCGAAGACTGGCGCATAAAGCTGCCCGACACCATCGCCGACAACGCCTCCTACGGAGGGTTCACGCTCGGACCCTGGAGCAGGAGCCTGCGGGAGGCCGACCTGCGAACTTTGGGCATGCTGATCCACCAGAACGGCCAACCCGTGGTCCAGGGGATAGGAGCGGCGGCGCTCGGAGGACCCGCGCGCGCCGTGGCCTGGCTGGCGAACAAGCTCACCTCGTTCGGGGTGCGGCTGGAGCCCGGAGACATCGTGCTCTCCGGCGCTTTGGGCAGGGCGACGCCCGCGAAGAAGGGCGACGTCTTCGTGCTGGAGGCCTACGGGCAGCCGCCGCTTACGGTGACCTTTGTCTGACCTTTCCTAAGAGCTGCCTGGCCGGGAGTAGACGCACTTATCCACGGGGGCTGTCGTCTGGTGGAATAGATCGGCCTACATTTTTCCATGCCTTGTCCGCTTGCGCCGAACGAAACCGTTGATCGCGTTGTTGCGATCGCAGAATACTTGCTTTCGCAAAGTAGCGGAGAAGGAGGAGAGCGCATGTGCAACATGGCGAAACTGAACAAACTGATGTCGCGGGGAGACTTCCTCAAGCGCTCGGCCCTCTTGAGCGCGGCGGCGGTGGGAGGGACGGTGCTTGCGGGATGCTCCAGCGATATGGAGGAAGGGGCGGTGGCTCAACGCGAGCCCATCGAGGCCGGAGGTTCGGAACCGGCCCAGCCGACACGGGTAGACACTAACACGAAGGTCGTGCTCCTCGGTGTGGGCGGCGGTCCCGTGGCCAAGAAGAAACAGCATGGCATCTCTCAGGCGGTCGTGGTCGGCGAGAAAGTCTACCTCGTGGATTGCGGGACGGGTTTATACGACCAGCTCTACAAGGCCGGGCTCATCGGCAGCTTCCGGCAGACGGAGAACCTGCACAGCGTATTCATCACCCACATGCATTCCGACCACACCGCAGACTACTTCTCACACCTGCTCCTGGCGTGGCCGGAGCACGAGATAAACGTCTACGGCCCTGGGCGTCCCGACAGGATGCCGCGAGAGTTCGCCAGGGCTCCCGAAGGCGGTTTTCCAGTCGTAGACCCGCTCGGCATTACGCCCGTACCCGGCATCGAGGACATGACTAGGTTCTCTACCGCAGCCTTCGCATACGATATCAACCTGCGCATGCGCGACGAGGGACGCCCCCACCTCCCGGAGTACATCGTCGCTCACGACATCGAGCTGCCAGAGGGAGTGGGCCGGGACTACGTCTACCAGGAGACCGAGAGAGGGGTTGTCGGCACGGCTCCCGAGATGGACCCGTTCGTGGTGCTCCCCGAGGACGAGAACGGGGTGACGGTGAAAGCTACCCTGGTCAACCACGCGCCGGTCTTTCCCGCCTTTGCCTACCGGTTCGACACGCCGGATGGTTCGATCGTCATCTCAGGAGACACGTCCCCTTCGGAGAACCTGATCAAGCTAGCTCAAGGGGCCGACGTGCTCGTCCACGAGGTGCTCCACCAGCCGTCCATCGAGAAGCTAGTGCCGGAGAACGTCCCAAACCGCGACGAACAGCTGTACCACATCTACAGCGCGCATACGGCATCGACGGCCGTAGGCAGGGTCGCCCGAGACGCGAACGTGAAGAAGCTTGTGCTTACGCATCTCGTCCCGGCAGACGAGATCGTCCCAGACGAGGTCTGGCGGGATCACGCCAGAGCCGGCTTCGACGGCGAGGTGATAGTGGGCAAGGATCTCATGGAGATCGGGGTGTGAAGAGAAGCGGGCTGGCTCTGGTCGAGACGAAAGAGAAACACCGGCCGGCGAACCATCGATTAGCGGGCTAGAGGATCCAGCCTCTCCCACAGCTCCTCCGGGATGGGGTGCCGGGCGAGCTCCATGGTCTGCCGCACCCGCTCGGGGCGGCTGATCCCGACCACCGTGGAGACGATGCGCGGGTCCCTGAGGGAGAACTGCAGCGCGGCGGCCGCCAGCGGCACGCCGGACTCCCGGCAGACCCTCTCCATGGCCCGCACCCGCTCCACCAGCGCCTCCGGCGCCTCGCGGTACTCGTAGCGGGCGTAGGCGTCGGGGCCCTTGGCCAGGATGCCGCTGCCGTAGGGGGCGGCGTTGAGGCACGCGACGCCGCGCCCGGCGCACGCCTCGAGCAACGGTTCCGCGCTGCGCTCCACGAGGGTGTAGCGGTTGTGGGTGATGGCGGCCTCGAACGCGCCCGTCTCCACGAAGCGCACCAGGAGGTCCACCGGTCCCCCGGCTATCCCCAGGTGCTCTATGAGCCCCTCTTCCTTGAGGCCCAGCAACGCCTCCACCGGCCCGCCGGGGGACATCATGTACTCGAAGGGCTCCCGCCCGGGCTCGTCGAGGTACTCGGGGTCGTGCAGGTAGACGAGCTGGAGCCTCTCCAGCCCCAGCAGCCGCAGGGACCGCTCCACCGAGCGGCGCATCTGCTCGCCGGAGAACTCCCCGGTCCGGAGGTCCCTGTCGGCCTTGGTGGCGAGCACGTACCCTTCGGGCATCCCCCCGAGCTCCGCGAGCACCCGGCCGATGCGGCGCTCGCTCTCCCCGTCGCCGTAGGCGGCGGCGGTGTCCAGAAAGTTTATGGGGCTCCGGAAGACCTCGAGCAGGGTCTCTCTGGCCCGCTCCTCGGAGACGGAGTACTCGAAGGTCTCCGGCATGTTCCCGAGCGGCGCGCAGCCCACGCAGACGGGGGAGACCATGAGGCCGGTGCGCCCGAGCGGCCGCCGGGAGGCCGGGTCGAAGGCGCCCGCCGTCACGAACCCTCCGCCGCCCGCCGGGCGGCCTCCTCGGTGCGGGCCAGCGCCTCCTCGACGCCCCTTCGGCCCAGCAGCGCCTCCCGGACGCCGCGCCAGATGGCCTCCTCCACCGCCGGGTAGTTCTCGTGCTTGGGCGGGATGATGGCGGCCTCGCGCGCCGCCTCCAGCAGCTCCCACCTCCGGGCGGCGAGCGAGCCGGGCCCGGCCTGCGCCCGCGCCTCCGCCAGGGCGTCCTCCCGCGCCGGCAGGGTTCCGAAGCGGGCCTCGTGGGCCTGCGACTCTCGGGAGGCGAGAAAGCGCAGCAGCTCCACCGCCGCTCCCCTGTCCCGCACGGTGCGGGGGATGGCGAAGGAGTGGCAGCCGGCGTAGACGAACCTCCCGGCCGGGCCCTCCGGGTAGAGGGCGAGCCCGTAGCGGCCCCTGACCCTGCTGCCCTCCCCCTCGTAGAGGTGGAACCCTCCGGGCCAGTCGGTGCTCATGGCGGCCCGCCCCTCCCTGAAGCAGGCGGCCACCTCGTCGTAGTGCCAGTCCGGGGTCTCCTCCGGGGCGGCCCGCCGATAGAGCTCGACGAGGAGCCCGAGCGCCCGCCGCCCGGCCTCGTCGTTTATGCGCGGCGCGGGCGGCCCCTCCCCCCGGAACATCCTGCCGCCGTACATGGCGTGCAGCTCGAAGAAGTGGCCGAAGAGCCCGCTCTCCTTGCCGGGGAAGACGAAGCCGTAGAGCCCCCCGGACCTGAGCCGCGCAGCGACCTCGAGCAGCTCCTCCCAGGTCGCGGGCGGGGACCCTACCAGGTCGGTCCGGTAGTGGAGGAGCTTGACGTCGAGGTTGCGGGGGAGGCCGTAGAGCTCGCCGCCTATCCGGGCGAGCTCCAGCGTCCTCTCCGCGAACGGCGCAAGCTCCTCCGGCGCCAGGTCGCCGTCCAGCGGGGTGAGCCACCGGCGCTGCCCCGGCGCGTACTTGGTGTGGGTGGAGACGAGATCGTAGTCCGCCTCCCCGGAGCCGAACTCCCGCTCGATGCGGGCGTTGAGGTCGGGGTGGTCGCGGGAGAGGACCCGCTCCACCCGCACCCCGGTCCGCTCCTCGAACTCCCCGATCCTCCCGTACAGCGGGTCGTACATCGGCCCGCCCACCAGCAAGACCCGCAGAGTGCCTCCCATGCTCCTCCTCGGCGAAAGCTCCTCTCTACCCGGCCAAGTATGACTTATCCTGCGCGCGAGGGCTAGAGAAGGGAGGCGGGTCCGTATTTTGGGATTATTGATCGGATCAATCCCCTGCTGTAGAGTGGTCTGCATGATGGGTGAGGGGCGGTCGCTGACGGAGGAGGCGATCCTGCGGTTGAAGGCCATGATCCTCTCGGGGGAGCTTGCGCCGGGGGAGCGGCTCCCGGTGGAGAGGGAGCTCGCGGCCCGGCTGGGGATCTCGCGCAGCTCGCTGCGGGAGGCGGTCCGGGCGCTGGCGCTGGTAGGGGTGCTGCGGACGCGCCGGGGCGACGGTACCTACGTGACGAGCCTGGAGCCGGGGCTGCTGCTGGAGGCCACGGGGATGGTGGCCGACCTCCTGCAGGAGAGCAGCCCGGTCTGGCTGCTGGAGGTGCGCAGGATGCTGGAGCCGGGGGCCACCGCCCTGGCCGCCGCCCGGATGTCGCCGGAGGAGCTCTCCGGGCTGCGGGAGTGCCTCGAGCGCCTG
>Ga0207863_100133_pt1 | contig 35575 bp, 35 predicted proteins | sample CeladaPassaD2F12_FD_187497 | JGI IMG/M metagenome (GOLD analysis project Ga0207863, IMG submission 187497) | Cellulose-adapted microbial communities from the Joint BioEnergy Institute, USA - Passage D2F12 (SPAdes) (version 2) | ecosystem: Engineered > Bioreactor > Continuous culture >... | reverse complement strand
AACCGCCACTGATCCCCCTCAACCAGGTGGTCATGGTTGGGCAAGTTTGACGAACCGCCGTATACGGGACCGTACGTACGGTGGTGTGGGGAGACGGGGACTCAGCAGAGTCCCCTCTTACCCGATTTCTATGGGGAAGGTTTGCACACGAAAGACATGGAATCGGTATAAAGCCGGTCGTTAATAAGAGGGTGCAAAAGGATCGGGAGGAAGCGGGAAAAAAGTTTGTGCGGTGCGTTTCTTTTTGTTGCTCTCAAACGTTTATAAGGTGTAAGGTCATTTCAAGGAGGGCCCCCCATGACCTTCGAACCGCATGCTTTGGAACCCCAAACCGCGGGACAAGTGCAACAAATTCATACCAGGCTGCTGGAATACTGCATGTCCGTGACAGGCTCGCCGTGGGATGCCGAAGATTTGGCCCAGGACGCCTGCCTGAAGGCGATGCCGGTGTTGACGGGCCGTCTTTCGCATGGCAATCCGGAAGCGTACGTGAAACGCATTGCCAAAACGACGTGGATCGATCATCTGCGGCGGAAACGCCGTTCGGAAGTCGGCTGGGAAACCTGGATGAGCCGGGATTCCCTTCAGGAAACGTATCCCGTCGAGCTGGAACCGGCGCTGCACCTCGCCGTCCGCGTTTTGTCGCCTTTGCAGCGGACAGTGCTGCTAATGATGGACGTGCTCGGATATCGGACCTCCGAGACCGCCCGTGAACTGCGCATGACCGAAGGCGCGGTGAAAGCCGCGTTGAGGAGAGCGAGAAATACGCTCAAAGAGCACCGGACGCCGGAGGAAGAAGTGGCACTCGAACCGTCGTCGGATCGTGATGCCGCGCTGGTCCGGGCCTACGTCGAAGCGATTCGGAATGGCGATGCGGAGCGGATCGTCCGGCTGTATCGCGAGGAAACGGCGGCGATTTCCGACGTGGTCGGTTTCACGGTGAGAAAAGGAAAACGGTTCACGCGGAATCAAACCTTCCCGACGATGTCTTGTCCGTTCATGCGGTGCGCTGCCTGACGGAAAGGAAGAGAGGGCTGTGAATCTGGTCCCCTATGTGATCGAGCAAACGGCACGCGGCGAACGGAGTTACGACATATACTCCCGGCTGCTGAAGGACCGCATTGTTGTCGTCGGCGGGGAAATCAACGACGATTTGGCGAATAGCATCGTGGCGCAACTCCTGTTTCTCGCCGCGGAAGATTCCGAGAAAGACATCCACATGTACATCAACTGTCCGGGCGGGGTAATTACGGCGGGCTTCGCCATCTATGACACGATGCAGTACATCAAGCCGGACGTTTCCACGATCTGCATGGGATTCGCCGGCAGTTTCGGCGCGCTCCTGCTCACCGCCGGCGCGAAAGGAAAGCGATACGCGCTGCCCAACAGCGAAGTGATGATCCACCAGCCGCTCGGAGGAGCCAGGGGGCAGGCGTCGGACATCAAGATCCAGGCCGACTGGATCCTGAAAACAAGGGAAAAGGTCAACCAAATTTTGGCCCATCATACCGGGCAAAGCATCGAACGCATCGCCCAGGATACGGAGCGGGACCGGTATATGACCGCGGAAGAAGCCAGGGATTACGGCTTGATCGACAAAGTGCTGTAGCGGAAAAATGCAAGGGCGGATCTGACCCGACGTCGGGATCAGATCCGCTTTTTTGCGTGCATGGGAGCCATTTTCCGGTTGACAATATGCCCTTTTCACTATATACTCCAAGTGTAACAAAATTGTTGAACAAATAAGATGACCAAGCATGTACAAAAACTTTTATCATCCATGATTTGGGGGTGGAAGGAAGTCCGCAAAGCAACCGGCAGTGCAGGAAAATGGTGGTGGCTGATTCCGGTTTTCCGTCCATCCGGCTTTCGAAGAAAAAGCAAAAAGGTTGACCAATGCGGGAGCGATCATGGAATATGGTGATACGACCCGAATCGTTGGTCCCTTGGGCCGATGGACGCGTCCAATCCGGTTTATGTAACCGTTTACAAATACAGGCGCCGGAAGCGGTCAATCGTTTTGGATCAAACCATGAAGGAGGAACCGGTCAAATGAAAATCACGGATACATCGGCGAGGAAAAAATGGTGGGCGGGTGCGTTGGCGTTGGTGCTGGCCGTCGCACTCACGGCTTGCGGAGGAAGTTCCTCTTCTTCATCGGGCTCGCCATCAGCCTCGACGGGTACGAATACGGGAGGAACGGGCGGTTCCGCCGCCACGACGGAGACGAAGCAGGAACCGCAGGAAACGAAAAAATCCACCTATCCGGAAAAACCGGTGACCATGGTCGTTCCCAACGCCGCGGGCGGTTCCTGGGACATCGCCGGCCGGGCCATCGTGAAAGTGCTCCAGGAAGAAGGGCTCATCGACTTCCAGATGCCGGTGGAAAACGTTCCGGGCGGCAGCGGCGCCGTGTATCTGGCGGAAGCGGTGACGAAGCGGAGCAATAACGATTATGAAATTTTCGTCAATTCTCCGTCGATCTTGCTGAACAATCTGCGAAACGAGGCGCCGAGCCCGTTCGGTTACAAGGACACGACGCCCCTGGCCCAATTGTTCCGCGATTACGGCGTCATCGCGGTCCGTGCGGATTCGGAATTCAACGACCTGAAATCGCTGTTTGACAAACTGCGGGAAAATCCGTCGGCCTATTCCATCGGCGGCGGATCCGCTCCCGGCTCGCTCTGGCATCTGAACTTTGCCATTCCGGCCCATGGCTACGGCGGCATCGACCTGACGAAACTGAAATATGTTTCGTTCAACGGCAATGCCGAATCGATGGCGGCGTTGCTCGGCGGACACATCGACATTCTGTCCAGCGGCGCGTCGGACGTCAAGGAATTCCTGAGCGCCGGCCAAATCAAGGTGCTCGCGCTGATCGCGCCAAAGCGTCTGGGCGAACCGTTCCAGGACGTTCCCACCCTCGCCGAGCTGGGCATCAATGCGGATTTCTCCATCTGGCGCGGCGTATTCGGCATGAAAAACATGAGCCAGGAAGCGAAGGACTACTGGAATGCGAAATTCAAGGAGCTTTCGGAAAACGAAGGCTGGAAGAAAATGATGGCGGAACAGGGCTGGGAACCGGACTATCTGGATGCGGATCAATTCAAGGCCGCTCTGGACGAGCAGAACGACGTGATTTATTCCGTGCTGAAAGTGCTCGGCATGGCAGACTGACGAACCGGGGGAAAAACAATGAACAGAACGTTTGACCGCTGGGGCGGGTTCTTCTTCCTGGTGCTGGGCGCAGCCATCGTGTGGCAAAGCTTCGGCATTTCCCAGAGCGTCAGCGGCAGCGTCGTGGGTCCCCGCACATTTCCGGTGGGGCTGGGAGCATTGCTCATGCTCTTCAGCCTCCGGCTTATTTACGAGACCTTTACCTCGCCCAAATATGCGGAAAGCGGCGCCGCGGCGAAACCGAAAGAAACGTTGAATTACCGGCGGTTTCTGCTTTTTGTGGCCGTCTTCCTTTTGTATATCGCTTTGCTGAAACCGCTCGGATATGTGCTCAGCACGATTTTGTATCTGACCGTCGCGTTCCAGCTGGTGCAGAGAGGAAAACTGTGGTTGTCCCTGCTGGTGGCGGCCGCTTTTGCGGGTGTAATCTATTACGTTTTTGTCGTGGTGCTCAAAGGAACATTGCCGGGATTTCCATCGTGGCTCGGTGGGTAGCGGGAGGCTGGTATGGACACGCTGGGATTTTTGCTGGACGGATTTTCGGTTGCGCTCAAATGGCATAATTTGTTGTTTGCGTTTTTCGGGGTATTGATCGGAACGCTGGTCGGCATCCTTCCCGGCATCGGACCGACCAGCGGGGTGGCGCTGCTCATCCCCGTCACGGCGACGATGACGGCAGGGCTGCCGCCGGAGGAGGCGGCCGCCAGCTCCATCATTTTGCTGGCGGGCGTGTACTACGGCGCCATGTACGGCGGTTCCACCACGTCCATCCTGATCAACACGCCCGGGGAGGCCGCTTCCGTCGTGACGGCCCTGGACGGTTATCCCATGGCCAAGCAGGGGCGGGCCGGTCCGGCGCTGGCCATCGCCGCCATCGGTTCGTTCATCGCGGGCATCTTCGCGCTGATCGGATTGATCGTCCTGGCGGTGCCGCTTGCGAAAGTGGCGCTGATGATGGGACCCGCCGAGCAGTTTTCCCTGATGATTCTGGGATTGTGCGCGCTCAGCGGACTGGCGGGCAGATCGCTGACGAAGGCGTTCATCATGACGGTGCTCGGGTTGTGGCTGTCGATGATCGGCGTCGACCTGGTGTCCGGCGTCGCGCGCTTTACCTACAATTACCCGCAGCTTTACGGGGGCATCGATTTTCTTGTGCTGGCCGTCGGACTCTTTGCCATCGGCGAAGTATGCAAATATATGATGGAAGACAACAAGGGAGGCGGGGCCATCACCCAGATCGGACGCATCCTGCCTACCCGGCAGGACATGAAGGACAGCGCCATGCCCATCGCCCGCGGTTCCCTTCTGGGGTTTGTCATCGGGCTCATTCCCGGCGCGGCGGCTTCGCTGGCTTCGTTCATGTCCTATATGCTGGAGAAAAAGGTCAGCAAAAGACCGGAGAAATTCGGCACCGGAGCCATCGAAGGCGTGGCGGGACCGGAATCCGCCAACAACGCCGCTTCGGGGGGCAATCTTGTTCCCCTGCTTACCCTGGGCATTCCGGGATCGCCGACGACGGCCGTCCTGATGGGGGCGTTTATCATGTACAGCGTGACTCCCGGGCCGCTGCTGTTCGAAAAACACCCCAATGTGGCGTGGGGACTCATTGCCAGCATGTTCATCGGCAATCTCATGTTGCTGATCCTCAATCTGCCGCTGATCAAAGTGTTCGCCAAGATCGTGGAAACGCCGGCCAAATATTTGGTTCCGCTCATTGGCGCCATCTCCGTTTTCGGGGTGTACGCGGTGCAAATTTCCGTCTTCGATCTGTTTCTGATGGCCGGGTTCGGCGTCGCCGGTTATTTTCTGGCGAAAAACGATTTTCCGCTGGCGCCCATGGTGCTGGGGCTGGTGCTCGGTCCGATGATCGAATACAACATGCGCCGCGCGCTGACCATTTCCGAAGGGGATTTCACCATCTTTTTGCAAAAACCGCTGTCGCTGGCTTTCCTGATCATTGCCGCGCTGTGGCTGCTCGTGCCGGTGATTCTGAAACGCAGAGGGAAAAAAGTGATCGTCAACGAGGATATATAAACTTTTTTATCACGATGGGATGCGGACAACATGAAGGATGGGAGTGAGAAACGGACTCTTCTTGTCGTTTGTGCGTCCGCGGTCCTGTATCATATCATGGTGCAAGGCACGCGGCCGCTGGTGTCGCTTTTCGGCGCCCGGCTGGGCGCCACGGCCTTTGAGATCGGGCTGCTGTCGGCGAGTTACTCCGTCCTGGCGATTTTGATCACGGTGCCGGCGGGGAGAATGGCCGACCGGTTCGGCTACCGGTTGCCGCTTTTGGGCGGGGCGGTGCTCGCCTGCGCCGGATTGGGTATTCCCTGGTTTTTTCCGGTGATGTGGGCGCTGTACGCCTCCCAGGTGCTCGTCGGCCTTTCGCAGGTGTTCATTCATTTGTCGCTGCAAAACGTCGTCGGGTACGTTTCGCCGAAATCAAGGCGGGATACGAATTTCGCCTGGCTCAGCACCTCCATGTCGCTGGGCGGTCTGATCGGTCCGCCGCTCGGGGGCTGGTTTGCCGACGCCTTCGGATATCCCCAGTCTTTCGCCGGCTCCATGGGGCTGGGCCTGATCCCTCTGGCGCTGGCCCTGTTGGTTCCGGCGGCCGTTGCCGAATCCGCCGGGAATGCATCGGCCGGGCGGCAAAGTTCCTGGGCCATTCTGAAACGACCTCCGTTGAACAAAGTGATTTTTGCGTCGGGCATATCGCTCACCACCCGGGATCTGTTCGTCATGTTTTTTCCGTTGGTCGGCACCGAACACGGGCTTTCGGCCACGATGATCGGCCTGATTTTGACGATGCAGAGCATTGCCGTTCTGGCGATCCGTTTCTTTTTGCCGCTGATGACGAAATACGCGGACCGGGGAACGCTGCTGTTCGCTGCCATTTTCATTTCCGGGGCGGCGTTTCTGCTGGTTCCGTTCTGGACGAACGTGACGGGTTTCATGATTTTGGCCGTGCTGGCCGGGTTCGGAATCGGTTTCGGGCAACCGCTCACCATGACCATCACGTACAATCTGGCTCCCGAGAACCAGAAGGGCATCGTGCAGGCATTGCGGTTTGCGGTGAACCGGACCGTTTTGATCGTCGCCCCCCTTACTGTCGGCGTGTTCGGAGTCTTCGGAACGGCGGCGTTGTTCATCGGAAGCGGACTGTACCTGATGGCGGGAGCGCTGGCGACGAAGGTGAAAGAACCGGCCGAATGGAAGGACGAAGCGCCGTTCGTTTGACGACCCGGACGAAATCGACGAAAATATGGAAAAGCCTGGGACGAGGCGCAACAAAAGGTTTCCTGCTGGTGGCGACGGGCATGGGCGACGAGGTGACCCGGTTTTACGACGAACTTTCCGAGACGTATCATCTTTTTTTTGATTGGCGGCATGCCGTTTCGTGGCAGGGGGAGGCGCTGGACCGTCTCATCCGCTCCGCACTGGCGGCCGGATCCAGACCCGGGCGCGACGGATCGTTCCTGACGCGAAGGGAATTGTATGCCGCACGGCGCGATTGCACGATGCTGAGAGATGAAAAATCCGACTCTCGGCTGTACCGCGGGCATCAGCGCGCCCGCGAGAGGCGGAAAAATCGTCTCTCGGGTGCTGCGGTGGTGTCGGTGCGACGCTGAGAGACGGAAAAACCGCCTCTCAGGTGCTGCGGTGGTGTCGGTGCGACGCTAAGAGACGGAAAAACCGCCTCTCAGGTGCCGCGGTGGTGTCAGTGCGACGCTGAGAGGCGGAAAAATCGTCTCTCGGGTGCTGCGGTGGTGTCGGTGCGACGCTGAGAGACGGAAAAACCGCCTCTCGGGTGCCGCGGTGGTGTCGGTGCGACGCTAAGAGACGGAAAAACCGCCTCTCAGCTATCCAGCGGGCATCAGTACGCCTCCGAGAGACGGAAAAATCGTCTCTCAGGTGCCGCGGCGGTGTTGGAACGACGCTGAGAGACGGAGAAACCGCCTCTCACGGGTACGCCGTGCGCATTCGAACAAAGATGAGAAGCCTGCAGACACGCCAGGAGCATCCACGCAAGGCTGAGGGATCTGTACACTGCTTTCACAGGACATAATTGTACGCCCGGTCATCCAGCACATAGGCTCTGATTTTTTGCCTGCCGCGCCCGGACGGCCGAATGATCCGTTTGGCCATAAGCCGTTTGAGCACATGCCGGCCGGCGTCTTTTTTCACGCCCAGACAAAACAGGACATCCCGCATTTGAATCGGCCGGTTGACCCGGAGGGCATAGCGCAGCACTTCCCGCTCGTAAACCGTCAATTCTTGCAGTGACGGATCGTCCGAGCCTGTGTATCGGCCGAGAAATTCGTATAAATAACGCTGGCAGGACTCGGCCTTTCGGTCCAGCTCATCCCAGCTGAATGGTATGTACTTGTATCCATACAAGGCCAGCGTACGGATCCTCATGCGTTCAAACGCGAAACGGTCCCGGGTAATGTTCTCCGCATGGGGGACGAATCCCTCGCTTTCGAACGCCAGCCTGAGCGGATGATAGAGGGCATCGACAAATATGCTCACTCCCGATGTGCTCTTGAGCTCATACTCCAGGCTGAATCCGTCGAAGGAACGAAAAACCGGCCAAAGCACGGTCTCGAACATTTTTTTCTCGCCGGTCAGATCCGCCATCAACCTCTCCAGCCGTCTGCCCTTCGCCGTTTTTCTTTCCCGTTCCAGAAAAGCCGCCCATGACTGCTCAAAATTCAATCGGTCCACCGTCCTTTCGTTAAAGGAAATGGGAGAAATGCCAAAAAACCTCTATCATTATACCTTACTGGAAGAAGATCCCGGAATCCATCCATTCGCAGCGCGTTTCCGGTCAAACGATGCCGGCACAGGCTGAAGAGTTGGAGGTTTCGCCCGCCGTAGGCTCGGACTTGTTCGGCCGTCAATTGAACATTATAAAGACGGATATCGTCAAATTTTCCTGCAATATCTCCATCGGAGGTATAGAGCGATCTGCCAAAATCATTAAACGTCAACGCATCGAGATAATCCCGATCGAAAAAGTGTTCCAATACGGTGGCCATCGTCGCTCCGGACGTGCTGTTGCGCGGATCGAGTCCGCTCGCTCCGACCCATTCGCCGTCCAAATACACGTCATAGGAGCCATCTTTCTTCATCGTAACGGCGATATGCTGCCACCTCCCTCTGGCCGGTTGAGCATTCCAAACGACATCCCCTTTGTAGTCGGCAATCGCTTCCGGGTCCGTTCCGGTATAGATGCGATGGTTAAACGTTCCCCCGCCGGCAACGACGATAAACTCGGGGTCCTGCCATCCGGCTATTCCCGAGAATGTAAGTCCTTTCTCAGCAATGGTAGAGGATAGCAGACGCGTATAGGCACTCGACGCCGGGTCAATATAGGCCCAAACCGCAAACGTCAATTCATCTTCAACCTCTTGGTACAGATGATCCGGCAGGCTCAGCCAGCCGGTGCCATTCGGACCCCCTGTGAGGGAAAGGACATGGCCTCGCTGTTCATCGGTTACGACGGTCGCCGTCCCTTGAAGCTTGGCATTACCCGCACTGTCTTCAGGATGAGCATGGTTTACCACCGTCGATCCGTTCACTTCTCCCTGATCAAATGTCCAGTCAAAGAGAGGGGTCACATCCAACGTCATGCTCCGGGCGGGCTCAGGATCAGGCTCTTGGCCGGCTTCGGAAGCGCTTGCGAATGAAGCCGGCAACATGGCCAGGATAACCGAGATAGCAAGCACGGATAAAAACGAACGCTTAGCGGAGTGTCTCATAGCATCCTCACCTCATGAATTGGGTTTTTGCCGTTTGGTCGCTCGTTGAATCGCATCCGGCCGTGATTTTTGTTACATCACCTCCTTTAACTTGTTAGAGTGTCCAAGAAATTCTTTCCGCTCCTCTTTTGAACGGCAGATGAATGATGGTAGACGGAATGGACAACGCCCGGCCGATGCCTCTTTGCCGGGATGCTTCTTTGAGATTTGCTACAGGGACTAATATCTACTTCTTCATGATAATGGAAATGGAAGATTCATGAAATCAAAGATTTTTACTTATTGTATTCTTTTTTTTTACAAGATTTGTGGCGCTCTGTGAAAATTTGCGGCGACAACATGTTCTTTCTTTACTTTTCAAGTCCCTGTATTGTACGTGCTTATCCACTGCGGATTCCGAAAAACGTTGGGCACCAACTGATTGGGCACTCATTCCGAAAATTAGATTCCTCGCGGCAAGAGGGTGAAGGATCTGATTATTTTTGGAAAGGTAATAACGTCAAATTTGTCGTCGACCCCCGGTAGTGCAAAGACCTCCGGGGGACGACAACAAAAGCAGAGAGCCGGGAAAGGTGATGGTTCCAAGTAATTGTGATATACTGCATAAAAATGAAATGTGTGCCCGAATTATACAAATGGTGCAAGGGTTTGATTTTACGGGGTTTTTGGGAGTTTGATCGTACCCATGAGTAAATGGAAACCTGTCGTCCGGTCCGGTGAAAGGATAAAGGAGGTTGCGGAGCATGGGCATTCATTATGACGAGGCGATAAAAATTTTCCACCTGCAGACGCCCAACACCAGTTACGTCATTCAGTTGGTTCATGATGTGGTGCCAGTGCATCTTTACTGGGGCCGGAAAATCCGGCCCGTTGCCCTGGAGCGGCTGCATCGCAGGGTGGAGCGGAATGTGCCGATGCCTTTTCCGGATGACCGTTCGGTCTCGTTTGATACGCTGCAATTGGAATATCCCGGTTACGGCACGGGGGATTTCCGCCATCCGGCTTATCAGGCCCGGCTTGCCGACGGCACGACCGCGGTGGAACTGCTGTACGAGTCCCATCGTATTTTCAAGGGCAAGCCTCGGCTTGAGGGACTGCCGGCCACGTACGCGGAGGCGGACGACGAGGCGGAGACGCTGGAATTGGTGCTCGCCAACCGGCATGCGGGTCTGAAGGCGGAAGTACGGTATACCGTTTTCGAACGGCACGACGCCATTGCCCGGTCGGTGCGTTTCGTGAACGAAGGTGGCGGGGAAATCCGTTTGCTGCGGGCGCTCAGCGCCAGCGTCGATTTCCCGGGTTCGGATTTCGAGATGCTGCATTTGAGCGGCGCCTGGCTGCGGGAGCGGCAAATCGAGCGGCGACGGCTGGCGCCGGGCATGCAGGGGATCGAAAGCCGGCGGGGAGCGAGCAGCCATCAGCAAAACCCTTTTTTGGCACTCCTCGGTCCCGGGGCGGACGAGGATCACGGCGACGTGTATGCGTTCAATTTGGTTTACAGCGGCAGTTTCGTGGCCCAGGCGGAGGTGGAGCAGTTCGGCACAACCCGCGTAACGATTGGGATCAATCCGTTCGATTTCGAATGGCTGTTGAAACCGGGCGATTCGTTCCAGACGCCGGAGGCGATTTTGGTTTACTCGTCCGAAGGGTTGGGCGCCATGAGCCGCACGTTTCACCGCCTGTACCGGTCGAGGCTGTGCCGCGGCGTCCACCGGGACCGGGTGCGTCCGGTGCTGATCAACAATTGGGAAGCGACCTATTTCAACTTTAATGAAAAGAAGTTGCTGGAAATCGCGGAGACCGCCGGTTCCCTCGGTATCGAACTGTTTGTGCTGGATGACGGCTGGTTCGGCAAACGCGATGACGACGCGTCGTCCCTCGGCGACTGGAAAGTCAATGCGCGCAAATTGCCGGGCGGTTTGCGCCATTTGGCGGAACGGGTGAAGGAAAAAGGGTTGCAGTTCGGCCTGTGGATCGAGCCGGAGATGGTGTCCCCCGACAGCGATTTGTACCGGCAGCATCCGGACTGGTGCCTGCACGTGCCGGGCCGCCGACGGACGGAGCAGCGACAACAACTGGTGCTGGATCTGTCGCGGGAAGAAGTGTGTGACGCCGTTGTCGGCATGATCGGCGACGTGCTGCGCTCCGCCCCGATTTCCTACGTGAAATGGGACATGAACCGGAACATGACGGAGATCGGTTCCGCCGCCCTACCACCCGAACGACAAAGGGAAACCGCGCACCGCTACATGCTCGGGCTGTACCGGATGATGGAACGGCTCACGGGCGAGTTTCCGCATGTGCTGTTCGAGGGCTGCGCCAGCGGCGGCGGCCGGTTCGATCCGGGGATTCTGTATTACATGCCGCAAATTTGGACCAGCGACAATTCTGACGCCGTTGCCCGCCTGAAAATCCAGTACGGGACCAGCCTCGTGTATCCGCCGAGCGCGATGGGCGCCCATGTGTCCGCCGTTCCCAACCATCAGGTGGGGCGCGTCACGCCGCTGGAGATGCGGGCGCACGTGGCCATGTCTGGCGTTTTCGGATATGAGCTCGACGTGACGGCCATGAACGAAGAGGAGAAGGAAGCGGTGCGGGAGCATGTCCGGATCTACAAGGAAATTCGCCCGATCGTGATGTTTGGCGATTTTTACCGGCTGCTCAGCCCGTTCGAAGGAAACGAGGCGGCGTGGATGTTCGTCAGCGAAGACCGTTCGGAGGCGCTCGTGTTTTACTTTAGGGTGTTGGCGGAAGGGAACGGCCCGTTGCGCCGGCTCCGATTGAAAGGGCTCAGGCCGGACGCCGAATACGCTCTCGAGCCGCTGGACGGATTGAAGGACGATGACACCGCAGCGGAAGTGGTGGGAGTATACGGCGGCGACCATCTGATGTACGCCGGCCTGCACGTCGACGTCGGAAGCGACTTTTGTCAAACGGCGACCGGCGATTTCAAAAGTCGCCTGTGGCGGTTGAGGATGGTGAGGGGCTGAGAGACGGAAAAACCGGCTCAAGTTCTTCGCATCCACGATTTGCGGCACAACCATGCCAGCCTTTTTTATAAGGCAGGCGTGTATCCGAAGGTTGTCTGTGAACAAAGGAACTCCCATGCCACGCCATAGGAACGCACGTTCTTTTCAAGTGGTGGTTGCAAGCGGTTTCGCGTTGCCGTTGATTGCGTCGCGTTTGCAATGCAGCGTTCAGCGTACTGCCGAGTTTTGCATGCCAGCAGGTTCCCCATGGCGCTACATACCCCCGCTCGCGGGCTTTATTCCCTTCAACCGGCATCGCGCTCGTCAATCTAGTCCGCATGGCTGAACAATTGGTGCCTTTGGTGCGCCAAAGGGCATCTTCAAGAGTCTCTGAAGGCGGGCATTTGTCAGTGCTCTAGCTGACCGCAGTCTGCTGTTTCAGGGAGGATGGTCCTGGTGCATGCAGTATTCGCTGATTTGGTTCATACATATGTAGGGAGTTGATCTGACACGGGATGTTTAATATTATAATGTTGATGTTAAAAACAAACGTAATATTCATATAAAACAAACATCAACCGGAAGGGGACATTCCATGTCCGTCCAAGCCAGGCTCAACCGATTGTTCAGCCCGCAAGGAAAATGTTTTGATGTTGCAATCGATCACGGCTTTTTTAATGAATACTCGTTTTTATCCGGTATTGAAAATATAAAGAAAGCCATTGAAACCATCGTGCGGGCGAATCCCGACGCGATCCAGCTGACGGTGGGGCAGGCGCACATCCTCCAATCGATCCCGGGCAAACATAAGCCATCGCTTGTGCTCCGCACGGATGTGGCGAACGTTTACGGGAACGAATTGCCGCGGTATTTGTTCAGCCAAATGATCCATAATCCGGTGGAACAGGCCGTTGTGCTGGATGCCGCTTGCGTCGTCGTCAATTTGTTTTTGTTGCCGAACCAGCCGGAACTGTATCATCAATGCGTGAAAAATATTTGCCGGTTAAAGCCCGAATGCGAAAAATACGGTATGCCGTTGATGGTGGAGCCGCTCGTCATGCAGCCGAACGAAAAGGCGGGCGGATATATGGTTGATGGCGACATTGCAAAAATTGTTCCGCTTGTGCGCCAGGCCGTCGAACTCGGTGCGGACATCATCAAGGCGGATCCGTGCGATCACGTGGAGGAATATCACAAGGTCATCGAAGCGGCCTCGGGCAAACCGGTGCTGCCGAGAGGAGGTGGCCGGGTTTCCGATGAAGAAATTTTTACACGCACGTATCTTCTGATGCAGCAAGGCGCATCCGGCATCGTATACGGACGAAATGTGTTGCAGCATCCGCATCCGGAAGCGATGACCCGGGCGTTGATGGCCATTGTGCATGACGGTGCCGATCCCGCGCGGGCGATGGCGATCTTGAGGGGAGAGAATTCCGGATGAGCCGGCGGATTCTGAAATTCGGCGTCATCGGGTGCGGATTGATGGGCAAGGAATTTGCCAGCGCCGTCGCGCGCTGGTGCCACTTGCAGGATGTGGACGTTCAACCGATGATCACCGCGGTCTGCGATACCAATCCGCAGGCGATGGAGTGGTTTCGGCAACATGTGCCGACGGTTACATTGGTGACGGCAGACTATAAGGAACTGTTGGCTTCTCCGGAAGTGGAGGCGGTTTACTGCGCCGTTCCCCATCATCTGCACCGGCAACTTTATGTGGATATTATCCGCGCCGGCAAACACCTGCTTGGCGAAAAACCGTTCGGCATCGACAGGGAAGCGAACCGGGCGATCCTGCAGGCCGTCCGTGAACATCCGGATGTGCTCGTGCGATGTTCATCGGAGTTTCCGTTCTTTCCCGGGGCTTATCAATTGACGCAGTGGGTTGCCGACAAGCGCTTTGGCAAAATCATCGAGGTGGAGGCCGGTTTTTGGCATTCCAGCGATCTGGATCCTAGCAAGCCGATCAACTGGAAGCGGAGGGTCGCAACGAACGGGGAATACGGATGCATGGGAGATCTCGGCATGCACGTGCTGCATCTGCCGCTGAGGTTCGGATGGAAGCCGCGAAACGTCCGGGCATTCCTGTCCAAAATCGTGGATGCGCGCCCCGACGGCAAAGGGGGCATGGTTCCCTGTGAAACCTGGGACAACGCCATCCTCGCCTGTGATGTAAAGACCGAGGATCAGCAATTCCCGATGATGCTGTCCATGAAACGAATTGCGCCCGGTCATTCGAATACCTGGTTTATCCGGATATACGGCACGGAGGGTTCCGCGGAATTTACCACCAAACAGCCAAAACAGCTGCTCACGATGTCATACACCCCGGGCGGAGAACAGGCGTGGTGCGCAACCGACGCGCCTTACCGGAGCGCTTATCCGACGATTACCAACGCGATTTTCGAATTTGGATTTTCCGACTCGATCCTGCAAATGTTTGCGGCGTTTTGCGATGAAGTCGCAAACGGCCAAAACATGCGCCAGCCGTTCACCTGCGCGACGCCCGAGGAGACGGAAGGGAGCCATCGCGTATTTACCGCCGCGCTGGAATCCCATGCCACCGGGCAAACCGTATCTTTGTCCTGGGAGGAATAATCCCTTGAAGGGGCAAGTGGCGGAAGTCGTCGTCGCCGGCCATATATGTTTGGATATCATCTCTTCCCTGCCGAATGCGGGGGGCGGGCTGGATCAGATCCTCGTTCCCGGGAAGCTGGTCAATGCCGGCCCGGTTGTGCTGTCCACGGGCGGGACCGTGTCCAATACCGGAATCGCCTTGCATCGGCTGGGAATGTCCGTATTGCTGATGGGGAAAATCGGCGACGATTGGTTCGGGCAGGCGGTGCTGGAATTGCTCCGGAGGCAAAGTCCCGCACTGGCCGAAGGCATGATTGTGGTTGCGGGTGAGAATACATCCTATACGATCGTTATCAATTCGCCGGGCATCGACCGGATTTTTCTTCATTGCACCGGGGCGAACGATACGTTTCAGGCATCCGACGTGAGATGGGAGCTGCTGACGGGTGCGAGGCTGTTCCATTTCGGTTATCCACCGCTCATGAAGCGCATGTACGCCGAGGGAGGAACCGAACTGGCCGGCATGCTCCATGAGGTGAAGAGAATGGGGCTGACGACGTCGCTGGACATGGCCAGGCCGGATCCCGCATCGGAAGCGGGGCGTGCGGATTGGATCGCCATCCTGGAAAAGGTACTGCCCGAAACAGACGTGTTTTTGCCCAGCATCGAAGAAATTTTGTACATGCTGGATCGACCGTTTTATGAACGGCTTGTTTTGGCGAAGGGGGACATCGCGGAACACCTCGACGGGGAATATTTGAGAGCTTTGGCCGATCGCATGATCGGCATGGGAGCAGCGATCGTCGCGGTAAAGTTGGGGGAACACGGCCTGTATTTGCGTACCGCGGGCGAACGCCGGCTTCAATTGATGGGGGCCTGCGCGCCGAAACATATCGGAGAATGGGCCGGCCGGGAACTGCTGGCCACTTGTTATCAAGTAGAAGTGGCGGGGACGACGGGCGCGGGGGACTGCACCATTGCCGGATTTTTGGCGGGATTGTTGAAAGGCCTTTCACCCGAGGCTGTCATGCGCGCGGCGGTGGCGGTCGGCGCCTGCAACGTCGAGCGGGAAGACGCGGTCAGCGGCATTCCTTCCTGGGAAACCGTGCAGCGCAGAATCGAAGCGGGGTGGCCCAAGCGCACCAACCGGCTGAGACTCGACGGGTGGCGGTTCCATGAAAACGCAGAACTGTGGATCGGGCCGAAGGATGGCAAGATCACGGTTTGAAATTTTCAATCCGGGAAGGAGGTTACGAATATGAAACGAAGTGAAGTATTATTGGCGCAAAAGCGCGCGGCGGAAATGTTTGCAAGGGCCGGAATCGTACTGACGCCGCAGGAGCGCGACAATATCGAAATCGCGGACTTTGGATTGGGGCAGCTCGAACGCCAGGGGTTGGAACTTGTCACTTACATCAACACCGAACGGTATTGCGCCAAAGAACTGGTGCTGTTTCCCCGCCAAACTTGTCCGGAGCACAGGCATCCTCCGGTAGGCGGCGATCCGGGAAAAATGGAGACCTTCCGCTGCCGGTGGGGGAAAGTATGGCTGTATGTGGAAGGCGAGCCGGCCGCAAACATCCGGGCGCGAGTGCCTGAAGGCAGCGAAACGTATTATACCGTCTTTCACGAGATCGAATTGAATCCGGGGGAACAGTACACGATTCCCCCGAATACGCTGCACTGGTTTCAGGCGGGAGATGATGGGGCCATCGTCTCGGAATTTTCCAGCACGAGCAGGGATGAATACGATATTTTCACCGATCCCAGGATCGTGCGTATCCCGCGCGTAGAAGATTGATCCCTGCAGAAAAAATTATATATCCTACCGAATTGGAAATACTCCATAGAACCACAACAGAAATGTGAGGTACCATCAATGTATCCCGGATTGAACGAACGCCAGCAACAAATCATGGAGATGTTGTCCCGTGAAGGAGAAGTGCGGATCAGCAATCTGAAAGAACATTTTTCGGTCACGGAAATGACGTTGCGACGGGATTTGGAGAAACTGGAGCAGATCGGCGTCCTGAAACGCACGTTCGGAGGAGCCATTTCCGTAACCCAGGACATTCGCAAGCGGTCTATCAAAATGATGGAGGAAAAAATCCGCATCGGCAAAAAAGCGGCTGAATCTGTCCAACCGGGTGAATCCATTTTCATTGACGGCGGAACGACGGCGCTCCAGGTGGCGAAGCATTTGCCGGCGGGCATTCGCATCTCCGTGGTGACCAATGCGCTGAACGTGGCCAACGTCCTTCTGGAAAAAGACATCCGTACAATCGTTACGGGGGGGATTGCGCTGGAGACGACTTCGACTTTGGTGGGACCACTGGCCGTTGAAGCGATTTCCCGAATGGCTTTCGACCGGGCGTTTATCGGGGCGTCCGGATGCAGCGTGCAGCACGGATTCAGCAATTCGGACCCGTATGAGTCCGAACTTAAATTAGCAGTCATCGAACGCGCGGTTGAAGCCAACATCGTCATCGACCATACGAAATTCGGGCATCGTTCGCTCGTATCCTTTGCGGATCTTTCGAAAGTGCACGGCATTTATACGGACAGGCTGCCCGATGATTACGCTTTGCTCAGTGCATGCAAGGATGCCGGAGTTCGCCTGATCGAATGTGATTGATATTTTTTTCGCCCCGCAAGACTCCATTCCTCCCTGTCGGAAATCCACCGAACGTGTAATTTGACCATTCCCCTTGTCTGGAAATGCGTCGTCGCCAATCTGTTGAAAATGATCGTTCATTTCGAACAAAAGCTGAATGAAACGACCATCCCGAAAACCGATAAATTGTGGAACGCTTGAATTTTTTTGGGCCAAACTGTCATTTTCGGCGGCGAAAAGAAAGAAACGAAGGAAAAAAGTTGACTAAACGAACATCAAAAATGTATCATGATAACATGATGTGTTTTGAAATTAACATTACGAATCATTGCAACAACCATTTCGATCCCCGGGATGCCGGGCATCAAACCCCTCTTGATTTTGCGAGGAATCGGCAATGTCACCCATGAAAAAAATGAAAACGTATACAACAATTAATCATTCTGCTTTATTTTGCTTGAAAAGGATGATATTATTCAGAATAAGTCGGTATTGGTTTACACCGCCGATTCTTAAAAAAGAAGGATTTATGGGAGGGTTTACAATTGAAAAAATTGTTGTCGTTGGTGTTCATCGTTGCTCTGGTCGTGATGTCCGCCGCGTGCGGCAATGGTGGCAGCAGTAGCGGTGGCAGCAGTAGCGGTGACAGCAGTAGCGGCAAGGATAGCGGGGGAGGCGGTTCCAAGGACCATTATTTATTCGGTTACACCTCCATGACACAGAATAACCCCTTCTTTATCGTCCTGGAAAAAGCGATTCGGGAGAAAGTCGAAGCAAACGGGGATAAAATGATTACGCTGAACCCGGCGATGGATGTGGCGCTGCAAATCAACCAGATCGAAGACATGATCTCGCAGGGAATCGACGCGATCTTCCTGAATCCCGTAGACTGGGAAGGGATCCGGCCCGCACTGCAAATGTTGAAAGATGCCGGCATTCCGATCATCAACTACGATACCGAAGTCAAGGACTTTGAATATGTTACCGCTTACGTCGGCTCGGATAACAAGAACGCCGGCAGGGTCGTCGGCGAGGACCTTGTCAGACGCTTCCCGAACGGCGGCAACATCGTCATCCTCGACAGCCCGACCATGAATTCGATCAACGACCGGGTGGCCGGTTTCCTGGAAGCCATTGAAGGGAAAAACTTCAAGATCGTGGCCCAACAGGATGCAAAAGGAGATTTGGAAACGGCCCTGGGCATTACCGAGGATATTTTGCAAGCCCATTCCGACATCGTGGCCATCTTCGCCGGCAACGATCCGTCCGCGCTCGGCGCGCTGGCCGCCGTCAAAGCCGCCAACCGCCTGGAGATTGCGATTTACGGCGTGGACGGTTCCCCCGACGCGAAAGCGGCCATTGCCGAAGGCGGACCGTTTAAGGGGTCCGGGGCGCAGTCGCCGATCTCGATCGGTCAGCTTTCTGCGGAAGTCGCTTACAAAATTTTAAGGGGCGAACCCTACGAAAAACGGACGCCGGTGCCCACGTTCCTGATCAACGAGGAAAACGTTCACGAGTACGGCATAGACGGATGGCAATGACGAAACGACGGGGAGGGTGATGCCCATCACCCTCCCGTCCTTCATCGAGGTGGAACGGATGAGTCAAACATTGCTTCGGATGAGCGGAATTTCAAAGCGATTTGCCGGCGTTCACGCCCTGAAGGGTGTCGATTTCGAACTGGAAAGCGGTGAAGTTCACGCCCTCCTCGGTGAAAATGGCGCCGGCAAATCCACGTTGATGAAAATTCTCGCGGGCATCTACCCTGTCGATGAAGGGGAAATTTTCATTGAGGGGAAAAAAGTTTCCATAAACAGCGTCAAAGATGCCCAGGCCCACGGCATCAGCATCATCCACCAGGAAATTTCGCTGGTGCCGCATCTGTCCGTGGCCGAAAATATTTTTTTGGGCAAAGAACCGGTCACGAAGACCGGATGGATCGACTGGAAAAAAATGAACGAAGAAACGCGGAAATCCCTGCAGCAATTCGGCCTGGAACTGCCGCCCGAGATGCCGGTAAAAAAGCTGACGGTAGCGCAGCAGCAGATGATCGAGATCATCAAGGCCGTATCCTTCCGGGCGAAAATGATCGTGATGGACGAACCGACCTCCTCGCTTACGGAAAAAGAGGTCGAATTTCTTTTTCAAACCATCGGCCGCCTGAAAGAACAGGGCGTCGGCATTGTGTATATTTCGCACCGGATGAACGAATTGTTCACCATCACCGACCGCATCACCGTTCTGCGGGACGGTGCCCTGATCGGAACCGTCAGAACGAAGGAAACGACCACCGACCGGTTGATCTCGATGATGGTCGGCCGGGAGCTCACCCAATATTACATCAAGGACTCCGCCCCGGAAAGCGACGGGGAAATCGTGCTCAGCGTCCACAACCTGTCCAAAAAAGGCGTGTTGAACGAAGTCAGCTTTGAGCTCCGAAAAGGGGAAATTCTCGGATTTGCCGGTTTGGTCGGCGCGGGCCGGTCGGAGCTGATGAAATGCATTTTCGGTCTGGATTCCTTCGATAAAGGGGAAATCCGGGTCGACGGCAAGCCGCTGATCATTCGAAATCCGAACGATGCGATCAAACACGGCATCGCCTATGTGACGGAAAACCGGAAAGAGGAAGGCCTGTTCCTCATCCGTTCGGTTCAATACAACATCACCATCAAGCTCCTGGATAAGTTCATCAGATGGTTTAGAGTCAATACCCATTATGAAAACCAGAAAACCCGGCAATTCATTAAAGAATTGTCGATCAAAACCCCGAATCCGGATCAGGAAGTACGGAATTTGAGCGGCGGCAATCAGCAGAAGGTGCTCATTTCCCGATGGCTGGCCACCAACCCGCGCGTCCTGATCCTGGATGAACCGACCCGAGGGGTGGATGTGGGGGCCAAAGCGGAAATCTATGCGATCATGAACCGGTTGGTGAAAGAAGGCGTCTCCATTATCATGATCTCCTCGGAATTGCCCGAAGTGATCAATATGAGCGACCGGATCGCGGTCATGTACAAAGGCGGGATACGAACCATTTTAGATCGGGATGAGTTCAGCCAGGAGACCATCATGCATTATGCCACTGGAGGTTAACATGTCCATGGTTTACGGAATAAAATCCTTTATTCGAGCCAATATCGGCATTCTCGCCGGACTGGTGGTTTTATGCGTCGTCATCGCGGTGCTCAACCCCAATTTTCTGACGACAAACAATTTGCTGAACGTCCTGCGGCAAACCTCCACCAACCTCTACCTGGCCCTGGCCATGACCATGGTGATCATCCTGGGCGGCATCGATTTGTCCGTCGGCTCCGTCATGGCCCTGTCCGGGGTGGTGACCGCCATGATGATTGCACTGCTCGGTGCGCCGCTTCTATTGGCCGTCGCCGCGGGACTTCTCGTCGGCACATTAATCGGCGCGCTGAACGGTTATGTGGCGGCGACCACCATCATACCGCCGTTTATCATCACCCTCGCCACACTGAATATCGGCCGGGGGGCGGCCTACGTATTGACCGACGGCCAGCCGGTTCGGGTCATTTCGGATGCCTTCAACTTCATCGGATCCGGCTATATCGGCGGGGTTCTGCCCACCCCCGTGTTGTATTCGATCATCTTCGTCATCCTCTGTTACCTCATCATGAATAAAACAAAAATGGGCCGGTACATTTATGCGGTCGGCGGCAATCCGGAGGCAGCCCGATTTTCCGGAATCAATATCCAGCGGGTGAAATTTTTCGCCTATACGTTCAGCGGTTTCATGGCCGGATTTGCCGGAATTGTGCTCGCCTCGCGCATGTTCTCGGGTCAGCCGACGGCGGGCGTTGCGGCGGAGCTGGATGCCATCGCCGCCGTCGTGCTCGGGGGAACGAGCATGACCGGCGGCTACGGAAGAATCGGCGGCACGGTGATCGGCGCGCTCATCATCGGTGTGCTCAGCAACGGCCTGAACCTGATCGGCGTCAGTTCCTTTTGGCAATACATTGTCAAAGGGATTGTGATTTTGATCGCCGTTTATGCCGATGTCTTCAAACGGAAAACGGCCTGAGCGCCCCGGCCATTCGCCGGGCATGACTTGCGGCGCGCCCCCCCCCCGGGGTCCCCGACCGACGCGCGCCAAAACCATTGCAACGGATGCGGACGTGTGTCACAATACCGCCAGGGCAAGGGACATGCAAAAAAAATGGACAAGCCAACGAGAACGGAGAGGAGGAACGACGGGATGAGAACGATCAGGCTTGGCACGAGCGCGCTGGAAGTGCCGGTCATCGCCGTGGGATGCATGCGGATCAACCGTCTGAACAAAAACGAGGCGGAGCGTTTTCTTCGGACCGCGCTGGAGGAGGGCGCCAATTTTTTCGATCACGCGGACATTTACGGCGGAGGCGCGTGCGAGGAACTGTTCGCGGATGCCATCGGCATGAACGATGACGTGCGCGAAAGGATCATCCTGCAATCGAAATGCGGCATTCGCAAGGGCATGTACGACTTCTCCAAGGAGCATATCCTAAATTCGGTGGACGGGATTTTGAAGCGGCTGAAAACCGATTATCTGGACGTGCTGCTCCTGCACCGTCCGGATGCGCTCGTAGAACCGGAAGAAGTGGCCGAGGCGTTCGACCTTCTGGAAAGCTCGGGCAAAGTGCGGCATTTCGGCGTGTCCAACCACAATCCGATGCAAATCCAGCTCCTGAAAAAATGGGTGAAACAGCCGATCGTCGCCAACCAGCTGCAGCTCAGCATCACCCATGCGACGATGATTTCGGCGGGCATCAACGTGAACATGGAAAACGACGCCGCCGTGAACCGGGACGGCAGCGTGCTGGATTTTTGCCGGCTGCACGATATTACCATCCAACCGTGGTCGCCCTTTCTGTACGGTTTCTTTGAAGGCGTGTTTATCGGCAGCGACAAATTCCCCGAACTGAACCGGAAGCTGGACGAAATTGCCGGACGGTACGGCGTATCCTCCACCACCATCGCGATCGCGTGGCTGCTGCGCCATCCGGCGCGCATGCAGCCGGTCATCGGCACCATGAACATCCAAAGGTTGAAAGACTGCTGCCGGGCGAGCGAAATCGAACTGACCCGTGAAGAATGGTACGAGATCTATCGTGCGGCAGGCAACCGGCTGCCGTAGACGGCATGGGTATGGCTATCGGGCAGAAGCGATTCCATGGCCATCCCGATGGACTCTTGGCCGAACGCTCCCATCAGGCGGATATGCTCCCCTCAAAGCAGACACCTGAAACAACAAAAATCAGGGCTGCTTTGAGAGGGAGTTTTTTATGCTCCGCTCCTTTGGACGCTCATGCGTGCCTGCAGCCTGTCGCTTAAGTACATTTTCTCCCATCTGGCAACCGCTTGAAAAGCCCCTGACGCACGGCTTCCCGACAAACGGATCACACGATTCCGACACGCTTGACATTCCAAGTGTATTAAGCGTATAATACAGCCGTCCAAGTGTATGAACCAATTAGTACACACACCTGAAGGCGAGACGCGGTCTCGGCGGAACGTGTACCTGCATCAAAATGAATCATTGCCGGAAAACAAGGTGTTGCCGTGTGAAGAAGACGGTGCGCGAGCTGGATTCCGCCGTAAAGAGAGGTGGCATCATGGCAGGTTTGGGCGATTTTGAAAACGTCGTGTTCGACCCCCGGGTACCGGTCTATCTGCAGGTCGTCCGCCATTTTAAAGAATTGATCGCGACAGGCCGGCTCCGTTCCGGCGAGGTCATCCCGTCCCGCCGGGAACTGGCGGCCATGCTGAACATCAACCCCAATACGGCACAGCGCGCCTACAAGGAGATGGAGGAACAGAAGTTGATCGTCACGGAAGGGAACAAAGAAAGCCGGATCACGGCCGACGAACAGGTGCTGCAATCGGTCCGTTCGGAGCTGATTGAATCGGAAGTGGAAGCGTTTGTGCGGGCGGTGCGCAAAATCGACGTGCCGCTTGAGGAATTGATCGACCTCTTGCAACGCAAATACGAAGAACTGGCGGGAGGGAAAGATCATGATTGAGCTGATCGACGTCCGCAAGCGATATCGTCGGCGCCAGGTGTTGAAAGGCGTCTCCTTTACGGTCCGGAAAGGGCAAATCACATGCCTGATCGGGGTGAACGGATCGGGAAAATCGACGATCCTGAAAGCGATCATGCGGCTCGTGCCGATTCAGGAGGGGCAAATTTTGATCGACGGGAAGGGGAGATCGGGAGCGGACTTGTATGAAAAGGTGGCGTTCATTCCCGACCGGCTGACGATGCCTCCGGGCATGAAGCTGTCCGACGCGATCCGGTTTATGCAGGATTACCACCGGCGCTGGAACGAGGCGCGCAGCCGTGAACTGATGGCGTTTTTTCGGCTGGACGCGTCGGAACGGATCGGGAACCTGTCCAAAGGAATGGCGGCGAAATTCAATCTCGTGCTCGGTTTGGCGCAGGAAACCGATTATGTGCTGATGGACGAACCGTTCGCCGGCATCGATATGTTCAGCCGGGAGCAAATTTCCAAAGTGTTCACCAGCGACCTGATGGAAGGGCGCGGCGTGCTTTTGACCACGCATGAAATCGGCGAGATGGAACCGCTGCTTGACCGGGCGCTGTTTTTGCGGGACGGCGTCATCGTGCGGGACATCGACTGCGAACGCTTGCGCGATGAGATGGGCAAGTCGGTGATCGATGTGATGAGAGAGGTGTATGCGCCATGAAGAAAATCACAGGATGGCAGGCCTTCGTCCGATTGCTGAACTTCGAAATTCGCCGTTTCCGCTGGATGCTGGTCGGTTTGATGGCCATTACAGCCGTAATTCAGATCGGCTCGCTCGTCACCACGCTGCTCACCAAATTGGAATCGCGGCGTCAGGATCGGCTTTCATGGAACCATGGCGCACAGCAGGATACCGAACCGCAGTGGACCCCTTTTTCGTTCGTCGATCTCGTGGAACAAGAGCTGCTCATGGAGTTCACATGGCCGATCCTGATCGGCGTCGCCGTCATCGGAATTTATATTTTCTTCATTTGGTACCGGGAATGGTTCGGCAAGGATACGTTCGTTTACCGGCTGCTGATGCTGCCTCAACCGCGGTTTCACATTTATTTGGCCAAAGGATGCGCCATTGTGCTGTTCACGTTCAGCCTCGTCGCGTTTCAGATCGTGCTGATTCCGCTCGAGCGATGGCTGTTTCACCTCATCGTGCCGGAGGAAATGCGGCTGCCTTCCGATTTTTCCGCGGCGGTGCGCGCGCATCCGGCCTGGGAAATGTTGCTTCCCGAAGCGGCGGATCAGTTTGTCTTTTCGTATGGTGTCGGCATCATCAGCGTGATGGCTGCCTTTACGGCCATCCTGCTGGAGAGAAGTTTCAGCGGAATCGGCATCGTGTACGGCATCGGCTATGCGGCGGTTTGCGCGGCGGCGATGCTGCTGCCCGTGGGAGTGCTCGAAATGCAAAATCCGGACGCCTGGCTGTATCCCGGGGAAATCCTGGCGGTCGAACTGACGGCGTGCGCCGTCGTCGCGCTCGTTTCGCTCGGATTCGGATATTGGCTGCTCAACAGGAAAATAACGGTATGAGGGGATCGGGATGAAAACATACGGATGGACGATCGGACTGTGTCTTTTCAGCGCCGTCGTCATCGTGACGTTTTTGACCTACTCGGCGTTCGACCGGCTGCCGCAATATGCGCTGGTGACGGCGGAAGGCGATGAAAGCGCGGCGGCGCGCATGGAATTGATGGGCGTAACGACCGTCTCCGGTCGTCATGAAGCATTGGCTCTGACGACGCGGGGCAGCGTCTATGACTCGGAAAAGTCGGCCTATCAAAAAATGATTGCGGAAGCCCGACCCTGGATCGATTACATGCCGGATATCCGCAAGCTGCAGAACGATTACCGGCAGTTCATGCGCGGCAAAGGGGATTACCGCGGGTTGTTTCAGGATGACGAGTGGCTCGTTTATGTGAAGACGTCCAGAACGAAGGCCGCGGAAAAAGGCATTGTCGTCACGTTTCACGTCGACATGTTGGACAAGACGGGGAAGAAAAAGAACCGTTTCGACACGAAGATCACGCTGCCTTCCGAACCTTCGCTGCCCTATTCGTTCCAGAATGTCGATGTGATGGACGTGCAGCGCGTGGGCCGGGAGCTGCATGTCATGACGATGCAGCACGATACCTGTATCGTGTTCGTCCTGGATCCGGACAGCGGGACCTTGCTCCGCGCCCACGCATTGGATTTCGCGGCCTTCGGAGACGGAAGCGCGATTCCGGTTCAGATCATCGGGGAAACGAGGCGATCGTATCCGAGCGAATATGTGGTCATCCGGCTGAAAGAGTGGCCTGCCGTCACGGAAGGCGTCACGGCTTCGAATCCGGAACGCGAATACTTGGCCGCCTATCATTACGCGACCGGAGAAATCCGGCCGATCGAAGGCATGGACCGGGATCGGAGCGAAGATACGAACAGTATTTACCAAATGGAGGACGGCACGTTTTCGCTGATCAACTACAACGCCCACCAGGCGGAATTCAGAAGCGTCCGCCTGGATCGCGGCGAAGTCCAATCGCTCGTCGTGCAATCCCAACAGTTCGGTGCGGAATCGATCAGGTCCGTCAAATGGCATGAAGGAAAACTGTATCTGCTGTTGCAAGGAAACGAGATGTCGGCCGTCATATTGGAAGCCCCCGGTGGGAAACTGCTGTATCGCGGCGTCGTGAAAGCGGAAGGAAGCGCGGAAGAAGCAAAACGCCGCTTGGAAAAACTGCAAATTTACGATCTGGAAATTCACGCGTGAGAGGAAGGCCTGCTACGGCAAGGGAGGTGAGACGGCCGTGCATCCGGCCCAAAAAAGGGAGACGCTTCGTCAATGGGAAACGTACGCCTACCAAATCGCCTATTATTTGCTTCGTGACGAAGATAAAGCCGTCGCCGCCGTCACCTCCGCACTCATCGATGTGTACCTCGACGACGCGTTCTTCACGCATTCGTCCGCGGACATGCGCCGGACGTTGAAGCGGACGGTGCTGAAACATTCGCTGCGGGCGCTGCGCTGCGAAGCGCAACAAGGCCGTACTCCGCAGCCGTCGTGACCGGCCGCGGCACACCGCGGCCCTCTCCTGTTCGCCGGGCAACACCAAACGGCACCCGCGCGGGGTGCCTTTTTTCATTTCCGCTTCCTTGCCGCTCTTGCCCCGCGCTCGCGCATGATGAGCGGGATGCCGGGTTCATGTTCGCCAATCCGGAGGAAGTGTCGGCGCTGTTGGGAGCACGCCCCGGATCGGAGCGGGAAGAATTGAACGTCGTCGTGGAAATCGATGATTATCTCATCAACTATCAGGAAAAAGTAACGTATAATTCTGCCCGGTTGCTAAACGTATTTTTCCCGCTGTCCAACGGGTAGGGCTTTGGATGTTCATGGTGCCGATGAAACCATGGTGTTAAGATCCGGTATTTTTGCAGGAAAAAACGGAACGCGCATTGACTTCCCTCTTCTTTCGTGCAAAAATGTACACGCGTACATTAAACGATTCCGGCGTCCGGCGCGAAAGGGGATATCCCGGCTTCAGCCGGGAGAAGCGTGCAGTTGGAGGGGGGGGCGCAAGGTGGCAACCCGCAGGGAAGTGGCCGAACTGGCGGGCGTCTCCGAAGCGACGGTCTCGCGCGTGCTCAACGGCATCGGCCCGGTGCGGGAAGAGACGCGGCGGCGGGTGCTGGAAGCGGCGCGGAAGCTCAATTACCAGATCCACGCCTTGGCCGCCAGCTTCGCGCGGGGCCGGAGCGGCAACCTCGGCGTCGTCCTGCCGCATGTGCCCAAGGTGCGGCTGTTCTCGACGTATTATTTCTCCGAGATGCTGGGCGGCATTGGCGAAGTGACGCGGGAACGCGGCATGGGGCTGCTCCTTTTGTACCGCACGCCGGGAGAAGTCTACGATTACGTGCCACTGTTCCGCTCGGTGCGGATTGACGCCTGCATCGTCCTCGGGGCGAGCAGCCTGCCGGAGGAGGAGGCGGGCATCCGGGCGATGGCGGACGAGGGATTGCCGTGCTGTCTGATCGACCACCGGAGCGAAGACGGCCGGGCGAGCTCCGTCGGCGCAGCGCACGAAGAAGGCAGCGCGCGGGCGGTGAAACATCTGATTGAGAGGGGTTACCGAAAAATCGGTTTCCTCAACGGTTCGCCCTGGTATTCCCCAAGCAGGGAGCGGGAGGCCGGTTACCTGCGAGCCTTGCGGGAAGCGGGTCTCACGCCGGACCCGAAGCTCGTGTTCGCGGGCAACTACAGCCTTACGAGCGGCCGCTCCGCGGCCGAGGACGTATATGCCCGGATACGCGACCTGGATGCGGTGTTCGTCGCGAACGACCGGATGGCGATCGGGCTGATGCAGGCGTTGCGCGATCGCGGCGTCCGCGTGCCGGACGATCTCGCGATCGTCGGCTGCGACGATTCGGACCTGGCCGGGTTGACGGACCCGCCCCTGACGTCCGTCCGCGTGCCGTTCGTCGAGATGGGACGGACCGCTGCGGAGCGGCTGCTGGACCGGCTGCCCGAATGGCGGGGAACCGAATCCGTGTTCCACGAGACGCTGCCGACGGAGCTCGTCGTGCGCGAGTCGTCCGCGCCGCGTCCGTGAGACGGCCGGGGCCCGTAAGGCATTCCGGATCTGCATACCATGTGTGGGAGGAGTGATTCATATCAAGCAGTTCAACATCGGCATGGTCGGATACAAGTTCATGGGCAAGGCGCACAGCCACGCCTACAAGGAAGCGCCAATGGCCTTTCCAGGCGCGCCGGTGCCGGTCATGAAGGCGATCTGCGGCCGGAACCGGGAAGGCGTCGAGCAGGCGGCCGTCCAGTTTGGCTGGGAGACGGCGGTCACCGACTGGCGCGAGCTGGTGAAGCGCGACGACATCGACATCATCGACATCAACGCGCCGTCGGACATGCACAAGGAGATCGCCGTCGAGGCCGCCCGGGCGGGCAAGCACGTTTTCTGCGAGAAGCCGTTGGCCTTGAATCTCGCCGACGCGCGCGAAATGCTGCGGGCTGCGGAAGAGGCCGGCGTGAAGCACATGATCTGCTTCAACTACCGGTTCGTTCCGGCCGTCCAGCTCGCGAAGAAGCTGGTGCAGGAAGGGAGGCTCGGCCGGATCTATCATTTCCGCGCATGGTTCCTGCAGGACTGGATTGTCGATCCGGATTTCCCGCTCGTCTGGCGGCTGGACAAGAAGGTCGCCGGCTCCGGGGCGCACGGCGACCTCGGCGCGCACCTGATCGACCTTGCGCATTTCCTCGTCGGCGACGTTGAAGAGGTGGTCGGCATAAGCGAGACGTTCATCAGGGAGCGGCCGTTGCCGTCCGAGATGACCGGCCTCAGCGCGAAGGGCGACGCGTCGGCGCCGAAAGGCGAAGTGACGGTCGACGACGCGATGCTGTTTCTCGCGCGGTTCGCAAACGGCGCGCTCGGCAGCTTCGAAGCGTCGCGCTTCGCGCCGGGCCACCGCTGTACGAACGCGTTCGAGATCAACGGCTCGAAGGGCAGCGTGAAGTTCGATTTCGAGCGGATGAACGAGCTGCAGGTGTATTTTACGGACGACACGGAAGACGTGCAGGGCTTCCGCCGCGTCATGGCGACCGACCCGGTGCACGCGTACATGGACGGGTGGTGGCCGGCCGGCCACTCGATCGGTTACGGCCAGACGTTCACGCATGTGGTCGTCGAGCTGCTGAGCGCAATCGCGGAAGACCGCCAACCGGTGCCGAATTTCCATGACGGCGTCAAGTGCCAGGCGGTACTCGAGGCGGTCGAGAAGTCGGTGGCGGAGCGTCGCTGGGTGCGCATCAGCGAGATGTGACACGGTTCCGGCGGGACGGACGCGGCGGGAGCGTTCCCGTCCGCGTCCGCTCCCCGGCCGGGCCGCAACAGAAAGGAGGATCCCATGAAGAAACAGGCGTTGATCGTATGGGGCGGATGGGACGGCCACGAACCCGACCAGGCGGCGGAGCATTTCCGCGGCATTCTGGAACAGGAAGGATTCGCCGTGGAAGTGTCGGATACGCTGGAATCTTTTGCAGACCCGGAGAAACTGAAATCGCTGGATCTCATCATTCCGATCTGGACGATGGGCAAGATCAAGAAGCGCTACGTGCGCAACGTGTCGGAGGCGGTGCAGGGCGGCGTCGGCCTCGCGGGTTGCCACGGCGGCATGTGCGACGCGTTCCGCGAGAACGTGGACTGGCAGTTCATGACCGGGGGCAACTGGGTCGCGCATCCGGGAAACGACGGCGTCGAATACGTCGTGCATATCAAGCAGTCCTCGAGCCCGCTGACGGCCGGAATTGAAGATTTCACGGTGAGAAGCGAGCAATATTACCTGCACGTGGATCCCGCGGTCGAGGTGCTGGCCGTCACGCGGTTCCCGACCGTTCCCGGTCCGCACGTGCTGAATGGACCGGTCGAAATGCCGGTCATCTGGACGAAACGGTGGGGCGTCGGCCGCGTCTACTATTGCTCGCTCGGCCACAAGGCGAACATCCTCCGAATGCCGGTCGTGACGGAGCTGATGCGCCGCGGCTTCCTGTGGGCGGCGGAGGGCAAGGCGCTTTACGCAGACAAGAACCCCTTCATCTACACGAGCTACACGGGCATGGGCGACAGCCCGGACTGAAGCCGGCGGTTTGTGAGGCATGGGAATCGCATTCCAGGCAGAAAGAAGGACGCTTGCGCCATGGGCAAAGTGAAAGCCGGCATCATCGGCACCGGCACCATCAGCGGTATCTATTTCCGGAACGGCAGCCGATTTGAATCACTCGAGATCGTCGCCTGCGCGGACATCGACATCGGGCGGGCGAAACAGAAGGCCGAGGAACACGGCGTGCGCGCATGCACCGTCGACGAGCTGCTCGCCGATCCGGAGATCGAAATGATCATCAACCTGACGATTCCGAAGGCGCATGCACCGGTGAACCTGCAGGCGCTCGAGGCCGGCAAGCACGTCTATGTGGAGAAGCCGCTGGCGGTGACGCTCGAAGAGGGCCGTGAGGTGCTGGAGCTGGCCGGTCGCAAGGGGCTGCTCGTCGGCTGCGCGCCGGACACGTTCCTGGGCGGCGGCATCCAGACCTGCATCAGGCTGATCGAAGAAGGCGCGATCGGCACGCCGATCGGTGCGACGGCGTTCATGATGAGCGGCGGCCACGAGACGTGGCATCCGTCGCCGGAGTTCTACTACCAGTCCGGCGGCGGGCCGATGTTCGACATGGGGCCGTATTATCTGACCGCGCTTATCGCGATGCTTGGCCCGATCCGGCGTGTCACCGGCTCGGCGCGGATCTCGTTCCCCGAGCGGACGATCACGAGCCAGCCGAAGGCCGGGACGGTCATCCCGGTCGAAGTGCCGACGCACATCGCCGGCGTCATCGACTTCGAGGCGGGGCCCATCGCGACGATCATCACGAGCTTCGACGTGAAGGGCGGCTCGATGCTGCCGCGCATCGAGGTCTATGGCAGCGAGGGGACGCTCGTCGTCCCGGACCCGAACACGTTCGGCGGTCCGGTGCGGCTCTCCCGGGCCGGCTCGCGCGAATGGGCAGATGTGCCGCTCACCCACGGCCACTCCGAAAATTCGCGCGGCATCGGCGCCGCCGACATGGCGAAGGCGATCCGCACGGGGCGGGCGCACCGCGCAAGCGGCGCACTCGCGTACCACGTGCTCGAGGCGATGCACGGTTTCCACATCGCATCGGAGGAAGGCCGGCATTACCGCATGTCGAGCACCTGCGCGAAGCCTTTGCCCCTCCCGGCCGGATTGCCGGAGTTTACGCTGGATTGAGCAACGAATGGCGATCCGCCCCCTGGTGGCAGTTCCGGTTTCTGTATTTGAGGTTGAATAAAACATGAAAGCCGCCCCGATGGGCGGCTTCGCTTATATCCGTTCCCGATTGGTCTGCCGAATGACATCCAGCAGTTCAATTTTATGTCGGGTCTTTTCGTGATAAAGCCATCGGTCTCGGACATGATCCACAAACAGCACGCCGTTCAAATGGTCGATTTCGTGCTGCATGCATCGCGCCAGATCGCCTTCGCCTTCCATGATGACCGTCTCACCGTTTCGATTCAAACTTTGCACCTTCACACGCTGCGCCCGCTTCACGAACCCGTAATATCCCGGGAACGACAAGCACGCTTCGGGGCCTGTCTGCTCGCCTTCCATTTCGACAATTTCCGGATTGATCAGCTCGATCAGCCCATCGCCGCAGTCCATGACGACGAGTCTTCGAAGCACGCCGACCTGCGGCGCCGCAAGACCGGCGCCTTTCGCGGTGTACATCGTTTCCGCCATATCGTCCAGCAGTTTCAGTGTACGCTCGTTCAGCTCCGCAACCGGCTTTGCCTTTTTTCTCAATAAGGGATCCCCGAAGGGCAAAATCTGCTTGACCGTCATGATCACGCCTCCTTGGCCGCATGGGGCGGAATGTAAACCCACAGATCGTTGGGCGTACATTCAAGCGCCGTACAAAGCGCGTCGAGCGTTTCGGCCTTCATCTGCCGAGGGGGATTCGCAAGCAATGCGCTGATGGCGGCTGCGGAAATACGGTAATTCGCCTTTTCCATCAGCAATCTTCTCAGCGCTGCCCCCGTCCAGATCCCTTTCTCCGCCATCACCTGCCGCAGCATCCATACCAGCATGCGCCACACCCCCACCGGAAGTTAAGTGTCGCTTAACATTTTAAACTGGCACTTAATCATTTGCAAATGAAAGAAGCCGCTCAGGGGCGGAGCGGCTTCTTTCCATGGTGCCTTCCTCCGTTCGCAATCTTCCTGACCGGCCGCAGGATGGCATACCCTTGGCCTTTTACGATGCCTCCGCACAACCGTATGCTGACTCGTCTCTGCCAATACACGCACCAAACCATGATGAAGGTCATTACTTCTCTCAAACACGGCGTGAAGTTGAATGAAATCGGAAGGATGATCGAAACCGAAGCCGAAAAAGGCGGTTACAAGGTCATCAAAAACTTGTGCAGTCACGGGGTCGGAAAATCCCTGCACGAAGCGCCGAACGAAATTCTCCCTTTTTATGGCAAGCACGATAAACGGGTGTTGAAAGAGGGAATGGTGATTACGATCGAGCCTTTCTTGTCGACCGGGGCGGAATACGTGGTGGAGCAGCCGGACGGGTGGACGTTGTGTGTGCCGGACCGCAGTTTTGTGGCGCAGCAAGAGCACACCATCATTATTACAAGGGACCGGCCGATCATTGTGACCGCAGCATGAAGCCTCTGCAGGGAAGCGGCAATGGCGATGCATATCCATGGCAGTTCCCGACGTGTATGCCTTGAAGCCTCTCCGGGCATATACATGCCCCCGCTTGCGGACCTCCTAACCTCCCCCCGGCCCGTCAATCCTGTCCGCATAGCTGGTCAATTGGCAGATTTCGCATACCGCGAGGTATCAGATAGACTCGTTATTTTTGTTCTTTTTTTCGGTTGATAAGATCGGTGAAGATCAAAATCAACCCGATTACCATAAATAGCAGAACAAAGACATTACTCCACAGGTAGGGCTTTTCCGGAATTCTGCTGACATAAAGATAGTAGAAAATGTAGAACACGATACGTTCTACGGTATAAAGGATGCCGCCGACAATCAAAAGAAGAAATCCATAATAAGAAAATTTAGACATACCCGCCTCCTCATTTTCACTGAGCCATCATACTTTGTTCAGTGGTCGATGGATGTATCTTGACGGGAACCAACTAGCACCATCCCTTTTTTTGGAAACTCTTTCCGATGATTCCTTTTTTATATTATTGTACGCCCAACGTGGCGTCAACATACACGATGAAAATCCGGTAAAGACTGACTAACGACTCGGCTCGTCAATCCTGTCCGCATAGCTGGTCAATTGGCGCATTTGGTGCGCCGAAGGGCATCTTCTGAAGCCCTTGAGGGCGGGCATTTTCCCAACTTCTGCACGGTTTCCGGGTATTGTTTGAGGGGTGACTCCGGCGCCTGTTGTTTGCAACGTGTTTGCAGGTTGTCCGCCGCGCATACATGCCGGGTGCGATTTCCGGTTGCAAGGGGCGGATTCGGCATACAGCGGCAGGGCATACACCTTCGCTTTCTCTGCTGCCGGGTCGGCGTACGCACTGTGCGCGCGGTATGTACAGGCTGCGGTCCCGGCACGCACCGACAGGCGTTGAGTGAGAGAACGCCACGTGCCAAGGGAGGCGGCACTGGCATTGCGTGACCTTGGGGGTTCGGCGTCGGGCCTACAGGCCGGCGCTGGGACTGCATCTCCGAAACGCCTCATGCCTCCGCGCCGCCTACGTATGCTGCGTCTCTTCGTCCGACTCGTCGACAGTCGCAATGGAGCCATATATCTGTCGGGCTTGTATACCTCGTCGTCGCAAATCGTGGTGTACACCGGTGTTCAGACCGCTGACCTGCGCCCGGCATGTATGTACCTGCAAACAAGCGCAAACAGCGGATTCCCTTTTTCATTGCTTCCCAATGTAAACTGTTACAATCCCTCAATCATGGATTGGGCAATCTTGACAAACTCTTCTTTATCTACGGATTTCGCCGAGCCGAGCGCGACGTGGACGCCGCCGGTCTGGAAGGTCAACGTTCGCTGTTCCGGAAACCATTGCAGTTTCTGTCCGCCGGGCAACACAATCGTCTCCGCGGTTTCCCCGGGAACAGGTTCCGCCAGATTCCGGTTGGATTGCTCTACGGAAAAATGCGGATAAACCAGATGCAACGAATGTTTGGTGAATCGAATTTCCATCAGATAATCGTCCGCCACCCCCTTCGCCGGAAGCAGGGGTTCGATGCCGTATTTTCGCCCCGCTTCGCGGACGGCTTCTTTCTGTTTGTCCGAATACCGGATGGCAACCTCGCCTCCGCCCGGCCCGGCATATTCAGAAAACGGAATGCTCTTCTCCACGGCAATAACCCGCCATGTTCCTTCCGTCAGACGCACCGCTTCCACGGCCGTCTCCCTGTTCTCGGTGTTGTCCGCAAAGACCACCGTGACATGATCGTCCGCATGCCATTTCAGGCGCGATTGCAGCGCGCTCCCTTCATCGAGCGGTCTGCCCAGCCCCTGAACGATGGCGACATCTACCGGATCCGCCAGCCACGGCCGGTGGCCGTACAATTTCCAGGCCAAATCCTGGGGTTCCAGGGTTCCCTCCGTGATCCTCCACCCATCCTCAGTCAGCGACACGGTAAAGAATCCCGCATAATAGTATTCGCCCAACTGACGCTTGTTTTCGGCGGACTCGAGATGTTTCGTCTCGACAAAAAAGCGGACTTTTCCATCCTGCATTTCGGCTTCGTACAGTTTCAACAGCTCAACATGGGCCGTTCCGGACCACGAATCCAAAAATTCCTCAAAAGAATGTTCCGCCCGCCATGCCGCACTCCAATAATGGTAAGCCGTATGATAAGGGCCTCTTGCAGCCGTCGTCTGTTCGGGCGACAGGTTGTTGTAAGCCAAGGAGGCGAAGTAAGCTTGCAGCAGCATTTCGGGTGAGGTGATCTCCTGCGGCAAACGAGGGTAGCGGTACGGATTTTCATAATGGCCACTTTGCGTTTTCGTGTCAACCATGACAGCGCGGTTTTCCTCATCCCATTTCACTTCCGCTCCCAACGCTTCAGCGACCCCACGGATGGGAATCATGACCCTTCCTTCCATCATTTGAGGCGGGACGTCCGTCTGAATCGTTTTTCCGTTTACGATGAGCCGAATCGGGTTTTCTGCGGCTGCTGTTGACATCGTCGCGCACACGAAGACAACACATGCCGAGATTCCTGCAATCGAAAACAGTATCTTTTTTCCCGGCTTCTTCTTCACAATCCAATCCCTCCTGTAAACCCCATTTCTTTTGAAGAGACGTCATGATATTAGACGAAACGCACCGAACGGAGGTTGATCTGCGCGCACGGCGAAGATATCGGAGGGCACCTGCCGAATCCTCTGAGGGCGGACGAGGGAACCCCTTTGCGGGTTCCCTTTTTCCATGCCGCGCCATACAAACGCGCGCTCGGCTCATGGGGTGGTTGTAAACGATTTCGCCTCGCCGTTGTTTGCGCCGTGTTTGCAAGGCAGGGGGTGAAAGGGCGCTCAGCGCGGGTTTTCGGCGTGTATTTCGGGAGTTTTTCCGGGCATATACAGGCAATCGCCTGCCGTGACGCCTTCCTTTAGCGCTGCTCCAAGCTCGTCAAACCCGTCCGCATAGCTGGTCAATTGGTGCATTTGGTTCGCCGAAGGGCATCTTCTAAAGCCTTTGAGGGCGGGCATTTTCCCAACTTCTGCACGGTTTCCGGGTATTGCTTTGAGGGGGGGACTGGACCTCTGTCAATAGATTGGACACATGGAATCGAGAAAATTACGCAACATAATCGTACATTTGTTCGCATTGAATGGGTGTGAGATACCCGATCGCCGAATGGACTCGTTTGCGATTGT
>Ga0207863_100119_pt1 | contig 38401 bp, 42 predicted proteins | sample CeladaPassaD2F12_FD_187497 | JGI IMG/M metagenome (GOLD analysis project Ga0207863, IMG submission 187497) | Cellulose-adapted microbial communities from the Joint BioEnergy Institute, USA - Passage D2F12 (SPAdes) (version 2) | ecosystem: Engineered > Bioreactor > Continuous culture >... | reverse complement strand
GGGATGTCGTGCAGGAGCTCCGGCGGTATCCCGAGCCGCTTCACCACGATCTTGGCGATGTCGTAGGCGGCGTTGCCGATCTTCTCGATGTCCTGCACGACCTGCAGGATGCCGGCCATCTGCTCGGCGTCGGAGGGGCTGCGGGCGGCGAGCACCGCGAGCGTCCGCATGTCGAAGACGAGCTGGTTGAGCCGCTCCTCGAGCCGGAAGACCTCCTCGGAGATGTCCTCGGAGTCGTAGAGGATCGCCGCGTATGCCAGGTCCACCATGAGCTCGGAGGTGTCCTTGGCCTCGGCGAGCATGTCCTTGAGGTTTCTGGGTTGAGCTTCGCGCATGTCAGGTCAACTACCCCGCCAGTCCGAAAACCACCAGGGAGATTATAAGGCTGATGAAGCCGAGCAGGTCTACGCTGGCGGTGATGACGGGGATGCCGTAGGTGTCGGGGTCGAGCCCGAAGCGGTAGCTCACGGCGGAGCCGTAGTAGGCCGCGAGCACGGAGGCGGTGGTGGCCAGAAGCCCGGCGAGCACGGTGAGGCCGGCCATGAGCGGCAGCCCGGGGCTCGCCTGCCCGAGCGCGGCCGCGAGCAGGTGCGAGGCCGCCCCGATGAACACGTAGACGCCGCCGGCGAAGATGTAGGTGAGGGTGAAGTCCCGGACCGCCGCGAGCTGCGGCAGCCCGCGCGGCTCGAGGAGGCCGAGGTGCATCTTGGAGGCCAGGCGGCTGGCGAGGATGCCGCCGAGTGCGCCGCCGAGCTGCAGAAAGGCGGGCAGAAGGATCAGGAGCGCCGGGAAGGTGAGGAAGTGCTCGAGCCGGTCCTCGAGCGCGAGCCCCACGAGGATCATGATGGTCCCGGTGGCGGCGAGGATGGGGAGGCTCTCGGCGAGGATCCTCCTGAGGCCGCCGGAGCCCCGCCGGAAGCCGTAGAGGAGCGCCGCGGCGGCCAGCGCCGCGAGCGCGAGCGCCAGGAGCGCGGAGAAGACGGGGATCCCGATGAGGTAGGAGGCGGCGACGAGCGCGGGCAGGGTGAGGATGTCCCCGGCGGCGGTGAGCATGGGGGCGGCTATGTTGTCCATGTCCCACCCGCGGGAGACGCTGAGGCGGGAGACGGCCAGGGTTATCCCGAGCAGGAGCACCCCGGCGAGGATGCCCCCCACGGCCGAGATGATCACGTAGTCGACCACGGAGAGCTCTGTGCGCACCCCGAGCACCCCGCACAGCGCCCACGCCAGCACGGCCAGAAAGATGCCGGAGGCCAGCGAGAGGACCGACGCGGCCAGAACGTTCTCCGCCAGCACCCCCCGCCGGAGGCTGAAGGAGAAGAGGCCGGTCTGGATGGAGGTGGAGATCCTGCTGCCCATCGCCCCGAAGATCGCACCCCGCATCCCGATCGCCGCCGGGATCAGCACCGCAAGCCCCACCAGCTCCTCCAGCCTGCCCTCTATCCCCGCGAGCACGATGCCCGCGGCAAGCTCCCCCACCGAGGAGACGAAGAGCGCCGCAAACCCCTGCCGCAGCGTCTCCTTCTCCTCCGTGAGGTAGCCAAAGACCCGCGGCGTGAGGCGGGGCCTCAGCCGCCGGAGGCCAGCCCTCCGAATGGCCTTCTGCTCCTTCTCCTGCACCCGGTGTTGTATAGCCCGCCCATACCCCTTTGTAAAGCGCGGGGACCCCCCTTCGTATGATAAAATGTAATACATGATTGGTTAGAAAATGGGTTATAGAGGAGGTGCTGCGGGATGGGAGAGGATGTCGAGCGGCTGGTTGCGGGCTACATCGAGGCGCTGGAGGGGCGGCGGGGGCGTCCCTCCAAGCCGGTGACGTTCTCGGTGCGGCTGAGCGAGCGGGACCACGCGCGGCTGGTGTGGCTGGCGGAGGCGCTCGGCACGCAGAAGACCCCGCTCGCCGAGGAGCTGTTGCGGGCGGCGATGCGGGAGGCGATGGAGCGGTACGCCCGGTGGGCCTCGCCGGAGGACCCCGAGGGCTTTCTGGAGGAGGCGGAGCGCAGGATCGGGGAGCTCGAGCGGGGGCCCGGGGGGCCGCCCGGGCCGAAGCGGGGCGGCCCGCGCGGGAAGCCCGGGCGTCCGGTCTGAGGGGCGGCGCTTGCTCGCCGGCGGGCTGCTCGCCGCGACGGTGCTGCTGGTGCTCGTCCGGCCCGGCGGCGTGGGGGAGGCCTGGTGGGGTGCGGCCGGCGGGGCGCTGGCGCTCGCGCTCGGGCTCGTCGGGCCTGGGGAGGCGCTCGGGGCGCTGGGGGAGATGCGGGAGGCCTTCATGCTGCTCGCGGGGATGGTGCTCCTCGGCGGGGTGGCCGGGAGGGCCGGCTTCTTCGAGGGGGTCGCGGCGCTCGCGGCGCGCGCGGGCGGGGGGCGGACGGGCCGGCTGTTTCTCATGGTCTTTCTGGCGGGCTCGGCGGTCACCGCCGTGCTCTCGCTCGACGCCACGGCCGTGGTGCTCACGCCCGTGGTGTGCGCCATGGTCGCCCGCCTGGGGCTTCCCCTGCTGCCCTTCGCCTTCGCCTGCGTCTACGCGGCCAACACGGCCTCGCTGTTTCTCCCGGTCTCCAACCTGACCAATCTGCTGGCCTACGACGCCCTGGACCTCGGCTTTCTGCGCTTCGCCGCCGTCATGCTGCTTCCCGGGGCGCTCGCCGTGGCGGCCAACGCCGCCGTGCTGGGGGCCCTCTTCCGGAGGGAACTGGCCGGCGGCTACCGCCTCTGCGGCTTCGAGCCCGAGAACCCGGCCTTTCTGCGTCTCTCGGCCGCGGCGTTGGCCGGGGTGCTCGTCGCGCTGCCCGCGGCCTCCGCGCTCGGGGTGCCGGCCGGTCCGGTGGCCCTCGCCGGCGGGGCCGGGCTCGCCGCGGCGGCGCTCGCGCGGGGCTGGATGGGGACGGGGGAGGCCGTCCGGTGCGTGCCCTGGGGCCTGCTCGCGCTGGTCGCCGGGCTCTTCGTCGTCGTGCGGGCCGCGGGGGACGCCGGGCTCGCGCGGCTCCCCGAGCAGCTGCTGCTCCGGCTGTCCGCAGAGGGCGGTCTGGCCGGCCTGCTCGGGGTCGCGGCGGTCGCCGCGCTGGGCTCCAACCTCATCAACAACCTCCCCCTGCTGGCCCTCTCCCTGGAGGCCGCGGGGCGGGCCGGGGAGCCGGCGGTCTACGCCCTCCTGCTCGGGACCGACATAGGGCCCAACCTGGCCTTCACCGGATCTCTCGCCACCCTCATCTGGCTCGGCCTCGTGCGCGAGCGGGGGATGGAGGTGGGGGCGGGCCGCTTCCTGGCCGTCGGGCTCGCGGCCACGCCCCCGGCGCTGCTCGCCGCCGTCCTGGGGCTGTGGGTCTCGCTGCGGCTCGTCGCTGCGGGGCCCTAGGAGGGCTGCTGCTCGCCCCCGGCGAGCCCCTCGCGCGGCTCCTCCTGCTGCTGCGGCTCCGCCTGCACCCCGTAGCGGTAGACCACCAGCGCGATGGCCAGCAGCCCCAGCGGGGCCAGCCAGCCCGGCAGCCGGACGCCGAGGGCCCGGTCCAGGGAGTAGCGTCCGGGGCCGTTCAGCATCAGGGCCGCCGCCACCGCCGCGTTCGTCACCGGAAGCTCCGCCCCGCCCTCGGTGACCCAGATGGGCTTCCCGCGGTGGGCCGTTGCGGTGGCCATGGACATCGCCGCGATTATCCCCAGCGGGCCGAGCGGGTTCAGGAGGCCCAGGGCGGTGAGGGTGCCACCGCCGAACTCCGAGGCCCCGCCGATGGCCGCCCAGGTGCGCCCCGGCCTCAGGCCGAGCGACTCCATAAACCCGCTCGTCCCCTCCATCCCGGGCCCGTCGAACCACCCGAAGAGCTTCTGTGCCCCGTGGCCGGCGACGAGCCCGCCGACCACCAGCCTCAACAGCGCCGCCGACAGGTCGCGCATCTCTCTCCTCCTCTCTCTCGCCTCTGCCGGATGTTTCCCGGGTTCTGCACCTCCCGAAACCTACACCCTCCTCTCCCGCTCCGCCAACCCTCCGCCGCGCCCGGGCACGAGCGACCTGAGCCCGGCCGCGATCCTCTCGGCGCTCATACCCTGTACCCGCCTCTGGTGGTAGTAGAGGTCCACCCCCAGCGGCGCGAGCAGCGCCTCGGAGAGGTACTCCACGTCGAGCTCCTCGCCGAGAGCCCCCTCCCTCACCGCCGCCCGCAGGAGCCCGAGCACCGTCCAGCGGCGCCACTGGTGGGCCGGGTGCGAGTAGTACGCGACGCGCGCCTCGCCCGAGAGGGGCTCGTGCCCGCCGTAGAGGAGGTCCAAATTCTCCTCGGTGAAGCGCGCGAGCCGCGAGAGGAAGCGGTCGAGCTTCTCGAGGGGCCCGGAGCCCGGGTCTGCGAGGTCGCGCATCGTCTCCTCCTGCAGCTGCCGGGTGGGCTCGTCGAGCAGGGCCTCGCACAGCACGCCCTTGTGCGGGAAGCGCCGGTAGAGGGTGCCCTTCCCGATCCCGGCCTCGCGCGCGATCTCCTCCATGCTCACCGCGCACGCCCCGCGCTCCGCGAACAGCCTTCGGGCGGCCTCGACGATGCGCCGCCGGTTGCGCGCCGCGTCGCTGCGCTCGGCCGCCTCCGGCGCAGGCCGCCCCAGGTGGTCCAGCCGCCACCGCGCCCCTCTGGTCCCTTCCCGTCGCACCAGGGCCTCCATCTCCAGGAGCCTTGACACCCCCAGTCTACCGCGATAACCTCACCCTCCGAAGCGGACTCGCGTCCGCTTTGCTTGTAGGGAGTATAGCAGAGAGGAGCGTGATGGCGAAGGTAGCGGTGATCTACTACAGCGCGACGGGCAACGTCTACGCTCTTGCCCGGGCCGTGGAGGAGGGCGCGAGGGAGGCGGGGGCAGAGGTGCGCTTCCGCAAGGTGAGGGAGCTTGCGCCCGAGGAGGCGATAAAGAGCAACAAGGGCTGGTACGACCACGCCCTGGAGACGCAGGACGTGCCGGAGGCTTCGCTCGAGGATCTGGAGTGGGCCGACGCCTACGCCTTCGGGACGCCGACGCGCTTCGGTAACGTCTCGGCCCAGCTCAAGCAGTTCCTGGACACCGCGGGGCCGCTGTGGGCGGAGGGCAAGCTCGCGGACAAAGTTGCGGCCGGCTTCACCAGCGCCCAGAACGCGCACGGCGGGCAGGAGAGCACGCTCCTCAGCCTCTACAACGTGTTCATGCACTGGGGCGCGGTCATAGTCCCGCCCGGCTACACCGACCAGAGCGTCTTCGAGGCCGGCGGCAACCCCTACGGGGCGAGCAGCACCGACCCGCTGAACGGCGAGGGGCCGGGCGAGGCCGAGCTCGCCGCCGCCCGGTACCTCGGGCGCAGGGTCGCCGAGAAGGCCGAGGTCCTCGTCGCGAGCCGGGTCTAGCGCCGGCCGCGGGGCCCACGCTACCATAGAACCGTGAGGCGCGGCACACACACCTTCCTGCGCACCGAGAGGGTCCACTTCGGCGCGGGGAGCCTGCAGGAGATACGGGAGGAGGCCCGGTCCGCGGACCGGGCCTTCCTCGTCACCGGGCGCACCCTCAGCGAGGAGACCGGCCTGGTGCGGAGGGTGGAGGAGCTGCTCGGCGAGAGGCACGCCGGGACCTTCGCTCGGATGGGCCAGCACACCCCGGGGAGCGCCGTGGAGCGGGCGGCGGAGGCTGCTCGGGGGGCCGACCTGCTGGTGAGCCTCGGCGGCGGCAGCGTGATAGACGGCACCAAGGCCGTCGCCAGGGAGCTAGGGTACCCGCGGCACGTCGCCGTTCCGACGACCCTCTCCGGGGCCGAGTGGGCGCACCGGGTCGGCGTGACCGACGAGGCGGCGGGGAGGAAGGCGGGCTTCCGGGACGAGAGGGCGGTGCCGCCGGTCGTGGTGCTCGACCCCGAGGCGACCGTGCACACCCCGGAGAGGCTCTGGCTCTCTACCGGGATAAGGGCCCTCGATCACGCGGTGGAGGGCGTCCTCTACGGCGGGGAGCACCCCGTGACCGACGTGACCGGGCTCGAGGGCGCGCGGCGGCTCGTGCGCTGCCTGCCGCGCTCGAAGAGGGAGCCCGAAGACCTCGAGGTGCGGGCGCAGCTGCAGGTCGCCGCGTGGCTCGCCTACTTCGGGCCGGCCAACACCCCGATGGGGCTCTCGCACGAGCTGGGGCGCAGGCTCGGGGCGAGCTACGGCATCCCGCACGGCATAACCTCCTGCATGACGCTCGCCCCGAGCCTCGAGAGGATGCGGGGACGCGTGCGCGCAGACCGCTGGGAGGCGCTGAGGGAGGCCCTCGGCGGCGACCCGGCGGAGCGCGTCGCCGGGCTCGTCGAGGAGCTCGGGCTTCCGAGCCGGCTGCGCGAGTTCGGCGTGCCGGAGGGGGACCTGGAGAAGATCGCCGCCGAGTACGGGGAGCGCGCGGAGGACGCCCTGGCGATCCTACGGGCGGCTCGCTGAGGGGGGACGTTGCGGGAGCGCGGCTTCGGGGTGAGGCGGCAGACCGAGGTCTACACCTCCGGCCTCGCCGGGAGGCTTCCCACCGTGCCGGTGGACCCGGGCCGGCTGGAGCGGGCAGCGCGCAGAAAGATGGGCCGCCGGGCCTTCGCCTACGTCGTGGGCGGGGCGGGGAGCGAGAGCACGATCCGGGAGAACCGCGCCGCCTTCGAGCGCTGGCGGATCGTACCGCGGGTGCTGCGAGGGGTCGTCGGGCGCGACGCCTCCGTGGAGCTCTTCGGGAGGCGGCTGTCCTACCCTCTGCTGCTCGCCCCCGTGGGCGTGCTCGAGGTGGCGCACCGGGAGGCCGACGTCGCGGTCGCCCGCGCAGCGGCGCGGCTGGGAGTGCCCTTCGTCTTCTCCAGCCAGGCCTCGAAGACGATGGAGGAGTGCGCGGCGGCGATGGGCAGCGCGCCGCGCTGGTTCCAGCTGTACTGGAGCGAGTCCGACGAGCTGGTGGAGAGCTTCGTCGCCCGCGCGGAGTCCTGCGGCTGCGAGGTCATCGTCGTCACCCTCGACACCATCATGCTCGGCTGGCGGCCCCGCGACCTGGACCTCGGCAGCCTCCCCTTTCTGCGGGGGATGGGGATCGCCCAGTACACGAGCGACCCCGTCTTCCGCAGGAGCCTGGCGGGCCCCGCGGGCGGGGCCTCGGAGCGTCCTCCCGTCACCCCCTCCACGCTCCGCGCCCTGCTCGGTCTGGCGCGGAGGCACCCCGGCGGCCTTCTGAGGAACCTGCGCTCCGGCGAGCCGCTCGCCGCCGTGCGGCGCTTCGTCTCCACTTACAGCCGGACCTCGCTGCGGTGGGAGGATCTGGCCTTTCTGCGCGAGCGCACCAGGCTTCCCGTCCTCCTCAAGGGCATCCTGCACCCCGAGGACGCCCGGATCGCGCTCGAGCACGGGGCGGACGGGGTCATCGTCTCCAACCACGGCGGGCGCCAGGTGGACGGCGAGATCGCCGCCCTCGACGCGCTGCCCGGCGTGGTCGAAGAGGTCGGCGGGAGGGCGCCGGTGCTCTTCGACAGCGGCATCCGCGGCGGGGCGGACGTCTTCAAGGCGCTCGCCCTCGGCGCCACCGCCGTCTGCCTGGGGCGGCCCTACGTCTACGGGCTGGCGCTCGCGGGGGAGAGAGGGGTGGCGGAGGTCGTGGAGAACGTCCTCGCCGAGTTCGACCTCACCATGGGACTCGCCGGGTGCCGCTCGGTCGCCGAGATCTCACGCGACCTCCTGGCGCCCGCTGCTACTCCTCCTCGCGGGTCACGACCGTGATGTCGTTCTCGGAGCGGGCCGAGACCCTGCCCTCCACCTTCGTGGAGTAGCCGTCCCACATCCAGAGCTCGGGGATGATCTCCGAGACGATCTCGCCGTCGTCGAACATCCTGACCATCGAGCTCTCCGAGACCACGACGGCCACCGCGTTCGTCCGCCGCGAGACCGAGGCCGCGGCCATGTGCCGGCTGCCGAGCCCGAGGGGGAGGTCCAGATCCTCGGAGGTGGTGTCCAGATAGCGCGCGGCGGAGAGCACCACCCCCTCGTCGGAGACCACGAAGGCCCCGTCGAGCTGTGAGAGCTCCTTTATGGTCTCTCGCAGGTTGGGGTCGGAGATGCGCTTGTTCTCCGCGGGGTGGCCGGCGAGCGGGTCGAGGATGAGCGGCTTGGACCGCCGCATCACCTCCTCGGCGTCGCCGACCACGAAGAGCGTCCCGATCTTGCGCCCCTCCCTGCCCTCGCGGGCTATCTCGACCGCGAGCTCCACGACCTGCTCGAGAACCCCCGTGTCGACACCGCTCCGCCTGGAGCAGATCTCCCTGAAAATCCCGGCCGTATCCTGCATGCGAAAGCCTCTCTCTTCTCTCGGGGCGACCCCACCCGTATTCTCCCCACGCCCCTGAAGGCACACCTCGCCATCATTGTACACCGCCGGGTCGCCCCGCGCCCCGCGGAAGCCGGCCGGAGAGCCAGCGGCGGGCGTCCTCGGCCTCTCCGGGGCCGGGGGAGTGCCCGGCCCCGTACCACCGCATCTCCACCTCCGCCCCGCCCTCCCCGAGGAGCGCGGCCAGCCTCTCGGGGTGGTCTGGCGGGATGAGGGGGTCGCGCTGCCCCGCGGCTATGAACACCGAGGTCCCGGAGAGCCGTGGGACCTTCTCGGGCTCGAAGGGGACCATGGGCCTGAAGAGCACCGCCCCCCGCAGCAGCCCGGGGTGCAGGAGAAGGAGGCTCGCCGCTATGTTCGCCCCGTTGGAGAAGCCCGCGGCGAAGAGCCTTCCGGGGTCGATCCCGTACTCCCCCGAGGCCCAGCGGACGAAGCCCGCAAGCTCGTGGGTCCTGCGCACCAGGTCCTCGTGGTCGAAGACCCCCTCCGCGAGCCGCCGGAAAAAGCGCGGCATCCCGTTCTCCAGCACCTTCCCCCGCGGGCTCAGCAGCGCCGCGCCCGGGGCGAGCGCCCTCCCGAGCGGCACGAGGTCGTTCTCGTCGCCCCCGGTGCCGTGCAGCAGCAGGAGCGCTGCTCCCCCGGGTTCCTCTCCGGGCACGAAGCGGTGGACGAAGCCCGCCCCGCTCACGCCGGCTCTCCGGAGGGGGCGAGCACCGGCGGCAGGGTGCGCTCTATCTCCTCCCTGCGCCCCTCGAGCCACGGCGGGAGCTGGAGCCTGCGCCCGAGCTCCTCCGGCGCCTCGTCCACCGCGAAGCCGGGCGGGTCGGTGGCCAGCTCGAAGAGCACCCCCCCGGGCTCCCGGAAGTACACGCTCCTGAAGTACTTCCGGTCTATGACCGGGGTTACGTTGTAGCCGAGCGCGGCCACCTCCTCCCGCAGCGAGCGCTGGGCCTCCTCGTCGGGCACCCGGAAGGCGATGTGGTGGACGGTCCCGACCCCCATCCGGCCTGTCTGTGTCCCGGCCCCGTCCACGACGTCCACGAGCCGTCCCACCGGGCCTTCCCCGGCGGCGAGCCGCCAGCGCCCCGCGGCCTCGGCCACCCGCGCGAAGCCGAGCGTCCCGGCGAGCAGCCGCAGGGTGCGCTCCGGGCGCCGGACGCAGAGGACGGCGTGGTGGAAGCCCGCCACGCCGCCCTCCCCCGGCGCCGGAGACCCCACGAGCGCCAGGGGCAGCCCGTCCGGGTCCTCGAAGAGGATCGCCTCCCGGTCGAACCCCTCGCCGCCGGGCTCCCGGACGGCGACGCCCGCCTCCCGGAGCCGCTCCCGCCAGCGGCCCAGGGAGCCCTCGGGAACGGCGAACGCGGTCGTGACCACCTGGGCGGCGCCGACCTTCCCGGAGGGCAGATCCCCCCACGGGAAGAAGGTCATGATCGTGCCGGGCGAGCCCGCCGCGTCGCCGTAGTAGAGGTGGTAGGTCGTGGGGTCGTCGAAGTTCACGGTCTTCTTGACCAGCCTCAGGCCCAGCACCCCCGCGTAGAAGTTCGCGTTGCGCTGCGGGTCGCCCGCTATGGCGGTGATGTGGTGTATCCCGGTTACGCCGCCCATCTCTTCTCTCTGCCTCCCGTCTATTTTCTAGCCCATGTGGGTGGTGTGCTCGGGCCTCACGTAGACGACCACGCGCTCGTCCCCCGGCCGGTGGTAGGGGTACTCCTCCACGCCCAAGTACTTCTTCGCCATCGCGTTTATAAAGCCGTGGTCGGGGTCGTCCTCGATCTTCTCGACGGTCCCCCGGATCTCCAGGTACCGGTAGGGGTTCTCCGGGTCTACGATGGAGAGGGCCACCCGCGGGTCGCGCCGCACGTTTCTGTACTTCTGGCGGGCCGTGGTCTGGCTGAACTTTATGTGCCGACCGTCCCAGTCGAACCATACCGGGTTGCACTGCGGCTCGCCCTTGGGGCCTATGGTGGCCACGTGCGCGAGCGCCCTGGACTCGAGAAGGTCCCTGTGGCTCTCCGGGATCAGCGTGGCGGTCTCGGTCAAGCTGCTCCTCTCTCTCGTTCTCTCCTCAACGCCCAATATATCGCCCCGCCTGCCTACTCGCCGGAGCGGGCCCCGGCCGCGGTGGGCAGGGGCCGGAGCCCGCGCTCTATCTGCTCCCTGTGGGGCTCCAGAAAGGGCGGGAGCGCCAGCCGCTCGCCGAGGCGCTCCGGATCTTCGTCCACCGCGAAGCCAGGGCCGTCGGTGGCCAGCTCGAAGAGCACCCCCCCGGGCTCCCGGAAATACACGCTCTTGAAGTAGTAGCGGTCTATGACCGGCGTCACCCCAAGCCCGGCGCGCGCCAGCCGCTCGCGCCACGCCCGGTGCTCCTCCTCGTCGGGCACACGGAAGGCCACGTGGTGCACCCCGCCGGCCCCGACCCGCCGGTGCAGCGGCAGATCCCTCCGCTCCACCACCACGACCCGCGCCCCCGGGCCCCCGGGTCCGACCTCGTACACCGCGGATCTCGGCCCCTCGCCGCTCCGCTCCGCGACCTTCCGGAAGCCGAGCCTCCCCACCAGCACCTCCTCGGTCGGCCCGAGCCGCCAGACGGCGAGCTCTACCGAGTCGAAGCCGCGCAGAGAGCGCCCGGCCGGGACCGGGCCCTTCTCCCAGGGCCGCACCTCCGGCGGTTCCCCCGCACCGTCGTAAACCAGCCGGAGACGCTGCCCCTCGGGGTCCGAGAAGTCCAGCACCGCCCGCCGGCCCTCCTCCCTTATCTCACCCCGCGGGACGCCCAGCTCCTCCAGCCGCCGGCCCCACCACTCCAGGGACTCCTCGTCGGGCACCGCGAACGCGGTGGCAGAGACCTGCCCGGCCCCCGGCTCGTGCGGCGGCGCCCACCGCCAGTCGAAGAAGGTCATCTCCGTCCCCGGGCTCCCCACCGCGTCGGCGTAGAAGAGGTGGTAGGCGGAGACGTCGTCCTGGTTCACCGTCTTCTTCACCAGCCGCAGCCCCAGCGCACGCGTGTAGAACTCCAGGTTCCCGGGCGCATCCGCCGTTACCGCCGTGACGTGGTGTATGCCTCCCAGCTCCATGCCAGCCTCCTCATGGATTACAGATATATACTTAGTATAAAAAGGTAATCAGATTAATCAACCCGCGAGGAGGCGCCCGTTCCGTTGCTCAGGGCGAGGGAGGCGCAGAGGGCGAGGAGGAGGGCGGCGCTGATGGCGAGGAAGGCGTCGGAGAAGGGGGCTGCGGCGGGGTTGTCGTGGAGGGGGTTGAGGGCGGGGCCTTCGCTGCGGGCGGCGATGAGGGCTCCTATGACGGCGGGGCCGGTACCGCCGCCGAGGAAGAAGGCGCCGTTGAAGATGCCGAGCCCGGCGCCCACCTCCTTGCTGGGGAGGGCGTTGGCGGCGGCGTTGTTGGTGGGGGGGTTGGCGAAGGCGAAGCCGGTGCCCACGCCGAGCATCCCGGCGGCGACGAGGGGGGCCGGGCCTCCGGCGCCGAGGGTGGAGAGGAAGAGGGTGGAGGCCAGCATCAGGGAGAGCCCCGCGCGGATGGGGAGCTTCACGCCGATGCGGTCGGAGAGGCGGCCGGTGAAGGGGGAGAGGGCGGCGAGGGCGGCGGCCCCCGGGGTGAGGACCAGGCCGGCCTGGCCGGGGGAGAGGCCGTTCGCCTCGGTCACGAGCAGGGGGACGGTGACGAGGGTGGAGACGTTGGCGAACATGGAGAAGAAGCCCACGGCGACCGCGGCCACGTAGGGGCGGTTGGCGAAGAGCTTCGGGGAGACGAAGGGGTGGGGGGCGGTGTTTATCCGCCAGACGAACAGGCCGGCGGCGAGCGCGGAGAGGAGGAAGCTGCCCCAGGAGGAGGGGGCGAGGAAGGAGGCCGTCTGCCCCTGTGTTATGCCGAAGAGGAACAGGCCCGCGCAGAGGCCGAGCAGGATCCCTCCGGGAAGGTCGAAGCTCCGGGGGGTCTTCTGCCCGCCGTCGGGCAGGACGCGCAGGGCGCCGGGGATGAGCAGGAGGGAGAGCAGCAGCGAGCCGTAGAAGAGCAGGTGCCACCCGGCGAGCTCCTCCACCAGCCCGCCCACGATGGGTCCGACGGCGGCGCCCACACCGACGCTGGAGATGATCAGGCCGAGGGCCCCGCCGCGCTCGCCGGGGGGGAGCACCCGGGTCACCGCGACGCTGCCCAGGGCGGGGACCGCCGCGCCGCCGGCGGCCTGCAGTATTCGGCCCAGGACGAGCACCGGGAGGCTGGGGGCCAGCGCGCACACGAAGCTGCCCGCGGCGAACACCCAGAGGCCCACCGCGAACACCTTCCGCAGGCTGAAGGCGTCGGAGACGCGGCCGTAGAGGGGTATCGCCACGGCGTAGGAGAGGAGAAAGCCGGTGATGACCCATCCTATCTGGGCCTCCGAGGCGCGGAAGTCCCGGGCGATCACGGGCACCACCACGTTCACCATGGAGCTGTTGAGCACCGAGACGAACACGGCCGCGGTGACGACGGCCAGCAGCAGCCGGTGCTGGCGCTCCGCGGCGGGGGCGGGCGGGTTCACCCGACCTCCCGGCGCGAGGCGAGGTTCTCGTGCACCCGCAGCAGCAGCCGGTGCAGCTCGGCCCGCTCTGCGGGGCGAAGCCCGCGGAGCGCGTCGGCCTCGGCGCTCTCCCAGCAGCGGGCGACGGGCCCGCGCAGCGAGCGGCCCCTCGGCGTGAGAAAGACCCGGAAGCAGCGGGCGTCCTCGGGGTCCGGGCGGCGCTCCACCAGCCCGCAGCCCTCCAGGCGCCGGACCGTGCGGGTGACGGTCGGGGGCTCGACCCGCAGCCTGCGGGCGAGCTCCCCGCCGCGCAACCCGTCCTCGCGCCAGAGCTCCAGCAGCACCATCTCCTGCCCGGGGTGCAGCTCGAGGCGGGAGAGCAGCCCGCCCACGTGCTGCCGGTACTCGCGGCACACCCGGGCGAGCAGGTGCCCCGTGCTGCGCGACCCCCGAACCTCCGCGGTCTTCTCCAGCCTCATTGCCTCCGCTCGCGGATTTGCTTAGCCGGCTAAAAGATGGTACGTGCCGGGGGGCCGGTGTCAAGCGGGGGCCTCAGACGGCGGTCTCGGCGCGGTTGCGCCCGCCGGCCTTCGCGCGGTAGAGGCCCTCGTCGGCCCGCCGGAGCAGATCCTCGGGGCTGTCGTCCGGCCTGCAGGAGGCGACGCCGAAGCTCGCGGTGAGCGGGGGGCGCCCCGGCGGCCGGTCGAGGGCTATGGCCTCGCGCAGGCGCTCCGCCAGGTGCCGGGCCTGGTCCAGGTCCGTCTCCGGGGCGAGCACGATGAACTCCTCGCCGCCCCAGCGGCCGAGGTGGTCGGAGGCGCGCAGCGCGGCGCGTGCGGTGTGGGCCACCCGGCGCAGGGCGGCGTCCCCCTGGTTGTGGCCGTAGGTGTCGTTGAGGAGCTTGAAGCGGTCGAGGTCGAAGAGGATCACGGAGAGCGGCTTGCCGTAGCGCCGGGCGGCCTCCATCTCCCGGCGCAGGGCGGCGTAGAGGCTGCGCCGGTTGGAGATGCCGGTGAGGGGGTCGGTGTGCGCCAGGCGGTGCATCGCCTCGGCGAGGGTCCGCTGGCGGGCGAGCTGGGACTTCACGTAGGAGGTGGCGTAGACCAGGGCTATGACGGCGGCGAGAAAGGCGCTCTGCTGGGCGATCCAGGCCGTCTGGTCGAGGGTTATGCGGTGGCCGCTCTCCTCCACCAGAGCCCCGGCGCCCACCAGCGCCGTGGCCGTTCCGAAGAGCCCCAGGGAGAGCCTGAGGGCGGTTTGGGTGTCGAAGATGAGCTGGGCGATGATGCAGAGGATGGCCAGCATCGGGTAGGTGGTTTCGGTGAGGGAGGCCTGGTCCATGTTCCAGCCGGTGCCGGCGAAGATCCGGAAGGCCAGCTGCCCCAGGACGAAGGCGGAGATGGCGGCGAAGACCGCCCGCTCGAGCCGCCAGAGCGGGACCCTGCGGCTCCAGAGGGCCCACATGCACCACAGGCAGAACGCGGCGAGCACCGGCAGCCCGACGCGCAGGAAGAGCTCCCCGGGGCGGGCGGTGGCCCAGAGCAGCGGTATGGGGGGGAGGCCGACCACGAGGGAGGCCAGGTACACCCGCCGCTTGATGTCCTCGAGCGGGTCGTGCCCGGGGGGCGCCCTGCGGTCCGCGGCGGGGTCTCCGTTCCTGCTAGGCGTGTGGGTCTTCTCTGCCTCCATCCCCGCTCCGTGTAGGGCGGATACATCATATGGTGTCCGCGGGCGGGGCACATCCCTCATTTGGACTATTTTGGGTCGTGCCGGCCTCAGGGAAGGACCCGGATCCCCTCCCCGGCGGTGACCTCCCCGATCACGGCCGCCTCCTTTATGCCGCGGCGTCTCAGGGCGGCGAGGAGGTCTCCGGCGCGCCCGGCGGGGAGGGAGATCAGGAGCCCCCCGCTCGTCTGGGGGTCGTAGAGCGGGAGCATCGCGGTCTCGTCCACGCCCTCCGGAAGGACCGCGCCCCGCAGGTACTCCCGGTTGCTCTTGAGGCCGCCGGGGTAGCAGCCCTCGGCGGCGAGGCGCTGCGCCCTCTCCCACACCGGCACATCACCGCGGCGCACCACGGCGCCCGCCCGGCTGGCGCGCAGCATCTCCGAGAGGTGGCCCAGCAGGCCGTAGCCGGTGACGTCGGTGGCCGCCGAGGGGCCGGCCTCGAGCATAGCGTCGCGCGCGGCCCGGTTGAGCGTCGCGGCGGCCTCCACGGCGGCCCCTATCTCCTCCTCCGCCAGGAGGTCCCTCTTGAGGGCCGTGGTGAGGATGCCGAAGCCCAGGGGCTTGGTGAGGACGAGGGCGTCGCCCGGCGCGGCCCCGGCGTTGCGGACGAGCCGCTCCCGGGTCACGAAGCCGGTGACCGCGAGGCCGTACTTCGGCTCCCGGTCGTCCACGGAGTGCCCGCCGCACAGCCGGGCGCCGGACTCCTCTATCTTGGAGAGCCCGCCGGCGAGGATCTCGCGCAGCACCCCCAGGTCCAGCGAGCAGGGGAAACCGACGAGGTTCATCGCGGTGAGCGGCTCGCCGCCCATGGCGTAGATGTCCGAGAGGGCGTTGGCCGCCGCTATCTGGCCGAAGCGGTAGGGGTCGTCCACGATGGGGGGGAAGAAGTCCGCCGACTGCAGGAGCAGCCCGCCCCCGAACGGCACGTAGCCCGCGTCGTCGCGGGTGTCGATGCCGCTCCCCTCGGGGGTCTCGAGCCCAAGGAGCGCCTGCTCCAGGTCCCCTGGAGCGAACTTGGACGCTCAACCGGCCTTGGTCGAGTACTTGGTGAGCCTTATGCGGGTCCTGTCGTCCATCGCCTCTCTCTCTGAGTATATATCCTTGCGGGTGGCGTGCCGGTGCAGAGCGGAGGCTGTAGAGTCATGGGCGTGGGACGGGGTTCCAGAAGAGCGGAGCGCTTCGTCGCGGCGCTGCGCAGAAGGCCGGTGATCCCCGCCGTCCGGGGGCCGGAGGGTGCGCTCGAGCGCGCCCTCTCGGGGGATCACGCGGCGATCTTCATCCTCGGCGGGGATATCTTCCGGGCGCTGGGGCTCGTCTCCGGCCGCGGGCGGCGTCCCGTGGTGTGCGTCAACGTGGACACCGTCGGCGGCATCGCCGCCGACCAGAGCGGCGTGCGGTTCCTCGCGGGGAGGGTGGAGGGGATCATCTCCACCCACCGGCACATCATCGAGCTCGGCCGGAGCGCCGGCCTCATAACCATCCAGCGCCTCTTCGCCATAGACTCCGGCGCCGTGGACCGCGGGCTCAAGCTCATCCGCCGCGCCGCCCCGGACTGCGTGGAGATCCTTCCCGGCCTCGCCTACCCGGAGATAGCGGACGAGTACCGCCGGGCGCTCTCCCAGCCGGCGCTGGCCGGCGGCCTGGTCCGGGATGCGAGAACACTCCGGGCCATCCTCGCCGCGGGGGCCACCGCCGTCTCCACCAGCGACCCCTCCCTCTGGGGGGAGCTTGACTCGGCGCCCGGCACCCGGTAAAGTTCGAAAAACACAAAGCAATGTGCGTTGCGGAGGCGTAGAGATCAGAGAGAGCCCCGCACGGAATCCGCCGCCGGGTTCTGCCCGGGCCTTTGGGTTTCGTGCGGGGCTCTTCCCTTGGAGGAGGTGGTGGCGGGGTTCTTTGGCGGCGGATCCGGATGACGCGGTGGCGGGCCCGTAGAGCTACGGAGAGGAAGGAGCGGCATGGCGGGCGAGTACGTACTGGCCATAGACCAGGGCACGACGGGGACCACGGTCTTGATCTTCGACCGGGAGGGGCGGGTTGCGGGCCGGGCCTACTCGGAGTTCACGCAGCACTACCCCAGGCCGGGCTGGGTGGAGCACGACCCGAACGAGATCTGGGACGTCTCCATGCGGGTCGTGGGCGAGGCGCTGGGGGACGCTAAGGTCTCCGCCCGGCAGCTCGCCGCCATCGGGATAACCAACCAGCGCGAGACCACCGTGATGTGGGACCGGCGCACCGGGGAGCCGGTGGCCAACGCCATAGTCTGGCAGGACAGGCGCACCGCGGGCACCTGCGACCGGCTCAAGGACGAGGGGCTCGAGGAGACCTTCCGCAAAAAGACGGGCCTGGTCATAGACGCCTACTTCTCGGGCACCAAGGTCAAGTGGTTTCTGGACAACGTCGCGGGCCTCAGGGAGAGGGCCGGGCGCGGCGAGGTCGCCTTCGGGACCGTGGACTCCTGGCTGGTGTACAGGCTCACCGGCGGCCGGGCCCACATCACCGACTACTCCAACGCCTCCCGGACCCTCATGTACAACATCTACGACCTGCGGTGGGACGAGGAGCTCCTGGAGATCCTCGGGGTCCCGGAAGGGGTGCTCCCGGAGGTCAAGCCCAGCTCCCACGTCTACGGCGAGACCGACCCCGGGGCCTTCTTCCAGGCCTCCGTGCCGGTGGCCGGCATCGCGGGCGACCAGCAGGCCGCGCTCTTCGGGCAGGCCGCCTACGAGCGGGGTCTCGCCAAGAACACCTACGGCACGGGCTCCTTCGTGCTGATGAACACCGGCAACGAGGCCGTGCCGAGCAAGGAGGGCCTCCTGACCACCATCGCCTGGGGCATCGGCGAGGAGCCCGTGGAGTACGCCCTCGAGGGGGCCATCTTCATCACCGGGGCCGCCGTGCAGTGGCTGCGGGATGGTCTGGGGATCATCCGGAGCGCCGCCGAGACCGAGGAGCTGGCCAAGAGCGTGCAGTCCAACGACGGGGTCTACTTCGTCCCGGCGCTCGTGGGCCTGGGGGCGCCGCACTGGGACGCCTACGCCCGCGGGACGATCGTCGGCATCACCCGCGGCACCACCAAGGCCCACCTGGCGCGCGCGGCCCTGGAGAGCATGTGCTACCAGACGCTCGACGTGGTGCGCGCCATGGAGCGCGACTCCGGGATAGAGCTCAAGGAGCTCAGGGCCGACGGCGGGGCCGTGGCCAACTCCTTCCTCATGCAGTTCCAGTCGGACATCCTCGGCGTGCCGGTGGAGGTGCCGGAGATCACCGAGACCACCGCGCTCGGCTCGGCGTACCTGGCCGGCCTTGCGACCGGCTTCTGGGAGAGCCGGGAGGAGCTCGACGCCAGGTGGCGGCTCTCCCGGCGCTACGAGCCCTCCATGCAGGAGGGGGAGCGCGAGCGGCTGCACCGGAGGTGGCTGCGGGCGGTGGAGCGCTCCCGGGGCTGGGACCGCGAGGAGGAGGGATGAAGAAGATCATCAACGACCCCGCGCGCGTCGTAGAGGAGATGCTGCGCGGCATGGAGAGGGCCCACCCGGATCTGGTCCGGCTCCTGCCGGAGCACAACGTGCTGGTGCGCGCCGACGCCCCGGTGGAGGGCAAGGTGGCCCTCGTCTCCGGGGGAGGCTCCGGACACGAGCCCACCCACGGCGGCTACGTGGGCCCCGGGATGCTCGACGCCGCCTGCGCCGGCGCGGTCTTCACCAGCCCCACCCCCGAGCAGATGCTCGAGGCCACCAAGGCCGTCGACGGCGGGGCCGGGGTCTTCTACGTCGTCAAGAACTACACCGGCGACGTCCTGAACTTCGAGATGGCTGGGGAGCTCGCCCAGGCCGAGGGCATAGAGACCGACTACGTGGTCACCAACGACGACGTGGCGGTCGAGGACTCCACCTACACCAGCGGGCGGCGCGGGATCGCGGGGACCATCTTCGTGCACAAGATCTGCGGCGCCGCGGCCGACGACGGCAGGAGCCTCGCCGAGGTGAAGGAGCTCGCCGGGCGCGTCAACGGCAGCATGCGCAGCATGGGGATGTCCCTCACCAGCTGCATCCCGCCCGAGCGGGGGCAGCCCATCTTCCAGATCGCCGACGACGAGATGGAGATCGGGATGGGCATCCACGGCGAGCCCGGGACCGAGCGCAAGAAGATAGAGCCCGCCGGCGCCATCGTGGACGAGCTCCTGGGCCGCGTCCTCGGCGATACCGTAGACTTCTCGGGCTCCGAGGCGGCGGTGATGGTCAACGGGCTCGGCGGCACCCCGCTCATGGAGCTCTACATAGCCTATGCCCGGGTGGCGGAGGTGCTGGAGCGCGAGGGGGTGAGGGTCTTCCGGGCCTACGTGGGCAACTACATGACCTCGCTGGAGATGGCGGGCTTCAGCGTCACCCTGCTGAAGCTCGACGAGGAGATGAAGCGGTACCTGCAGGCCCCCTGCCGCGTGCCGGCTTCGCGGCCGTTCTGAGAGAGCGGGAAGGGAGGAGGTCGAGTTGGAGAGCTACATCGCCGAGTTCATCGGCACCATGGTCCTGATCCTCTTCGGCGACGGGGTGGTGGCCGCCGTGCTGCTCAGGGCCTCCAAGGCCGAGAACTCGGGCTGGATCGTGATCACCTTCGGCTGGGGAATGGCGGTCGCCATGGCGGTCTACGCCGTGGGCTGGGTGAGCGGGGCGCACATCAACCCCGCGGTCACCGTAGCCCTTGCCGTGGTGGGCCAGTTCGACTGGGCGCAGGTCCCTGGCTACATCATCGCCCAGTTCCTCGGGGCCTTCGTGGGGGCGGTGCTCGTGTGGCTGGCCTACCTCAACCACTGGGAGGGCACGGCCGATCCGGTGCTCAAGCGCGGCGTCTTCTGCACCATACCCCAGATCCGCAACACCCCGGCGAACTTCGTCACCGAGGTGATCGGCACCGCCGCCCTGCTGTTCGGCATCCTGGCCATCCTGGGCAGCGGCGCCCAGATACAGGGCGGGCAGTCCGAGCTGTTCACCGCCGGGCTCTTCCCGCTGCTGGTGGGGCTTCTGGTCTTCGCCATCGGGCTCTCGCTCGGCGGCCCCACCGGGTACGCCATCAACCCGGCGCGCGACCTCGGGCCGCGCGTGGCCCACGCCGTCCTGCCCATCCCCGGCAAGGGCGACTCGGACTGGTCGTACAGCTGGATCCCGGTGGTCGCCCCTCTCGTGGGGGGGATCATCGGCGCGGTGCTCTACACGGTGCTTGGTTTCGGGGACTAGGAGGAGTCCGCGGCGCGGCATCCGGGTAAGGAGAGACCCGGGAGCCGCCCGCGAGGAGCTGGAGGAGGATCATGAGCGAAGAGAGAGACGCGGCCCGGCAGGAGGGGCCCACGCCCGAGCGCTACTACGCCCAGCTCGTCCCCGGGGACGGCGGGGTGAGCGTGGCCCGGCTGCAGGAGGCGATGAACGAGGGCGCCCGGCGGAGCTGGCGGCTCGTCGGGGTGGTGAACGAGCCGGCGGGCGAGGGCATCATCCTGGTCTGGGACCAGCAGGGCTTTATATCCGGGTAGGTCCCCGGCGGAGAGGAGAAGGTGGGCGCTACGGAGAAGACGCTTGAGGCGGTGCGCGCGATGGCCGCCGCGATGGAGGAGCGCCGCGTCGAGCTGACCCAGCTCGACGCGGCCATCGGCGACGGGGACCACGGCACCAACATGCACCGGGGCTTTCGGGCCGCGCTGGAGCGCCTGCAGGCCTCTCCCCCCGGCACTCCTTCGGAGGTCCTGAAGGCGGTCTCGATGGCGCTGGTGAGCAGGGTGGGCGGCGCGGCGGGGCCGCTCTACGGGACGGCTTTTCTCAGGGCCTCCTCGGCGCTCTCCGGCCGGGAGGAGCCCTCCGCGGCCGACGTCGCCGCTGCGCTCGAGGCGGCGCTCGCCGGCGTGAAGCAGCGGGGCAGGGCCGAGGTCGGGGACAAGACCATGGTCGACGCCCTGGAGCCCGCCGTGCGGGCGGCGAGGCAGGCCGAGGGCAAGGGGGTCGCGGCGATGCTCCGCGCGGCCGCGGAGGCCGCCGGGGAGGGGGCCGAGGCCACCGTCCCGCTCACCGCCAGAAAGGGCCGGGCGAGCTACCTCGGGGCGCGCGCGGCCGGCCACAAGGACCCCGGCGCCGCCTCCACCGCCTACCTGCTCGCGGCCGCCGCGCGCGCCGTGGAGGGCTCTTGAGGTGGTGGGGCTCGTGCTGGTCTCCCACAGCGAGAAGGTGGCCCGCGGCACCGCCGAGATGGTGGTGCAGATGGCGGGGGAGGTGGAGGCCATCCCCGTGGGCGGCGACCCGGAGGGCGGCCTGGGGACGAACCCCGACCGGATAAGGGAGGCCCTGGAGAGTGCCCGCTCCGACGAGCTGCTGGTCTTCATGGACGTGGGGAGCGCTGTCCTCGCGGTGGAGTCGGTCGTCGAGGGTTTGGCGGAGGAGCTGCGGTCGCGCGTGAGGCTCGTGGACGCCCCGTTCGTCGAGGGGGCCTTCGCCGCCGGGGTGCTCGCCTCGACCGGCGCCGGGGCCGGGGAGTGCGTGGAGGCCGCGCTGGAGGCCCGCACCGAGCCCAAGCTGCACGGCGGGTGAGGCTCGCCGTGTCGGAGGGTTTACAGATGGCATGCCGGAGCGGGGTTAGGACGGCGGCAGAGGAGAGACGGGCGTACACGCCGCAGCGCAGCCAACCGGAGGAGGCAGGACCGTGAGCCGCAGCATACCGCGGGATATACAACAGTACCCCTTCGACCTCATCGTCATCGGGGCCGGGATAAACGGCGCGGGGATAGCCCGGGACGCCGCGATGCGCGGCCTGAGGGTGCTGCTGCTGGACAAGGGCGACATCTCCGACGGGACCACCCAGTGGTCCACCCGCCTCATCCACGGCGGCCTGAGGTACCTGGAGTACTACGAGTTCGGGCTGGTGCGGGAGTCGCTGAGGGAGCGGGAGATCCTGCTCCACATCGCCCCGCACCTGGTCAGGCCCCTGGGCTTCCTCGTCCCCGTCTACGAGCGCTCCAAGAGGGGGCCCCGCACGATCCGGCTCGGCATGATCGCCTACGACCTCCTCTCCTTCGACAAGAGCCTGGAGAACCACCGCATGTTCTCGGCCCGGGAGGCCCTGGAGCGCGAGCCGGGCCTGAACCCGGAGGGCCTGCTGGGCGCGGCCTTCTACTACGACGCCCAGGCCGAGTACGCCGAGCGGCTGGCGGTGGAGAACGCGCTCTCCGCCGCGCGGCACGGGGCGGTGGTCCTCACCTACGCCAGGGTCGAGCGCCTGCTGCAGGAGGGGGGCAGCGTCGTGGGGGTGGAGTTCGCCGACCTGCTCGGCGGCGGGCGCCACACCGCTCGCGCCCCCGTGACCGTCAACGTGGCCGGCCCGTGGGTGGACGAGGTGCTCAGGGGCGGCGGGTACGGCGGGCCGCGCCTGATCGGGGGGACCAAGGGCAGCCACATCGTCGTCGACCCCTTCCCCGGGGCCCCGCGCGAGGAGGCCCTCTACGTCGAGGCCAGGCGCGACGGCCGCCCGTACTTCATCGTCCCGTGGAACGGCCGCTACCTCATCGGGACCACCGACCTGCGCTACGAGGGGGACCTCGACCACGTCGAGGCCACCGAGGAGGAGATAGAGTACCTCCTCGACGAGACGAACCACGTCATCCCCGGCGCGAACCTCTCCCGCGAGGACGTCCTGTTCACCTACTCCGGCGTGAGGCCCCTCCCCTACCAGCCCGAGGGGGAGGCCGGCTCCATCACCCGCCGCCACATCATCCACGACCACGCCCGCGACGAGCGGCCCACGGGCGGCCTGGTCTCGATCGTCGGCGGGAAGCTCACCACCTACCGGAATTTGGCCCGCCAGACGGTGAACCTCGTCTACGAGAAGCTGCGCCTCCCCGACCCCGGCTGCCGCACGGACCGCATCCCCCTCCCCGGGGGGCTCGCCGACGACTTCGCCGCCTTCGCCGCGGACTTCAAGGCCACGAGCGGGCTCTCCGAGGAACTGGCCGGGCGCCTGCTCCGGGTCTACGGGACCCGGGCCCCCGAGGTGCTGGAGTGCGCCGGGGACGACGCCTCCCTCAGGATGCCGCTCTCCTCCCGCGCCAGCCTGCCCACCGGCCTCATCGGGGCCGAGGTCGTCTACGCCTTCCGGCGGGAGATGGCCCAGACCCTCGCCGACGTCCTGCTGCGCCGCTCCATGGCCGGTATGGGCCCCCGGGTCGCCCTCGACGTGGACGAGGCCGCCGCAGAGGTCGCGAGAAAGCACCTCGGCTGGTCGGAGGAGCGGGCCGCAGAGGAGGTGCGCCGCTACCGCGAGTTCGTCCGGCGCTACCACCCGAAGGACTTCAGGCGCCGCAAGGCGGTGAACGTCTGAGCTTTCAATAATAGTTCTTGGTTGTAGTTTAATGCGGGGGGCTGCGGGGTAGTAACTACCCCGGGCGCAAGTTGGTGGACCCTCTAGAGTCCTGTAGATAAGAGGAGGTTTTGCGAGCCATGGAGACCGAGCGCAGAGGCGAGGGGATACTCTCCAGGGACATGACCGAGAAGCGCGAGCAGATCATAGAGCTTCTGAAGAAGGCCTACTGGATGGAGATCGAGACGGTGATGAACTACGTCACCAACTCGGTCAACCCGGACGGCGTGCGCGCCCAGGAGATCAAAGAGGCGCTTGAGGAGGACATCCAGGAGGAGCTCGGGCACGCCCAGCAGTTCGCCCAGAGGATCAAGGAGCTCTACGGCGTGGTGCCGGGCTCTATGGAGTTCAAGGCCGAGCAGGCGTTCATGCAGCCGCCGGAGGAGCAGACCGACGTGGTCCACATCATCCGGGGGGTCATCGCCGCGGAGACCTCGGCCATCGAGCACTACACCAGGATCATCGAGGAGACCGAGGGCGCGGACCCGGTCACCCAGGACATGGTCATAGACATCCTGCGCGACGAGCAGGGGCACAGGCGCCTCTTCGAGGGCTTTCTGCGCGAGTACGAGGCCGAGGGGCTGGCCTAGGGCGGCCCGGAGGTGCGGGTTTCGAGGGGCCGCCCGGCGGGCGGCCCCTCTTTTTTGCGCTATCTTTTCCCCGTGGGCGCGGCGGAGAGATCGGGGGTGAGGCGGATGGAGCGGGATTACCCGGACCCTTCGGTGCTGGGGGGCGAGGTGGGGCTCTGGACCTCCATCCTCAACCACCTGCCGGCCGCCCGGATGAGGGAGGCCGCGGCCCTGGCCGAGGAGCTCGGCTACGGCGCCCTGTGGTTCGGCGAGGCTATGGGCAGGGAGGTTTTCGCCAGCGCCGCCATCCTGCTGTCGGCGACCGGGAGGATAAAGGTCGCCACCGGCATCGCCAACATCTTCGTGCGCGACGCGTGGGCGACGAACGCCGCCGCCAAGACGCTGGCGGAGGCGTACCCGGGGCGGTTCGTGCTCGGCCTTGGCGTGAGCCACCGGCCGCTGGTGGAGGTGCGCGGCCACGACTACCGCTCGCCGCTCTCGAGGATGCGCTCCTACCTCGGGGAGATGCGCCGGGCGCAGTTCAACGCCGTGAAGCCCGAGCGGGAGGCCCCGGTCCTCATCGCCGCGCTCGGCCCGAGGATGCTCGAGCTCGCGCGCGAGCTCGCCGACGGCGCCCACCCCTACCTAGTCACCCCCGAGCACACGGGGTGGGCGCGGGGGATCCTGGGGCGGGGGCCCCTGCTCGCCGTCGAGCAGGGCGCGGTGCTCGCCGGGGACCGGTCGGAGGCGCTGAGGCTCGCCCGCTCGCACCTGAGCCGGTACCTCAGGCTCCCCAACTACCGCAACAGCTGGCTCAGGCAGGGCTTCGCCGAGGAGGACCTCGCGGGGGAGGGCAGCGACCGGCTCGTCGAGGCGCTCGTCGCCTGGGGGTCCGAGGAGGACGTTCGCGCGCGGGTGCGGGAGCACCTCGAGGCGGGCGCGGACCATGTGTGCGTGCAGGTCATAACCGACCGTCCCGAGCGCGGCCTCGGCGAGGAGTGGCGGGCCCTCGCCCCCGCCCTTCTGGAGCGGGGCGGCTGAGGAGCCCGCCCCGCGGTATAATGTGGCCGGCACCATGAGCGAGGCATCGTTATCCGCTTTCACCGTACCCGAGGAGGCGCCGGACCGGCGCGGCAGCGTTGGAAGATCCCCTCTTATCCTCGTTTAGCCTGGCGCTGGCGCTGCTGCTCGTCGGCTTCAACGCCTTCTTCGTTGCGGCCGAGTTCGCGCTCGTGCGGGTGCGCGAGTCGCGCATCGTCCAGCTCGAGCGGGAGGGGAGCGTGCGGGCCGCGGCCGTCCACGAGGCGCTGCGCGACCTCGACGCCTACCTCTCCGTGTGCCAGGTGGGGATCACCATCGCCTCGCTGGGCCTCGGCTGGGTCGGGGAGCCGGCGGTGGCCCAGCTCATCGCGCCGCTTCTGCACGGGGTGGGGATAACCGACGAGCGGGTCGTGCACGTTGCGGCGTTCGCGCTCGGCTTTTCGGCCATAACCTACGCCCACCTGGTCTTCGGGGAGCAGGCGCCCAAGTACTTCTCCATCCAGAAGGCCGAGGGCACCTCGCTGTGGATCAGCCGCCCCCTGCGGCTGTTCATGTACCTCTTCCGGCCGGTGGTGTGGGTGGTCAACGCCTCCACGAACCTGGTGCTGAGGCCGTGGGGGATAAGGCTCGGGGAGGGGATGGAGGTGCACTCCGAGGAGGAGCTGAGGATCATGATCTCCTCCTCCGCCGCCTCGGGGGTGCTGGACCCCGAGGAGCGCGACTACCTCAACAACGTCTTCGACTTCGGGGACCGGGTGGCGCGGGAGGTCATGGTGCCGAGGCCGGACATCGTGGCCCTCTCCAGCGACCTCTCCCCGCAGGAGATGGTGCAGGAGGCGGCCTTCGGCCGCTACACCCGCTACCCGGTCTACGAGGGGGACCTGGACCACGTGCTGGGGGTCGTCCACGTGAAGGACATCTTCCGGGCCTCCCTGGAGAGCCCCGGCGGCTTCGACGTGCGAAAGATCGTGCGCGACGCGCTCGTCGTGCCCGAGAACAAGCCCATAGAGCAGCTGCTGCGCGAGTTCCAGCGGCGCAAGCTGCAGATGGCCATCGTCATCGACGAGTGGGGCAGCGTCGAGGGGCTGGTGACCATCGAGGACGTCCTCGAGGAGATCGTCGGGGAGATCCAGGACGAGTTCGACGAGGAGGAGGCCAGGATAGAGGAGCTCGGCGGCGGTCTGTACGCGGTGGACGGGAGGATCCCTATAGTGGAGGTCAACGAGTTCTTCGAGCTGGACCTGCCGCACGAGGACTTCGAGACGATCGGGGGCTACGTCCTGGGGACGCTGGGGCGCCCCCCGCGGCCCGGCGACGTGGTGGAGGCCGACGGGGCGACGCTGCAGGTCAAGAGCGTGGACGGACCCCGCGTCTCCATGCTCACCCTGCGCCGCAAGGAGCGCTCGCCGTCCTCCCCGCCGCCGTAGGGCCGCCCGCTCTCTGGTACCATTGCATGGCGTATGACCGAGACCGAGCGCGCGCACGGCATAGGGTTCCTCACCGCCGGGGCGATGGCGGAGGTGTGGGAGCGGGTGCGGGAGCGCCTCCCCGAGGAGGGCGTCTTCGACGCCCACGCCCACATCGGCACCGACGTGGACGGCCGCTCGATGAGCGCCGAGGGGATGCGGGAGCGCATGCGGGCCGCAGGGGTGCGGCGCAGCGTCGTCTTCCCGCTCAACGACCCCAACGCCCGCGAGGACTTCTCCGGCCCCAACGACGTGGTGTGGGCCGCCTACGAGGCGCACCCCGGCTTCTTCGTGCCGTTCTTCCGGCTCAACCCCCACCACGCCTACGAGGAGGAGTTCGAGCGCTGCGTGCGGCGCGGCTTCGCCGGGCTCAAGCTGCACCCCGTCTCGCAGGACTTCGAGCTCGACGACCCGCGGGTGGTGCGCCTCTTCGGGATGGCGGCCGCGGCGGGGCTGCCGGTCATCATCCACGCCGGGTTCGGGATGCGGCGCATCGTGGAGCCCCTGCTCTCCGTCTTCGAGGCCCACCCGGAGCTGCGCCTGATCCTGGGGCACGCCGCCATGCCGGAGGTTCTGGAGGCGGTGCGGGCCTTCGGGGACAACCCCAACGTGCTCTTCGAGACCTCCGTGGTGCGGGCCCGCGACCTGTACGTGCTCTTCTCGGTCATGGACCCGGGCCGCATCTGCTACGGCTCGGATATCCCCTACGGCGACCTCCCCTCCACGCTGCACGCCACGGTCGCCGCCGCCGGGCTCGCCGGGCTCTCGGAGGAGGAGATGGCCGGCGTGCTCTCCCGCAACATCCGGCGGTGGTTCCCGTGAGGGAGCCCCCCGCCGAGGCGAGCTCCCCGGACGTCCGGGCGGCGCACCTGCTCCGCATCAGCGGGTACCTGGACATAGCGATCATGTCCATGTGGAGCGCCAGCAGCCGGGCCTGCAGGCTCATCGGGATGGCCGAGGCCAGCGTGCGCGGCGCGGGCCCCGGCGGGGCCGACGAGGAGCTGCTCCGGCTGCTGCGGCGGCTGCTGCGCGAGGCGGCCGAGCGACACGCCGCGGGGGACTACCCCGCGGCGATGGCCCGGATGCGGGTGGCCCAGGACATGACCGACCTGAGGATCGTGCAGATAAAGAAGGGGCTCGCGTGAGGCTGCGGGGCAGGGTGGAGACAGCCGCCGACGTGCCGCTGGTGGTGCTCACGCGGGGCGGGCTCGTCGAGGGCGTCCACCGCGGCAGGGTGGCGGTGTGCGACGCCTCCGGCGCGGTCCTCGAGGCCGCCGGGGACCCCGACGCCCCGGTCTGCCTGCGCTCCTCGGCCAAGCCCTTCCAGGCCATGCCGCTCGTGCTCTCGGGGGCGGCGGACGCCTTCGGCCTGGGGGAGGAGGAGCTCGCCGTCGCCTGCGCCTCCCACAACGGCGAGAGGGCGCACCTGGAGGCCGTCCGCTCCATCCTCCGGAAGGCCGGCCTCCCCGAGGAGGCGCTGCAGAGCGGCGCCCACCCGCCGCTCCACGCCCCGGCTGCGGAGGAGCTCGCCCGCAGCGGGGAGCGCCCCCGGGCGCTGCACGGCAACTGCTCGGGCAAGCACGCCGGGATGCTCGCCGTGTGCGCCCACCAGGGCTGGGACACCGGCTCCTACCGGGAGCCCGCCCACCCGGTGCAGCGCTGGATCCTGGAGATAGTCGCCCGGGTGTGCGGGGTCGACCGGGAGAGCATCCCCGCGCCCCGCGACGGCTGCGGGGTGCCCACCTTCGCCGTCCCGCTGCGGGGCCTCGCCGCCGGCTTCGCCCGGCTCGCCACCGGCCGCGAGCTCCCCGACCGGATGGCCGCCGCCGCCCGGCGCCTCCGGGAGGCCATGCGCGCCCGGCCCTTCATGGTCGCCGGGACCGGCCGCTTCGACACCGACCTCATGCAGAAGACGCCGCTCGTGGCCAAGAGCGGGGCCGAGGCCGTCTTCGCCGCCGGCAGCCCCGAGGGGTGGGGGCTCGCCGTCAAGATCTCCGACGGCGCCTCGCGCGCCGTGCGCCCGGCCGCGGTGGCCGCGCTCGGGCGGCTGGGGGTCGCCGTCCCCGGCGAGCGGGGGCCCTCCGAGGTGCGCAACCTGCACGGCGAGCCCGTGGGAAGGCTCATCCCGCTCGTCTGAGGGAGGTCGGCGTGCGGCTCACCCCGGAGCTGCTCGTGGAGTGCTACCGGCGGGGGCTCTTCCCGATGGCCGGTCCCGGCGGGCGGGTCGGCCTCTACCGCTCCGACCCGCGCGCGGTGCTGGAGCTGGACGCTCTGCACGTCTCGAAGTCCCTCGCGCGCGTGCTGCGGAAGGGGGTCTATGAGGTGCGCATCGACCAGGACTTCGAGGCCGTCATCCGGGCGTGCGCCGACCGGGAGGAGACCTGGATCAGCGAGGAGATCATCCGCGCCTTTCTCGGGCTGCACCGGAGGGGGCTTGCGCACAGCGTGGAGGCCTACGACGGGGAGGGGAGGCTCGCCGGGGGGCTCTACGGCGTCGCCCTCGGGGGCGCGTTCTTCGGGGAGTCCATGTTCAGCCGCAGGCCGGACGCCTCCAAGGTCTGCCTGGTGCGCCTCGTGGAGCGCCTCAGGGAGAGGGGCTACGTGCTGCTGGACTGCCAGGTGCAGAGCCCCCACCTGGAGAGGATGGGGGCCGTGGAGATCCCGGAGGCGGAGTTCATGCGCCGGCTCTCCGAGGCGCTGCGGCTCGACCGCGCCTTTGCCTGAGCGGCCGCCGGGAAAACAGGGTAAGCGCGGGTTGCACGGGTCGCTTGCCGGCGCGCTGCGCTTCCGGGGCCACGGCGGGCTCTACTGCCTGGAGCGCGGCACCCGGTCGGCCTCCTTACGCGTAGGGCGCTCCCCGGCCGCCTATCGGAGGGCCTCCCGCGCGTGGTAAGCTAGCCCCACTATGGACGAGAGATACCTGGACCTTGAGTGGAGGCCGGAGCTCGAGCGGCCGGTGCTCGTCTCGGCCTTCACCGGCTGGAACGACGCGGCGGAGGCCGCCAGCATGGCCCTGAGCGCGCTGGGCAACGCCTGGGGGGTGAGGCGCTTCGGGCGCTTCGACCCCGAGGAGTTCTTCGACTACCAGTCCACCCGGCCGCAGGTGAAGCTGGTGGACGGCGTGACCCGGAAGATAGAGTGGCCCGAGAACGCCCTCTACGCCACCGCCGCGGGGGGCGTGGAGGCGCTGGGGGGGCGGGGGGCAGTCCTGCTCTCCGGGCCGGAGCCGAACCTCCGGTGGCGGACGTTCTCGGAGACCGTGGTCGGGCTCGCGCGGGAGCTCGGGGTGGAGATGGTGGTGACGCTGGGCGCCCTGCTCGCCGACGTGCCCCACTCGCGCCCGGTGCCCGTGGCCGCCAACGCCCAGGAGGCCTCGCTGGTGGAGGATCTGGGCCTGAGCGCCTCGCGCTACGAGGGCCCCACCGGCATAACCGGGGTGCTGCACACCCTGTGCGCGGAGGCCGGCCTGCCCGCGGTGAGCCTTTGGGCCTCCATGCCACACTACCTGCCGGCGGTCCCGTCCGCGCCCGGGGCGCTGGCGCTGGTGGAGAGTTTGGCGGGCCTGCTGGGCACCGAGGTGGAGACGGGGGATCTGGAGCGGGGCGCCGAGCGCTACCAGGAGCAGGTCTCGGCGGCCGTCGCCCGCGACCCGGACCTCTCCTCCTACGTGAAGATGCTCGAGGAGCGCTACGACGCCTCCCAGGAGGAGGGGGGCGGGCAGATAAGGCACCTCCCCTCGGGGGACGAGCTGGCGCGGGAGCTGGAGGACTTTTTGCGCCGGCAGCGCGGCGAGGACGAGCAGTAGGCGCGTCTCTTCCGGGTTTCTAGACAAAGAGCGCGGCGACGAACACGGCGAGGCTGAGGAGGGCGAGCAGCGCCTGCGCCGCCGCCCCGGCCACGTACCCGACCAGCACCCCGCCCGCCGCCCGGGAGGTTCGCCGCCACCCGCCGCTCTCCTGCGCCTCCCCCCGCCGCCTGCGGCGCAGGCGCTCGCCGGCGAGGACCCCGGCCACCGCCCCCAGGATGAGGCCGGGGATCGCGCCGACCCCGAGAAAGAGCGCCCCGAGCAGCGTCCCGAGCAGGGCGCCCAGCGCCCCGCCCGCCGTCCCCCAGCGGCTCGCCCCGAAGCGCCGGGCGCCGTAGGCGGTGGCCACGAAGTCGGCGGCGAGCGCCAGGGCGGCGAAGAGCCCGAGGGCTGCCAGCGCGGCGGGGCCGACCACCTCGAAGCCCGTCAGGTAGGAGTAGACGAGGGCGGAGAGGAAGATCAGGGGGACCCCCGGCAGGCCCGGGACCACGCTCCCCACGAGCCCCAGCAGCGCGGCGGCCAGGGCCAGCCAGAGCGCCGTATCGCCCGCCGCCCCCACCCGGGCCTCAGCCGGAGATCACCGGCAGGCCCTTCTTCCTGCCCCTCAGGGCGGCGTTGAGGCTCCCGGAGCGGTAGCCGGAGAGGTCGAGCGCCACGTACGCGAACCCGGCCTCCTTGAGGGCGGAGCAGATCTCCTCGCGCATCCGGAAGGCCCGCTCCATCTCCTCCTCCGCAACCTCAAGCCGGGCTATCTCCCCGTGGTGCCGCACGCGGACCTGCCGGAAGCCCCGGGAGCGGAGGAACTCCTCCGCCCGGGCGACCTGGGAGAGCTTCTCTGGGGTTATCCGCTGGCCGTAGGGGAAGCGGCTGGAGAGGCAGGCCAGGGCCGGCTTGTCCCAGGTGGAGAGCCCCAGGTGCCGGGCGAGCCGCCGGACCTCCTCCTTGCCCACGCCGGCCTCGGACAGCGGGGAGAGCACCCCCAGCTCCCGCGCCGCCTTTCTTCCGGGGCGCCAGTCGCCCTCGTCGTCGGCGTTCGCCCCGTCCACGACGCACCCGTAGCCGCGCTCTCTGGCCATCCGCCCCAGCTCGGCGTAGAGGGTGCTCTTGCAGAAGTAGCAGCGGTTGGACGGGTTGCTCGCGTAGTTGGGGTCGTCCAGCTCGCGGGTGTTGATGACCTCGTGCCTTACCCCGAGGGAGGCGGCGAGCTCCCTGGCCTTCTCCAGCTCGGAGGGCAGGTAGGTCTCGTTGCAGGAGGTCACCGCCAGCACCCTCTCCCGGGAGAGGGCCCGCACGGCCACCGCGAGCGCGAGCGAGGAGTCCACCCCGCCGGAGAAGGCCACCAGCGCGCTCCCGTGCGGCGCCACGATGGCCTCCAGCTCCCTGAGACGCTGCTCCGCTCCGATCATCGCTCCCCCTTCCGGAACCTCCCGCGCCCCCGCAGCCAGCCGGCGACCTCCCCGGCGTGGGCGTCCGGGGGGAACACGGGGTAGAAGACGTGCTCGACGCGCCCCTCCTCGACGACCATGGTCAGCCGCCGCAAAAGGATTCTCCCCTCCACCTCGAAGGTGGGCAGCCCCAGCGCGCGGGCGAACGCGAGCTCCCCGTCGCTCAGCAGCTCGAAGGGCAGCCCGAGCCTCTCCCGCGCCTCCCGCTGGTCCCCGGTGCTCTGGGCGCTCAGCCCGAAGACGCGCGCCCCGAGCGAGGCCAGCTCCGCGTGGCGGTCGCGGAAGCCGCAGGACTCCGGCGTGCACCCGCGGGCGCCCGGGATCCCGTTCCACCCCTCGGGCAGCGGGCTCCCGGGGCGCACGGTCATCGGGTAGCAGTAGACGACGGTGGTGCCGGGGAGCGCGGAGAGGTCCACGCTCCTCCCGGAGGTGGCGGGGAGGGCCAGCGAGGGCAGCCGCGTCCCGGGCAGGTGCCGGGCGGCCCCGTCGTCCTGGGGGACGGGCAGGTCTTCGGGGAGGGTGTAGGGGTCTTCGACGCCCATCTCAGGCCCGCTCCAGCACCACGGCCGCGTTGTGCCCGCCCACGCCCAGGTTCGCGCACACGGCGGCCTCCAGGTCCGGCGCCTCCCGCGGCTCGTTCACCACGTAGTCCAGCCGGGCGCAGTCCTCGGCCAGCCGCTCCAGGTTGCGCATCGGGGGGACCGTGCGCTCCCTCACCGCCAGCGCGCAGATCGCCGCCTCGATCGCGCCGGTGGCCCCCATCGAGTGGCCGAGGGTGGACTTGGTGGCGGAGACCTTCACCCGGGGGTTTATCGTCTCCATTGCCCGCGACTCCGGGGCGTCGCCGGCGGCGGTGCCGGTGCCGTGGGGGTTGATGTACCCCACCCGCTCGCCGGGCACCCCGGCCTCCTTCAGCGCCAGCTGCATCGCGCGCAGAATCCCCCGGCCCTTCGGGTCAGGGTCGGTCATGTTGTAGGCGTCGGTCGTGCGGCCGACGCCGGTGATCTTCGCGTAGGGCTCGGCGCCGCGGCGCCGCACCGACTCGGCGCTCTCCAGCAGCAGCACCGCCGCCCCCTCGCCGATCACGAAGCCCGAGTGGTCGGCGTCGTAGGGCCTGCAGGCCCCCTCCGGGTCGTCGTTGCGGCGGCTCATCGCCCGCATCGCGGCGAACCCGGCGACGATGACCGGCGTGATCACCGCCTCCGAGGCCCCGCAGATCACCGCGTCGGCGTCCCCCCGCCGGATGAGGTCGTAGCCCAGCCCCATGGCGTCCGTCCCGCAGGCGCAGGCCAGCGCCGGGGAGGCGGAGGGGCCCTGGACGCCGAGCTGGATGCCGATGTGGGCGGCGGCGGAGTTGGGCATGATCTTGGTGACCGCGAACGGCCCCACCCGGGTGGGGCCGCGGCCGTCCATCACCCGCTGGGTCTCCTCCAGGCTCGTCGCCCCGCCGAGCCCGCTGCCCAGGATCAGGCCCACGCGCTCCGGGCGCTCCTGCAGCAGCTCCCAGGCCCCGGCGTCCTCCAGCGCCAGCTTGGCCGAGGCCAGCGCCATCTGGCCGAAGCGGTCGGTGCGCGGGACCATCTTGCGGTCCATGAACTCCTTGGGGTCGAAGTCGTTGCACTCGGCGGCGATGCGCACCTCGAAGCCCTCGGGGTCGAAGAGGGTGATGGGGCCCATCCCGCTCTCGCAGGCCAGCAGGGCCTCCCAGAACCTCTTGCGGCCCACCCCCACCGGGCTCACCACGCCGATCCCCGTTATGTAAGCCGCCGGGCGTCCGTCTTCCATCTAGCCCCCCAAAAAACGAAAGCCTCGCACCTCTCTTTTGAAAACCTAATCTTACCGAATCGCTGCGCAGAATCTTAGCACCCCCGGGCGCGGGGCCGCTGTGCTATAACCATCCTTCGATGGGACCCGGGAGAGAGGCGCCATGATCCTCTACGCAGCCGCGGCGCTCTTTGCGGCGAACTACCTGCTCGGGGTCGCGGTCCAGTTTGGCCTGGTGGACTCCCGGCCCTTCCGCTGGCTCCACCACGCCCTCTTCTTCCTGGTCTTCGCCTCCGCGGCTCTCGCGGTGGCGGTGGGCTTCTGGCGCGGCGAGCCGTACCGCTGGGCGCTCGCGCCGGTGCTGGTGCTCTACGCCCTGCTGCCGGGGGTCAGGGCGGGGACCTTCGGGCACGCCGCGCTCGCCTCGCTCGCCCTGCTGTGCTACGGGGCGGCCCTGTCGGGGAAGGCCTTTTCTTAGGGGGTGCTCTGGTTGGAGTTCTTCGAGGTTCTCAGGAGGCGCAGGACCACCAACGGCCCCTTCCTGCCCGACCCGGTCCGGCCCGAGCACCAGCGGATGCTCGTAGAGGCCGCGGCGATGGCCCCCTCCCACTTCAACAGCCAGCCCTGGCGCTTCGTGCTCGTCGAGGACCGCGCGACCATAGAGGAGATCGCCCGGATCAGCGGGGAGAGCATGCGGCGCCTGATGGAGGAGGGGACCTTCTGGAAGCGCTACAGGCCCTACTTCCGCTTCTCCGAGGAGGAGATGGAGCGGCGGCGCGACGGCATACTCATCGACCAGATGCCCAAGGCCCTCAAGCCCTTCAGGCGCCAGATCTTCTCCGAGGCCGGGCAGTCGCTCATGAACCGGCTGGGGGTGCCCCGGATCCTCGGCGAGGACAACCGGAGGCTGGTGGCGGGCTCGCCGCTGCTTCTGGCGGTGCTCCTTGACAGGGCGGAGTACCGCCCCGGCGAGCTCTCGGGCTTCTACTCGGTCTTCGGGATGGGGGCGGCGGTGGAGAACATCTGGCTCGCCACCGTGGAGCTCGGGATGGGCATCCAGTTCGTCTCCACCCCCATGGAGATCCCGGAGAACTGGCGCAGGATAGAGCGGCTGCTGGAGGTTCCGGAGGAGCTGGCGCTCATGGCGGTCTACCGGCTCGGCTACGTCCCCGGCGAGACGCGCCGGCCGACCATAGACTGGCAGAGCCGCCAGCGCAAGCGGCTCTCGCAGTACGTCTTCCGCAACACCTGCCGCAGCCCGGAGCGCGACGACCTGGGGGCCGCCGGGGAGGGCGGGTGAGCCGCGGCCCGGCCATCCTCTCGGTGGCGACCGCCGTGCCGCCGCACCGGATCGCCCAGGAGGAGGCCAAGGAGTTCGCGCGCGCCCTGTTCTCCTCCTCCCACCGGGACATAGAGCGGCTCCTGCCCCTCTTCGACAACGCCCGGGTGGAGGGCCGGAACTTCTGCGTGCCGCGGGAGTGGTTCGAGAAGGACCACCCCTTCCCGGAGAAGAACGCCCTCTACGAGGGGTGGGCGCTCGAGCTCTCCGAGAAGGCGGCGCGGCGGGCGCTCGGACGGGCCGGGGTGGGGCCGGAGGAGGTGGAGGCCGTCTTCCTCGTCTCCACCACCGGGCTCAGCACCCCCTCGCTGGACTCCCGCCTGATCTTCCGCCTCGGGCTCCCCCCGCACGTGCGGCGGGTGCCGCTGTGGGGGCTGGGGTGCGCCGGCGGGGCGGCGGGGCTCGCCCTGGCGGCGGACTACGCCCGTCCGGGGCGGACGGTGCTGCTGGTGGCGGTGGAGCTGTGCGGGCTGACCTTCGTGCGCGGGGACCTCTCCAAGAGCAACCTCGTGGCCACAAGCCTCTTCGCCGACGGGGCGGCCGCGGCGCTGCTCGGGGAGGGGGAGGGGCCGGAGGTGATCGGCGGCCACAGCACCACCTGGCCCGGCACGGAGGACGTGATGGGCTGGGAGGTGGTGGAGGAGGGGCTGAAGGTGCGCTTCGCCCGGAGCGTGCCGCATCTGGTGGAGGAGCGGATGGCGCGGAGCGTCGAGGCGGCCTGCCGGGCCTGCGGCCTGGAGGCGGGGGAGCTGCGGCACCACCTGCTGCACCCGGGGGGAGCGAAGGTGCTGGCGGCCTACGAGCGGGCGCTTGAGGCGTCGCCCGGGGACATCGAGCGCTCGCTCGGGGTGCTCAGGGAGTTCGGCAACATGTCGAGCGCGACGGTGCTCTTCGTCCTGGAGCGCTTTCTGGAGGGCTACCCGGCGGGCAGCGGGGAGCCGGGGATCATCTCCGCCCTCGGCCCCGGCTTCGCGGCGGAGCACGCCCTCTTCAGGTGCTAGTCGCGCTGGGCGTGGGGCTCGTGGCCCTCCAGCGGCTGCTGGAGCTGGCGCTCTCGCGCCGCAACGAGCGGCGGCTGCGGGCCCGGGGGGCCGTGGAGCGGGGGAGGGGGCACTACCCGTTCATCGTGGTGCTGCACGCCCTGTGGCTCGCCGGGACGCTCGCGGAGGGGCTGCTGCGCCCGGGGTTTCCCCCCTGGTGGCCCGCGGCGCTCGCCGCCTTCCTGCTCGCGCAGCCGCTCCGGTACTGGGCCATCCTCAGCCTGGGGGAGCGCTGGAGCACCCGGGTGCTGGTCGTTCCCGGGGAGCGGCCCGTCCGGCGCGGCCCCTACCGCTACCTGCGGCACCCCAACTACCTGGCGGTCGTCGTAGAGATCTTCGCCTTCCCCATGATCTTCGGGGCCTGGGCGGTGGCGGTGGCGTTCTCCGCCCTCAACGCCCTCGCGCTCTACGTGCGGGTGAGGGAGGAGGAGCGGGCGCTCTCCGAGCTGGCAAAGCCCGCCGGCAGGCGTTAGGATAACGCCCGCGCCGGACCTCCCCCTTCGAGCCAGGAGAGAGGCATGCTGGATCTCAGGTACATCCGCGAGAACGCCGAGGCGGTAAAGAAGAACTGCAGGGACAGGGGCGTCGAGGCCGACGTGGACCTCGTCGTCGAGCTGGCCGACCGCCGCTCCGCCCTCATCCGGGAGCTGGAGGGGCTCAGGGCCCGCCAGAACCAGCTGGCCAAGGCCGTGGCCAAGGAGCGCGACGAGCGCTCCCGGGGGCGGCTCATAGAGGAGTCGCGCGAGCTCAAGGGCCTCATCCCCCGGCGGGAGGAGGAGCTGCGCGGGGTGGAGGAGCGGCTCGCCGAGGAGCAGCTCAGGATCCCCAACATGACCCACCCGGAGGCCCCCGTCGGCCGGGACGACTCCGAGAACGTGGAGATAAGGCGCTGGGGGGAGGCGCCGGAGTTCGGCTTCGAGCCCAAGGACCACGTCGAGCTCGGGGAGGCGCTCGGCATCATAGACTTCGACGCCGGGGCGAAGACCACGGGCAGCAAGTTCTACTTCCTGCGCGGGGAGGCGGTGCTGCTCGAGCTCGGGCTCGTGCGCTTCGCGCTCGACCTGCTGGCCGGTCGGGGCTACGAGCTCGCCATGACCCCGGACCTGGCGCGCGACAGGATGCTGCTCGGGACCGGGTTCGTGCCGCGCGGGCCGGAGACCCAGATCTACTCGGTCGAGAACACCGACCTCTCCCTCATCGCCACCGCCGAGATAACGCTGGCCGGGCAGCTCGCCGACGAGATCGTGGCGGAGGAGAGCCTGCCCCGCCGCTTCGCCGGGCTCTCCCACTGCTTCCGCACCGAGGCCGGGGCCCACGGGCGCGCCAGCCGCGGGCTCTACCGGGTGCATCAGTTCACCAAGGTGGAGATGTTCGCCTTCACCACCCCCGAGCAGTCCGGGGAGATGCACGAGGAGATGCTCTCCATAGAGGAGGAGATCTTCCGGACGCTCGAGATCCCCTACCGGGTGGTGGACATCTGCACCGGGGACCTCGGGGCGGCTGCCTACCGGAAGTACGACGTGGAGGCCTGGATGCCGGGCCGCGGGGACTACGGGGAGGTTACCAGCACCTCCAACACCACCGACTACCAGGCGCGGCGGCTGGGGATCCGCTACCGCCCCGAGGGCGGCCGGCCGCGGCTGCTGCACACCCTCAACGGGACCGCCATCGCCGTGAGCCGGACCATGATCGCCCTGCTGGAGAACCACCAGCGGGAGGACGGGTCGGTCGCGCTGCCGGAGGCGCTGGTGCCCTACGTGGGCAGGGAGGTCATCGGGCCGGCGCGCCGGTAGGGCCGGGCGCTATATACTCCTCCTGGTCCCGCTTCGCACGAGAGACAAAAGAAGAGAGGAGCTTTCACGGATGACCGAGGCGGTCGAGCGGCTCACCAAGAAGAGCGAGGACTCCAGCAGGTGGTACCTGGAGCTCGTCCGGATGGCGAAGCTCGCGGACTACGGGCCGGTCAGGGGCACCTTCGCCATACGGCCGTACGGCTTTGCTATCTGGGAGCGCATCCAGGCCGACCTCGACGCCCGCTTCAAGGCCACCGGGCACGTGAACGCCTACTTCCCGCTCCTCATCCCCGAGAGCTACCTGACGAAGGAGGCCGAGCACGTCGAGGGCTTCGCCCCCGAGTGCGCCTGGGTGACGGTGGGCGGCGACGACGAGCTGGAGGAGCGCCTCGCCATAAGGCCCACCTCCGAGAGCATCATCTGCGACTTCTACCGCAAGTGGATCCACAGCTACCGCGACCTGCCCGTGCTCATCAACCAGTGGTGCAACGTGCTGCGCTGGGAGATGGTGACCCGCCCCTTCTTGCGCACCGCGGAGTTCCTGTGGCAGGAGGGCCACACCGTGCACGCGACCGCCGAGGAGGCGCGCGAGGAGGCCCTGCGGATGCTCAACGTCTACCGCGACTGCTTCTACGAGGTGCTCGCCATCCCCGTGCTCACCGGGATGAAGAGCCCCTCCGAGCGGTTCGCGGGGGCGGTCGAGACCTTCACCTGCGAGGGGCTGATGGGCGACGGGCGGGCGCTGCAGGCGGCCACCAGCCACGACCTCGGCCAGAACTTCGCCCGCGCCTTCGACATCACCTTCCTGGACGAGAACCAGGAGCGCGTGCACCCCTACCAGACCTCCTGGGGCTTCTCGACGCGCACCATCGGCGCCCTGATCCTGGTGCACGGCGACGACCGGGGCCTGAGGCTGCCGCCGAAGCTCGCGCCGACGCAGGCGGTCGTGGTTCCCATCTGGCGCGGCAAGAACAAGGGCGAGGTGCGCCGGGAGGCGGAGGCGCTCCACCGCGAGCTCGCGGAGGCCGGGCTGCGGGCGGAGGCGGACCTGGACGAGGAGCACTCGCCCGGCTGGAAGTTCAACGAGCACGAGCTGCGGGGCGTGCCGGTGCGCGTGGAGCTCGGGCCCAAGGACATCGAGAAGGGGCAGGCGGTGCTGGTGCGCCGGGACACCGGGGAGAAGGAGTT